>Ga0326727_10002521_pt1 | contig 62117 bp, 53 predicted proteins | sample MB2enrmetagenome_FD_207643 | JGI IMG/M metagenome (GOLD analysis project Ga0326727, IMG submission 207643) | Lab enriched peat soil microbial communities from McLean, Ithaca, NY, United States - MB29MY | ecosystem: Environmental > Terrestrial > Soil > Wetlands > Peat | place: USA: New York...
TCCCTCCTCGAGGATGCGTGCATAAAATGGCGCGAAGCGCGTGACCATCGCTTTCTGTGTCCTCATGTGTATGTCGATGTATTTCATCCGGTGGAGCTTGGAGAAAGAAGCGATATTGAGCTCGGTCGTTTTTTCGGAGACTGCCTTCAGTTTTCCCATCGGATCTTTCGCTTGATCCTCGACGATATCGGAGAAGGCTTTCTCCGCGGTGACGACATAGCGCTCGACAATAGCCTCGACAATGCCCTCCTTCGACTTGAAGTGGTAATAGAGTGTTCCCTTCGCCACCTTGGCCTTTGCGGCAATAGCATCCATCGATGTCGTTTCGAAACCGGCATCGATAAAAAGATCGATAGCCGCGTCGAGCACCACATCGGAGGTAGATATTGCCTTGCTCTCCTGCTCCGCCACTCAAGTCTCCTTTAAAGCAACATTAGAACTGACCGTCAGTACAAACAAGATAACTATTGTACTGACGGTCAGTCAAGAGGTTTTGAGCTAGCTTTATCGCTTTCGCAGATTAAACTATTCACAAACAGGCTTTCACGGAGGCTTCTATGGAAAAGAAAACATCGGATCGATCTCTGAAATGCCTCGCGATTCTCTCGGCGCTTCTTTTCTTCGGCGTCCTCGCGGTCAACGTCGCGGCCAATGCGCTCCCGCTCAACGGCGTCACTACCGGTCAGCTCTCCGACGAGATCCCGAACCTCTTCGTGCCCGCGGGGCTTACGTTCTCGATTTGGGGCCTTATTTACCTTCTGCTCGCGCTCTATGTCGTGTTCATCATCGCCGAGTCCTTCGGGCGGAGAAGCGGAGCGGCCTGGAGTGTCGGGGATGCCGTGCTTTTCTGCGTCAACGAAGCGGCGAATATCGGCTGGATATTCGCCTGGCAGTGGCGCCTCGTTCCGTTATCGCTGGGCATCATGCTTGTCATCCTGGGTACGCTCATCGCACTCGAAGTCCGAGCGACGAAGCGACTCCGCTCGGGCGGCGAGCTAGCGAGAGGGAAATGGCTGCCTCGCTTCGCGCTCTCGGTGCCGATACGGGTCTACCTCGGCTGGATACTGGTCGCGACCATCGCGAACGCGACGGCATGTCTCGTCAAGGCAGGTTGGGATGGGTTCGGTCTCGATCCGCGATTCTGGACCGTCCTCGTCATTGTCGTAGGATGCGCTCTCGCCCTGGGCTTCGCCTTCACGCGCCGAGCCATCGCCACGCCGGCAGTCGTAATCTGGGCATACCTCGGCATTATCATCAAGCGCCTCTCGGTCGATCGCGATTACTCGGCGAGCGTGTGGATAACCGCCCTCGCGGCGGCTATCGTCATCAGCCTCGCCATCGTATTCATAAGCCTGAGGCCCAAGCGAGGGGCTAAGGTCACAGAATACAGGCAAGGCGTTTCGCGACGATAGAAACGCCAAACGTATTCGGCCGACACTAGTACTTCGAGGGATCGATGGCGTCGATGTCGGCGACCTTCGCTATCGGAAGATCGGGCAGCGTCTTTGCCTTACCGCCGCGAGTCGAGAGATCGGAAGTCATGAGGGCGATGGACTCGAATTTCACGACGTGAGCGCCGCGCGAAACGAGAAAATAATAGCAGCCCTCATGAACGATGCCGCTCGATGCCTTTGCGATGTAGACGTCCTTAAGCTGCTCGAATTTCACCTTTTCGGCCGGCGTCAGAAACGGAAGAATGGAGGACTCGGTCTCCGAAGGACTTGCTTCGAGAAAAAAAGCGTCCTCCTCTTCGACGACGAAGAGAGGACAACGTTCCCAGTAAATTTTTACAACCATGTGCTTTCTCCATACAACTTTCAGTTATTCTTTGTTCTTTTATTATATCCTTCTTAGGTCTTAATGGCAAAGGGTCAACCCATCGACGATAAGCGGCGATTCACGGTACTATGTCAGATGATGTGTACTACGCCAGAAACGGAGCCACCTAGTAGGGGCCCCTCTCGTCTCCAAAACAACATACAGTCATATATTAATCGAGGAGCCAGCCATGGCTCTTGAGCTTCTCATCCTCCTCTGCCTCATCCTCCTTAACGGATTCTTCTCTCTCGCCGAGATGGCTATAGTCTCGTCGCGCAAGGCGAGGCTCAAGCATGAAGCCGATATGGGCAGGAAAAAATACCGCGTCGCCTTGGACACCGCGGAGAATCCCTCACGCTTTCTCTCCACTATACAGGTTGTCATCACGCTCGTCAGTACCCTTGCCGGAGCCTTCGGGGGTGCAACAATCGCGCGAGGGCTCGAAAAGGCGTTGCGAGGCATTCCCTTCCTCGTCTCGGCCTCGGGACCAGTCTCTGTCGCGATCGTCGTCATACTCACCACCTTCGTCTCGGTGGTCCTCGGGGAGCTCGTGCCTAAAAACATCGCGCTCGCGCATCCCGAGCCCATAGCCGCCGCGGTCATCGGCCCCGTGCGCATTTTGACTCTCGCCTTCGCTCCGCTCGCTCGTTTCCTCTCGGCCTCGACCGACTTTATAGTCTCCGCCCTCGGCGTCAACAAAGGCCAGGAGCCAGCGGTCACCGAGGAGGAAGTCCGCGTCCTCATAGCGCAGGGCGCGGAGACCGGCGTCTTCGAAGAACGGGAGCGCGAGATGTTTGAGGGAGTCCTCTCCCTCGGCGATCGGCGTGTCACTTCGCTTATGACGCCGCGCACCGATATAGTCTTCGTCGACCTTCGCGACGGGCCCTCCGAGGCCGCCCGACTTATTGTGGGCAACGCTCAATACGGCTACCTCCCCGCAATCGACGGAGACATCGACAAGGTCGTGGGCCTTTTGCCCGTCAAGGACTGCCTCGCGGCCATCGCGACGGGCGGTTTCGAGGACCCCCGCGCCTTTCTTCGCGAGGCGGTATATGTGCCTGAATCGGTATCGGCCCTCAAGGCTTTCGCGGCCCTCAAGTCAGGGGGGGGGAAATGCGTCCTCATCATCGACGAATGGGGCGGCCTCGAGGGCCTCATCTCCCTATTCGACCTCGTAGAGTCGATAGTCGGCGGTCTTCCCGGTGAAGGGCTCGAGAGCGAGCCCGAAATCCTGCGTCGCCAAGACGGCAGCTACCTCGTAGACGGCAATGTCGACCTTCAGCGCTTTACCCAGGAGCTCGAGCTCGGCGAGTTCTCTGTCAGCGATTACGATACGGTCGCGGGGCTCGTGCTCGATCGCATGGGAAAGATCCCGCGCTCGGGTGATCGCTGCTCATGGGGAACCTGCCAATTCGAGGTTCTCGACATGGACGGCAACAGGATCGACAAACTGCTCGTGACTATCGCGAAGGAATCGGAAGAGGACTGACCTCGATAGATTGTTGGGCCCACCTGGACTTGCCCTTCGCTCGGCGACATCCTGTCGTCTTCGCTCAGGGCCGCCTCGGACTCCTCTCGGCGGATCATCCGCCTCGTCCTCGCTATTCGCTCGGAACGGAGTCCTCGGTTCAAGTCCAGGTGGGCCTTTATACTTGTTGGGCCCACCTGGACTTGAACCAGGGACCGACGGATTATGAGTCCGCAGCTCTAACCAACTGAGCTATAGGCCCGGAATGAGACGTCTAAAGAATACATAGTGAAGGAAAAAAGTCAATTGGAGCCTCGTATTCGCCGAATAAATAGAGGGTTCTTATCGACAAGTGCGCCTGGATCTTACACCAAATTTTAAACGTCGATATCATCGGGGGTATCCGTCATGCGCAAAATACCGGTCGTCTCGAGCGACGCGCAGCTTAACGAGATCATAAGGCTCGAATGCGCCCGGACCGAAGGTGAACTAACGCCCGTTTTCATGTCCGAGCGTAATGAGACTATAGAGTTTTTGAAATACGAGCTTCCCGAGATGAAAATCTTCTATTTTTCCGATCCAAACATCGACGGGCTGGGCATTCTCAAGGAGATTCAGGAGGATCCTTGGCTCCACTATGGTGGCATAATCGGCATCCACGACAATATGGACGACAAAATGCTCCTCGAGGCGATGCGCGATGCCAATATCATCGCCGTGCTGCGCAAAAAAGAGTTCATCTCAAGCCTGTCGCGACTCCTGCGCATTGTGCGCCAGAACAAGCAGATACTCTTCCAGCGCGGCATTCAGCAGCATTTGCTCAAGACCATATCGGGCGCCTTCGTCATGGACAACGATCCCCTCGACATCACGACCTACACGAACCTGATCACCAACTACCTCTACAACTCGAACCTCATCGGCCGTGACGAGAAGGAGAAGCTTCACGTCGCCCTCCTCGAGCTCCTCATAAACGCCATCGAGCACGGGAACTGCAAGATCGGCTTCGACGAGAAGACCGCGTGGCTCGAGAAGAACGGCGACATCATGGACCTCATCCGCGAGAAGAACCGTGATCAGGCGGTAAAGGCGAGGAAGGTCTACTTCTCGTATACGATCACGCCCGAGAAGTCGCGCTTCACGATCAGGGACGAGGGCGAGGGTTTCGATTGGCGCGGCCGGCTCTCCGCCAAGCCTGATTCGCCGGGCCTGCACGGCATGGGCATGAAGATGGCCGACCTCTACGTTCGCGAACTCTCCTACAACGACAAGGGCAACGAGGTATCCTTCGAGATAGAGCACCGGAAGGCCGCATCGAACGCGATCCCGAAGATATTCGAGCGCTCCGAGGAAGTCCATTTCAAAGACGGGGACTATGTATGTTCCGAGGGCGAGGAGACTGACGTCCTGTACTACATCGTCTCGGGCACCCTCTACGTCTACTCGAAGGGCAAGTATGTCTCGTCCCTCACGCCCGACGACCTATTCATGGGAGAGATGGCCTTTCTCCTCTCGAACAAGCGCTCGGCGACGGTCGTCGCGAAGGGGCCCTGCACGCTCATCAAGATATCCAAGCAGGACTTCGTGAACCTCATCAAGGAGAACCCGCACTACGGAATCTTCCTCGCCAGGCTTCTCGCACAGCGCCTGGCCAGGCTCAACTCGAGGACTGCGAGGCTCAACACCGAGTACTTGAAGCTCAAGGCGCTCGTGTCGGGCGCGACCGTCTCGGGTCAGTAGTTTTCCTTCATGACGATACGGCTCACCGCGATGATACACTTTCGCGGAATGCGCGCAAGTTCCGCCGGATAAGGGGCAAATGGAAGGCGACGTGCTGATCATAAAGGTCGACGAGCGCGGCAAGGTCCAGCTTGCCTTTGCTCGGGTGCTCGACGAAAAAGGCGGACCAATCCTCGTCGGCGCGAGAACGCAACGTTACGGCGACGAAGGCGCGAATGCCTTTCGCAAGCTCGAGACAAGCGCGGCCGTCTTCTTCGCCATAGGCGAGACTGTCACGCCAGGCGCTTTCGTCCCACACGGGCACGGCAGTTCCGCTCTCCGCGATAGCCGAGCGCAGGCGGAAGGAGAGGCTCAGGTCCGCGTCGAGGAAGTGCACAAGAAAATCATTTATGGACCAGGCGTCAGGCAGGCTTGGCGCGAAAGCGAGCGCCTCGCGACCTTCGCCCGAGATTAGCTCGTCGACTCTACAATATGCCGACTCGAACGCCGCGATCCTTTCCAATTTCTCCTCGCGCGTCATATCTTCCTCCTGGATTCACGCTCCGAATATGAGCAATACGACGAAATAGATAACCATAGCGACTACGCCCAAAGGGATGCCGACGGCCATCCATTCCTTACTTTTTATCTTGAGCTTGCCCGCGCAGATGATATTCGGAATATTGCCGGGTATCAGAATGCCTCCGGCGAGGATGAGACCGAGAAGAGAAAAGGCGAGCTGCTCGCGCGACATCGAGGACGAGACTTCCGCGGCCGCCAATGTAGCGTTGTCGAGAATCGCCGAGGCCGAGTTGAGCCAGAACAGGCCCTCCGGCGGCAACTTGGATATATAGGCGTCGATGATCGGCTTAAAGCCTGTACCCAGAAAGACGAGCGCCATGACAAAGAGGTAGGTCTTGGCGGTGCGAAGGAGTATGTCCTTCACGCCTTCTGTGCTGTCCTCATATAGCGTTCCATCTTCGGGCCCCTTCTTCTTTACGATCACCGCGGCCAGAACCGCGAAGGCGAGGACGCCGGGCACCACGAAAGGCCAGAACTCCTTGAAGAGGAACCAGAAGCCCGCGTTGTAGGGTTCGCCCTTGAGCTTAGCGATAACGATCGTTGCCAGCGGCTCTCCAATGGGCGTCAGAACCGCGCCCATTCCGATCGCCAAACATGCGACAACGACGAGCTTGATCTCGTCAGCCCTGTCTAGGCGCATGCAGTCGATCACCTCGACAAGAATGAGGGCCGCGATGATCGCGGTGAAGACGCTCGAGCAGAGGCCGAGGAGGACGACGACCACAAAGGCGAAGGCCTTCTCTCCCATGGTCCGCACGCTCGCGTCCACAGCCTTGCGCAGCGCGGGACGCAGAAATTTAAAAAGAAGCCCGGCGACGAGGACTGCCGCGGATATCTTGATCGGCTCGAGAAGGCCTTCCTCGACAAGTGGCCAAGCCCATTGAGAACTAACCGTTACGGCGAGGAGCCCCATCGTAAAGAGAAAGACTTCGAGGTTTTCCTCGACCCGCCTGATAAAAAAGGGAAAGAAAAGGACGAGGAGGAGGATTACGAATAGGCCGATAGTCGTAAGCAAGACCCGTCTCCTGGTATACGCAATAAAAGGCGCGGCCCCAGGCCGGGCGCGATTCGCGCTCGGTCAAGGCCGCGCCCTTCGTCCTATATCCGACCGCGGAAGGTGATGCGAACCTGCTTATACAGGCCCTCGCCCTCGCTCTTGGTCTCGATATCGACGATGTCGTTGAGCGTAGTATGGATGATCCTGCGCTCGAATGGATTCATAGGCTCGAGGAGGACGGACTGCCTCGTGCGCCTAACCTGCTCTCCTGTCTCATAGGCGAGGCGCACGAGGGCTTCCTCGCGGCGAATGCGATAGTTCTCCGAGTCGAGGATGACTCGAGTGTCCTCCCGGCCGAGGCGGCCTGAGTACACGTTGACAAGGACCTGAAGCGCATCGAGGTTCTTGCCCTTCTTGCCGATGATGATCGACGCGTGCTCGCTGTCGATTCTGATGCCGAGCTTCTTTTCTTCGCGGAAAAGGACAGCGACCTCGCACGAATAGCCCATTCCCTCGATCATCTTCTTCGTAAAATCAAGAACTTTCGCCTCAAACTCGTCGGCGGGCAGAGGATTGCCGACCGGTTCCCGAGAGGAGACAGCAGGGGCCTCGTCGCGCGTATGCACGCGAATCCGGACCTTACCCTTCTTGAAGATGCTCCCCACCTGGGATTCGAGGATCTCCACGTCGAAGCCGTCACGCTCGAGGCCGAGTTCCTCGGCCGCGGCGTCGATTGCCTCCTTCTCGGAACGCCCTTCGAATTCATAGACCATATGATAACTCCTAAGAGAGAGATGGCCGGTTATTCGGAGGAGGGTCGAATACCGCGCAGCTCACTGCGCGTTCGTGATGTAGGGGCCAGTATTCGATCCCTCATACAATAAAATTCCTTACCGTACGAACAATACCTCGCCGAGGCGAGGCATTGTTCATTTCTTCTTTTTTCCGCCGCCCTTGCCGAACTCGCCCTTTACGATCTTAGAGCCGGATGCGTTCTTCGCGTTGCCCCTTCCGGGGGCGAGCACGGGCCCGGAGCTCGCCTTGCCGCCGCCGGAGGACGAGGACGTACCTGAAGTCGAGAGCGCCAATTTACGGCTTTTCACGATATCGTTGATGACGATCTGCTGTCCTATGGAAAGCACGTTCGAGACGATCCAGTATACGAGGAGTCCCGACGGCGTGTCGTATAGGATGAAGAAGAAAATGATCGGCATCCAGTACATCATCATCTTCATCTGCATAGCGTTTTGACCGGTCTGAGGCGTGGCCGCTTGCGTATACTTGCCATAGAAGAGCTGGCTGACTAGGTAAATAATCGGCAAGGCGCGGATCGCGTTCACGTGAAGGAACAAAAAATTAAGGTCCGCAAAGCGGAAGATCGCCTCGGGCTGCGAAAGGTCGGGTATCCATCCGGGGATGAATAAAGCTCCGCGCAGATCGAAGTGGTTGTTGAAGAGGTTGTACATCGCGAAGAAAATGGGCATCTGGATGAGGAGGGGCAGGCAGCCCGACATCGGGTTGTAGCCCTCCCTTTTGTAGAACTCCGCCATCTCCTGATTGAGCTTCTGTGGATTGTTCTTGTACTTGGCCTGAAGCTCCTGCATCTGGGGCTGAAGCTCTTGCATCTTCGCGGACGCTATCGCGCCGTTCTTCGTGAGAGGGAAGAGCAGGGCCTTGACGAGGATCGTGAGGAAGATGATGGCTACGCCGTAGTTCGGGAGCATCCAATAGAAGATATTTAAGGCGCCCTTGAGGAGCCACTCGAGCCAGGAGAGTATTCCCGAGGTATCTGCCGCCCGCTCGAAGTTAAGGCCGGAAAGGCCGAAGGCGTTTTTATCGGCGTAATCGTACTTGGCAAGCTCCCCGTTCGTCTTAGGTCCGAAGTAGAAATAGTAAGCGTCGGTCTGCTTGCTCGCATTGATTGACGGCCTGGAGATCGCGATCGTATCGGTTTCGAACAGAGTCGGGTCCTGCGCCTTCAGGAGCGTTGTCTTGAAGGAGGCCATTTGTGGAACCGCGAGCAGGGTGAAGTACTTGCCCGAGAGGCCGACCCATGTGGGCTGATCCTTGAGCACGAATGGCGTCCCGGCCTTGGGATTCTCGTCCCTTTTCTTACCACCCACGTATTGCACGAACCTACGCACATCGCCGCCGCTGCCTCCGGGCTGGCTCGACAGCCGAGGCCCGATCTGAGGGCCGAGCGATAGAGTATAGGCGATCCCCTCCGCATCGAGGGGTAGATACTCGTTGACCGAGTTCTCGAGCTCGACCGCCAGCCCGAACATGTAGTCGCCGTTCCGGAAAGTGTAGGTTTTCCTGAGGGTGAAGGGCACAGGCGCGTCCTTGCCCGGAACCGTCGCAAGATATGTACGGGTGAATGCGATCGTATGATCGTCCAAGAAACTCGCGTTCATGAGGTCCGAGACGGGAGCCGAGCCAGCGGCGCCAAGGCTTAGGGACAAGCCGCCGGAACCATCAGCCCTGGGAACGACGAGGTCCACCATACCATCGCGGTCCGCGTGCTTCTTGAGCTTAAGCGAGACGAGGTCTCCGCCTTTATTCGAGAGGACCGCCTCGATGAGGTCGGTCTTGATAGTATAACGTTGCTCGGAAAGGGGCACGGCCTCGAGGACGGTCGGCGCCGCGGCCTTAGGCAGGAGAAGCGCGGTCTGTGCGCTCTTCGTGGCGGCGCCTTGACTGGCGTCACCACCCGCAGCGACTATCGACGATGAGCCCGGAGCAGGCATAGCCGTCGAATTGGAAGCAGCGCTCGAAGCGGGAGCCTTATTCGCAACGGAGTGGGACGCATCCGGCGTAACGGGGAAGAGGACCGATTGAAGGAGGAAGCCGACGGTTATGACGACTACCGATAGGACGACAGCGACGAGGGTCCTTTTATCGCCGCCGTTCCCGTTTTCATTGAGCATACTCATGGTACTGGGTCAAAGCCTCCCGGGTTCAATGGATGGCAGCGAAGGACGCGTTTAACGGCCAGGAAACTGCCTCTAATCGGTCCGTACTTAGTAATCGCCTCGAGCGCGTAGGCCGAGCAGGTTGGATAGAACCGGCAAGTAGGCGGCTTGAGCGGTGATATTATTTTCCGGTAGATCATGATGAGGAACAGCAGGGGCAGGGAAAAAATACGCTCCATCGACTTCATGATACGAGCCCCGCTTGGCGAAGGAGTCGCGCTAACTGAACTTTTCGTTCATCGTAGCGATCGAATCCCGGGTAGAGCACGACCGCGACGTCATGGCCCGGAGAGAGGCCTGCTTTATCAAGGCGCCAGCATTCCCGAAGGATACGCCTCGCCCGATTTCGCGCGACCGCGTTCGGATAAGACCTCACGGGTACGAATACTACCCTAGACGTTGGAAGACCGTTTGAGAAGACGTGAATCCTCATGCCCTTGCAGGAGAACCGAGCTCCGCGAGCGAAGATCTCATTAATCTCCGCCCGCCGCTTGACTCGGTCGGCCTTGGAAAACCCTTGCCCGGGGATATCAAAACCTCAACCCCGAGAGGCGGGATCAGTAGGGCTTCTTCTCGTCGGAAGCGGTCAGCTGTAGCCGGCCCTTGGCTCTGCGCCTCTTGAGGACAAGCCGGCCGCCCTTGGTTTTCATGCGGGCGCGAAAGCCGAACTTGCGGGTCCGGCGAACCTTGCTGGGTTGATAGGTACGCTTCATATTCCAGACTCCTTAGGTTGTATGAGCGACGGCGAAAGGCTCACTCTCCGACACGCGGAACGACCATTCACCGATCGATTTCGATAGCTAGGCCAATGAAGTATAGTTATCCAGCATCCCTTCGTCAATTGACTCGAAGAGCCTAGCCTAATCTTTCCCTTGCATCGTTTTTTTGAGGCTCTTTATCATAGCCTGGAATTCCGGATCCTCGATGAGCTCGGCCTTCCCATCTGAAGCGAGTTCCTGAGCGCGCATCTTTCCGTCCTCTGCGACCGCCTCTTCTGCGGCCCTAGCTTCGGAAACCGTCTTCTCCCGAGACTTTTCTGCAAACAATACGGCGGCCCGACCGGAGGCAGAGCCCTTGTCCGAGAGCCTGAAGACGATGCCGCGTAATCCAAGTTCGGGATAGCGATGAGAAATTTCAGAGAGGATGCTGGACTGTTTTATCTGGAGGAGCTGAATCCAGCCCGGATGCTCGGCCTCGATCACGAGAAAGCCCTTGTCTACGTCCGCTACGCGGGAATGTGCGGCGAGTCGGGAGCCTACTAAGTCGGGCCATGAGGAGAAAAAGTCCGCGTAGCGCTCGCCTTTTTGGAGCTTGTCCGCATCGAAGAAGGCGGTCAATAAGAAGGAGACGTCCTTAATCCTCGAATCGCCCATCGCGCACCTCATAAACGAGCGTGGACTCCGTCTTATAGTCTTCCCAACTCTCCCCGGGAAGAAAAGTGAAAAAGGCTTGAGCGGAGGGAGGCAGAAGCTCGAGAAAACGACGCCTCTTTCCCCGGTCGAGTTCGAGGAGCACATCGTCCAAGAGCAGAACAGGCAGGCGCCCCGTGACAGAACGATAATACTCCGCCTGGACCATACGGAGCGTAAGAGAAAGGAGACGCAACTGCCCTGTAGAAGCGGTGGCGGCGAAATCTCCGCTCTTGGACGAGAAGCCCCAGCGATCGCGGTGAGGACCGGACAGGCTCGTTCCGAGGGCAAGTTCTTCCGCCCGTTTAGATGCCATCCTCTGCAGTATTCCCTCTAAGTCGAGCTCCGCCGGCCAATTAGGCCGATAACGAACATTAACCTCGGTTCCAAGGAGCGATACGGCCTCGTAGCGTAGCGCGAAGCGTTCATTGAACTCCTCTTCGATTTTTTTTCTCTCCTCTCTGAGCCGTATACCAAAGCCCGCGAGTTGCATGTCGAGGAGAGAAACTAACTCTTCTCTCCTTTCCTTGAGCGCCGCGTTCCGTTGTTTGAGGACTCGTTTATAATCGCGAAGGAGGTCTATATAACTAGCCGAAACTAAGCCTGCGGATTGATCGAAGAAGAAACGCCTCCTCTCCGGCTCTCCGGAAGCGAAGGCGTAGTCTTCGTGGCAGAAGACAACCGAAGGATTCAGGGCGACGAGCTCCTTACGGTCATGTACGCTCTTGCCGCTACGCCTAATCTCCTTGCCTTTGCCTTCAAAAGAAACACGGATTTCTTCAGGGGGCATCGTTCCTTCTTCGTCCCGGACTGTTCCTGATATAGAAAATCCGGAACTCCCTCGCCTCGCGACTTCCGCGTCGACAGGACCTCGAAAAGACGTACCGTATGAAAGGTAATATAAAGCTTCGAGAAAATTCGTCTTCCCTTGCCCGTTCTCTCCTACGAGAAACACTCGTTCCGCGGAGGCGAGAATCTCTGCATCAGCCAAATTGCGGAAAGAAGATAGTCTGACGCTTTCGAAAGGCATAGCGAGGCCAAAGCGGCGCCTTTGCGCCGCCTACTCGATCTGCATAGGCATCACGACGTGGAAGTAGTCTTCCTTCGGTTCCGGCGATAGGGTGATAGCCCTATTCGGCTCTGTGAAATCGATGCAAATATTCTCGGACCCCATGACCCTGAGCGGCTCCTCGACATACTTATAGTTGAGAGCGATAGTCGCCTCGGGTCCAGCATAGTCACAAGGGAATTCCTCACGCGCGGTACCAAGGTCGCTTTCCTCGGAAGACACAACGACGAGAGAGTCAGAGACTGCGAAGAAGGTTCTTCGTGATTTTTGCTCCACGAAGATCGCCACGCGCCTCAGGGCGTCGAGAAGATCTTCTCTCTTCATGATAATTTTGTTCTTCTGGCTCTCGGGAATTACCTTCTGGTAATTTGGAAACTGCCCCTCTATGAGCACTGAGGAAATTTTATACGCTCCGAAGCGGAAGAAAATGCTCTTATCGGTGACAGCTATGTCGATGAGACCTTCATCGGGCGCTCGCTTTAGGATAAGACTGAGGACCTTAGGAGGAATGATCACGCCCTTGAAATCAGGTATGCGCGCATCGAAGTTCTTTTTTGAATATGAGAGACGGCGGCCATCGGTGGCTACAAGAACGAGACCTCCCTCCACCTTTTCCATAAAAACGCCGTTCATGAAGTAACGAGTCTCATCGTCGGATACGGAAAAGATAGTTTCGGAAACCATGTCCTTAAACTCACTGATTGGAATGGAAAAGAAGGCTTCCTCCGCGGCTTCGGGAAGCTCGGGAAATTTTTCACTAGAAATTGTCTTTAGCTGAAAACGAACCTTCTTGAAGGTCGGCTTCACGATAACTTTCGCTTCATCCTGTTCGACGGCGATGTCGCCCTCGGGAATGGTCGCGAGGATGCCTGAGAGTTTATCGCAAAAGACAGTCACTGAGCCAGGTTCAGCAGTGTCGACAGGGATAATCGTTTCGAAACTCACTTTTATATCAGTCGCTTTTAGGGAAAGGGCCCCTTCAGAAGCCTCAAGAAGAACATTCGACATGATTGAAAGAGCGTTTTTGGAGGCGATAATCTCTTGTGCGAATGATATTTCTCGGGCAAAGGAGTTTTTTTCACAGGTAAACTTCATCATGAGCCCCCTTCGTGCATGAAATGTACCAGATTCTTTCTTCTGATACTATATACACTAAATTTATATAATCAGTAACAATAATAATAAGGCCTGTTCAAATGTGACAATAGACCATAATTCATTATTAGATAAATACTACTTACTTGTGCATAATTCAATATAATAACAACCATGATCCCCACATTTCCACAGGATGACAAAATATCCACAGATAGTACTAGAATTGGCACAAGTTATACTCAAACTAAGCTTTAGAGCTAAAGTCCTTAATAGATCTGATAAGAGCCTGTATCTTAGATTCAAGGTTTGGGTCGAGTTTTAGCTGTTCCTCGATTTTTTGGCATGCATGCATTACGGTTGTATGGTCCCTTCCCCCAAATTCGAAACCAAGCTCAGTGGTAGAGTACTCGGTAATATCTCGAGCTATATACATCGCAATCTGACGAGGAAAAACTATATTTTTCGTCCTTTTTTTACCCTTTAGATCGTTGTACGAAAGCTTGTAATCGTCGGCCACAACCCTAAGAATAGTATCGATCGTCACGTTTCCATGCTTAGACTGGCTAAAGACGTCCTTAAGCTGATTTTGTGCGATTTCGAGGTTTATATCTTTATGGACGAGCTCAGCATAGGCTACAAGCTTAGTGAGCGCTGCTTCAAGGTCCCGGACATTTGAAGAGATATTCTTAGCCATGATATCGACAACCTCATCAGGTACGTCGATTGGACTGGACTCTACTTTCTTTTTTAGAATAGCACAGCGAGTTTCGAAATTTGGCGGCTGTAAGTCGACATTGAGACCGCGTTCGAATCGGCTACGAAGCCTATCTGAAAGGTTTTTTAGTTCGGATACGGGACGATCGCAGGTGAATACCATCTGCTTGTTCGCGTCGTAAAGGGCGTTGAAAGTATGGAAGAGCTCCTCTTGAACGCCGAGCTTGTTCTGGAGAAAGTGGATGTCGTCTATGAGCAGTATGTCTACATAGCGGTACTTGTTCTTGAAGTGCTGAGGGGTCTTGTCCTGGATCGACTGAATGAACTCATTCGTGAATTCTTCTGCGGTAATGCAGATTATTTTCATTTTGGAGTTTTCCGCCCAGACTCTGTTGCCTATAGACTGCATGAGATGGGTTTTTCCGAGCCCAACGCCCCCGTAGATGAGGAACGGGTTATACGAGGTACCTGGATTATTAGCTATCGCGAGGGCCGCGTTGGAGGCGAAGCTATTGTTGTCACCAATGACGAAATTTTCAAAGGTATAGTCCCTTCGAAGTTGGGGGTGTTTTTCCCTAATCGAAGGGCCTCCCTCCTTTACCCGAGGCGTTTGAACGACCTTAGGCGAAAACTCTGGCTCATCTGCCTCTACACTGCCCGAAGCTGGCTTCTCCTTGGCCGATTCGGCCTTCATAACTATAAAGTCCACCGTTATATGCTTGCCCATGAGGTCGTAGAGCTTGTCCTCTATATATTTCTGATACTGGCGGACGAGCTGATCCTTATAGAAGTTCGAGGGGACTCGAACGACAATCGATGTCTCCGTGGCTGAGTCGTATTGAATGTTGAACCACATTGCAAATTCGTGCTCGCCGAGCTCCGATTTGGCTTGGTTCATGAGTTCTTCCCAAAAGACGCTATAGTTCCAGTTCCCCATGACGACCTCACGCGAAGGCAATCGGTATACACAAGTTATCCACAGAACATCAAGAACTAAAAAAATATCACTCGATTCCCTTATCCTCGAATTTTCTCCAAAATTCTCTGGCTTTACCTAAAAGTCATGTAGTATTTACCGACAAATTCACGTATATTAACAAATTAGAAAACATTAGGGCTCCGAAGACGGTTTCTGTTTCTATCACCAGAATTGTGTTACTGATTATTGCACAAGATATTGAAAGACTACGAACAGGTTTTCCACAGGTAACGCCTTATGTCTTTCTCCTGAGCGAGGAAGCCCTCGCTTTACTTTATTATTCGTTCCGAGTATACTCCGAATGCTTGGGCCAGCAAGCGGTTTTCGTTGAACAAAGACAAGATCTGTCAAATCGCCTTGGCCCTGCCTTCCACCTTTACAATCGGGTCGGTTAATGGAATCAACCTATTCTGCGAATAGTATTCAGGTACTAAAAGGGCTCGAAGCGGTCCGCAAGCGGCCCGGCATGTACATTGGGTCCACAGGCATCGATGGGCTTCACCATCTCGTCTACGAGGTCGTTGACAACTCTATCGATGAAGCTCTCGCTGGGTACTGCACGGACATCCTCGTCGTCCTAGAAAAGAACGATGTAGTCCGGGTCGAGGACAACGGCCGAGGCATCCCCGTAGGACTTCACCCCGAGGAGCACGTCTCCGCGCTTGAACTCGTCATGACGAAGCTCCACGCCGGCGGTAAGTTCGACAAGCAGAATTATAAGGTCTCGGGGGGCCTCCATGGCGTCGGCGTATCCTGCGTCAACGCCCTTTCCACTTGGATGGAGGTCTTCGTCCACATCAACGGCGAGCTCCACTACCAGAAATACCTGACCGGCATCCCCGTCGAGCAAGTCAAGCGCGTCGGCGATAGCGATAAGCGGGGCACTGTCGTCCGCTTCCAGGCCGATCCGACCATCTTTACAGAGACGACCGTCTATTCCTTCGACGTTCTGTCCAATCGCCTTCGCGAGCTTGCCTTCCTCAATAAGGGTGTGCGCATCGTCCTCACCGATGAGCGCCTATCCGCGCCTCGTTCGGCGGAGTTCAAGTTCGACGGCGGCCTGCGGCAATTCGTCGAGTTTCTTAATAAGAACAAGACTGTCCTTCATAAGCAGCCCGTTTATTTCCTGGGCACCCGCGACGATGTGGAGATCGAAGTCGGGCTACAGTACAACGACGGCTTTAACGAGACGATGTTTTCGTTCGTCAACGGCATCAACACTCGCGAGGGCGGTACGCACCTAGTCGGCTTTAGGGCTGCCCTTACCAAGTCGATCAACGACGCCTTTAAGAAGTCCAAGCTAGCGAAGAAGTTCGACGATACCCTATCGGGGGACGACGTCCGCGAGGGCCTGACCGCCGTTCTCTCCGTCAAGGTCATGGAGCCTCAGTTCGAGGGCCAGACCAAAGGCAAGCTCGGCAACACCGAGGTCAAGGGCATTGTAGAAGGCTACTGTGAGGATCAGCTTTCCTTCATCTTCGAAAGCAATCCGGAGATCGTCGATGCGGTCCTCGAGAAGACCGTGCTCGCCGCCAAAGCCCGCATCGCGGCTCGCCAGGCCCGCGATCTTACGAGGCGCAAATCCTTGCTCGAAAGCGCGGGGCTTCCCGGAAAGCTCGCCGACTGTCAGGAGAAAGACCCCGCCAAGTGCGAGATATACATCGTAGAAGGCGATTCGGCTGGTGGCTCGGCCAAGATGGGTCGTGACCGTACTTGCCAGGCAATCCTCCCCCTCTGGGGAAAAATGCTCAACGTCGAGAAGACCCGTATCGACAAGATCATTGGCAACGACAAGCTCCAGCCGGTCATCTCCAGCCTGGGCGCCGGTATCGGCCCGGAGTTCGATGTCGAGAAGTTGCGCTATCACAAGGTCATCATCATGGCCGATGCCGATGTCGACGGCTCGCACATCCGCACGCTTCTCTTAACGTTTTTTTATAGGTACATGACCCCATTAATCGAGAAGGGCTACGTCTACCTCGCGATGCCTCCCCTCTATAAAATTACTTACGATAAGCAAATGTTCTACGCCTACGACGACGCTGAAAAGGACAAGGTCTTCGCCTCGAGCGGGAGGGATCCCGCGAAGATCGCCATGCAGCGCTATAAGGGCCTTGGCGAGATGAATCCCGAGCAGCTCTGGGAGACCACGATGGATCCGGCCCGGCGTAATATTACACGCATCACGATGGATGATGCGGTCCAGGCCGAGGGCGTCTTCACGACCCTCATGGGTGAGCAGGTAGAGCCTCGCAGGCAGTTCATCGAGGAGAATGCGGTCTACGTCTCCAACCTCGATGTGTAAGGGAAAATTTCGATGGCAGAGATAACCGGCAAGACACTCCTCGTTCCTATCGAGGAGGAGATGAAGACCGCCTACCTTAACTACGCGATGTCCGTCATCGTATCGAGGGCATTGCCCGATGTGCGCGACGGCCTTAAGCCGGTGCATAGGCGGCTCCTTTTCGCGATGGAGGAACTGGGACTTCAGCCCAATGCCGCGACAAAAAAAAGCGCGCGCATCACCGGCGACGCCATGGGAAAGTACCACCCGCACGGGGATCTCTCTCTGTACGATGCCTTGGTGCGCATGGCCCAGGACTTTTCCCTCCGCTATCCTCTCGTTCAAGGCCAGGGTAACTTTGGCTCCATCGATGGCGATCCTCCAGCCGCGAGCCGCTACACCGAGGCTAAGCTTGCCAAGGTCGGGGCAGAGATGCTCGTCGACCTCGATAAGGACACGGTAGACTTCGTCCCCAACTACGACGAATCCCTGAAAGAGCCATCGGTCCTTCCCTCCGCCTTACCCAACCTTCTCATTAACGGTTCCTCCGGCATCGCCGTCGGCATGGCCACGAACATGGCGCCGCACAATCTCACCGAGATCGGCCAGGCAATAGCGGCATTTATCGACAATCCCGAGATCACGGTCGACGAGCTCATGAAGCACGTCTCTGGGCCGGATTTTCCCACGGGCGGCATCATCTTCGGCCGTAGGGGCATACGCGAGGCCTATGTAACAGGCCGCGGCAAATTGATAGTTCGCGGCAAGTTCATCATCGAAACGATGAAGGGCGGCCGCGAGCAGATCGTCTTCACTGAAATTCCGTATGCAGTAAACAAGACCACCCTTATTACGCGAATTGCCGAGCTCATTCGCGAGAAGACCCTCGACGGCGTGTCCGATCTTCGGGACGAGTCCGATCGCGAGGGTATGCGCATTGTCCTCGAGCTTAAGAAAGGTGCGATCCCCAAGCTCGTCTTGAATCGCCTTTTTACGCATACTCCGCTGCAGTCGAGCTTCGGCATCATTAATATGGTCATCGACAATGGCCGACCGAAGTGCCTCGGTCTACGAGACCTCATCGGCTGCTTCGTCGCCCATCGCGTCGAAGTGGTGACTCGCAGGTCTAAATTCGAGTTACGCAAGGCTGAAGAGAAGGCCCATATACTCCGCGGCCTCGTCATTGCCCTCCAGAATATCGATGAAGTCGTTCAGATCATCAAGACAAGCAAAGACACGGATGGCGCGAAGCAGCGCCTTGAGACGCGTTTCGGCCTCGATGCGATCCAGTCACAGGCAATCCTCGACATGCGTCTCGCCCGCCTCACAAGCCTCGAGACGACCAAGCTCGAAGCTGAGCTCGCTGAGACCGAGGCCCGCATCGCCTACCTTAAAGACTTGCTTGCCAGCGAGGAGAAGCTACGCGCTCTCGTGAAGACGGAGACTCTCGCTATCGCTGAAAAATACGGGGACAAACGTCGCACGGAAATAGTTGCCGACGAGGTCGAGCAGATCAACATCGAAGATCTTATTAAGCGCGAAGAGATGGTTATCCTCTTCTCCAACAAGGGCTTCGTGAAACGCGTACCCGTGAGTGCCTATCGCAGCCAGGGGCGTGGCGGCAAGGGTTCTAATTCTGCGACCCTTCTAGAAGACGATTATATCGAGCAACTTTTTGTTGCTAATACTCACGACTATCTTATGGGTATTTCCAGCGAGGGGAAGGCGTATTGGTTAAAGGTCCACGAGATTCCCGAAGCTTCTCGCGCAGCTCGTGGAACGCATATCAAGGGGCTTCTCGCTATTTCGCCGAACGAAGAGCTATCCGCAATCGTCGATTTGAGCGACTTCTCTGACACTGAGTACATACTGATGGGCACCCTCCGCGGGGTCGTAAAGAAAGTAGCGACGAGCGACTTTGTTAACGCTAAAACTCGCGGAATAAACGCAATCAACCTCGACGAGGGCGACAGACTCGTTTCCGCTTGTCTCACCCACGGAAAGGATGAAGTCGTTTTAATAACCCGCAAGGGACAAGCGCTTCGTATGTCGGAGGAAGACGTCAGGGTCATGGGTCGCGCTTCTCGCGGTGTCTGCGGCATCAAACTCGAGAACGCCGACGAGCTTACCGCGATGCTCCGTGTGTCTCCAGAGCAGAAGATGCTCGTTCTCTCGGAATATGGTTATGGTAAGCGAGTCGAGTTCGACAATTTTAACGCCCATGGTCGTGCGACCCATGGCCAGATGATCTATTGCCCTGAGGAGCGTACAGGCGAGCTTGTTGGCGCGATTACGGTTCTCGATACGGACGATGTCATGGTCATCACCTCTCAAGGGAAGACTTTAAAAATCACCGCAGATTCTGTTAGCATTCAAGGCAAGGGAGCCAAGGGCGTCAGGATTCTCAATATCGATCGACCGGACTTCGTTATTGGCATGGATAAGGTTGCTCACGAAGAGGAAGTTGAAGTTGGGGACGAAGCAGCTGTGCTTCCTGACGAAAATGTCGATAGGCAGGTTGAGGCTCCTGCCGAAGCGCCTGATGAGGAAGAGGAACCCAGACAGCATAGCGACGAAGGCTCCGGAAGTGAAGAATAAGCAATAAGGTTCTTGATAGGAAGGCCGGTCAATGTTCCACGTGGAACATTGACCGGCCTTGTGCTTAATAGAGAGAGGGTGAAGAACAAATGGGATTCCTTTTGTTCCACGTGGAACAATTAGCCCTGCAGGAAGCCTTGTTTTTTTAGACAATCCCGGCCTGCTAGGGACCAGCCTCGAGCTTGAGACTTGAATAATTAAGGCGAGCTCCTTCGTGATTGACTTTGGCGACGAATGCAGCGAGGCGTTCGTTGGCAAGGATTCGATTAAGCTCGCCGTCCCGAGCCGCTTCGGAGAAGCGCTCCTCGAGCCAGGAGTCTGGGAGGCTGCGTTTTCGCCGGAAAGCTCTCCTGAGGCCGAGGAGCCATTCATCATAGGCGGTGGCGCTTCGTTCGAGCGTTTTCGTATCAACGTTACGCGATGAATAAAGCTCGAGCATATCGCGGAAGAGGAGCCTGAGCGAGTCATGCGCGGGGATGAACCGGGCGAAGATGCGGTGTGGGAGTAGAAAAGGGAGTTTGGCATCCCGCTGGATCGGATTGATGCGTTCAGCCAGTCTGCGCGCGGCCCAGGCGTAGGGCGCGCCCGAGGGCCGCTCTTCGGCGAAGAGCTTCAGCGTCGATTCCACGAGATCTGGGCGATAAGCGCCGAGGGCTTTTATATAGAAGTCTTTTTGCCGCCCGGGGCGTAGGGTGAGTCCGCCTGGCATGACGAAGTCGGCCTTGGCCTCCGCGCAGGCGATGTAGAGTGCGCGGATAGACTCTTCGTTATCCGAGAGGAAGGGCAGAAAAGGCATGGCGAGGACGCCCGTGGCACAGCCCGCCTCATGGAAGGCCGTAATCATAGCCAGGCGCTCGGTGAAGCTTGAAGCGCCCGGCTCCATTACTGAACGCAGCTCTTCGTTTAAGCTTGTGAGCGAGACGAGGAGGACGAATCCCGAGCGCTCGTTCAGGCTTCGCCAGAAAGGGAGGTCTCGAAGCGGCAAGGTTGATTTCGTCATGACCTGAGCCGGTATTGGGCTGGGTGCAGTGGCGAGGAGCTCGGCGCATCGACCGGTAATGTTGTGCTGGAGCTCGAGCGGTTGGTATGGATCGGTGACGCCCGAGCCGAAGGAGACCATCCCCTTCTCTCGTAGGTATGGAAGCTCTGCCGCAAGGCGTTCAGGAATGTCTGCGCGGATCTCCACGTCGCGCTCGAAGTCGCCCTCGACGTAGTAGCGTTCCGCCCGGCCATCGCAATAGCGGCAGCCATGGCCGCAACCTTTATAGGGGGCAATCTTGTAGAGGGAGCGAGTGAAATTTTCTGGCAGGTCCGCGGGCCTTAGGAGTTTGGCTTGCGGCATCGTGCTCTCTATATCTTCATGTTCATCACGTCGCGGACCTCGTCGAGGGTAGTCGTTGCCACTTTCCTGGCCTCAGCCACGCCATCCAGCAGTACTTGCCGGATATAGTCGGGGTTGGCTTCGAGCTCCGCGCGCCTGGCGCGTAGGGGTTTCAGGTATTCGTTGAGGGTCTCCGTGAGGACCGCCTTGAGCTTGCCCGCTCCGCCGTCGCCTATCTCTGCGGCTACGAGATTCGGGTCCTTGCCACTGGCCAGGGAGATCAAGAGGAGAAGGTTCGAGACTTCTGGCCGCTTGATCGGATCGAAGGTGATGACGCGCTCGGCGTCGGTCTTGGCCTTCTTGATGAGGGTGGCGGTCTCGTCTGCGGTGGCGCTCAGCATTATCGCGTTGTTGCGGCTTTTGCTCATCTTCTGAGAGCCGTCGAGTCCCAGAATGGTCGGAGCCTTGCTGAGCAGGGGCTGGGGTTCTGGAAAGATGGCCTTATTAGCGGCAAAACGCTCATTGAAGCGGCGGGCGATGACTCTTGTCAGCTCGAGGTGGGGCAACTGATCCTTGCCCACCGGCACGACATTGCCCTTACAGAAGAGAATGTCCGCTGCCTGATGCACGGGATAGGTGTACATGCCTGCGTTGATGTGCTTGAGGCCGGCGGCCTGGATCTCTTCCTTCACTGTGGGGTTGCGGTCGAGCTCGGCGATGGTAACGAGGGTAAGGAAGGGCAGGAGGAGCTGGTTCAGCTCTGGCACGTGGCTGTGAGGGAAGATAAAGGTCTTGCCGTCGGAGGGGTTGAGGCCCGCAGCCATATAATCGATCGTCAACTGCTTGATGTTCTCGGCTATGGACTCGAAGGTATCTCGGTCGGTCAGAACCTGATAGTCCGCGATGACGATGAAAGTACGGACGCCAAGTTTATGCAGGCGTACTCTATTCTGCACTGAACCGAAAAGATGCCCGATGTGCAGGCGACCGGTTGGGCGATCGCCCGTCAAGACACGGTAATTCCCTGGGTTTTTTACAAGATCGAGTTCTAATTTTTCGCTTCGCTCCTGTGTCGCCTCGAAGCTGCCGGAGTAAATCTCTTCCATAATATTCACCTCTCCTATGTCGAGGCCGAAAGCTGTAACGCCTAAGGCCTATGTTTAGACAGTATCCGTTTTTACTCTTTCAGTCCAATACATGCGCAAAATGTATCTATTGACAGAAGCTAATTGTGGAACTATCTTGTTGCTTTAAACAGTAACAAGAAGGAGTTGATTATGCAAACGAAGATTCTCTTGGACGAAAGCGAGATGCCTAAGCGCTGGTATAATTTGGCGGCCGATCTTCCTACGCCGATGCTTCCGCCGCTGGGGCCAGATGGTACGCCTGCTACGCCTGAGCAGCTCGGGGCTATATTCCCCCCGGCCATCGTTGAGCAGGAAGTGTCGCAGGAGAGATGGATCGATATTCCCGAGGAAGTGCTGTCCATACTCTACCGCTGGCGGCCGAGCCCGCTACAGCGCGCATACGGGCTTGAAAGGGCCCTAGGTACGCCGGCGAAGATATACTTCAAGAACGAGAGCGTATCGCCGGCGGGCAGTCACAAGCCCAACACGGCTGTCGCTCAGGCCTATTACAACAAGCTCGCCGGAGTGACAAAGCTGACGACCGAAACGGGCGCAGGGCAGTGGGGCTCGGCTTTGGCCTTCGCGAGCTCGCTCTTCGGCCTTGAATGTAAAGTATATATGGTGAAGTCGAGCTACGAGCAGAAGCCTTATCGCAAGATGATGATGCAGACCTGGGGCGCGGCTTGCATCCCCAGCCCGAGCGACACAACGAAGGCCGGCCGCGGTATACTCGCGGCTGACCCGAAATGCCCCGGCAGTCTCGGGATAGCGATCAGCGAGGCGGTTGAGGAAGCAGTGGGCGACTCCAGCGGAAAAACGAAATACGCCCTCGGCTCGGTACTCAACCATGTCATGCTGCACCAGACAATCATCGGCCTAGAGGCGAAGAAGCAGCTCGAGAAGGCGGGCGAGAAAACGCCCGACAAGATCATTGCTTGTGTGGGCGGCGGCTCGAATTTCGCGGGACTTGCTTTCCCCTTCCTCGCCGACAAGATCGCGGGTGCCGAGATCGAGATCATTCCCGTGGAGCCGAGTTCCTGCCCGAGTCTCACTCGTGGTTCCTTCCGTTACGATCTTGGCGATGTAGCCGGCATGACGCCCCTCTTGCCCATGCATACGCTCGGCCACAGTTATATACCGCCGACCATCCATGCGGGCGGCTTGCGCTATCACGGTATGGCGCCCCTTGTTTCCGCGGCGGCCTTCGACGGCCTTCTCTCGCCGAGCGCCATTCCCCAGCTCGAGTGCTACGCGGCCGCAGTCACCTTTGCTCGAAGCGAGGGCATCATCGTGGCGCCCGAGACAAGCCACGCGATAGCCCAAGTAGTCCGTGAGGCAAAGAAGGCCAAGGAGGAAGGCAAAGAGAGGGTGATACTCTTCGGCCTTTCCGGACACGGACTTCTGGATCTCTCGGGCTATCAGAGCTACTTTGCGGGACAGCTCGAGAACATCGAACTGGCGCCCGAGGAACTCGCACGCGGACTGTCCTGCACCGAGGCTTTTCCGAAGTTGCCGGCGAGTCACGCGGCTAGGGTTCCGGCCGAGGTCTAAAGGGGACGAATATTGAACTTTCTATAAAATAAGGACTACATTCCCTATGCGCAATTTCTGCGTAAGGAGAATGTATGATGTCTTTCAAAAAGGCTTTTATCCTCGTTGTAGGACTGAGCCTCCTGCTGCCCGCCTTCGGCATGGCTGACGGGGTAAAGGCCGGCAGCTATACCGGTATGGCTGAGGGACTCCATGGACCCATCATTGCGACCGTCGTGGTCGACGCCCAGGGGAAAATGCTCTCGGTTAAAATCGACGCATCTACCGAAACCGAGGGCATCGGCGCCGATGCCGCAAAGCAGATCGCCGAACAGATTCTCAAAAATCAGACTATAAACGTCGACGCGATCTCTGGAGCGACTACGACCTGCGATGCGGTAAAGGATGCCGTGTCGAAGGCTCTAGTCGCCGCCGGCGTGAACGTGGCCGCTATGACCGAGGCCAAGCCCGATGTCGGGCCCAGCGAAGAGGCGACGGTCGATGTCGTCATCGTCGGCGCCGGCACTTCGGGCACAGGTGCCGCCCTCGCAGCAACCGAAGCAGGAGCCAGGGTCATGGTCCTCGAGAAGCTCGGTAGGGTCGGAGGGCTCGGAACTACGGGCATGGGGCTCCTTGCGACGAACTCTTCGCTCCAGAAAGCCGCAGGGCAGACCGTAACGACCGAGCAGATCTTCAAGCACCTCGCGACCTACAATCACTACCGCATGAACGGCGCCCTTACGCGCGCCATTCTCGACAAGTCGGGCAGCACTATCGACTGGCTCCAAGCCAAGGGCATTGGCCTTAGACTCGGCCTCGGGATCGATCAGAAGGCGCACCTCGACTATCCTAAGACTTACCACATGTGGACGAATTCTGCGAAGGATTTCCCCGCGGTCTACGACATGATGCAGAAAAAGTACGGCCTTCAGCTCAAGCTGAATACCCGCGGCATGAGCCTCCTTACCGACGATACAGGCAAGATCATTGGCGTTATCTCAACCAAGGGCGATGGCGGGAAGCTCACCGTCCGCGCCAAGGCTGTCATTCTCTGCACCGGCGGCTTTGGAGGCAATGAGGACATGCTCAAGCAGAACGCCAGCATCGATGCTTACAACTATTTCGGTCTCGGCAACCAGGGTGACGGCGTGAAGATGGCATGGGCGGTCGGCGCCGACAAGTTCGGTGACCATGCCATGCAGATTCATCTCGCCGACCTCGCCGGCTCTAAATTCATAGCAGAGGGCATGGATAGTTCGGTGTTCCAGGTCAAGGACGTTCCTCTCCTTTGGGTCAACCGCGAGGGCACGAGGTTCGTCGATGAGGGCGTCTGCTACGACAATGTCCTTTGGGGGAACGCTGCCTATTCCGTGGGCGGCGAGTACTTCGCCATCGTCGATCAGGCAAGCCTCGACAAGTTCTCTAAGGAGGGCATCAAGCTCACTGGAGCCTATCAGATGAACGGTTCCGGCCTTATGTCGCCCCAGGGCGGAAACGATACAAATGTCACAATCGCGCCTCTGCCCAAGCTCGCCGAAGATATGCAGAAACTCATCGCCTCAGGAGGCGTCGCCTATAAGGCCGACAGTCTCGCGGGCCTTGCCGCCGCCACAGGCATGAATGCCGACAAGTTCGCAGCGAGCGTCGCGCGCTACAACAAAGCTGTTCAGGATAAGATAGACGATCTCTATTTCAAGAACCCCGAGTACCTCAAGTACTCGGTCTCGAAGGGGCCCTTCTATGCGATCCGCGTGCGTGGATCGGCCTACGGCTCGATCGGCGGTGTCAGGATCAACGAGAGCATCCAGGCCTTAAAGGCGGATGGCCAGCCCATTCCTGCTCTCTATGTCGCGGGCGCGGACGCGGGCGGTATGTATGATAATTCCTACCCCGACCTCGAGGGTCTTACCATGTCCTTCGCAATGAACTCGGGCCGCATCGCCGGTGAGAACGCCGCCGCATACGCGCTCAAAAAGTAGTCACTTGCTAAATGAATGGGCCTCCCGCGGCGCTCTGCCGGGGGAGGCTCAGTTTATTCGTGCGATCGATGCACTTGAACTGCCTATGCTGCGGTGGCGAGGGTAGAGCTCATCCTACCGCCTTCTTGAGCGCCTCGACCTTATCTGTCTTCTCCCAGGAGAAACCGTCGCGACCGAAGTGACCATAGGAGGCGGTCTTGCGATAGATGGGCTTCTTTAGATCGAGGCTGGCGATGATGCCCGCAGGGTCTAGGGCGAAGACCTTGCGCACAGCCTCGGCTATGCGCTCGTCGGGGACCTTCCCCGTGCCGAAACTGTCGACCATGACCGAGACGGGATCGGGCACGCCGATCGCGTAGGCGAGCTGGAGCTCGCAGCGCTCGGCGAGGCCGGCCGCGACTATGTTCTTGGCGACATAGCGCGCCATGTAGGCCGCCGAGCGGTCGACCTTCGAGGGATCCTTGCCCGAGAAAGCGCCGCCGCCGTGACGGCCCATGCCGCCGTAGCTGTCGACGATGATCTTGCGACCGGTGAGGCCCGTGTCGCCCGCAGGGCCTCCGATGACGAAGCGCCCGGTCGGGTTTATGAAGTACTTCGTGTCTTTTGTAAGGAGGCCTGTCGGTTCGAGGACTGGGCGGATGATCTTGTCGATCACCGTCTCCTTGATCGTGTCGTAGTCAATGTCCGGATCATGTTGATGCGAGACGACGACCGTGTCTATGCGGAGAGGCTTGTGGCCTTCGTACTCGAGGGTGACTTGGCTCTTCGCGTCCGGCCTGAGCCAGGATATCTCCTTGGCCTTGCGCAGGTGGCTCGCCCTAAGCAGGAGCTTGTGCGCGAAGGCCAGGGGCGCGGGCATGAGCTCGGGCGTCTCGGAGCAGGCGAAGCCGAACATGAGGCCCTGATCGCCCGCGCCCTGTCGGCCCGCGAACTCTTTGAGACCTTTGCCGACTACGCCTTGGTTGATGTCCGGGGACTGGGCGTGGATCGTGTTGAGGACGGCCATCGATTCATAGTCTATGCCGTAGTCGGGGTTCGTGTAGCCTATATCCTTGACGACGCTGCGGGCGAGGTCCTGGATGTCGACATAGGTGTTCGTCGTGATCTCGCCGCCTATGAGGATCATACCGGTGGTGGCGTAGCACTCGCAGGCTACATGGCTTTCGGGATCGTCGGAGAGGCAGGCGTCGAGGACGGCATCGGAGACTTGGTCGCAGAGCTTGTCGGGATGGCCTTCGCCTACCGACTCTGAGGAGAAGAGATACTTGGATTCGTGCACGGGGGTACTCCTTTTAGCGTGCATTTTTTAACCGCCCGCAAGTTGGGTCTAAAACGGCGGTGTCGCATTCCGCGCGACGCGCTCTATGCAACAAGTCAACTATCGGCAATCGGCAAGAAAAGTTCAATAGGGACGAGCCATGTTTTTCGCGATACAGTGTTATATATGCACGCAATGCGCATCGTGCTCGCCGCGTCCTTTCTCGCCCTCGCCGTCACCCTCGCCGCGGAGGCGCCGGTAGCAGCGGCGTTGCCCAAGGAAGCGCGTAATAGGATCGTGGAGCTCGCCCAATCCTATGAGGGGGCCCCCTACCTTTTGGGCGGAATCGACGAGAAAGGCTTCGACTGCTCCGGTCTCGTCTATCGCGTTTATTACGAGGTCCTTGGCGCTTCCCTGCCGAGAACCGCCCGCGCCCAGTATGCTTTTCGCGAACCTATCGACGTCTCCACGCTCCAACCCGGGGATCTTTTATTTTTCAATACTACAGGCTCGGTTTCCCATGTCGGCATCTACGAAGGCGAGGGACGCTTCGTCCACGCGGCTTCCGACGGCCCTCGGCGCGGGGTCATCGAGTCTTCGCTTTCGGAGAGCTATTGGGCGAAGACCTTCGTAGCCGCTGGCCGGATAGTGCCGCCCGCCGAGTACCTCGGGCTGGTCTTCACTGCATCGCTCGGGCCGAGCTTCGGAACCGAGGACTTCTTTCGCGGCGGCCGCGGTTCCTTCGGCGTCGCCTATCGCGTGCTCGGCGTAGAAACGGGCATCGAGATCCGGCCGGAGTACGACGTTACTCTCGGGGACTTTCGATTGCCCGCCGTGCTCGCGCTCGGCTTCGACAATAAACTGAAGGTCTTCGCGGGGCCCGCCCTTACCCTGGGGTCACCTAACTTGCATGGCGAGCGCGCCTACGAGGCCCAAGGAGGACTACTCGCCACCGCCGGCATCGAGTTCACGCCCCTGCGTTTTCGGGCGGCGGGCTTGGACTTTGGCCTCTCCGGGGAGCTTGTCTACAACCGGTATGTCCCGACGGGCGCTCCGGATTTTCTCGAGGACGAAGCCGCCTGCTTGCGGGTCGGCCTAGATCTTTCTGTCCGTTGGGGTATCTAGGCTATCGCGTTTTACTTATGGCGATAAGGGGCGTATAATCGCCCCCATGAAAGAGCGCTACATCCTCGCGTTGGACCAGGGAACTACCTCGTCCCGGGCCATTCTTTTCAACAAGTCTGGCGTCATCATCGGCCACAAGCAAATTCCCTTCAATCAAATATTTCCGAGGCCTGGCTGGGTCGAGCACGACCCGGAGGAAATCTGGGCGACCCAGCTAGCCGCGGCTAAAGGTGCTATCGACGCAGCCCAGATCGAGAGCGACCAAATCGTTGCGATGGGCATTACGAACCAGCGCGAGACCGTCGTGCTCTGGGAGCGTTCGACCGGCAAGCCTGTGTACAACGCGATAGTGTGGCAATGCCGCCGCTCGGCCGATATCTGCGATGAGCTGCGGGCCATGGGCCTCTCCGACCTCGTTCGCGAGAAGACCGGCCTCGTACTCGATCCTTATTTCTCAGGGACCAAGCTCATGTGGCTTTTCGACCAGGAACCCGACCTGCGCTCCAGGGCCGAGCGGGGCGAGCTCATGTTCGGCACCGTCGATTCTTGGCTCATCTACAAACTCACCGGGCAGCACCTCACCGATCCGACCAATGCGAGCCGCACTCTTCTCTTCAATATTAAAACTGGCGCATGGGACGAGGAGCTTCTGAAACTCTTCAAGATGCCTGCATCCATCCTGCCGCGGGTCGTTCCGAGCTCCGGCGCTTTCGGAAAAACGCGCAAGGAACTTTTCGGCTGCGAAATTCCCGTAGCGGGCTGCGCGGGCGACCAGCAGGCGGCCCTCTTCGGCCATGCTTGCTTCGAGCCGGGTTCGGCCAAGAACACTTACGGTACGGGTTGTTTCACCCTCGTTAATACGGGACCGACCCCTGTCGCCTCGAGCCATGGCCTTCTCACAACCGTTGCCTGGGACCTCGGCAAGGGCTACACCTATGCCCTCGAAGGCTCGGTATTCATCGCGGGAGCGGTGATTCAGTGGCTTCGCGATCAGATGGGGATGCTCGTCGACTCCGCTGAGAGCGAGAAGCTCGCGCGCTCGGTGCCGGATTCCGGCGAGGTCTTCCTCGTGCCGGCCTTCGTAGGCATGGGCGCGCCCTATTGGGACGCGGACGCTCGAGGAACGGTGGTCGGCATCACTCGCGGCACGACCAAGGCTCACTTCGTCCGGGCGGCCCTCGAGTCGATAGCCTACCAGTCCAAGGATCTCCTGGACGCGATGGAGAAGGACTATGGAAAAGGCATTCATTGCATCAAGGCCGACGGGGGGGCTTCGGCCAACTCCTTTCTCATGCAATTTCAGGCTGACGTCCTCGATCGTCGCGTTGTCCTCCCCGAGGTCGGCGAAACTACGGCCCTCGGCGCGGCCTACCTCGCGGGCCTTTCCGTCGGCTATTGGGAATCCCTGGCCGAGGTTGAGGGCAACTGGCGCAAAAAGCGCGAGTTTTCTCCGGATATGCCCGACGATAAGAGATCCAGGCTCCTTTCCTCCTGGGGCAAGGCTGTAGAGGCCGCTCGGGGATATAAATAGTGATGAAGCTCGAATTTCTCGACTCGGGCGTACCTTAGCGTGGCTTACGATTTGTGTTATTATTAACCATGGCGTCCTTCCCTGGGCGCTGTGGGGAGAAAAAATGAGACCGAATCAATACAACAGCGAGAAGCGCCGCAAGGAACTCGAGAAAAAGAAAAAAAAGGAAGAGAAAAAGCTTCGCCACGCCGAGCTCAAGAACCATCCTGAAGGGGAAAGCCCCGAGAGCGAAGGCGTTGAAGGAGAAGAGACAGAAGTGTCCGAGGGCAAGGGAAGCGTAGAGGGCGAAACCGACGAGGATGCGAAAAAGTAAAGCGGAGGGAGCGCCCAGGCGTTCTTTCTGTGGCCCCATACTCAGGGTCGTCCTACCCTTCCTGATCTATGGAGAGCTTCGCGAAGGGATCCGCGAGAAGAACGGCCTTCTCTTCGAGCTTAACCATCGGAGTAAAAACAACCTACAGATTATCCTGGAAGGCCACTTCGATGCCTGAGCTCGAGCTCAGCCTTCTGGCTGGCTCGACCCTCGTGGCGAGGGGCCCGACAAATATCGGCGTGTACGCATTAGGCGGTGCGACAGAAGGTCGCGCCGCGCTCATCGACTCTGGTAACGACGGCGACGCGGGCAAGCGGATTATTCGCGCCTGTGCGGCTTCGGGCCTTACTATCGCGCTTATCGCTAACACGCACTCGAACGCCGATCACTGCGGGGCCAATGCCCTCGTGCAGGCGCGCACTGGCTGCGCCATCGCGGCGCCGAGGACCGAGCTCAGCTTCATCGAGCATCCCGAGCTCGAGCCGAGTCTCGTCTGGGGCGCTTATCCCCCGGCGCCGCTTCGCAACAAATTTCTCATGGCCAATGCCTCGCGCGTGACCCTGCCTCTCGACGATCCTTGCCTCGTAGGGGATACGGGGATCGAGGCTATCTCTCTGCCGGGGCATTACCTCGGGCAGGTCGGCTACCTCACGCCCGATCGCGTCTTCTTCGCCGCGGACGCCGCCGCGAGTCCGGCTATTCTCGCTAAATACAAGTATTACGTGGTCTACGACGTGGCATCTCACCTGGCTACGCTTGATAAGATCGCCGGCCTCGCCTTCGATTGGATAGTGCCGAGTCACGGAGAGCCTGCGCGCGAGGCCGGACCCCTCATCGAAGCCAACAAGGCTACGATACTTGAGGTCGGCGATCGCATTCGCGAGCTCTGTAGCTCATTATCCGCCGGGCCGCTTACGCCCGAAGGGCTTGTTTCCGCCTTAGCGTCCGCTCTCGGCCTCGAGCTCAATCATACCCAATATGCCCTCCTGGGCATGACAGTCCGTTCCTATATCGCTTGGCTCTGCGACAGAGGAGAGGCGACGACGAGGATGGAGGGGAACAGGCTTCTTGTGGAGAGTATCTAGTGCCCGACGGGCTTCTAGTGCAGACTGATCTCGAGGGTCTTTCCCGAGAAGACTCGCAAGTCGAGATAGCAGGCCGTCCCTTGAGTGTCGTAGCTAAAGCGTATGCTGTCGCCATCGAGGTCGATCCACTGGTACTTGTTGTCCTTCGGGATGAGATCCTCGAGATCGATCTTGATATCCTTGACCGAATATCCCGCCTGACCGTTCTCTGTATAGATTGTCACGAGGTACTGCTTATCGCTGTAGTCGTTGTTCACGACCGCGAAGACCTTCCCGTCGTTCGAGAGCAAGCCGAGACAGGCCTTCGGCCAATCGATGTCCCTAGCCCAGAGTGTCCTGTGGCTTGATTTTTCGGATACTTCGACCTTGTTCGTCCCGCTCGGCCGTTCGATTATCTGCGCAAGGTAGCGACCGTTTTCCGAATCGATCGATTCGCTGCTGCTCCAATACCACTCACTATAGCAGAGGACCACGGAAAAAAGGACGCAGACAGAGATAGCTAGGAGTCGCTTCACATCACTGCCCTTATGTAGAGAAGTTACACTTTTCGATTACCTAAATAATACTGCGGATACTGCAGGAATCCTAATGTGGTCCGGGGTATTTGCAGGATATTGCGTCATTTCAGATTAAAGAGTTCCCGCAAGGCCGCGAGGTTGCGCTCGTTCGTTGTCTTCGAGCCTTCGGGCGTATACGAGTATTCGATGGGCTCACCGTAGATTTCCGCGATGCGGTGCCTGACTATCTTCATGGTCGAGTTGACCGTGCCATCCTTGTCGCTGAAAGGCGTCGGGACTATCTGGAATACCGCCGGATACCAGGCAGCCTGGACCTTCTTGGCCTTGGGGTCCTCGCGGCTCTTCGCGAACTCGACCTTGAGCCGCTCGAGCAGATCCCGGGCGCTCGCTATGCCCTCGGCCTTGACGATGCGGCCTACCTTGGCCGTATCGAGGTTGATGAGGGCGGTTACGTACTTTCGCTGCTCGCACCAGACCATGATTTGGTCGATGACGTCAGTGGAAAAAGTGACGGCCTCTTCGATCTCCTCGGGGCTGTACTTCTCGCCGTCCTCGGCTATGAGGAGAGCCTTTTCGCGGCCGACTACGACGAGAAAGCCGTCCTCATCGTAGTGCGCGATGTCGCCCGTATAGAGCCAGCCGTCGCGGAGGGCCTTGGCCGTGGCTTCAGGGTTTTTGTAGTACTCCTTCATAACGTTGCCGCCGCGGATGACGATCTCGGCATTCTCGCCCACTGCCGCTATGCTGCCGTCCTCCTTCATGAGCCTGCACTCGACCGAGGGAGCGACCAGGCCGGAGGTGCCGAACTTGTGCTTGTCCTTGCCGCTCGCGTTGGAGGAGATGATGGGCGCGGCTTCGGTGAGGCCGTAACCCTGATAGACAGGACAGCCGAAGGCCGCGAAAAACTCTTGTTGCTTTATATCGAGGAGGGCGCCGCCTCCGACGCAGAAACGAATGCGCGTGCCGAAGAGCCTCTTCTTGATTTTGTTGAATATGAGTAGCTTCGCGATGCGGTGGGGGAAGAAGGCTTTGGCGCGGACGCAGAGCGGCGGCTTGTGATAGCCGTCGCCGTTGTAGGCTATGCCCGCCTTGATGCCTGCCTTGAAGAGTATCTCGACAAAGCCGCCCTTGTCTTCGACTCCGGCTATGATCTTCTTCATGAAGTTGCCGGAGAGAGATGGGACGGTGAAGACGAAGGTCGGGTTGGACTCCCGGAGATTCGCGGGGATGTTGCGCAGGGTGGCTATGCCGCCGCCGCGCGAGTCGACGAAGTAGAGGGAAATGCCGCAGACGAGGGCAGTATAGAGGCCGACCGTATGGGCGAAGGAATGGTCGCAAGGGAGAATGAGGAGTGTCTTAAAGTGGTAGGGCCCGTCAAAGAGCTCGACCGCGTCGTGGCAGTTCGTCCAGTAGTTGAGATGTGTGAGGACTATGCCTTTAGGATTGCCAGTGGTGCCCGAAGTGTAGCAAATGGTGACGGGATCGTCCTCCTCCGTTTCCATGGCGATGGCGTCGAGCCGGGCCGGGTAATCAGAGGCCGGTGCCTCGAGGGCCTTGCGCCCCGCCTCGCAGGCCTCGTCGAAGCCCACGACCCGCTCCGAGCTAACGCCGTGCTTGATCGCGGCCTCGCGGGCAAAAGCCGGGTCGTCGTCGAGGTAGACGAGGATGATGCCCTTATTATCGATTTTGTCGAAGGAACCGAGGACCTTTTCGAGCTGGTTTTTCGTGGTTACGATGGCCTTGGCCTCGGAGTGGTCGAGGCGGAAGGGAATCTCCTCGGCGAGAAGCTTTATCGAGAGGGGCACCGATACGCATGCCGCGCAGAGCATGCCGCTCTCGGCCATGACCCACTCGGGGCTGCCCTCGGCGAGGATAGCGAGCCTGTCGCCTTTGGCGTAATCCTTAGAGAGAAGCCAGGCGCCGAACTCCCTCGAACGGCTGCGCGCCTGGACGAAGGAGAAGGCGATCCAAGCCGAGTCGCCCTTCTTTAAGACATAGGCATCGTCCGCCCATTGTGTAGCTGCTTCGTCCATCATGCGGAGGACTGTGCGCTTCATTTTACTCTCCTGCGCCACGATACCATGAGCCGTAAGTACCGTAAAGCGCGGGCATTGACATCGCTTCCCCGAATCGGTAGCCTAAAACTCAAGCCTGTCGACAGAAGGTACTCCGCATGAGTTACTCCGATCCCTCGAAGCTCGGCATTCTTGCCTGCCCCGGCGCCGAGACATTCGCGAATCAAGTGATCCGCAGGCTCGCCGGTATCTATAAGCGAAGGTTCGATCGCAAGACCGAGGCCCTCGCTACGCGCTACCATATTTCGCAGGACCTCGTGACGCGAAAGATCAACTTCACCAACGATGTCCAATCGAGCCTCCTGTATATACCGGGCAACGTCAATCAGTACCGCCCCCCCCGATTCAAGATCAACGCCCGTCACACGTATTTCCCTAATGGCGAAGTAAAGACCGAAATCCTCGACTCGGTCCGCGGCATGGATCTATACGTATTCCAGGATATCGAGAACCATCAGCCCATACCCTTCAATGACGGCTCGGTTTCCCGACACCTCTCGGTCAACGACCATATCTTCTCACTCCTCGTCACGATCGACGCCGCCGTTCAGGCGGGTGCCGATCGTGTGAACGTCGTGCTGCCTTCATATCCCTATGCGCGACAGCACAAGAAGAAGGGCCGGGAAGGCCTCACCGCCGCGCGTGTCGGGCAGATGATCGAGAACCTCGGCGTTTCGCGCATCATCACCCTCGACATCCACTCGAAAGAAATCGAGAACTGCTTCGATCACCTCCACCTCGAGAACCTTCATGCGTCTCTTCAAATCATCGAAAAACTGATAGGCATCACGGATATCTCGAAGGAGGACCTCGTCGTCCTCGCTCCCGATACCGGCGCCGTGGACCGCAACAAGTTCTACGCCAATGCTCTGCAGAAGCCTCTCGCCCTTCTCTATAAAGAGCGCGATTATTCGAAGGTGACGAAGAACGCCGCCGATTCCAATATCAAGGAAATGCGCCTCTTGGGCGAGGTCAGGGGCAAGACGATCTTTATGGCGGACGACATGATCGGCACCGGGGGAACCCTTATCAAGGGCATGAAGAATTTGAAGGAGATGGGCGCCGCGCACGTGATCTGCGCCGTGTCCCTTCCCCTTTTCTCCGGCTCGGCAGTCGAGGACTTTGACGCCGCTTACAAGCAGGGACTTTTTTACCGCATCATCGGTACTAACGCGGTCCACCACAAAGAGCTCCTCCAGAAGGAGTGGTATATCCAGGCCGACGTCACCGGGCTCTTCGCTCAGATCATCAGCCTCGTGCACCACAATCGCTCCGTCTCTTCGATGCTCGACAACCGCGAACTCGTGGCCAAGCGCATTAAGCGCCAGGTCGAGCGATTGTCCAAGGACGGCGGCATCCATGGCCCCGCAGCGACGGCGGAAGGTCCGGGACCGGTCGTGGCTAAAGCGCAGCTCGGCGACGACACTCTGGGGCAATGAAGGTAGTCGCTATAGAGGGGAAACCCTCTGCCCTCGTCTTCGATCTCGATAACACTCTTTACACCAATCCTGCCTACGCGGCCTTTCAAGAGGATTCCCTCGTCGAGAGGCTCGGGTGCGAACTGGGTATCGGCACCGAGGCCGCAGCGGGCAAGATCGCCGCACTGCGAGCCGAGCGCGAGAAGGCCGGGCTTGGGAAGACAAGCCTTGGGAAGCTCTTTGCGGCCCTCGGCATCGATATTGCGACGAGCGTGCGCTGGCGCGAGGAGACCTATGAGCCCGTGAAGTGGCTCACGAAGGACGTTCGGCTCGATCAGGCCCTTGGCCTCCTATCTAAGGATTTTAGCCTTGCTCTCGTGACCAACAATCCCCGTCTTGTAGGCGAGAAGAGCCTCGAAGCCCTCGGCGTGCGCGATCGCTTCACCATCCTAGTCGGGCTCGACGACACCTACTCCGGCAAGCCCGCGCCCGCGCCTTTCATAGAGGTTTCGAAGCGACTCGGCCTCGTTCCTTCGGCCTGCGTATCGATAGGCGACCGATTCGACGTCGATCTCGCGCCGGCCATGGCGCTCGGAATGGGCGCGATCCTGGTCGACGGCGTCGAGGACGTGTACGACTTGCCATCCATCTTTTCCGACCGCGATTCCTTGTATGATTGACCCTCCTCCCTTGGCTTGCTACTATCTGCCATGGAGCCTAACGTCTTAGTCGAAGACCGTTCGCCTCAGTCCGAGGCTGGCGACCAGAGCCTGGGGCATTTTTGCGGCGTGGCCGGCGTCCGTTCCCCCGATCCCCTCGATATTCCCAAGACATTGTTTTACATGCTCTTTTCCCTTCAGCACCGGGGGCAGGAGTCTTGCGGCATGGCCTGGGAAGAGGAGGGCCGCTGGTGGTCGAAGCGCGACCTGGGCATGGTCGCCTCGGTCCTCGGCAAGTATGTCCAGGAGAGCCATTCTTCGCGTCTTGGCATTGGACATGTCCGCTACTCGACCGCGGGCGGCTCCGGTGTCCAAAACGCCCAGCCCATCGTCGTCGACTGCAACAAGGGCCGCATCGCCCTCGCCCACAACGGCAACATATCAAATGGCGGAAAGCTTCGCGCAGCGCTTACGGCCGAAGGCTCGATCTTCCAGGGAACCGCCGATTCCGAGCTTCTCCTGCACGCATTCTCTCGCTCGCGCAAAAAAGACCGTGAGGGTTTCCTGCGCGAGGCCCTCGAGCCCCTCGAGGGCGCGTACAGTCTCGCAGTCATGCACGAGGACGCTCTCATTGCGGTCCGCGACCCCTCGGGCTTTCGGCCCCTGTACATCGGCCACCAAGGCAGGGCGAGCTATGTCGCCTCAGAGACCTGCGCCCTCCATGCTCTCATGCCGATGGACTACCGCGAGGTCGAGCCGGGCGAGGTCGTGATCATAGACGACTCGGGCGAGCATTCATTCTTCCTCGAGCCCAAGAGGACGCCCAAGAGATGTGTCTTCGAGCTCATCTACTTCGCCAGGCCCGACTCCGAGGTGTTCGGCCGCTCCGTGCACGCCGCGCGCGTCGCCTTGGGCGAGGCCCTCGCGGACCAGGACAAGGGGCAGGCGAAGGCCGATCTTGTCATTCCTGTGCCAGACTCGGGCAATATTTCGGCCATCGGCTATGCGCGCCGCTCGGGCCTACCCTTCGACTTCGGCCTCGCGCGCAGTCACTATGCGGGCCGCAGTTTCATCATGCCGACCAAGGACCAGCGAGAGCTCATGGTGCGCCTGAAGCTCCATGCTGTGCCCGAAGTCGTCTCGGGCAAGCGTGTCGTGATGATCGACGACTCCCTCGTGCGCGGCACGACGAGCCGCATCATCGTCGGCCTCCTCCGCGAGGCGGGCGCGAAGGAAGTGCATTTGCGGCTCGCTTCTCCCGAGCTTAAGTGGCCCTGCTACTACGGGATCGACATACCCGACCGTACTGCCCTCATCTCGAACAGGCTCGATCCCGACGGCATAGCCCGCGAGATAGGCGCCGATTCCGTTCGCTTTCTTCCCGTGGGTAGGCTGCTAGAGACACTAAACGGCGATCACGGCTTCTGTTCGGCCTGTTTCGACGGCAATCATCCCTTCCCGCTCCGGACCGGAGTACCCGACCATGGCTAGGCTCGCGGTCCTCGCGAGCGGCAATGGCGGCAATTTCGAGGCCCTCGTCTGCGCTCTGCGCGTGCGTCCGGATAACGAAGGGCCCAGGCACGAATGCGTCCTCCTGGCGTACGATCGTAAGGCCGCCTTTGCTGCCGAGCGCGCAGCCGCTCTGGGTGTCCCCTCGCGCTACGTGAGCTACTACAAGCGCGACGTGGCCGAGGCAGAGGCTGAGTTGGCCGCCTCGCTCTCGATCGCTGGTGCCGAGCTCGTGGCCCTCGCGGGCTTCATGCGTCTCCTGTCGCCCCAGTTCGTGGCGGAAAGGCGCGGACGGATCGTCAATGTCCATCCTTCGATCTTGCCCGCCTGGCCGGGAGCTCATGCCATAGCGCGCGCTTATGACGCGGGAAGTCGCGAGTTCGGCGTCACGGTACATTACGTCGACGAGGGCATGGATACGGGCGCGCCGATCGCGTTCGAGGCCTTCGCGCGCGAAAACGGCGAAAGCGTCGATGAAGTCGAGGCTCGAGTACACGCGGTCGAACATAGGATCTACCCTAGGGCAATCCTCTCTCTGCTCGATGCGATCGAGGCCGAAAGGAACAGGCGATGAATACTCTGATATTGGGATCAGGAGCCCGCGAGCATGCCATCGCCTGGGCCTTCGCGAAGGACGCTGCGAAGGGAGACCGCGTCTATTGCGCCCCGGGGAACGCAGGGACTGAAAGCCTGGTAACGAACGTCGCCCTCGATCCGGAGAATCCTGAGGTGGTAGTAGCCGCGGCTCGCGAGTTGGGGATCGGCCTCGTCGTCGTGGGGCCGGAAGTGCCCCTCGCCGCCGGCGTCGTCGACGCATTAGGCGCCGCCGGAATCGCGGCCTTCGGTCCGGGCAAGAAGGCCGCGATGCTCGAGTCGAGCAAGGCCTTCGCCCGCGCCTTCTCTGAGCGTCAGCTCGTGCCCTGCGCGGCGACTAAACGCTTCGCTGACGCTGCAGCCCTTAAACGCTTCGTGGACGAGCATCGAGGGGCTCGCCTCGTGCTCAAGAAGAGCGGACTCGCGGCAGGCAAGGGCGTCCTCGAGTCGGACGATCCTGCCGAGCTTCTGGCTTTCGGCGAGGAAGTCTTGCGTTCCGACGAGCTTTTAGCCGAGGAGTTCCTCGTCGGCCGTGAGCTCTCGATTTTTGCTCTCTGCGATGGAGAGCGCTATGCGATCCTCCCCGCCTGCGCGGATCATAAAAAAGCCGGCGCCAAGGATACGGGCCCCAATACCGGGGGCATGGGCGCGGTCTGTCCCGTGCCCTATGCTGACGAATCCGCAATGGCCAGCATCGAGCGAGAGATCGTAGCTCCGAGCTTCCGAGGCATGGCGGCCGAGGGCCTCTTGTATAAGGGCGTCCTCTTCTTCGGCGTTATGTTGACCGCCGGGGGGCCCAAGCTCCTCGAGTACAACGTGCGCTTCGGCGACCCGGAGACTCAGTCCCTTTTGCCGCTGCTCGAGACGGGCATAGGGGATTTATGCGGTGCCGTCGCGCGCGGCGCGTTAGTCGATATAAAACTGCGGTTTTCGGGGAAGGTCGCCTGCGGCGTCGTGGTGGCCGCGCCGGGTTATCCGGGCTCGTATCCTAAGCACCTGGCCGCCCATCTGCCCGGCGAGGCGGGCGAGGGGCGGCTCCTCTTCCACGCATCGACGAGCCGCGGTCCGGACGGCGGTATCTTGACCGGGGGCGGCCGATGCTTTACTGCGGTGGGCCTTGGCGACGATTGGTCGGCTGCGCGAAGCCGCGCCTACGATCTCGCGGGAAGCGTACGCTTCGAGGGCGCTTGGTTCAGGCCGGACATAGGCGAGAAGATGTATGGCGCCGCCGAGCGGGGGGCGTCGTCGTGACCCATGGCGAGTACGCGACCATCGAGCGGCATATGCTCGATCTTATGCACGACGGAGCCCATGACGAACAGCATGTCTACCGCGTTCTTTTCGCCGCGCTCGATATAGCCGTGGATTACGATGCTGATATGGACGTTCTCATCGCCGCTTCCCTCCTCCACGATATCGGACGCGAGGCTCAATTCAGGGACGAGAGCGTGGATCACGCCGTGGTGGGCTCAGAGATGGCCTATACGTATCTCTCGAGCCTAGGCTGGCCAGCGGCCCGGGCACAGCATGCCAAGGCTTGCATTCGAAGTCATCGCTACCGGAAGAGCGAAGAGCCCGAAAGCATCGAGGCCAAGATACTCTTCGACGCCGACAAGCTCGACGTGACCGGGGCCTTGGGCATAGCGCGAACGCTCGCGTACAAGGGTATCGTCGCCGAGCCCTTCTACTCCGTCGACGAGGCGGGCGCGGTCCAGAGCGGCGAGGGCGATTCAGAGCCATCGTTCTTTCAAGAGTACAACTGGAAGTTGAAGAACGTTTACGAAAAGTTCTATACGGACAAGGCGAGGCGCCTCGCGGAGGGCCGCAGGCAGGCCAGCGTCGATTTTTACGAAAACATGTACGCGGAGGTCAAGGAGACGCACGTCGTCGGCAAGCGGCGGCTAACCGACATCCTGCTATAGGTTACTTCATAAACACACGGCCGGAGTACTTCGCCGAGAACCATCTGAAGAGCGCCTCTGCCCTGTTCGCGAAGGAATCCTCGAGCTTGCCCGAGAAGAGGCCTGGCGCCTTCGCGCCGCTCGCGACGTAGAAGAGGATGGCATCGTCGGCCTGGATCACGAGGAGGCGAGTCGAGAGTTCTCCGGGGGCGGCCACCGGCACGATGCCGTAGCTCATCTTCGTGAGGTTCGAACTCGAGAGGCGTATCGCGTCGGAAAAGGCCGCGTATTCGTAGCGGTAGCGGTTCGCGCCGAAGGAGAGGTCGCGCTGGAAAGCGTAGACCGTCTCGGATTGCGGAATTGCACCCGCGCTTGGCGCTTTGGGGTCGGGAAGTCGTACTTTCGACTCCGGCCCGTCGATGATGTAGGACTCGGCGTAGAACGTGCGCATTTTTTTGCGGCTCGCCGAGTAGTACTCGATGCCTTCTAGCGAGCCTAGGGATCTCAGTATGCCGTAGACCGACGCGAGCTCTGCCTGGGCCGCGATCGCGGAGGCGGGCTTGGGCCTTTGCAGGGCGAAGACCGCCTCGACGACGAGGCTGGGGTTTTCATTTTCGAAGGCTTTGCGTATGTCCGCCGCCGCTTGGTGGTTCGGGATTAGGGAAAGCTTTCCCTCGCTTGTCCTCACCGCTTTGCCCGAGGAAGCCAGGAGCGAGACGACATCGGCGGGAAGGAGGGCGGCGAGACTCGCGCCCCGCGGAGCCTCGCCTTCGGCATTAAGACCGAAGGCGATGAGGATAAGGAAAGCGACGAGCGTGGGGCGCGGGGCCCGTAAGAATGAAGGCTGAATCATGGAGCGACTATAGCAGGTCGATGGGATTTCTGTCCTCTGGGTCACTGCCCGGGACGAGAGTCTCCAATGTCTCCGCTGAACCCAGGCCTGCTGCCCGTTCTTGGGCCTTGTCTTCGTTCGGATTCTTCACGGAAGTGAAATTGCGCATGATTTTCACGAGGATGAGGATGCGCTCCCGTCCTGTCTGGACCTGCGCAATGATTTCCCTGTTTCGCCCTCCGCCAAGGGTTCGGATGTTAGTGATGAGGTCCGGGCTCGACTTCTTAAAGTCCGTGAGGAGCTCTCCTAATGCGTCGCCGAGCATGGCGAATAGGCCTGCCTCGTCTTCGACGATCTCCCTGGCTTTTTCGTTGATGGAATCCACGAGGCGGTTCAGGAAGGTGCCGATATCCTTGCCCCTGCGCATTTCCTCGATGTACCGTTTCATCGCGACAAGGGAAACCCTACCTGTCCCGCGCAGCTGCTCCTCGAATTCGGCGATGCGGCCGCTCGAACGCTCGCATTGGTAGAGGATGTTGGCGAGATTATTCTGATAGCCCTTGTTGTCGAAGTAGCCCTCGACGAGGATGCGCTTGATGGATTCCTTGAGCTGCGGCTCGAATACGTTGACGATGAAGGTCTTGAGGATGCGCATCGGCTTGATCCAGACGAATCCGTTTGGGCTGTCCTTGCGCAGGATCGAGTCATGCTCTTCGTCGTAGCCGTCGATATCGAGAATCTCAGTTTCGCCGAAAAGGCTACGAATATCGACTGCTATCGCGTTCTCGTGCTGCTCGCGCAGGATGCGTTCGCGGTCCTTGTCGAACTGATTAATCACACGCTTTCGGTAGGCGTCGAGGTAGTCCTTCCTCTCGCGGGGCGTCGAGGGAGTGAAGAAAGGCTCTTCTTTAATCACGCGCATGAGCGCAAGGAGCGTGTCTTTGCCGAGCTTTTCCTCGCATTCGCGATCGAGCTGGGCGAAAAGCTTGTCGATCTTGCCCTTTTTGGCCTCGTCGAATCTCTCGGGCTGGCGTTTCTCGAGGAGGCGGATGAGGTTCTCCTTGAGCTCGGGCGAGAAGACGAATGACTCGGTAAGGTAATAAAAGTCGATGAGCTCGGGCAGCAGTTGCTCTCCCGACACTGGCGCGAAATCGGGCTTGTAGCGGGGATCGTCGAGGCTGGCGCTCGGGTCGAAGAGGCCGATGATGCGCTCGTAGTCGTGCCTGCAAAGGTCGATGAAGCGCTCGACCTCGAAGAGATCGGCGTTGACCGCGCGGGAGCCTAACGCGTCGACCGAGTCGAGGAAAGACAGGAACTCGCGCTGTATGGTCTCGATCTCCTCGTCCGGCTTGAGCGCGCTCTGAATGCGTTCTACCATCCCGTCATAGGAGAAGAAGCGTTTGCGTTCCTGTTCGCCTTTGGGTAGACGACAGTCGATGAGATAGTCGAAGTAGCGCTGTGAGGTGCGTAGGTCCGAGTTCGCTACCGTCGCGCGGGCCAGCTCGGACAAGGGCCTAAGGAGCGAATAGAAGCGATAGACCGCCAGGGCGAAGCCCGGGAGGACCGTAGTCTGCTTGGGGCGGAAATAGGGCGGCCTCTGGTCGGCCAACTGGAGTTGAAGCCTGCGGAGCTCGGTCTTGCGGCGCGCTTCTTCGGGATCTCGGGAGAAGAGGCGCGAAAACCAATCTTTTATTCTTTCTAGGAAGCCCATGCGGGGATTGTAAGTGCACAATCCTTCGGCATCAAGCGGGATATTCTGCTTTCGAGTTTCCTTAGTAGGCGCGCATCCTCCCGGCTTTCCAGTCGCCGAAATCGAGGATATTCGGCCGAAGCCAGGTATCGGCGTTTTTCCCGGCGCTATTGAGCATATCGGAGGAGGCGAAGACAGGCGCTTCCAACCTGAGGGCCAGTGCGAGCGCGTCGGAGGGGCGCACTTCCTTCTCGTAGCCGCGCAGGCCCTTGCTGTACGAGAGTCTAGCCCGCGCGCCCTCGACCGAATCGCCGAAGAGTTCGACCCTGTCGAGGCTGAAGCCCCCCTCCTCGAAGATCGCGGCGAGGAGATCGTGGGTGAGGGGCAGGTGCGATGAAATGCCCTCCAGCTCGAGGATGATGGCGCTCGCCTCGAAGGGACCGACCTTGATCTGAAGGTGCCGTTCGGTCCGCCGCTCTTCGAGTATGACGATCGGTTCATCCTTTTCCATCGATACGCCGCGTATGCGGAGCTCGAGAAGTACTTTCCCCATGTCGGCTCTCAATCTATCTCGCCTGGCAGCGGTTTTCACACGAATGAACGAAATCAAGGGCGCTATTGACACCCCAAGGGTCCCCGCCTATGCTTTTTTTACGCGCATCTCGCTTACGAAGCGGGGAATTACGGAGAGTAATATAGGCATGTCCGACTTCTTGAGCGATGCCGACTTTGAGCTCTACAGAAAACTCATCTACGATGCGAGCGGTATCACCTTCTCGGCGACCAACCGTTCTATCCTCGAGAGTCGGCTCAAGGAAAGGCTCCGGGACAAGAAGCTCGAGAGCCTCACCGAATACTACGCGCTCATCGTCAAGGACAAGGAAGAGCTCAAGACTCTTCTCGATTCGGTCACGACTAACCTGACGCGATTTTTTCGTAATCAGGCGCACTTCGACGCGATCGAGAAATATGTCGTGCCCGAGCTCATCAAGCTCCGCGGTCCAGGCGGAGAGCGGAAGCTTCGCTTTTGGAGCGCGGGCTGCTCGACAGGCGAGGAGCCATATACTCTCGCTATGCTCCTTAAGGAAATCCTTCCCCCGAGCTGGAGCTTCGAGATCGTGGCGAGCGACATCTCGCTAAAGTGCCTCATGGTCGGCAAGGAGGCCTTTTACGCCGACGCCCGGATACAAGGCGTCCCCGAAGCCTACCTGCCTAAGTACTTCGATCGGAAGCCTGGCGGGTATCAGCTTAAGGACGATGTTAAAAAGATGGTCCGCTTCGACTACCATAACCTCAAGAACGACTCAGGGCAGCGCGGTCTCGACGTTGTTTTTTGCCGCAATGTCCTGATATACTTCGATGAAGCTGCTCAGAAGGCGGCCATCGAGCGGTTCTGGGAAGCCATGGCGCCCAAGTCCTTCCTATTCATAGGGCATTCCGAGTCGCTCTTCGGCATGAATACCAAGTTCGAGTTCGTTAAGACCGATTGGGCGACCTTCTATCGGAAAAACGTATAAGGGAGCGCGACGTGCCTGATCCGGTCTCTGTCCTCGTAGTCGACGATTCCGCGCTCATGCGGAACCTGATCTCCAAGATTATCGAGGCTACTCCCGGCCTCTCGGTGGCCGACAAAGCCATGAACGGTATCTTCGCCCTCCAGAAGATTCCCCGCTGTAATCCCGATGTCATAGTCCTCGACATCGAGATGCCCGAGATGAACGGCATCGAATTCCTCAAGGAACGCAAAAAGCTCGGCCTCGAGATTCCGGTGATCATCCTCTCCTCTGTCGCGAAAGAAGGGGCCGCGGTGACCATCGAGGCTCTTTCGCTCGGCGCTTCCGACTTTATCACCAAGCCCTCGGGCTCGGTTTCATCGGACATCCATACGGTAGCGGGCGAGCTTTCGCGCCTCCTCCTCGCTTTCGGCTCCCAATACCAAAGGCGCAAGGGGAAGACACCCCCGCACTTCGACTTCGAGGCGCCGGAGCGCTTCTTCGAGCCCGCGCCCCTCCTCGAAGAGCGGGCGGCGGAGCGCGCGGCGGAGCAGGCGAGGCGGCTCGAGTCGAATAAGCCTCTTCGCCAGAGCGGGCCGATCGAGGTCATAGCCATAGGCATCTCGACGGGAGGGCCTAACGCCCTGCGCGAGGTCTTCGCGAAGATAGACGCCGATCTTCCCCAGCCAGTCCTCGTCGTTCAGCATATGCCTCCGGGCTTCACCGAGGAATTCGCGAAGAGCCTCGACCGGATCTGTCCCCTCGACGTTAAGGAAGCGGCGGACGGGGATATCCTACGGCCGGGCCGCATTCTCATCGCCCAAGGCGACAAGCACCTTGTCGTGGAAAAGCGGCCCTTGGGCGCCGTAGCGCGGATCACCGACGAGCCTCTCGAGAATGGCCATAGGCCGAGCGCCGACGTGCTCTTCAGGAGCGTAGCCAAGGCTTATGGCAATCGGGCCCTCGCCGCTATTATGACGGGCATGGGCCGCGACGGTGCTCGGGAGATAGGCTCGATCTACCGCGAGGGAGGCATTACTCTTGGCCAGGACGAGGCATCCTGTGTCGTGTACGGCATGCCTAAAGTCGCCTACGAGCTTGGCCACCTGTCTCAGCAGGTGAGCCTCTCCGATATGGCGGCCACGATTTCGCGTCTCGCCAAGCAATACCGTTAGCCGCTATTCCCCGATCTGTGTTTCCTCAGTATTTTCCATTCAATGGACGAAGGCTATAAAAGCCCGATCCATGCGGAGGATTTATGAAAACGGCGAACAATGCATCGAAGAAAGGGCAGGAGAAGTCAAAAGAAAACGCGGATTCTAAAGATGCCGCAGTCCTCGAACCCTGCGGTAAGCCTCAGGCGGAGGAAGCGGCTCGATTAAAGGACTCAGACGAGGCCTGCGACGAGGGCGTGCACTAATATTAGACCTGCACTACTTCCTTGACTTCGGGTACAGTCTTTTTTAGGTAGTTCTCGACACCCATCTTGAGTGTCATGGTGGACATAGGGCAGGAACCGCATGCGCCGGTGAGGCGCACGTTGACAATTCCGTCCTCGCTCACCGAGACGAGCTCGATGTCTCCTCCGTCGGCCTGAAGGGATGGGCGTACGTCTTGGATGGCGCGCTGAACTTTCTCGTTGAGCATGGGGGACTCCTTAACGCAACAATGTAGCTAAGCATGGAGCTTGGGGTCAAGCTTCCTTAACGAAGCATGCCTTGGACGTAGTCCGCCCTCTGTGCTACACTAAGCGAACCTCCAGAGCGCGGAAGGGACGGCATGGCGCGTACCATCGTTTTCGTCAATCAAAAAGGCGGCGTAGGCAAGACTACGAGCGCTATCAATCTCGGCGCGTACCTTGCCCTCGCGGGCAAGCGCACTCTCCTCGTCGATTTCGATTCCCAAGCTAACCTGACGAGCGGCCTGGGCCGCAAGCCGGGAAGCCCGAGCATCTACGACGTCATCTCGGGCCAGAACACGCTTACGTCGATCATCCAGCCCACCGGGGTCGAGTGGCTCGACCTCGCGCCTTCTTCCATCGATCTCTCCGGCGCTACGGTTGAGCTCGTCGACAAGGCCGACCGCAACGAGTATCTAAAGCGTGCGCTCGAGACTGTCTCCCGCGAGTACGACTTTATCCTCATTGACTGCCCTCCTTCCCTCGGTATCCTCACCTTGAACGGCCTCGTCGCGGCCGACGAGGTTCTCGTGCCGCTCCAGTGCGAATACTTCGCCCTCGAGGGACTGTCGCTCATTCTCCAGACCGTCAGCCTCGTGCAGAAGAGCATGAACACCAGTCTCAAGGTATGCGGCATTCTTTTCACGATGTACGACTCGCGCACCAAGCTCGCCCAGGAAGTTGTGCAGCAGGTCTCCGACTATTTCAAAGACAAGGTTTTCCGCACGATAGTGCCGCGCAACGTGCGTCTTTCCGAGGCGCCTTCTCATGGCGAGCCGGTCTGCCTTTACGATCCATCGTGCATCGGCGCTAAGAGCTACGAGGCCCTGTCCAAGGAATTCCTCGAACGCGAAGCCCCCTTTTTAAGCGCGAGCGCCTCCGGAGGCGCCGCCCGTGGGTAAGCGCATCGGCTGCCTCGGATTTTCGAACCTCGGAGTGCGATATTAATGGCTAAACAGTTCGGTTTGGGGAAAGGTCTCGGTGCGCTTATCCCCGAGCCCGAGATCGCGGTGGCAATAGCCGAGGGGGCTCCTTCATCACAGGTGGAGGGCTCTGCCTCCTCCGGGGCCGGTCTTCCCCTCGCGGGCCTCTGCACCGTCCCCCTCACCGAACTTAAGCCCAATCCCGAGCAACCGAGGCGCAGTTTCTCTCAAGCATCCCTCGACGAGCTCGCGAGCTCGCTCAAGACCCATGGACTCATCCAGCCCATAGTGGTCGAGAAATCGCCATCGGGTGGCTACTTAATCGTCGCTGGCGAAAGGCGCTATCGCGCCGCCGCCCTGGCCGGCCTTACCGAAGTGCCCGTCCTCGTCCGCAGTTTCACGCCTCAGAAGCGCCTCGAGATAGCCCTCATAGAGAATGTCCAGCGCGAGGACCTGAATCCAGTCGAAGAAGCGGAGGCCTATCGCTCCTTAATGTCCCTGGGCGGCCGATCCCAAGAGGAAGTGGCCGACGTCGTGGGCAAGAGCCGCAGCGCGGTCGCGAATAGCATCCGCATCCTAAAACTCCCCGAACCTATGCTGTCGGCCCTGCGCGAGGGCGCTTTGACCTCCGGCCACGCCAAGGCCCTGCTGTCGGTGACCGACCCGGGCAGGCGCGACATGCTCTTTGCGCGCATCATCGCCGAAGGAATCTCGGTCCGCGAGACCGAGGCCTCGGCCGCTGATATCAATAACCCGCGCATGCCTGCCGCCAGGCCCGAAAAGGTCGTGAAGGCCAAGGAGCCCGAGATACGCGAGGTCGAAAATCGCCTTATCGAAGCCCTCGGCACTAAAGTGGATATCAAGGGCGACGCCACGAAGGGCACGATCGCCATCGAGTACTACAGTCTCGAGGACCTCGAACGCATCCTTGACGTGCTCGCCGGGCGCTAGGGCGACCTTCGTCTTGACTCTCACCTACGCTGCGGGTAGTCTTTCTTTTGGATACTAATCCCCCTATAAGGAGAGTCCATATGAGCATTATCGAATACGTAGAGGCTCGCGAGATCCTCGATTCCCGCGGAAATCCCACCGTCGAAGTCGACGTCGTCCTAGAGGACGGCACCCTGGGCCGCGCCGCAGTTCCCTCCGGCGCCAGCACCGGCGACTACGAGGCCGTCGAGCTCCGCGACGGTGATAAAAAGCGCTACCTCGGCAAGGGCGTACTCAAAGCCGTCGAGAACGTCAACACGACTATCGCCAGCGAGATCTGCGGGCTCGACGCTCTCGAGCAGGTCGACGTCGACCGCACCATGATCGAGCTCGACGGGACCGAAAACAAGTCCAAGCTCGGCGCCAACGCCATGCTCGGTGTCTCTATGGCCGTCTCCCGCGCCGCCGCCGATTTCCTCGGCGTGCCCCTCTACAAGTACCTGGGCGGCCCCCACACTACGTTGCTCCCCACCCCGATGGCCAATATCATCAACGGCGGCAAGCACTCCGACAACAAGATCGACTTCCAGGAATTCCTCGTCATGCCCGTCGGCGCCGACTCCATCCGCGAGGCTGTGCGCATGACCGCCGAGGTTTTCCATAACCTCAAGGCTCTCCTCAAGGCCGATGGCCACATTACCGCGGTCGGCGACGAGGGCGGCTTCGCTCCAAACATCGGGAACGAGGATGCTCTCGACTACATCATGAAGGCCATTGAGAAGGCCGGCTACAAACCCGGCGACGATGTCGCCATCGCACTCGACTGCGCTTCCTCCGAGCTCTTCGGCGAAGGCGAGAAGAAGGGCTACAAGTTCTGGAAGTCCAACCCCGGCAAGCTCTTCAGCGCCGACGAGATGATCGAGCTCTACACCAAGTGGGTGAACAAGTACCCGATCGTCTCCATCGAGGATCCCCTCGACCAGGACGACTGGGACGGCTACGTCAAGATGACCAAGGCCCTGGGCAGCAAGATACAGATCATAGGCGACGATTTCTTCGTCACCAACACGAAGCGCCTCGAGAAAGGCATCGCGATGGGCGCCTGCAACTCGATCCTCATCAAGCTCAACCAGATCGGCACCGTTACCGAGACTATCGAAGCCATCGACATGGCCAAGAAGGCGAACTACACCGCCGTCGTCTCTCACCGCTCCGGCGAGACCGAGGATACCTTTATCGCCGACCTCGTCGTGGGCCGCGAGACCGGTCAGATCAAGACAGGCTCCATGTCCCGCACCGATCGCATCTGCAAGTACAACCAGCTCATGCGCATCGAGGACGAGATGGAGGGCACCGCCGAGTATGCCGGCAAGAAGGCCTTCTACTCTATTAAAAAGTAAAGTCTTTCGCGAATTTTAGGAGGGAGGCTGCTCGAGAGAGCGGCCTCCCTTTTTTTGCTTAGGCAGATTCTGACCTCGCATCTGTATTCGCCGGATTCGAGATCGGATATCTTGTCGTCCTCGCTACCGTCCGTCAGGAAGAAGGCCAGGGCCTCGGCGAACTGAAGGAAGACAGATCGCAGGTCGCTCTCCGAGCTTATTACGCCGACGAAAGAGCCCGGCGATCGAGGCTCGAAAAGAATTGTTTTGAGACTGAGAATAAAAAAATTCAGGCTGGAAACAAAAAAAACTGAATTGAATACGGATTGTTTCCAGCCTGAATTTGTTTATGGCAGTATCGGTGTGTGGACTCGCTAATAGCCAACCGTGACCGTCTCGCAGCCAAAAGTTTTATGAGGATTGTCACGATGCCGAGCGTCATTGACCTGAGGTTCTTAAAATGCGCACACTGGCCGCCGGAGATTGTAGCATGGAACTTTTTCTAGACACTGCGGATTTGCGAACCATCGAGGAGCTCTGGCCCCTATTCCCCTTCGCAGGAGTGACGACGAACCCGAACATAGTTGCGCGGAGCAAAACTCCCATACGGGAGGCGCTTCCCACGATCAGGGCCATCGTCGGTCCAAAGGCGAAGATCTTCGCCCAGGTTCTCGCCCGGGAGCGCAATGCCATGATCGACGAGGCGCTCGCTTTCCGCGAGCTCGATCACGATCTTGTCGTGAAGATACCGGCCCTGGGCTGGGGCCCGAGCGCCATACGTAATTTGAGCGAGCGCGGCATTCCGACTCTCGGCACTGCCGTATTCGCGCCGATGCAGGGCTTTCTCGCGGCCCAGGCGGGCGCCCGTTACGTGGCTCCCTACGTCGCCAGCGTCGATAACACGGGAGGCGACGGGCTCGTACTCGTGCGGAATCTTCAGGCCCTGCTGGACCTGCACTGCCCCTCCTGCTCGATCCTCGCGGCGAGCTTCCGCACTCCCGTCCAGGTCATGGACTGCCTCCTCGCCGGGGCCAAGGCCGTGACGATTTCCCCCGACACGGCGCGCCAGATGCTCGTCTCGCCCGCGGCCGAGGCCGCGATAGGGAAGTTCGAGGAGGAGTGGCGTAAGGCCTTCGGGACGCTCGCGGTCTGAGAGCGGGGGCGTCCTTAAAATTGGATTGATCGCTCGAGCCTTTTTTTTTGATCCTTCCAACTTGGCAGTACTTGCTCGAGCTTGGCGTAGAATTTCGGCCCATGGTCCTGGTGCTCGATATGGCAAAGCTCGTGGCAGGCTACGTATTCGATGCAAGGGAGCGGAGCCTGTATCAATGCAAGGTTCAAAGTCAGTATACCGTTCGGGGACAAGCTGCCCCAACGTCGAGTGAGCGTCTTCACGCAGAGCTTTGGCTTCCGGTCGATCCGATATTCGAAGCGTGCCCATGCCTTGTCGACTACCGTCGGAAATATGTTTTTGGCGCATTTCCGTTGCCAGCCTTCGACAACCTTTGCGACTACAGCTGGCGACGTGTCGCGTGTCCGGACGACCAGGTAGCCGTCTTCGATATTGACGCTCGATTCGCCCGCGAGTAGGCGTAGACGATATCGCTTGCCCAAGTACAGATGCGTTTCGCCTGCAGCGTAATGCCTGGGTGAAGGCCTCGGCTCGAAGTCCTGAAAGAAGGCGAGTTGTCTCATGATCCACGGCTTGCGCCTGAGCACGCGGCGTTCGACTTCCTCGTCGGAAGCGCTAGTCGGCGCCTTGACCTGTACTCTCCCGTTCGGCAGCACCGCGATCTCGAGAGTTTCCCTATTCGTCCTTTCCAACAGGTAACTGAAGTCCCGCGGGCTCATTTGAATCTACGCCTGGCGATCGCGAGAATTTTCTCGATGAAAGCGTCCATCTTTTCCGTATCCAGGATGATACTGTATTTCGCCTTCGCTATGTCGAACAGGAAGTCGTCAATATCGTTTTCAACGCTCTTTTGCGCGTCGAGGTCATCCCAAAAGTGGACTTTCCGATGCTTGGCGAGTATCGATTCGACCGCAAGCGCAGCTTCCACAGCGCAATCCCGAGTGCGGTCCGGCCCTACGCCTTCTACCGAAAGCAATGGCAAAGCGACTCCATAATACGCGAGCTCGTCGTCCTTCCCTGCCAAAGCCTCTGGCGCATCGTCTCGCCTCCGAGTCCTCAGGGCATCCCCGATATCCTGGGCCTTTCGGAGATACTCGAGTTCGGATATGCGCTGCGCGCGGAAATCGTCGATAGCCGCCTGGATCATCTCCGAGAAGCGCTGGTAGAGGGCCGGATCTTCTTCCATGTGCTCGTGGATGGCCTTCTTCGCAGCGTGGGCGATCATGTCGGCCTTGGCCGCAGGGGTATCCGCGCCATAGACGCCCTGTTCGGACTTGACCTGCCAGAAGCTCGCATCGTCGAAGATATTTACGCTCTCGTTGAGCTTCGTGACAGTATCCGCTTTGATGTGCGCGTCGAGGAGCTTCTTGATCCGAGGCTCGTAGTCGCCGTACTTGACCGTCTCCGCATAGCGCTTCTGCACGGCGAGCCTCAGGTTCTGGAAACGCTTCAAGTCCGCCTTGTAGTCCTCGATCGTCTCGCGCGGGGTTTCTGTGATAAAACGCTCCGACGAGAGCGCGATGGAGAAGGTCTTGAGATAGGCCGAAAGCCTCGCGTAGAACTCGAGCCGTCTATCGTCGTCAGCGAGGTGGCGTTCATACGCCTCCTCGTCGCTCGTGGACCTCAGGGTCTTGAAGAGCTCCCATAGATCGGAGCGCTTCTGAGGGAGCTTGCGGACTTCTTCGTTTATGTCGGATATAGCGCCGACGAGGTCGGCCTCATCGTAGGACTCGAAGGCCCGGTACATGGAGAGGGCCTCGTCCAGCTCGCCCAAGGCTCCGGCGTAATCGACGATATAGCCGTAGTCCTTACCCTCGTAGAGGCGGTTCACGCGGGCTATGGCCTGGAGCAGGGTATGCTCCCGCAGGACCCTGCATAGGTAGAGGACGGTATTCCTCGGCGCGTCGAAGCCGGTCAGGAGCTTGTCGACGACGATGATGACCTCGGGTTCGTCCCCGTTCTTGAATTGATTGACGATCGATTTCACGTACCCGGACTCGTCGCCGTAGCGCCGCATCATCGTGGACCAAAAGACTCGCACCTCGTCTTTGGGGTCGGCTTCCGCCTCGTCGACGCCCTCGCGTTCGTCGGGGGGCGAGATGACGACCTCCGAGCTCAACTCTCCGAACTCGTCGAGGTATTTCTTGTACTGGAGAGCCACGAGCTTGCTCGGGGCGACGAGCTGGGCCTTGAAGGGTGTGCCCTTCCATGAATCCGAGAAGTGCCTCGAGATGTCGAAGGCGCGCATGTAGACGACGCGGTCCGCCTTCTGGAGCATGTCGGAGCGGGCGTACTTTTTTTTCAGGTCGGCCTTCTGCTCCTTGGAAAGCGACGCTGTCTGGCGCTCGAACCAGAGATCGATGGCCTCCTTGTCCTGCCGCATCTCTACGAGCCTGCCCTCGTAGAGAAGGGGGACGACGGCTCCGTCCTCCACGGCCTGGCGGATGGAATATTGAGGCTCGATCAGACCGCCGAACTTCGCGAAGCTGTTCTTCTCCTTTTTCAAGAGAGGGGTGCCCGTGAAACCGAGATAGCATGCCTTGGGGAAGATCGAGCGCATGCTCGCGGCGAAGGAGCCATAGTTGGTACGGTGCCCCTCGTCGACGAGGAGGAAAACGTCGGTCGATTCGTCGACGAAGTCCTTGGCCTTGACCGCCTTTGAGAATTTTTGGATGAGTGTCGTGACTATCGCGGCCTTCTCTGTCGCGACGAGGCTCAAGAGCTGCTTGCCGGAGGTGGCCCGAGCGGGCTCGAGGCCGCAGGCGGCGAAGGTATTGCCGAGCTGCTGGTCGAGGTCCTCGCGGTCGGTGACGAGGATGATGCGCGGATTCGGGATGCCGGGGTCCAGGGCGAGGCAGCGCGCAAGCATCACTTGGGTGAGGGACTTGCCCGAACCTTGGGTGTGCCAGACCACGCCGCCCTTCCTGCGTCCCTCGCTGTCGTAGCGCTTGGCGCGCTCTACGGCCGACTTGACGACGAAGTATTGCTGGTAGCGGGCTATTTTCTTGATGCCGTCCTCGAAAAGCGTGAACTTGTAGGCGAGCTCGATGAGGCGCTCGGGCCTGCAGAGCTGGAAGATGGCTTTGTCCTGAGCGGTGACCAGGCGGGCGAGCGCCGCTTCCTGAGCCTCGAACCAGGGAAGGGCATGGACGAAGGGAGGAGAGAAGAGACTGGCCTTCGCCTCCCCTCTCAAGGGCGCGCTGATCGAGGGCAGGATATCCGCCTCGCGCTCGCGCATCTCTTTCCATACGGACCAGAACTTGGCCTGGGTACCGGCGGTCGCGTAGGTCGCCCCGTTTTTGTTGACGGCCATGACGAGCTGGATATAGGGAAAAAGCTTGGGTATGTAGTCCTCGCCCTGGTTGCGGAGCATCTGCGATACGGCCTGTCCGAGCTCCTCGCCCGGCGCCTTGCACTCGATCACCGCGAAGGGGATGCCGTTTACGAAGAGGAGGATGTCGGGGCGTACAGTATCGTCGCTCCGCTCGCGCGCTATCGGGAACTCGGCGCAGACATGGAAGGCGTTCGCCTCAGGGTTTTTCCAGTCGATGTAGTAGAAGGGAAAGCTCTTGAGGCTGCCATCGATGCTCTGCTCGAGCGAGAGGCCGAGGCTCAAGAGGTCGTAGACGAGCTCGTTGGTCCGCTGCAGCCCGTCGAACTTGACGTGTTTAAGGCGCTGGATGGCCGCCTGGACGTTCTCCTCGCTGAAGCGGTATTCCCCTCCTTTGTAGCGGATGCGGTTCAGCTTTTTGAGATGATCGCGCAGGATTCCCTCGAGGAAGAAATTGGAGAGCCTACCGCCGCGCTCGCGCATGGCCGCCTCGGGACTTAAGTAGGTGTAGCCCAGGTTGATGAGCTGGGCGATGGCGGGGACCTGTGAGAGGAGCTTCTCGCCGAAGGGGAATGGCGTCATCGCGGAGCTCCGGTATCGTAGCCTTTCAAATCACCGTCTAGAGACCATATGAAGACACGCGACATATGGTGACGTATACATGTTGCCTCCCACTCTTTGATTATTAGGTGGTCGGCAAGGCTGGTGCCTTCGCGCGTTTTACTTGCGCTCTTCGATTTCGTCGCGGATGCTGGGAAATCTTGGATCCATAATCTGAAAATTGCAGATTCAGGGAAAAAAGTCGGACTCCACGGCCTCTTCCCGTCGAATATGTTGTTGACTTCATCGACGAGCTTTTGTGCGAATCTATATCGGTCTCCACCATCGGGCAGGTGGGCGATGTGATTGCCTGTTTCCCAAATTGTTGCCATCGGTACAAGCAAATAATCGCCTGCGGTGATCATTTCCCTGAACCGGACAATTACCTCATTCCTGTTTTGGTTGTTATTGGGAATATCTAGTACGTTCAGGAAGATGGAGGTGTCGACTAGCGCAATATCGCTCACTTGGCACCTCCATCCGTTAGGCTGTCCAGCCACTGCAAGGCTTGCTGCCTTTTCCCTTCGGGGGTTCGCGGGTTTTTAATGAACTTTTCAAGCACTCCCGAGGTCATAAGGTGTCCTAGCGTGCCTTGGGCTATCAACTCAGGATAGTCGACTACATCCTGTAAGCGAATGAGGCGACTGAACCCTGACTCCTTATCGCGATAGCAAAATACGACATCTGGAACGGCCGAGTCGGGAAGGGCGTCGAGCATAGCGGGATTATGCGTCGAGATGAGGACTCGGAGGTGGCGCTCGTTGGCGATAGAGAGAATCTGTTCCAGCAAGTGCCGCGCCCGGCTCGGATGTACGCCGTTATCTATCTCTTCAATGACGACAAGGCTACCCTCGCTCGCCGAAAGCATGGCGGCCGCGATGGCCAAGACTCGCAAGGTCCCATCTGACAGCAGCGATGCGTCGTACTTGATTTCCTTTCCACCGAAGGTTTCGACGAGCTGTACCATCACTTCGCCTCTGGGTGCGGTCAGGAATTCTATAGTTGTAATCTCTTGCTCGGGCAGGCTCTGGATGAAGGACATGAGGTGGTCTCGAAGCAGTCTCTTTGATTCCGGGATCTCGTCTGCTTCTTTTCCCCAGAGCGAATACAAGACGCTCGACAGATTGCGCCCGTCGCCGAGGAGCTTTTTGTCGGCGGGGAAGCTATAGTCGCGCATCTTCGAAGGTACGGGATCCAGGAAAAGGATGTTCGCCAGCCACTCTTGATATCGCTTGACCGTTGGAGGGATTACATCACGCGCCTTCTGGTTCTGAAAGCTGGCCGGGCTGTCCAGTTGCATGAAAATGGGCATTTGATCGTTGCACGTAATCCTTGGTTTGTTGCCCCCTTTCGAGAAATTGTTGTAGGCCACCAGAGCGTCGTTGCCGACGCCGGTGGATGGTATGTCCAAATGATAGAGAGGAATTAAGCCGTCGGACGCCTGGAGCGATTCTCCTGAGATATGCATCCCATCAGGCCGAATCTCGATTTCCGCTTCGAGGCGATCCCATTCGATCTCCGACGCCGTGCACCCGAGCGAAAACTTGGTCTGCGAGCGAAGGGCCAGGTCTTCGGGACGCCCCCTGGCGACGAGACCGGTATCTTTCGATGAGTACTGGAAAAGCCCGAGTTTATTTCCTTGGGCAAGCCACGATAGAAAACGAAGTCCTTCGATGGCATTGCTTTTACCCGCGGCATTTGCCCCGACGAGAACGGTCAAGGCCCCCAGGGGCAGATTTGCGCTCTGATAGCTTTTAAAGTTGACAAGGTTGAACTCCTTGATCATCGCTGGTTCTCCTTTGCTTCAATATCGGGCGCTTTCCACTCGCCAGTTAAGAGCTTGGACATGAGGAAGGACTTTTCGGAGATTAATAGAGAGAGTTGCTTCCGCATGGTCCGAATTTCTTGATCTGCCGTTGCTGCTACTCTGCCTATTTTCTTTTGTAGGTCGAGAGGAGGAACGGGAATTGAAATTGCCATTAGGTCAGGAATACTGATTTGTTTACCATCGCGAATACCAATGACGGCCTGAGATAGGTAGTATGAAACGAAGGTCGAACATTTCAAGAAGACCTGGAAATAATCGCGGTCGATAGCGACTCGTGGACGTAGAACGGTATAGGCTGGGCTTATTATGCCGCGGTATTCGCAGTATTCGAGCCCGCCTTGGAATGAGCGCAGACTGACGGCGAAGTCTCCCGGTAGAATAAGCTTATATGCGCTAACGTCACCAGTAGGAGACATAACACGACCGGATAATGAGGTCCGCGGAACGACGCCTCGATCTTGAGTGACAGAAAGCAATTCTTCATCTGGATGATTTCTGTCGGAAATTACGGCAAAAAGGGTTTCAATATCGATGTAGTCCCATTTTCCCGAGAATGCCAAAAACATGTGTTCAATAATCCAATGAGCTTTTTTTTCTTTTAGCTCGACCAGACGCTCGGTCTTTTCGATGGCGAAGTCCCAGGTAGAAAGAAAGATTGCAATTCGCTTTTGAGTATCTGTATCTGGTACCGGTATTTGATATGGCCTGATTATTTCTAGATTGATGTTCTTTTGTGCATTTTGTGTCGCCAAAGATCGAAATCCCTCTTTGTTTAGTTGAAGTATATACTTTAGCCAAACCCTATCAATATCCCGATTGGGCTCAATTACTACCACGCTGTCTGGGCAAGCAAAGTCGAAGTCTACTATTGCTACATCCCCTATATTTGCTGCTATTGTCATTACAAGTGAGGTTTTTGAAAATAATTTGCTGACCTGTAATCCTTCTTCATTCAAACTTTGGGAAAAGGTTTTTACTAGCCCACTTGATTGTGCAATGTCGCCTGTTTGAATAAATGGATATGGTCCATTGTAATAGCTTGGATCATTTCGTGGCCGTGCTGAAAATTTGCCACGTTCAACTTGAGCAACACTCTCAATTGATCTTTTAGGGAAGCTCATTGGTTTTCTCCAAGTTTTTTTCTATTTGCTCTATCTCGGTTATATCTGCCTCGTCGGCAGCGATCCGCTCGCGTTCGCGGCGACTGGCATCGAATTCCTCGTATCGCTCGAGGGCGAGCCTCTCGGCGACCTCCGCGCGCACCCTGCCCGCGTTTGCGAGTACGTCGCGCTCGTTGAAGGAGAGGAAGGCGTCGAGCTTTTCCTCCCACTGCGCCATCGTCGTTGTTTTCCGATTCTTGGCTTGGAGCTCGGCGTAGTCGAGGTACATGACGACGATGCGGCCCAGTTCGTCGAAGTAGTCGTGCTCGCCAGGGTTCTTGAGGCGCTCGTCGTCCATCGCGAAGCCTTTAACGAGGTATTCTTTGAGGACGCTCGTCGCCCAGCGGCGGAACTGGGCGCCTCGGGGGGAACTCACTCTATAGCCGACGGCTAGAATCATCTCGAGGTTGTACAGTGAAATTTTGCGCTGGACCTGACGGTCGCCTTCTGTTTGAACTGTCAAGGATTCCTTGACAGTTGTCCCTTCGGCTAATTCTCCGTCACTGAGGATGTTCTTCACATGAAGACTGATATTTTGTTTTGTCGTCTGGAATAATTCGGCCAGTGCCGCTTGATTTAGCCATACTGAGTCGTTTTCTGCGATCAGCCTGATATTGGCCTTGCCATCATCTGTTGTGTAGAGGATGATCTCGCCCTTAGTCATTCGATTGTCCGTTCTTGCGCGAGAGCTGCTTCTTTGCCGGAGGATTATCTGTTTCGAGGCCTCTTTTGCCCTGTGACTTTGCTCGCCGCTCGAGCTTCTTGATATCTTCTTCCGGCGGCAAGGCTTCCGGGTATATTCCCCGAGAGGTCAGGACGCCGCGGACTTCGCTGTTGTTCTGAACGTGTTCGTCCGTAATGGTGCCTTCTCCCTGCAAGTCATTCTTCTTCACGTTGAAGTTGGTCATCTCCGTAGCGAGATCCTTGGCTTTGATCGTCACGGTAGGGAGGAAGTCGGCGAGCGGCCTGTTGTCGGGCACACCGAGGCGCTTTTTCATCGCCATTGTGGGTGGTCCGCCGAAGAGGGCCGCGTCACCCTTGCTGCGGATGCGAGCGAAGCTCTGACTGTCTACGCCTCGCTCAAAGATGTTCTTGGAGAGCTCGGTTTCGGTGTCCCGGAGCTTTTCTCGCGCCGCCAGCCGCTCTGTGAGCGCGATGCGCTCTTCGATGAGTTCTTGTTTTCGGGTCTGTAGGGCGAAGTAACTTTGGGCAAAGGCAATTGTCTCTTTGCGAGGGTCGCCATTCTGGGCAATGAGATAGCAGGCGTAACGAGTGAGCGCGACATCGCTTATCTCCCTAGTCGCGCCCTTTGGAAGATCGATCATTTTCGTGACGTCACGAAAATGATCCCCGACCATTTGCTCGCTATTCGCGCATGCGATCTTGGACTTTTCGAGGACATTCGCGAAATTTTCCCACCGGTCATAACCCAGGATCGGCGCTATTTCTCGCGCGAGCCAGAATTCGGTGCCATCGGCTTCATGAAGAGCATTTTCGAGCTCTTTCCTTAGTTTTCCGATCAACTTCTGGTCCATGGCTCCTCCCTTGGGTTATATCCCCAGTTCCTTCAAGTATTTCTTCATGATCTTCCGCACCTCGACGAGTTCGCCCTCGAGCTTTTCGATCTCGGCTTCGACCGCTTTGATGTCGATCTCCTCCTCCTCTTCGAAGGTGTCGACGTAGCGGGGGATGTTGAGGTTGTAGTCGTTGCCGGCGATCTCCTCGGGCGTGGCGAGGTGGGAGTATTTCTCGATTTCAGCCCGCTTCTTGAAGGTGGAGAGGATTTTCTCGATATGCTCGTCGAGGAGGCTGTTCTGGTTCTTGCCGGCCTGGAAGTCGCGGTTCGCGTCGATGAAGAGGACGTCCTTGCGCCTATGCAGGCTGCCGCCCTTTTCGCGGGCCCGATTGAATACGAGGACCGCTACGGGTATGGACGTGCTGGGGAAGAGGTTGGCGGGAAGGCCGACCACTGCGTCGAGGAGGTTGTCCTCGATAAGCTTCTGTCTGATGCGCCCCTCGGCCCCGCCTCGGAAGAGGACGCCGTGGGGTACGACGACGGCGACTCGGCCTTCCTTTTCCAAGGCAGACTCGATCATGTGGCTTATGAAGGCGTAATCGCCCTTGCTCTTGGGTGGAAGGCCTCGCCAGAAGCGGTTGTAGCGGTCCTTGGCCGCCTCTTCGGCGCCCCATTTGTCCAGCGAAAAAGGCGGGTTGGCGACGACGACGTTGAAGCGCATGAGGCGGTCGTTCTCGACGAGGGCCGGGTTGGTGAGCGAGTCGCACCATTCGATGCGCGGCGAGTCGATGCCGTGGAGGAACATGTTCATGCGGGCGAGGGCCCAGGTAGAGCCATTGACCTCCATGCCGTAGAGGGCATAATTGCCGTCGCCCACGGCCCGCGCCGCTTCCAGCAGCAGCCCCGCCGAGCCGCAGGCCGGGTCGCAGATCGTGTCGCCCGCCTTGGGCGATGCGAGCCGGGCCACGAGCTCGGAAACTTTGTGCGGGGTGTAGAACTCGCCCGCCTTCTTGCCCGCATCCGCTCCGAAGCGTTCGATGAGGTAGATGTAGGTGTTGCCGATCACATCCTCGGAAGCCCTGCCGGGGCTCAAGTCCAGCTCATCCTTGTGGAAGTCTTCGAGGAGGTTCTTTAGGCGGCGGTTGCGGTCCTTGGTCTGGCCCAGGTTGGCCTCTGAATTGAAGTCGATGTTGCGGAAGACTCCGCCGAGCTTTTGTTTGTTCGATTCTTCTATATTTTCCAGGACAATATTGATGAGCTCGCCGATGTTGGTCGCCGCCCTGCGATCGTAGAGCGAGTAGTAGCTCGCGAGGAAGCGGTCGACTTCGATGCGCTTTTTGGTCTTCTTGTCCTTCTCGTCATCCTCGGTGATGGAGATCTCGGGCAGGGTGAATCGTTCGCGTTCGAGGCGCCTGCGTATGCGCGCCTCGTCGTCGCCGTACTGCCCGCGGTAGGCTTCGTAGTGCGCCTTCCAGATGTCCGAGATGTACTTAAGGAAGAGCATGACGAGGATGAAATCCTTGTACTGAGCCGGGTCCACCGCTCCCCGGAAACTGTCGCAGGCCGCCCAGGCAGCCGCGTTGATATCGCTCTGATTCACTTTAGCTGTCATTTTCACTCCTATCCGTACCGAGCAGATTCTCTGAAACGATTCGATTGAAATACAGCACCTTCAGTTCGGCGAGCCGGCGTAAAATAACGGCTTCACGGGCCGCGAGGTCGGCCAGCTCGACGATACGCCTCTGAGCGTCGAGTGAGGGGACGACTATGTTGAGCTTCGCCAAATGCTCGATGGAGACCATGCGTACGAGAGACCCTTGGGACCCCGCGCTCAGGTAAGCCTGCGATTGCGGGAGATTGATGAACCACTGGATATAGCGCGGTTCTACGCTGTCGTCCTTTGCCCTGATCCTGATCAAGGGAGAGACGAGGGCGGAGCTCTCGTGGACAACGGGGGCAAAGGCGGCAGTGTTGTTGGACCCCCTCGCACGAAAGACGACGTCGCCTGCCTTGAGCATATGGGATTGAGTGACGCCCGGATCGGGGCCGCGGAGGCTGTGTTCTACATCGACCAGCTGCCCTTCGCTCAGGTCGCGCATCTGGATGAGCCGCAGAGGGGCATCGGGCATGGTCTCTATTCTTCCACGGAAGGAATAGCCGAGGGAAAGCTCGGCGATGTCGGCGAGATGAAATGTACTATTTCCCGAGAATGCCGATGCAGCCATATTTTTGAATATATGATCAAGCGATGCACTTGTCAATATAATATGCTAGAAAGTCGTTTCAGCAATGATCTGCAGTTAAGGACATGATCCGAGTCTAAAGGCCTGTGGATACCTCAAAACGCCCATCATTCGCTCGGAGGGGTTTGTTCGCGCTCCTTGGACCTCCAGTAATTTTCCCGCGCCCGAGCGCGGTTCATGCACTCGGGACGGCACCAATGGCGGGTCCCGCTCTTGGTGGAATCATAGAACAGGGCCAGGCAGCGGTCGCTTCGGCAGTCGTGCAATCGTGAAAGATCTCCCGTGGCGAGAAGCTCGGCGGCCGCCAGCGCTATCGCAAGAAGAGCGTCGGGCCGGTCATCGTGCGAGACGTATTCGCGCGAGACGCTGGCGCCCTCGGTCCTGACGACGAAGCTTCCTCTCGCGAGCGTACTATTCAAGACCGGCATCCGGGGCAAATCGGCGCGCTTGGCTATTATCCCCTCGAAGAGGGAGCGGAGCTCGGCCCTAAGAGCGAGGAGAATCTCGAAGCTCTCTTCGGACCATCCGAACTCTTCATACCCAGTCAATCCGTGCTGTACGCAGGCCTTGCGCCACCAGAGCTCGGCCCGGGAGAGATCCCACAGCAGATCGAGCCGATGAACATTCTGCCTTGAGCCGGGAATCGGTCGGTTGCGCCAGGTATTCACGAGGTTTAGCGCGAGGTTTCCTCCTATAAAAAGAAAATCGAGCGTAGGAAGCTCACTCTCGATATTGACTTCGGTACCCATACTTAAAATCTACAGGTCATTTCTCTTATTGACAAGTAGATTGAATATGGCTAGATTTTCTATAGGTCAATAGCTAGATAGACTATTAGATTGCTGAGACCAAAGGAAGGCACTATGAAAACTGTCGGTATCAATGGTTTCGGGCGAATCGGGAGAACCTTCTTTCGCACGGCCCTCGGACGCAGCGAGATAGAAATCACTGCGGTCAACGACCTTACGGACGCTGCGACCCTGGCCCACTTGCTCAAGTACGACTCCCTGTGGGGAGCCTTCCCCGGCGAGGTGCGGGCCGAAGGGAACGCGCTGATCGTGAACGGGAAACGCATCGAAGTCATCGCGGAGAAGGATCCCGCGGCCATTCCCTGGGCAAAGCTCGGGGTCGACATGGTCGTCGAATCCACGGGTCGCTTCACCGACAGGGAGAAAGCCAAACTCCACATCGAGTCAGGTGGAGCCAAGAAAGTGATCATCTCCGCTCCGGCCAAGGGCGAGGACGTCATGATCGTCATGGGCGTGAACCAAGGCACCTATGACCCCGGTCGTCACAACATCATCTCGAACGGCTCCTGCACCACCAACTGCCTCGCGCCCGCGGCGCTCGTGCTTCACCAGGCCTTCGGCATCGAGTCGGGCTTCATGAACACCACGCACGCCTACACCAACAGCCAAGCCCTCCACGATCAGCCCGAGAAGGACCTGCGCGGAGCCAGGGCGGCCGCGCTCTCCATCGTCCCCTATTCCAGCGGGGCCGCCAAGGCTATCGGCAAGGTGATCCCCGAGCTGAATGGCAAGCTGACGGGCTACTCCCTGCGGGTCCCGGTGCCAGTCGTGTCCATCTTGGACCTGACCGTCAACGTGAGCCGAGCGGTGACAGTCTCCGAAGTGAATGCCGCCTTTAAAGAGGCTGCCGCGGGAAAGTTAAACGGCATCCTGGGCTACAGCGAAGAGCCCTTGGTCTCGGCCGACTATCGCGGCGACCCCCG
>Ga0326727_10002522_pt1 | contig 62094 bp, 51 predicted proteins | sample MB2enrmetagenome_FD_207643 | JGI IMG/M metagenome (GOLD analysis project Ga0326727, IMG submission 207643) | Lab enriched peat soil microbial communities from McLean, Ithaca, NY, United States - MB29MY | ecosystem: Environmental > Terrestrial > Soil > Wetlands > Peat | place: USA: New York...
GGCCGTGGCCCTGGTGGTGGACGGCAGCGGCAGCATCGCGCCCGTGCGGGCGGAACTGCACCAAGCCGTCTACGACACCCTCTCGCAGCTCAAGCCGGGGGATCAAGTCGCCCTCTATGCCTTCGCCACGCACCCGGAACGAATCGTCGATCTGACGACTGACCGGAAAGCGATTGCCGAGGGCATCATGGGCATTGGCTCCGCGGGCGGCACCAACATCGCCGACGCGCTCTACGGGTCGATCGAATATCTGGGGCAGGACGCCCGCGACCGGCGCCACGCGGTCATCATGGTCTCGGACAATCAGCCGACCGCGAAGGGAGAGTTCAACGCCAACGACGTGATTCGGTTGGCGCTCGAGACCCAGACGATCGTTTACAGTGTCCGATTCGGACGTGACCGCCTGGAAGGTACACTGGACGAGCCGGGCTGGATTCCGGGCGCGCGCTGGGTCAGCAAGATCATGCCTGAAACGGGCGGCGAGATCATCGATATGGCTGCTGTGGGATCGGCGCAAAAGGCCATGGCCGCCGTCATCGCGCGGCTGAAACAGCGCTATACGCTCGGCTACCAGAGTTCCAACCCGCGCCGCGATCACGCCTTCCGCCAGATCGACGTCCGCCTCTCCAGCCGCGCCCAGGATCCCAAACACCCGTACAGGATTTTCGCCCGCCACGGCTACTACCCGGCGCCCGAGCCTGCTCCTCCCAGCAGCAGGTAGACACAAGCAGCGCAGAAGGTTGCCTTGTGCCCTGCTTGATCCTCCCATTCGGAGCTTGGACGCAGGATGCAATGAGGGTACAATTTCTCTGGTCATTCAAATTCCTAACGCCGGGGGCAATGGGCGGATTGCGCAGAGCGCAGCTCTGCGTTTTATTGCGGGAGATGGACGCGAATCGCCGAGCTACGCTCTGCGCAATCCCACAATTGCCAATTGCCGAGGTGAGGAGTAATCCCATGCCGGATCGTCACTCTTTTGGTGAAATTCATCTCGACGTCACCGCGGGGCGCGAGAAGGTGCAAGCAACACCCGGGTCGGAGCCCCCCTTCCGCATCGCCATTCTGGGCGATTTCAGTGGCCGGGAAAATCGCCGGCTCATCGAAATCGGTGAGGTCCTGGCGAATCGGCGGGCCACGCTGATTGACCGCGACAATTTCGATTCCGTTTTCACCAAGTTGTCGCCCCGCTTGGACCTCCTCATGGGCGGAAAGGATGGTTTTCCCCTCACCCTGAAGTTCACCGATTTGGAGGAGTTTCATCCCGACAATCTTTTCCGCAATGTTCCCTTGTTTCAGAAGTTGCGCGACACCCGCGAAAAACTCAGCGACCCGGATACTTTCGCCGAGACCGCGGGAGAAATCGGCATGAAGGGAACCCCGGCAGCGGCGCCGGCGCCGGCCCCCGTGGAGCCGCCCAGGGATGCGAGTGCGGACGCCCAGCAAGCCATTTCCGGAAATCTTCTCGACCAGATGCTGGAGGAAACGGAAAAGAAAGCGGAGCAGCCCCGCCCTTCCCGCATACCCGATCCATTTACCTCCTTAGTCCGCAGCATTATTGCTCCGCACGTTGTCCCCAGGCCCGATCCCCGGCAGGCCGACGCTCTGGGGCTGATTGACCTCGCCACCAGCGCGCAGATGAGCGCCCTTCTCCACCTGCCCTTATTTCAGGCCCTGGAGTCCGCATGGCGCGCCGTCTTCTTCCTGGTTCGCAATCTGGAAACAAGTTCCCGCCTCCAGGTGCTGCTGATCGATGTGAGCAAGCAGGAACTCTCTCGAGATCTCGCTTCCTCGCAGGACCTCACCACCACCGGGACTTACCGGTTGTTGGTGGAGAAGACAGTGGGAACTCCCGGCGCCGAGCCCTGGGCCATTCTGGCGGGAAATTACACCTTCGACTCTTCCCGCGAAGACGCCGAGTTACTCGGCCGCATGGCGAAGGTGGCCGCCGCAGCTGGCGCTCCTTTCCTCACCAGCGCAAGCCCCGGCCTCTTAGGTTGTGATTCGATTGCCGACTTGCCCGACATGCACAAGTGGACGAAGCCGCCCGCCCCGGAGGCCGCGGCCGCCTGGAAAGCGCTAAGGGGTCTCCCGGAAGCACGTTATCTGGGATTGGCCTTGCCCCGCTTTCTGATTCGTTTGCCTTACGGCAAGGACACCGAAACCATTGAGTTCTTTGATTACGAGGAAATTCCGGATCATGCCGCCCACGACGATTATCTGTGGACGAACCCGGCCTTTGCCGCGGTTTTGCTGCTGGCGCAGACCTTCACGGAGCAGGGCTGGGAATTCCGTCCCGGAACTCTCGCGGATATCACGGGCTTGCCCATTCACATTTACACCGCCGACGGTGAGTCAAGATCCAAGCCGTGCGCGGAAGTTCAGATGACCCAGACGGCCGCCGAGGAGATGCTGCAAAAAGGGTTTATGCCCTTGGCTTCCTTGAAGGACCAGCCGGTCATTCGCCTTGTCCGCTTTCAATCCCTAGCCGACCCCCCGAGCGCACTCGCGGGGCGATGGAATCGCTAACATGGAAGAATCCCCAGTGAAATCGACATCGTACGACGAGGTATACTACCCATCCCTTCCCATCCATTGCACGCATCCTGACCGGCTGGCGACGGTGGCGACGCTTTTCGGAATGCAGCCCGCGCCCGCCGAACGCTGCCGGGTTCTGGAAGTGGGCTGCTATGATGGGACAAACCTGGCGTCGATGGCGATGGGCTTGCCGCAGAGCGAGTTTGTGGGCGTGGACGTGGCGAGCACAGCGATTGCCCGTGGCCGCGCCCTCGCTGACGACGTGGGGCTAAAGAACCTCTCCCTCCGCCATCTCGATTTGCTGGAGATGGCCCCCGATTATGGAAAGTTTGATTACATCATCGCGCACGGTTTGCTCTCCTGGGTTCCGGAAGCTGTAGGCAACCAGATCCTGGCCATCTGCAAGGGCAGCCTTGCTCCCCAGGGAGTCGCGTACGTCAGCTACAACACTTTCCCCGGCTGCCATGCACGGTTAATGCTCCGGGAAATGATGTTATTTCACAACCGCGACTTTAAGGACCCGCATCAGAAGATGCATCAAGCCCTGAACCTTCTGAAGGTTCTGGCCAACTCGCTGGAGAAGGATTTTGAGCCCTACACGAAGTTCCTGAAGGGGGAACTCGAACGCTTGTCCGAGAGGTCCCTGGAGGGGCTCTACCATGATGAACTCGCGGAGATATTTGCCCCGATCTACTTCCATCAGTTTATGGACTTGGCTCACCGGCACGACCTGCAATTCCTCGCCGAGGCCGATTTCTTCGACATGGTCCCCCGCGGGATGACGCCGAAGGCCGTCGAGGTTCTCGACAAGATTGGGGATGATGTTGAATTGCGGGAACAATACCTGGATTTCATGCGTGGGCGCCATTTCCGCAAGACCCTTCTGTGCCATCCGGATGTCCCGCTGCATCGGACCCTCAAGCCCGACTGTGTGCGATCATATTATGTATCGAGCTTCGCCACGCCCGAAACGCCCGCCCCCAGTTCCGAGCCCGGCGCGAAGGATACTTTCTCGAGTGAGGCTGGGGCAAAACTGACCAGCGCTGACCCTTTGGCACGGGCGCTTCTCTGGCACCTTATACAAAAAGCCCCGGAGCGAATTCCCTTCCCCCAGTTGGTGATAGACGCCGAGGCGCGCGCCCGGCAACAGTTCGGATTCACTCCCTCGCCGAATCAGGACGTCCCTGCGGACCTTGCCGAGCTCATCTGGACAACCTACCGGGTGGGCGTGATGGACCTCCACCTCCATGTTCCTCCTTTTGTTGTGCAGGCGAGTGACAAACCTCTCGTGAGTCCCCTGGCCCGCTGGCAGGCTCGCCGGAGCGAGGTGGTGTCGACGCTTCACCACCGAAGCTTGAAACTAAGCGGCCCCATCCAACGGGGGATCCTCGCCCTGCTCGATGGGACACGCGACCGCGCCACCTTGCGCGCCGACCTGCTGCAAGTCTTCGCCTCGGGGACGCTCGACTTGCTCGACGCCGACGGCAAGGTGATCAGCGACATGAGCATCGTGGGTAATGCCATTGACGCGGAATGCGAAGACTTTATCCGGAAAGCATCACGCATGGCCGTATTCATGGCGTGAATTTCCATATGCCACTCTGTCTTCAGAACTCGCCATCTTTTGAGCTTCTCCGGAATTATCTGCAGGCTGCCGGATTCAATGAGCAATCGATTTGCAGTCGATTGGGCATCACGGAACTGTGCGAACTCATCATAAACCCTCGGAAGTATGCGATTCCTCCCCAGGAATCGGATGCATTGGGCCTCCTCACGCGCCTGCTTTTGCTCGGGGAGTCCTTTAAGAAGGAAGAACTGGAATCCGTGATTTCTTCGCGGGTGGTGGAGGCCCTGATGAACCTGGGTCTGGCGAGCCTTGACGCCACCGACGCGAGCCGGCTGTTTTGCCCTTTTGCCCTTTACCCCGTGGGGTCGGTCCTGACCGTCTCCGACCGATGGCTCACCCCGGACGGCAAGGGTTTCGAACCTTCTGCTGATTTCGTCTACCCGGCGATCACACCCAACACCCTCGGGTTCCTGGCCACTCTGCCCTTGACCCCTTGCGACCATTTCCTGGAACTCTGTGCGGGGGCGGCCCCCGTGGCGCTGACGGCGGCCTCCCGCTATGCCCGGCACGCCTGGGCCGTGGACATTACGGAGCGGTCAACGCAGGCCGCGGACTTCAACCGCTTGCTCAACGGATTCGATAATGTCACGGCGCTGCAAGGGGACTGTTATCAGGGCCTCGAGGGTTTGCAGTTTGACCGCATTGTGGCCCACCCACCTTACATGCCCGTGGCGCAACCGGCACAAACCTTCTATGACGGTGGGCAGGATGGCGAGCAGGTGACCCGCCGCATCGTGGAGGGATTGCCTCGCTATCTCCGCCCGGGAGGTTGTTTCTATTGCCTGGCCCTGGGGTCAGACCGCAAAAGCGCTCCCTTTGAGCAACGCCTCCGGAGTTGGTTGGGCGACAACCAGGCTGACTTTGATGTAGCCGTCATTGAGCGGCGCGCGCAAGATCCCAAGGACGCCGCCATGGTGTACGCCATGAAGTCAAAAGGTGGATATGAAGCATTCAACCTGATGCGAGATAACTTTTCAAAACTGGATATTGAATCATTGTCATACGGATGGATCATGATTCAGCGCAAGATGGAGAGGCGGAAGGTGTTCACCGTCCGGCGCTCGGCCGGTCCCCGCCTCAGGCGCGATGAGATAGCCTGGCTCCTCAAGTGGGAGACTTTTGCCGCCGGCCCCTCGGCTTTCAAGGACCTTCTGGATATGATTCCCGTCGCCAGACCCTCACTCGAGCTTCGCGCCGTCCACCGAATGAAGGAAGGCGAATTGGTGCTCGACCAGTTGGAGCTGCACGCGGAAGATCCTTTTGCCATGAACTGCAGAGTGGACCCTTGGACGGCTTCCCTGCTTCCTCTGTGCAATGGTCAATCCACCGTGCGTCAGGTCGCGGAGACCTGTAAGGCCAACGGTTTGATTCTTCCCGAAACTCCTCCCGAAGAATTTGCCCGGTTCATCGCCCTCCTGATCTCAGGGGGTTACATCGAGGTTGCTGAATTTCGCCCGCCGATTCCGCCCGCCAAGGGAGAGGTGCCCGAGATCAAAGCGGCATCCAAGATCCCGCACCTGTAGCGCTTTTGCCGCTCTTACTGCACATGGAAATTTGCGAAGCACCTTGGACTGCGGCGGCTCGACGCCGCCTTGGCCATCGTCCTCGGCATCATTTCAAGGTGGCGTCGAGCCGCCGCACTCCAAGGTGCCTTTGGCACACCCATTTTCATAACAGGGGCGCAGAAAGCAGAAAACGAAACGCCCTTTCCTCTGCGTCTCCGCGCCTCAGCGGTAAAATCCCCTACTGCCCGAAGAATTTCTCCAAGGTCTCAACCTCATGCTCGGCCAGGCTCATATATTTCTTTGCCGCCACGGGGTCGCCGGCATTCATCGCCGCGTCAAACTTATCCATATACATTTTCATGCGGGTCTGTGAGGAAGAAATATCCGACCGCAAGTTATTTCCTCCCGCTGACATTTGTTTGCGCAGGGTATTCACATGTTCGTCCACGCTTACCGCACGGACTGACAGCTTGTCATGAAGTTCTCCCAGTTCCGCAAGTTGTTGCGCCTTGGCGGCGTCATTCGCCGAGGGTTGCGGCGCAGCCTGACCTCCCGCCGCAGCCCCGGAAGGCGAAGCGTTCGGAATAGACCCACCGGGCGCCGGGGCAGAGGAGTTCTGGCTTCCCGCCGCCGCATTATTCAGAGGACTGCTCTGGTTCTTTGCGGCCTTCTTGGGAGTGGGCGAGGCGCTCCCATTGGGAGTGGCCGGATTCTGGGTGGAAGGGAAACCGGCAGAAGATGTGCCGGCGGAAGATCCCTGTGGCGCCGGAGGGGCACTGGAATTACCCGCAGAGAATGCGCCGATGCTTTGGGTGGTGTCGGGGTTTGCCGTGCCTGATGCGGCGGAGGAACCCGTTGCACCCGCCTGTGGCGGCGTATTGGAGTCGGCGGTTGGGGTGCTCGGCGCAACGGAGAGGGAGCTGGAATTGGCCGGAGCGTTGGTGGCCATCTGGGAAGTTTGGTCTCCGCCGGCCCGCGTCTTCAGGAAGCGTGTACCTTCGACGGCGGCCACGGCAAGGACCGCCAGGACAATCAGCGCCCCCAGCGTCATATAGAGCCCGCGGTAACCCTTGGAAGCGGGGGGCGGCGGAGGAGCTTGGTAAGGGCCCGGCGGAGCAATCCTGGGTGGCGCGGGAGCCGCCGGCTGCGGAGCCATCACCGTGGGCATGCTGTTTGTGGAGATATAAGGCTGCGGAGGGGGAATCGTCCCTCCCGCTGCCGCCGCGGGCGGGGCCGGCGTAGTTTGCGTGGCCATCATGCCCGTCGCCGAGCCTGTTGCCGCAGGAGCTGCGTTGAAAACCGGGGGGATGCTTCCAAAGGCCTGGGTGCCGGAGCCTTGCATGGGAGTCGATTGCAGCGTCTGGGAGAGGCTTCCCAGGGCAGCGGCAAATGCCTCGGCAGTTTGAAAGCGCTTGACGGGATCCTTTTCCAGCGAAATCATGATGATGTCGTTCAGAGCTTTGGGCAGATGGGGCATCATCTGGATCGGCGCCTGGGGAGTCTGCTGCAGTTGCGCCACCATGATGTCGAAATCACTCTTGCCCTGGAAGGGCCGCACGCCCGTCACCAGCTCGTAGAGCGAAACTCCCACCGAATACAGATCCGAGCGGCCATCCAATTCCCCGCCCTGCACCTGCTCGGCCGACATGTAGAACAGCGAACCCATGGTGGTGCCGGTCTGGGTCAGCTTCTTGTCGGATTTGGCTTTGGCGATTCCAAAGTCCATGAGCTTGATGACATTGTCAGGGGTCAGCATCATGTTGGCAGGCTTGATGTCGCGGTGAATGACCCCGTGCTTATGCGCGAAACCCAGCGCCGACAGGGCCTGCGTAATGTAGTTGATGGCATCCTCAACGGGAACCGGGCCCGCCTTGGCCCTTTCATCCAGGGTTGTGCCCTCGACGTATTCCATGACCATGAGGAGCTGATTCTCCAGGCGAAACGCGGTTCGGAGGCCAGCGATGTTAGGATGCTCCAGACTTGCCAGCACCTTGATCTCGCGAATGAACCGGTCGGCAAGTTCCGGATCATCGGCAAGGTCGGGCAACAAAACCTTCAAGGCATCGACGCGGTCGGAAATGGTGTTCTTAACCTTATAGACCTTCCCCATTCCGCCCGCGCCCAACAGGCCGATGATTTGATAGTCTCCGACCGTGTCGCCAATTTTAAAGCTCATCGCTCGCCTCCGATTTGAAAGAACGCGCTATTATTCCGAATGCACGGCGTCGCCTACCGCCGGTGCCGTCGAGCCGGAATACGTGCCCGTGGCTGAGGTCTCATCCGCCTGGGTGATCGTCACATCGCCCAGCTTGGTCTCCATTACCTTCAGAACCTTTCCCGTCGCCGGGTCGCGGATTTCCTTGCCTTTGTGGAAAACCCCCAGGTGGTCGCCCACCTTGACGCCGGCTTTGGTGCCCACGTTCAGAATCAAACTATTGCCTTCCACATCGGCAACCAGACCTGAAACGGTAACCACCACGGTGGGAAGCTTGCCGGCGGCGTCTTCCAATTGTTTCGCGGCGTCGGCTATGGCGGCGTTCGTGGCCTCGCCCAATATGGTGGTGTCAAAGTTCGAGCTCCCCATGGAGTAGCTGCCGCCGCCGCCCCCTGACCCGTTGCCGCCCCCTCCCAGCAAGGAGGTGCCGGAGCGCTGCGATTCTCCCTTGCCCTGGGCCGCGGCCAGAATCTCCCCCGTGTTCGTATCCACCAGGCGCGCGTCGATGGCGACGAACGCCTTGGACTTTGAGGTGCCCACGCCGCCGATGCCATGGCCGAACTTGCCGCCGACCCACCCACCCCCGCCGCCCCCAATGTTGCGGTTCTGGTCTTCGCGGCCGAATTGGGTGATGCTGCCAATCACCATGGCGTCCACGCCCAGAATCCGGCCGATTTTCGCGGCGGTATCCGGGTTGGCGCGGTCGCTATTGGAAAAATTCTGCTCGCCAATGATTTTGGCCAGGGCTTGGCGCTCGATCACCGAGTACGTGCCGTCTTTCACCAGTTTGGTCACCAGCATGTCGGCAATGCCTTTGCCCACGTCCTGGGCGTTCCCGCCAAAAATCTGGTTGGCGGAGGCCTGCACGGCCCCGAATTCAAAATCCATGACCGTGATGCGCTTCTTGGTCTGCGCCCACGCGCCTGACGTCAACGTCAACGTTACAAAGAGAATTCCCAAAACTTTCCGCATTGTCCCCTCCGTAATTGAACTTGGACTCCGGAACCGAAAGTTGAGTCACGGCCGGCCTGCAAACGGGCAGTCGTTCCTCCCTGCTTCGGTTCCCAAACCTAAGAATTCACCTTGGCTATGAGCCATCCTCAAGTTACCAGTTCAGGATAGTTATAATCCGAATCTTGTACGCCCCAAGTCCTCAGATGTCTGTCAACTGAATTCCAATGATGGAGCCAGTATAACACCTCGCGAACGAGAATAAAAGCCGCTTGAAGCAGGGGTACTGTCCTAATTTCGCGTGTAACGACGGGCGGAACCTGTCCCGACCCCGTCGGGAGCCCGCCACCTTCTGTCGCACATGATCCTTGCCAACATTGATTGCCGAATACGGCACGTGCCGCTCGAAACGGCGGCGGCACGTTTAGACATTGATTCATCTTCTCACCTGAAACTGTCGATAACCGAAGCGGGGTAGTGTGGGCGGCCGGGTTGATTGTGAACGTCCAGCGTTGCCCGGCTTTCCGCCCTCGGAGCACGGACTGCGGATTCTGCATCTCGTCACTCTTCACTGCTCTTTGGATCGGGCCATCGGTTCATCGGATCATCGAGAAGCTTCTAGCGCAACCCTGATCCTTCACCCTTCATCCTTCAGCTTTTCCTCGCCTTTCTTCTTTCCTTTCATCAACATCGCCAGAGATCGATTTTAACTCGTTTGGTTTCATCAACATCGCGAGAGAACGGGTTTCGGGCATTTTTTCTCCATTTGTTTTCAACAACATCACCAAACTATCCTTCATATTTTCCCCCCGCGTTTTTTCTCTGCGGCTCCCGCGGCTCTGACTAACTCTTTTAAATTGAATGAGATATAGCTTTTTGAGGTTTTGACTTTCCACGGATAACCCCTCTATTTTCTAGTACATCGCGAGAGACTAGGGCCTGTTTTCCAGCCCGCTTTCCTAAAGCTTCCATCTTCCGTTCATGGCGTTTAAGCTTCAGCAGCAGGTTGATAATCCGGCGGGCTTCTCGAAAGTTGGCGTCTTGCATTCTGCGCATGATCCGCGCGTTGGGGTGCGTGGGAGCGATTTCCGTGGCGCGTTCATAGGGCGAGGGACCTTTCACGCACTCCTTCAGGAGAGCCTGGTGCTGCTCGTCACAAATCTCCACCTGCCGCTTCAGGATATTTTCCAAAAGTTGGCGCGGCCGCACCCGCGCCTCCCATTCCGCCGCGGTGATGCTGGGATATCGCTGATCGGTCTCTTCCCTGGGAGCCTCGGCATCCTGCGGGTCTTCCTCCCTCTGGCTGGAATCCTGCGTGGCGTTCGACGGCGGCGGGTCGGGAGGGTGCAAGCCGATACCAAAGATCTCCTTGACTTGGTCCACCATCCGGCGCGCGCTCTCCATGGGATCCAGTCCGTCCTCGCCCGCACCCGGCGGCTGAAGTCGGTAGAAGAGGGCGATGGCCATCTCCCCCATTTCTTTCACCACCCCCTCCTGGTGCATGGTTTTCATCTTCTCCAGGTCTTCCGGAGTGGTGACGTAGTGCTTATGCGCGACCGCTTGAACGAACAGCCCCAAACTCTCCGCCGTTAACTTCAGCCGCATCATTTTGGCGTGCAGGCGGTCCAGTCGCCCCCGGTTCATCTCCTGCGCCTGCTGCACGGCGCAGCCTTCCAGCATGCGGTCGGCGCGATTGGTCAGTCCCATGCACCGCCGCAAACGGATTACCAATCCCTCTTGTATGGCGCCGACGGGCTGCCATTCCTCCCAAAGGTCTTCCAGCAGTTGCTGATACTGGGCCGGGTCTTCGCCGAGGGCGCGCAGCGCCGCCTCCTCCGCCTGCGAATAGAACCCATGACGCAGGTGGGCGGCGCGGATGCGCTCCCGGCCCTTGTCCGTCGCCGGACCATGGGCAAGCTTCCGGTTCCGCGCGTTCGCGGCTACCTTCTTTTCGGTCATTTCGGGTTTCTTGATGAGTGACATGGAATCCTCCAAAGGGCAGTGGATAGGTGCTAGGTGTCAGGTGCCGGGTGTCAGGGGCCGAGACCAAGCAGCCAGAACCTAAATGCTGGGTAAATCCTCCAGAAACCCAGCCGGCGTCCAGCGCCTGGCCCTGACACCTCGTAAGGGCGTCTAGACCCTCGCAACTAGCCGTGGTGCGCGATTTGGCGCTGGCGCCAATCTCCAGGTGTGTGGCGAGCATTCACCATGCCATAGGCCAGAAAAATTGCCCATGAGTGCGGAAACGCCAAATAAAGCGGTCAAATTGCAGCACGCCTTCCCTGGGGTTTTCGCAGGGTGAAATTCCAGCCTCGGCTATCTTCCTTTCCGGCCCAGGAGGTCCGATTTGTGGTCCGATTCGTCGACTCGGCAAATCGGAAACTCCGCTGATCCGGTCTGAACGGACCGGTAATCGGAGGGGGCAGAGGGTGGATTGAACCAGCACAGCGCGGGATCGCCCATATCCGCGCGCGTCGTACGGTCGGCTGGCGAATCGCCCGTCTCTCGTCTTGTAGCGCGGGTGTCCCCACGTTCCGCATTCACCCTGCGGAACCCCGGGTAGGACCAGCCCGACATCTTGTGATTGCAATCACCCATTCGAACGGCGCCTGCGGGTTGTGTGACCCGGAGGCAGCCATGCGGCTGAGGAGTGGTGGCGCCCTGGGCGACGGGGTGGTGCTGAGCAGGAAATGTGGAAACTCGAGGGAAAAGCGGAGCCTTTCCGCAAAGCACGGGGCGAATCCCCATCATCGCCACGATTGTCTGCTAGTTTGGACAGCCGTGGGTGTATGCTGCCGAACGTCTGGGAAGGCAAAATGGAAATCCTGGGTTAAAATCTCCGTGGCGCGCCGAAGTCATGCCATAACCGCCGGCTGCCCAAACCTCAACTTAAGGAGAAATAATGAAACCTCTCGCGCGAACTGCTCTGGTGCTGATAGCCGGCGCCGTATTGATAGCCGCTCTTCTGGCCGCAACTTCCCCGGCGGGGGCCGCGCCCGCGTCCACGCCTGAGGCGCCGCGCTTCGAAGTCGATCCCATGTGGCCCAAGCCGCTTCCCCACCACTGGATACTTGGTATGACGGTGGGCGTGGCGGTTGACGCCCAAGACAACGTCTGGATCGTCCACCGCCCGGATTCACTGGAGTACTGGGAAACCTACGCCGCGCAGCAGCCCGCCGTGGGCGACTGCTGCGCGCCGACGCCACCGGTGTTGGAATTCGACCAGGACGGCAACCTGATCAACTCATGGGGTGGGCCGGGCGAGGGCTACGATTGGCCGACCTCCATGCACGGCATTTCCATCGACCCGGACGGCAACGTTTGGATTGGCGGCAACGGCCGCGGACGGAGGCAGCCCGTGGCGGTTCCGTTCGCCTTGGGCGGCCCTCGCCCACAAGCACCTCCCGTCCCCAACCCCGGCACTCCCTACCACGACTGCATGATTTTGAAATTCACCCCGCAGGGAAAATTCCTGATGCAGATCGGGAAAGCCGGCGAGACCAAGGGCAGCAACGATGTGGAGAACCTGAAGGGACCGGCGAAGATGTGGTTCGATAATGCGGCGCAGGAAATCTACGTGGCCGACGGCTACGGCAACCGCCGCGTCATCGTGTTCGACTATGAGACCGGCCAATATAAACGCCATTGGGGCGCGTACGGCCATACGCCCAGCGACGCGGGCTTTGGCACCTACACTCCCCCTACGGAGGGCGACCCGCAGTTTCGCAATCCCGTCCACTGCGCGGTGCTCTCGAACGACCGCCTGCTTTACGTGTGCGACCGCATCAACAACCGCATCCAGATCTTCAACCCGCAGGGGGTCTTCCAGAAGGAGTTCTATTACTACACCCGCACGCGCGGCGACGGCTCGGTGTGGGATATCGCTTTCTCGCGAGACCCGCAGCAGCGATTCATCTATGTCGCCGACGGCGTGAACGAGAAAATCCACATTCTCGATCGGCAGACCATGCAGGTGCTCACCAGCTTCGGCGACGGCGGCAGACAGCCGGGAGAATTCTACGCCGTCCACAGCATCGCCACCGATTCCAGAGGCAACATCTTCACTACGGAGACCTACCGCGGGCAGCGCGTGCAGAAGTTTATTTTCAAGGGGCTTGCTCCGGTCACGACTCTCGACCAGGGCGTCGTGTGGCCGCAGGCTGCCAAGAGGACGCGTTCAAGCCGCCCCTGAGGCGGCGCGACCCGGAGGTAGCCACCGCCAATTCGTAATGGGAAATGGCCGTCTAGCCAATCAAAACGGTAGGCAGGCCGAGAACGATGGTGCCCCCGTGCGCGGTCATGTCGCCCATGCGGGCGGCGGGTAGGCTTCCCACCAAAACCGTGAAGGACCCCAGCGCGATGACGTCGGGAGGGCCGACGCAGACGGCCATATCCGACACGCGCGCTTGCGGCAGGCTGCCGGTGAGGACGGTGGGACAGCAGGGGGGGAGAATGGGGCCGCCCACGTGCGGAATGGGCGGAACACCGGGGGTGAGCATGGGGCAAACGTGCATGTCGGAAGCTCGAGCGGCGGGCTGTCCCATAATGATTCTCCTGAACGACGATCTCGACTATCTTTTACTGCTGCGGAGCTTGCTGCATCCGCGCCATCAAGGCCGAGGCTTTTTGCATAAACACCCGATACTTTTCCTTGGCCCTTTCGGGTTCCTTGACCACACCCGCGAGGACCACCGCGCCGGCTACCATTTCGGAGGTGGTATGCTCGGGGGGCGGCACCGGTTGGAGGTTGGGTGGCGCCATGCTATATCCCGCGAAAAACACCGCCAAGGCCAGCAACCCGGACGGGGTCTTGGGGTCTTCCTTGTCCGCCGCCTCCTTGGCCGCCCAGCGATTCTCCTCATGGGGAGCAGACACCCAGCGCTCCGCGGCGAACTGCACCGGGGGGAGGGGTTTGTCTTTTTGGCTCGCCAGGCTATGTCGCACACAAAGGCAGCCCCAACCGATCGCTTCCCGCTTGGGGAGCAGGTGGGCGACCACGCGAATCGCGTCTGGAAAAAGCTCTTTCTCCACCAGGAGCCCGAGAAATTCCTTGGTCGCGGTTTCGTCGGTCAGCAAAGCCTTGGCTTCATCGCTTACTTTGGCCCGATTGCAGAACTGCCGCAACGGCGATTCCGGTGTACTGGCTACCCCATCACTACCCATGTTTTGCGCCTGTCCTTTTACCCGTTCGTAGGGGTACGGCTTGCCGTGCCCTCTTCATTTTTATCGCGCTCCCGATCCCAAAGGGTACGGCAAGCCGTACGCCTACAACCGGGAATGCATCCTTAGTTGATCATGGTAATTCCGCCTTTGCACGTGAGCATGGCGTCGCCGCTTACCGAGGTCATGACGGCTTTGACCTCGGCCTGAACCTGTCCCTGGATGGAAATCATCATCCCCTGGATCGTCACACCCATTTGATCAATCTTAATACTGCTTTGTCCCACCGTGAGAGTGATCGATTGCATGGCCTCGGTCGAGATCGAACCCAAATCCACCTTGGTGGTTTGATTCCCCATGGATATCTTCAGCGAATCGTTGCCCATGCTGATGGCCACGCTGCGGTTGCCCATATCGATCTTATGGTCGTCATTGCCCTGCGAAACCTCCACCAGCCGGTTGCCGGTCTTGATGGTAACCGATTCGTTGCCCTGGTCAACGGTCTCGGTCCGGTTGTTCGTGATATCAATGGTCTGGTCATGGCCGACCGTCAGGGCATCGTCATTCTCAACTTCCCGTTTCATGTCCTTTTCCGCGTGGATATGAATAAATTCACTTCCCTTTTTGTCCTCGAAGGTGATTTCGTTGAAGTTGTCGGTGCTGCCCCCTTTCGAGCTGCGGGTTTTCATCACGGTCTGCGTCATGTTGTCAGGCAGGCCGTAGGGCGGCATCTGGTCCGCGTTGTAAACTCGCCCCGTCACCAGCGGCTGGTCCGGATCCCCTTCCAGGAAATCCACCATCACCTCCTGGCCAATGCGCGGGAGGAAGAAGACTCCCCAATTCTTGCCTGCCCAGGACTGCGCCACGCGGATCCAACAGGAGCTGTTTTCATCGTTCTTTCCCAACCGGTCCCAGAAAAACTGCACCTTCACCCGGCCGTATTTATCCGTGTAAATCTCCTCCCCCGAAGGGCCCACCACCACCGCCGGCTGCGGTCCCTTGACGGTGGGTTGGCGGGTCAGGCGCAGCGGCCGAAAAGGTACGGAGGCGGGAATACATTTGAAGGAATTGGCGTAATGTTCTTCCATCTTGACTTTCGCCGTGCTGTAAGCCGTGGTATGGGCGGTGTGCTCAATTTCCGTCAGGAGGTAGGAAGTATTCATGTCCTCCCGATAATGCTCCTTCAGGGTGAACTTATAACCGGAAACCATGCTGCGCGCATTGCCCGTGCCGTGGACGACCAGATGCACGGACTCTTCTTCCTGCATGCGGATTTTCGTCAGGGACTCCCCATCGTTTTTCTTCAGGTACTTTCCGGGATAGTCGTAGGTATCAAACTGGCTGTTTCCGCCGACCGTGTCGATGGTGGCGGTGCTCGCCAGAAGGCTGCTGCTGGGTGTTTCAAAATTGTAATCGGTAAGGGTGGATTTACCCGTGCGCAGCTCCTGCTCGGCGTTCCATCCGTTCACCACGTCCTCATCCAGAACGGCGGTGGTTTCAATGTAGAAACGGAATTGGTTCTGGCCCGGGCAATCGGAGTTGGCGCTGGGATCGTCGCCCAGCACCAGCGTGTGTTTGCCCTGTTCATGCTTGAAAAAATAGTAAATGCCGTACTCTTCCATGAGCCGGGATATAAAGTTGAAATCCGTTTCGCGATATTGAACGCAGTAGTCTCGCGCCTGGTAGGAGGCTTTCAGGGAATCGGAAAAATCATTGAACCCCAGGCCCTGAAAGACTTTCTTGATGATATCGGGAATGGTCATGTTCTGAAATATTTTGCAATCCGCCGTGCGCGTCAGGAACCAGAGCCAGGGGACCATCTCCGCACGGTAAGTGGTGAAGCGCACATCCGCGCCCCCCTGGCCGAAGCGGCTGATCACCCCGTTGAAGTACCGGGGAGTGCCGTCCGCTTGCTTCAGCGAAATGGTCACACTTTTCCCGATGATGTCGGTGTACTTGATCCCGGGGTCTTCGGAAAGCAGGTCTAATTCGAAGCGGAAAAGACGCGACATCCCTTCCGAACCCCTGAACGCTTTCAGCAGGAGCTTATCCTTGCCCAACGGCGTGGTAAGGGTGAATAGGCTGGCATCCGCCTGCGCGAAGCTGGTCCCCATGACTTTGCTCCTCCTGGTCTAGCTGTAAATGAACGCCCCATCCGCCCCGACGCCCACATGGAAGCTGGCCACCTTCTCGCCCTCGGCCATTCGCCCCAACAACTGCCGGGAAATATCCGGGAGCAGGGTGTTGGTGAGAATGTTGTCCACGTTCCGGGCTCCGCTCTCCACTTCCGTGCAGCGGCTGGCCACGATGTCCACCAGGGCCGGGTCATAGGTCAGCCGAATCTTGTGGTTCTCTTCGATGCGTTTGCGGATTCGCTCCAGCTTCAGCTCGATGATGAGCCTGAGCGTATCTTCGCGGATCGGGTAGAACGGAATCAGCACCATGCGGCCGAGAAAAGCCGGCTTGAAAATCTTGTTCAGCTCGGGCCGCATCGCCCGGATAATCCCCTCCGCCGTGGGCATGGTTTCCTTGTCCGCACACAGCTTCATCATCTGATCGGTGCAGGCGTTGGTGGTGAGGATGATGATGGTGTTCTTGAAATCAATTTCGCGGCCCTCCCCGTCCTCCATCTTGCCTTTATCAAACACCTGGTAGAAGAGTTCCAAAACGTCCGGATGCGCTTTCTCCACCTCATCGAGCAAAACCACCGAATAGGGGCGCCGACGGACGGCCTCCGTCAGGACCCCGCCCTCGCCGTAACCGACATATCCGGGAGGCGAACCTTTCAAGGTCGAAACCGTGTGCGGCTCCTGAAATTCCGACATGTTGATGGTGATGAGGTTGTGCTCCCCGCCATACAGCAGATCGGAGATCGCCAGCGCCGTTTCCGTCTTTCCCACGCCGCTGGGGCCCACCAGCATGAAAACTCCAATGGGCTTGCTGGGATCGTCGAGGGCGGCGCGAGAGGTTTGCACGCGCTGGGTGATCATGTCCAGGGCATGCTCCTGGCCGATGACGCGCTTACCCAGCAGCGAACTCAGCGAAAGCACGGTGGAGATTTCATCTTTCAGCATCTTGCCCACCGGGATGCCGGTCCAGGCAGCCAGCACCTCGCCCACGATCTGGGCGTCAACCGCCACCCGCATCATGGGGGTTTCACCTTGCAGGGCGGTAAGCTCGGCTTCCACCTTGGCGAGTTCGGCGCGCAAAGCATCCGGGCTCGCCGCCGGTGCGGGCGCGGCGAGCTCCGGGGACGTGGCCGTGGCGGCCGCCGCCGGTGCGGCGGGGGCTTGGGTCTGCGCCGGTGCGGCAGCAGAAGCCTTTCCCGTAGCGCCCTCAATCTGGGCATGGAGATCCCGGATTTTCGTAACGAGTCCGTGTTCCTTGGTCCAGCGCTCGCGCAGCGTCTTCAAACGGGCCTCGACCTCGCCCTTTTGTTTGGCGATGTCCGCCAGGCGCTCCGCGTGGTCGGCGCCGATGGCCGTCTCGCGCTCCAGGATGACCCGCTGAACTTCCAAATCATCCAGCAGACGCCCCGCATCCTCGATGGCCGGCGGCGTGGCCGTCTGCCCCAGGGCCAGGCGCGCGCAGGCGGTATCCAGAATGCTCACCGCTTTGTCCGGCAATTGCCTCCCCGCCAGATAACGATGCGAAAGCCGCACGGCGGCTGTCAGCCCTTCATCCAGAATGCGCACCTTGTGATGCTTCTCCAGGGAGGGAACAATGCCGCGCAGCATCACCGAACACTGCACTTCCACCGGTTCTTCCACCTTCACCACTTGAAACCGCCGCGCCAGGGCGGCGTCCTTCTCAAAGTACTTCTTGTATTCGCCCCACGTGGTGGCGGCGATGGTGCGCATTTCCCCACGCGCCAGGGCGGGCTTCAGCAGGTTGGCCGCATCGCCCTGCCCCGCCTGTCCACCGGCGCCGATCATGTTGTGCGCCTCGTCGATAAACAATATGATGGGCACGGGTGAAGCTTTGACTTCTTCAATGAGACTCTTGAGTCGGTTTTCGAATTCACCTTTGATGCCCGCCCCTGCCTGGAGCAGCGCCAGATCGAGCGTGCGAACCACCACATTGCGGAGGGGAGGCGGTACGTCTCCCTTGGCGACGCGCGCCGCGAAGCCTTCCACCACCGCTGTCTTTCCCACGCCGGCCTCGCCCGTGAGAATGGGATTGTTTTGCCGGCGGCGCATCAGGATGTCGATGATCTGGCGGATTTCCAGATCTCGCCCCAACACCGGGTCGATTTTCCCAGCCTTGGCGTTCTCGGTGAGATTGATGGTGAATTGATCCAGGTTGGCGGTCTTGCCGGCGCCGGTCGGGCGTGGGGCGCCCGGAGATCCTGCCGCCGCCCCCGCGGGCTCCACCATCTCTTCATCCGACCGCTCCATGATGGCGAGAAAATCCTTGCGCAGAACGTCGCCTTCGATCTTCTGGAGTTCCTTGCTGACCTCGCGGACGAGCCGGCTGAGTTCATCATTCGTCACCAGCGCCAAAATCGTAAACCCGGTGCGAATTTCCCCGGAACCGAAATCAATGGACCCGATCGTCCAGGCCTCGGTCAGCATTTTTACCAGCGACGGGCTCAGGGTCGGGTTGCGCGCATTTCCCTTCTTGAGTTTGTCGAGGCTCCGATTTAGTTCGCCGATAAGACGCGATTTATCGATGCTAAAGCGGTTAACGATCTGGGCAAAGTCACCGTCCGGCTGGTCCAGAAGCTTGAGCACGTAATGCTCGACTTCAATGTCATAATTTGTGCGGGTCAGGCACAGGCCGGCGGAGGACTCCAGGGTCTTCCGGGTGGGCTCATTGAGTTTTCCGATCAGTGACTTCAGATTGATGGACATACGCTTTCCCCTCCCAAAGCTGCAGAATAGTTTCCGAGGCGTCTTCTTTCATTGGCCGTGTTTTAATATACGTATGCCATCCGAGTTGGGGAGCATCCTCCCCCTCCGCGCCGAGCACACAGGGTGGCACATCCCTGCGGTCCAGAACCAGGTTGATCTCAAAGTCAAATTCTCCATTGGAAAAAAATTGCGTCAACGCCCGAAGAGACTCAAAGGCAGAGCCCTGCGGCAGAAAGTCCTGGTATTGTGCCAGGGATAGAGGCCCCATGCGAACCCGCACACGAGCCGTTTGATCCCATACCTCATCGCCCACCACCGCGCCGAATCCCAGTTGCCCGGATTCGCCGAGTCCGACTTCCAGAGCCGTTTGCGTATTTCGGTCCAGTGGATACCAGCCACCCGCGAATTGTTCCACCTCAACGGGAACTTCGAAGTAATCGGCGAGAAGATTGCGGAGGGCCTCCGCCGATCGCGGACGCTGGGCCAGAAGGCCGGCGTAATAAAGCATCGAATCATCGAGGACCGCGAGCCGGTTTTGCAAGCCGGGAGTCCCCAGGCCGATCAAATCCATCAAATGGTGCGAAAAGGAGTCCAGCCCCTCCCGCTCATAAGCGATGGAAAACCGGTATTTCTCCCAGGCCAGATAGAACAGTGAAATAATACGGTGATTGAAAATATCAAAGAAATCGACAGCGGAATGATCGCCCGAACGCGCGCGCTCCCCCAACAAAGATGTGTAATAGAGAGGTAATACGCCTTCCGGCCCGGTCAAACCCATGAAGTTGACCTTCATCCGCCCCACGCCTTCGGCCGGCCATTCGAGGGACTGCACCTCGCTGGCGGGAAAAGCCAGGGTGGAATTCGCGGCGAACCGGACTACTTCGGCGCTGGGGGGATGGAATCTTCCCACAGGTGATTTGTCAGGGAAAAAACGCTCCAGGAGGCGAACGGCTTGAAAGAACTCGAAGAGATAGGGTTCCTTCCGGAGATCCGCTTCCGCCTGGGAGCCGCTTACATCAGGATTGCTTGGCCTGCCCTCGGTGGCCATTGTCTCAGCACCTCCCTGCGCTGGCGAGTCTTGACGACCAGTTGGCTGAAGCTATTGAGCGAAGCGTAGAGGCCCAGGAAATGGTCAATAACCGCACCAAATAGGTACACGCCTCCCCCCGCATAATCTTCCTCGTCAAATTCGATTTGCACCTGCGTGCCGCGGGCGAAGGAAATTCCACTCTCGGAATTGATGCGTGCAAAGTGACGCTTGCTGCTCACCCCCACAATTCCGGAAATTTGTTTGTCGAGGTCGGCGGAATCGGAAAAGTTATAAAGACGAAAGACCTCCTGCAAGGCCTCTCTACCCTCCTCGACGATGGAGAGGTAGTTCAGCGCCAAATGGGAAATCAACCGCCACAGCGCATCCCGCCCCATGGGGGGGCGGAGAGTGGGCGTGGGTTTGCGCAACGCCACGGCGCCCTTGATCGACCCGATGCCCTCCACCTCAAAATCGCCGCTTTCGTTCCCAAACGGCAGGCGGGAAGGGATGTCACGATTGGTGCAGGTGCAATGAGCGGTTATCACCTGCGTATCAGGCAGACAGGTATGCATGGACAGGTCAACTAGAAATAGCGAGACCTCCGAACCCTCGTCCCCCTTGCGGGTGGAGGGGCGCCGCGTGGAGTACCAGAACGTCTGGTTCTTTTCCCGCAGCGTCCGATGCCGGTAGGAGTAGAACGGCTCATAGTGGGTAAGCTCATGGGTGACCGGATCAGAGCTGACGACATCGTCGATGGAAAAAATCTCCGTGGCCATGCGCCGGCGCGCATCCGGGACCACGGGATATTCCGACCGGCGCTGGGTCAACATGATCGGCTCGGCGGTTTGGGGGAACAGATTGATGATCGGGGAGCATCCCAGAAGCACCGCCTTGGACGTGACTCCCACTCCCAATCTCTGCTGCCGATGCTCGGCTTCAAATGGGGCGATGAGAAAGATGATTTCTACGCGCCCGCCGCCCATCGCTTTCAAGGGTTGCTCCAGGTCGTTCAGCTCCAAAAAGAAAAACTTCTCCGGAAATGCGAAATACTCCTGCAGGAGCCGGTAGCCCTGGAAGGATCTCCGCGGATACGGCAACACCGACTCCGTTTCGGAAAACCCCATGGGTCGCAGGGACGCCGCGCTGAGCGTGTGGGCAGGCTTCTTGGTGTTGTCAGGGTCCCGCACGATGATCTGCCGGCAATTGTTGGAAAGCAGTTCGTATAACGTATTCACCACATCGCCTTCACCGTTCAGATAGAACCGCAGGGAGGGCATTTGCAGCTTATCGAAGCTGACGTCGGAAAAGGAGTGGAGTTCCACCCGCAGAGCCGCGACCGCGTCCGGGGCGCGTAAGGGCGGATTAAGTTTGTCAAGGGTCACCCAGCGGGCATCGCTGACCTCAAAGGGCCAGAGGGTAACATCATAGCAAGTGCGAAATTTGCAGGGAACCCCATCCACCGGCCGGGAATAGAGAATCGAGTCGCGGGGAATGCTGAGACCAGAGGTAAGCTTCCCCTGCTCCGGGTCCAGGCGAAACTGCGCAACCGTCATGGAGGGGATGGGCCGAAGAAAATGGGGATAAAGGACGTTGAGCAATCCCTCGGTAATCTGCGGAAATTCATCGTCAATCTTCAGATGAACGCGCGCGGCGAGGAGGGCAAAACCCTCGAGGAGCCTCTCCACATGCGGGTCGTCACATCGGTTCACGTCCAGTTGCAGGCGCGCGGCGATCTTGGGGTGCTTCTCCGCAAATTCCTTCCCCATCTGCCGGAGGAAGGTGAGTTCGTTTTCATAATAGTCGAGAAGATCATCGCGCATACTATGTGCTCTTCACTTTGTATTCGCCGCTCGAGGGCTCTAACAACGTGTCAAAGAAAACCGGTTCCGGGGCCGGGTCCATGCGCAGCAAACCTTCAATGCTGAAGTGGATGCCGCGCACTTCGTCCGTGGAAGGTTCGATGGTTACTTTCACGCCCTGGAGCCGGGGCTCGAAGAAGGTGATGGCGGTCTTGATGGATTTCGCCAGGAAGTCCTGATCCTTGGGCGATCGGAGGTAGAGGCTTGAGGTGTCGTGCACGCCATAGTTGTAAACGGAACGCTCCACCTCCCGCAGGGATTCCGGGGGTTCGTCAATGGAGCAGCGCGTGTTAAAGAGCCACTCCAAATCCCGCCGCAGCGCCGCCCGCAATTCCCGTAAAGACTGCGCCCGAGTCATGGGAGGCTCGAGTTTGCGGTCCGGTTCCTGATCGATGAGCCGATCCAGGACTGATAGGGTTACGGGGCCTTCCTTGTCTGAAGGTGGCATTAGGTTCCAAGATAGGCGATGGCCTGAACAGGATCAAGACGGACGACCTTTTGGAAGAGTCGCTGTTTTTCCGCATCGTCCCCCTGCACTCTCTGGCTGTTCTTCATGATCATCACCAGCGCTTTGGCGATCGTTTTGGGGTTTTCCCAGGTTTCCAGGTGATTGGTCTCAATGCTTGCCGCCAAGTCTTCAATGATGGGCTGGGCAACCTCCGTCTTCCCCGCCGCGATGCAGATTTCGGCAAGCTGCAATTTTCGGAAAAACTGGCCCCGGCCGGTAAGCTGCCTTTCGACTTCGTGCATCATGGTGTCGATGGCCTTTCCCGGCTGCCCCGCCTTCAAAGCCTCGTTCGCCAGGTCATAACTGTCCACGAATTTTCGATGCCAACCAGGCGCCGAATAATTTTCCACCACCGGCGCCTCGGTGGCCGGTGCGCCGTCCGCGGCAGGCGCGCCGTCGGGCGCGGGTGCGGCTTCCGGAGCAGGGCTCGGCGTTTCTGCCACCAGTTCCTGCAACCAGGCTCGCGTTTCGCTATTGGCCGCGGGAGTGTCATCGAGCAAGCTGACTTCCAGCGCTTGCGGCACATCGCGCACCAGAGTTTTCAATTCACTGCGAATGGCGATGGCGATGCCGGAATAATCGCTGCCCAATCCCGCGCAGGCATCCACCGCAAACTTTTGGAGATCCAGCCAGCCGCGGCTGCACGGCAGGGACATGCAGTTCTCCGCGGCCTCCAGCAGATCGCTCCACTTCCCTTCAATAGCCAGGCGCTTGATATGTTGGCGCAGTTCCGTGGGTGGACCTTCCAGCAGGGTCATATCCTGCCTGTTCAAAGCGGCGCGCAATTCACCCCAACGCAGCCCCCTCATCATCAAGTAAGGCGCGGGGCTGAACGGATCGAGCTTGCGCAGGGCTGCGGCGGCGTTGGCCACGGCCGTAATCGCTCCCCGACGCTCCGCCGGTTCCTTATCGGCAAAGGGGATTACAATGCCGGCGGGAGCGGCCCCCGCCCGCACGCGGGTTTCACCCGGAACCACCTCGGCACCCGTCGCGGCGACCTCACCACCTCCCCCCTCAGCCTGCGCCTCCACCTCGTCAGGCTCGGTTTCACGCTTCTTCTGGAGAAGCATGTGGACAGTATGCCGGACCTCCTGGAGCACTTTTTTTAAATCCGTGAAGCCGGGGGCGGCATCTCCGAACTTATCGCGGCAGAGAGAATCAAAACCCTCCAGAATCTTCGTGGATTCATCCAGCGTGGCCTCGGCGCCCGCATAAAATGCCTTGGGGGTTTCAACAAAGGACTTGTCAAACACTTCCGGATCAAGCTTCCCCTCCGCCAGAGCTTTGGCGCGCGCGGCCACCTTTTCGTCAGAGTCTGCCTGTGCTTCCGTGGGAACCTTTCTGGACTCCGTGTAATCCACCCACCCATGCCCAGCCCGGTTCAGTGGAACCGCACGCAGAGGAAAACCGACGCTGGTCCCGATCCACTGCAAGGGAGTGGCGCGAAATTCCGCATCGCCATCCTCCAGTTGCGGATACACCGTATCCCAGAAAGTCGTGGTCAGACCCTGAAGAAGTTCCAAGCCCTGCTTTAGACCGGCGAAACCCTCGGTCCGCACCAGAGCGTCGGTGAGCCACGCGGCAAGCTGCAAGTCCTTACTCTGGGTGGCAATCACCTCCGTGATCAGTTTGATGACCTGGGGGTAGTCCGCCTTCTTGACTTCGTGCACCCAGTCGCCCTGCGCGGCTTCCTCTTCTTCCCGGCGGGCTTCCTTGATCTTATCGTAGATGGGAGCGTAGCGAAGGTCTTCTCCGCTAGGGTTCTCTCCCGGAATCGGATTGAGCAGGTTATCAGGTAGCGGCATGGTGACCTATGATGTGGGCTGAGGGAGATTGATTTCCAGCTTTCGGATTTCGAGGAGCGGGAACTCCTCGCCGTCCACGAGCAACATCTTCTGACCGACCGGCACGGTTTCCCCGGCTTCGTTCTCTTCCCATGCCGTCATGCGGCCCAGGCGAATCGCGTCGTCCGTGTCTTGCCACGCAAAAGGAGTAAGGGCGGGCAGCAGGACTTCCCCCAGTTCCGTCTCTTTCAAGGCAGGGCCGCCCCGCAGCCGGGCAGGTGTCCATAGCAAATCTCGCAGGCGGCGTGGTTTATCCATCTCAATCGAAGCAAGGTGCTCGAAATTCATCCACAGATAGTTCCCGCCCGCAAAAACCTCCAGCCGCGGCCCAATTCGCGGGTCGGCGTCGGCAATGGATTGGAAGGGCGTTCCGTTGAGCGTGCCGGAGACGGCTCCCCCGGTGGCAGGTGTGTCGCCCACCGGTTTCGGGTACTCCTTCTTCGTAAACAGATCGTGGCGGAGCTTCTCGGCGTGCAGGGCGCTGCGGTAAACCAATGCCCCCATTTCCCGGTTGATATCGTCGGACCCGAGGATATCGAGTTGCTTGGCGGCCCGGTCGTAGTCTCCGGAGAAACAAAGGAGCTCAAAAAGAAAGATACGGCGTTTGGAATCCTCGGGGTGGTTTCGCACCTCGACGTTTAAGGCCTGCACCGCCTCATTGAGCCTGCCGGCTTGAAAGAGTTGATTGGCGCTTTCCATGTCCGTTGTCGAAAAGGCGCAGGAAGTTTCCCCAGATTAGCTTGACTTCCCCTGCGCGAGATCATAGGCCATTTGCCCGGCCGAGATCAGCAATCCCGTTTTGTCCTGCACCTTGTAATCGACATTTACTTTGTCAAAAGACAGGGTGACCTTTTCGGTTCCCATCCCCTCGCTTTCCCGCGAGGAGGTTTGTTGGACGGACGAGATTAATACTCCGGTCAAGGTAATGGTGATGAAGTCTTCGGGCTTCTTACCGCCGGTCGATTTGCTCCAGGTGATTTTTGCCGTTTTGAGGATTTGTCCGGTGGCGGAAGCCTTCAAAAGTTGGACGCTCGCTTTGTCAATGAACTTGGTGACGGTGACCTCAGTCATTGACACCTTTCCGCCTTTAACGAGACCTGTGCTCGTGTTAACCGGTGAATTGCTTACCCCCCAGGAAAAGGAAGTGAGCTCGATTTCGTTGGGGTGCGCGGCGGAGAGGCTCTCGCCCTGAATCGACGCGAGATCCAGATGTATCTCATACCCGCTCACGACTCCCGGCGTAGCCCCGACTGGAACTAATGGCATGTCTTTCCCGTCTCGTTCTGGTCAAATTCTCCGTTCACATTCACGGCGGGAAGGGCGCAAGGTTGCTTCGTGACCCGGCGCCGTCCCGCTAAGAATAATGAACCTGCCCAGAGCAACGTGAGTTCTCGCTCGTCGCCCTGTAGCGGCGATGGAAGCTTCCCCCGAGACGGGGAAAGCTCCGAGCGCCGCCCCAGGTTAAGCCGTCCTTTACGGATGAAAACGTCGCACCGCTAAGAGCTCGTCCGCGTCGTAAGGTCATACGTTGCGGTTCCAGCCGCGGTCAGAGTTCCATCTTTACCCTGAATCTTGTAATCGAATTCAACCTTTTGAAACGCCAGGGAAACCGACTCTGCCCCGGTCTCGTCATGGTGCGAACCACCCGTCTGGAAACTCGAGACCACGACGTTTGTCAACTTGATCGTCATGAAGTCCGCAGGGTTACTGTCGCCCGTCGACTTGCAACACGTCAGAACCCCGGTGGCAATGTTTTTGAGGCTGCAGCAATAACCCAGCAGCTTGGGGCTCGACTTGTCGGTCGGCTTTTGGATGTTCAAGAGATGAACCTCAACCTTCCCGGCGCTCATATTGGTTGCCATGTCGCGGGGTGAGGTCGACCCCCAACTCCAGGAATGCAGTTCGATTTCGTTCTGATGCTTCGCGGCAAGGCTCTCACCCTGAATACCGTCCAGCTTCAAGAAATATTCTATAGCCATGTTTTGCTCTCCTCGTGAAACTTGCAATTATCAAAGTGCCTGTGGAATTCCCAAGCCCGCCGCTAGGAATTCGTCCGCGTCAAGTTATCGTACGTCACCGTTCCCGCCGCGGTCAGAGTGCCATCCTTACCCTGAATTTTGTAATCGTATGTCATCTTGCCATACGCAAAGGAAAGCGACTCGGATCCGGTGGCGTCGCCCGTCCCGCCCCCATCCTGGAAGCTGGTCACATAAATTTGTTCCAGTTTGATTGTCAGGAAGTCCGCCGGGTTTGAGTCGCCAGTTGACTTACAGCAGGTCAGGACCCCGTTGGTAATAACTTTGCCGGTCCAGCTTAAACCCAGCAGCTTGGCGCTCGACTTGTCCACCGGCTTCTGGATGGTCAACTCCGATAGCCTGACCTTGCCGGTGCTATGTCCGCTGCCGTGCGCCGGGTCGACGCCATTTTGCGCGCCCCAACTCCAGGAAAGCACCTCGATTTCATTGGTGTGCTTCGCCGAAAGGCTTTCACCCTGAATGCCGTCCAATTTCAAGAAATATTCGATAGCCATAATTCCCTCTCCTCGCTGAATTTGAAATTGGGGAAGAGCAGGTGGCGGACTTGCGGGGCAAGTCCGCCATCAAATCCCCAGGAACTAACCTTTCGCCGGCGGCGGCAACGATGCCACCAACCGCAGGGAAACCGTCAGCTCGTCGAGTTGGAAGTGCGGGCGCAGGAAAGCCACGGCCCGGTATACTCCCGGTTTGCCCTTGACCTCTTCCACGTCCACCCGGCCTTCTCGCAACGGGTACTTCGCCTTGGTGGCTTGCGAAGCCGAGTCATCGGTGGTGACGTATTGCGTAATCCATCGGTTGAAGAACATCTGAAGTTCTTCTTTGGAGGTGAAGCTGCCGATTCTGTCCCGCATCATGGCCTTCAGATAGTGGGCAAACCTGCAGGTCGCCATGATGTAGGGTAATTGGGTGGAGAGACGGGCATTGGCATTGGCCGCGTCGCTGTCATACAACTTGGCCTTGTTCGCAGACTGCACGCTGAAGAAAGCCGCCTTGTCCGTGCCCTTGCAGTGCACCAACGGAACCAGACCCTGGTCCGCCAGTTCTTTCTCGCGGCGGTCCGTAATCGCAATCTCGGTGGGACACTTCAGGGCCACGTCGCCGTCGTCGGTGCGGAAGGTATGGGAAGGCAAACCCTCCACCAACCCTCCGCCTTGCACACCGCGAATGGCCGCGCACCAGCCGTACAAAGAGAAGGCGCTGGTCATCCGCGCTCCCATGGCATAGGCGGCGTTGCCCCACAGGTATTTGTCGTGGTCCGTTCCGTCCACACCTTCCTCGTAATTGAAGGCATCGACCGGAACCGTATCCCGGCCGTAGGGGAGGCGCATCAGAATGTGGGGAACACAGAGTCCCACATAACGGCTGTCATCGCTCTGCCGGAACCCCTTCCATTTGGCGAATTCGGTGGTATCGAAGATCCGCCCGATGTCCCGGGGTTGGTCCAACTGCGTGAAGCTTTCCATATTCAGGAGCTGGGAAGAGGCCGCGGAGATGAAGGGGGCATGCGCCGCTCCCGCCACCGCTGCAATCTTTTCGAGAAGCTCCAGGTCTTCCGGATGCTTGCTGAACTCGTAGTCGCCGATCAGCGCGCCATAGGGCTGGCCGCCGAATACTCCGAATTCTTCTTCGTAAATCTTCTTGAATGCCGCGCTTTGATCGAATTCCGGGGCGCGTTGAAGGTCCCGCAGAAGGTCCTTCTTGGAGACATTCAGTACCCGGATCTTCAGCATGGCGCTGGTTTCGCTCTGGCTGATCAGGTACTTGAGACCCCGCCAGCTGGATTCCAGCTTCTGAAACGTGGGATGGTGCATGATTTCGTTGAGCTGGATTGAGAGCAAGTGGTCAATCTGCGCAATGCGCGCATTGATCATCGCCTCAGTGTCTTTGGAGACGGTTACCTCACCCTCCAAAACCTGGGTGATGAACTCTTTCACAAGATTCTTGCCGCGTTCCCGGGTGGCAGCGTCGGTCCCCACCCTCCCGGTCTCAACAATCTGATCCAGAAGAGTCTTTTCGCCGACCTGCTCGGCAGCCTGCGATTGTGCGGCCGCTTTTGATTCCTTAGCCATTGCCCCCCTCCTTTCCTTCTTCTTTCTTTACTCCGATTTCTGATCGCAACTTCTCCAACTTCTCAGTATTGGTGACGGCCTCGAGCAGGACTTCGTCCAATTTATCATTGGTCTGCAACGCGCCCTTCAGATCACTGAGGCGGGTACGGAGATCGAGCAGTTCGCGCAAAGGTTTCACCTGTCGGGCTACCTTCTCGGGCTCGAAGTCATCCATACTCTTAAAATTCAGATCGACCTTCAACTGTCCCACATCGGCATCTTCGCTCAGCTTGTTGTCCACGGAAAATGCCACGTGAGGTTTCATACTTTCCAAAACACTGTCAAAATTATCCAGCGTTACTTCGACAAACCTTCGATCCTTCAGCTTGGGAAGCTGCTCCACAGGCTGACCCGTAAAATCACCCAGAACCCCCATTACAAAAGGGAGCTCCTTAATTTCAATCGCGCCGCCCGTCTCCACGTCATAGGTAACGTGGACACGAGGGGGTCGTACCCGTTCAAGACGCTTCTGAACGCTCTCGGCCATAGGGCACTCCTTGCGTAATCATGATTGTTGGCTTTTCGCCTTTGCGCGGGAAATAGTATCAAAATGTTTTATCGTGGTCAATGGAAAAGCGAAAAAAAACGGCCTACCAGCCCCAGGTCCTTGCGTAGCAATATGTTGCATAAGCCCGACTCTGAAAAAATGTTAACCGAAACCGCGCGGGAGCGTTGCGTACAGCGGCAGTGAGGTGTAGATTACTCGGTCGGCTCGGAAGCAAAAATGAAAAATTCAGATTGAGCTTGCGTCCGAGGTTGCACGCATTGGGTGCGCATATTGACCCGGCCCGTCGAGGGCCGAAGGCATCTTGCTTCCCCGGAGGTTCCATGACTCGATCCCGACTGCGGCTTGGCCTGCTGGCGTTTGTCATCATGGTTCTTGGTCAGACTCAACCCCGATCCACCCCTGCGGGCGAAAGCCTCCAGACGTCGAGCGGCATGGCGGCGCAGGCCGAGAAGCATCCGCTCCAATCCCTGCCTTACACACCCAGCCTCGATCTCAATTCGATGGACAGAACCGCCGACCCTTGTGTCGACTTCTACCAGTACGTCTGCGGCGGTTGGATGAGGAACAATCCCATCCCGCCCGACCAGGCGAGCTGGAGTGTGTACGCGAAGCTCGGCAACGAGAACGAGCAGTTCCTGTGGGGCATTCTGGAAGACGAGTCTGATCCGGGCCGCGCCCGCAATGCCTCCGAGCAGAAGATCGGTGATTTTTTTCAGGCCTGCATGGATGAACCCGCCATCGAAAAGCTCGGCGCTGCCCCCCTGCAAGCGGACTTGGGAGAGATTGCCGCTCTGAAGTCGAAGTCCGAGCTGGGGAAGTACCTCGGCCACGAGCATCTGGCCCTGCGGGGCGGGACGCTGTTCGGCTTCGGCTCGGATCAGGACTTCGCCGACGCGACGCAGGTGATTGCTTTCGCCCACGCCGGCGGACTCGGCCTTCCGGACCGCGACTACTACACCCGGACCAATCCCAAGTCGCAGGAGATTCGCGACCAGTACGTCGGCCACGTCGAGAGGATGTTCGAATTGTTGGGTGACCCGGCGGGCATGGCCGTGGGGGAAGCCAAAACCGTGATAGCAATGGAAACGGCGCTGGCCCAAAAATCCCTGACGCGGGTTCAAAAGCGTGACCCCTACAACTTGTTCCACAAAATGGATCGGGCCCATTTGAAAGCTCTCACCCCGGACTTCGACTGGGATGCCTACCTGGCCGCGCAAGGCTTGGCCGGCGTGGAGACCTTCAACGTCACGGAGCCGGCGTTCTATCAGGAAATGGACCAGTTGATCCAGAGCACCAGCCTCGACGACTGGAAGACTTATCTGCGCTGGCATCTGGTGCACGCCTGGGCTCCTTATCTCTCGATGAAATTTCAACAGGAAAACTTTGATTTCTACAGCCACACCCTGCGGGGCGTGGCGGTGATGGAGCCGCGGTGGAAGCGCTGCGTGCGGCTGGTCGATCGCAACTTGGGTGAGGCGCTGGGGCAGGTGTTCGTGGCCAGGACCTTCGGCCCCGACGTCAAAGCCCGGACCGTAAAGATGACCCGCGAGATCGAAGCGGCCATGGAGGACGACCTGAAAAACCTGCCGTGGATGGGACCGGAAACCAAACAGCAGGCGCTCGAAAAGCTGCACTCCATTGTCAACAAGATCGGTTATCCCGACAAGTGGCGCGATTATGGCGCGCTCGAAATCGTGCGCGGCGATTTCGCCGGCAACGTGCGCCGCAGCGCCATTTTCGAGTCCAAGCGGCAACTGGCCAAGATCGGCAAACCTGTCGATCGCGGCGAGTGGGGAATGACTCCGCCCACGGTGAACGCTTACTATGATTCGCAGATGAACGACATCAACTTCCCTGCCGGCGTTCTGCAACCGCCCTTGTTCGACCCCAAGATGGATGACGCGCCCAACTATGGCAATACCGGAGGGACGATCGGTCACGAATTGACCCATGGCTTCGACGATGAGGGACGCAAGTTCGATGCCCGGGGCAATCTGCGCGACTGGTGGACGAAGGCGGACGCCGCCCAGTTCGACGAGCGCATCGCCTGCGTGCAGGATCAGTACGCGCAATACATCGTGGTGGATGATGTCCATATCAACAGCAAGCTGACCAGCGGCGAAGACGTTGCCGACCTGGGCGGCACCTTGCTCGCCTATATCGCGTGGAAGAAGGCGACCCAGGGACAGGACTTGCAAACCATCGACGGCTTCAGTCCCGATCAGCGCTTCTTCATCGGGTATTCGCAGTGGGCGTGCGAGAACAACCGGCCGGAAAACCTGCGCATGCACGCCATGACCGATCCCCACTCGCCCGGCAAGTACCGCGTCAACGGAATCGTTTCTGACCTGCCGCAGTTCCAGCAGGCGTTCAGCTGCAAGCCTGGCCAGCCGATGGTGCGGCCGAAGATGTGCCGCGTGTGGTAGCTGCCCGGTTTTCGGTAACCTCATCTGCTGGTACGAAGGCCCCTACAGCCATCGGGTGCGCAGAGTACAGGACGTGGATCTCTCCGCCAGGACGATCTGAACTTGACTCGTGAGAGCGGCGGGCGTAAGGTTCTCGCTCCGAGTTCAAGTCGAAATCGGAAATTTCAGTTCAGTCCGGCCCATTCCGCCCCAGGAGGGTTGAAGTGCGCATGCCCTACGTCCATGGTCAGTTCCGTCGGATCTTATTTCTTTTGGCCGCGACCGCCATTAGTTTGACACTCCCCGGAGTTCTCTTTGCCCAAGGCCGGCGTCGCGTGCCGGACCACGTTCCACCCAAACGCTCGTCACAGATTCATGACGGCTTCGGCATCAACTCCGACATGCCTCGCGAGCCCTACCTCCCCTGGAATCGCTGGTGGTGGACGCGCATGTTCGACGCGGGCGTGAAATGGATCCGCATTGGGCAATACGAAAACAGCTCCGAACCGACCAGTTGGGAATGGGTGGAACGGAAGCGCGGCGTCTACTCCGTCTCGCCCGAGGTCGACGATTACGTCAATTCGCTCGTGGAGAATGGAGTGAACGTCCAGGTCCAGCTTCTCTACGGCAACCCCATGTACACTTCCCCGGCCGGAAAGAAGCCGGACGAGATTACACCCGAGCCCGGCAGCTTCCACAACGACGATCGCAGCCTTTACTCGGTCTTCTGGCCTCCCCGGACTCCCGAGCAGATCGCAGCATTCACAAAGTATGTGCGCTGGATGGTGGATCACTTCCGCGGACGCATCCACTATTACGCCCTCTGGAACGAAGAGGACATCGGCTATTGGAACCCGTATGGGAATCCGGAAGAATACGGGCGGCTGCTCAAAGCCTTCATCCCCGCCGTGCATGAGACGGACCCGCAAGCGAAGGTCATCTTTGGCGGCCAGGCTGATCCCAACCGCGACTTCGCCCAGCGCGCCCTCGACACCTGCCAGTGCGCCGCCGGAATTGATGTCTTCGCCTACCACACTTATCCCGGCTACGGCCAGAACCTGAACCCCGAGTCGATGGATTCAGGCGCGTACGGAGCCGAATCGCCAACCAAACTCCGCGAACTGGTGCGCAACTACCCGGGCATCCGCAAGGGTATTCCTTTCTGGGACGACGAATTCAATTCCATTCCCTCCTGGAAAGGGTCGGATGAATCGGTGCAAGCGAAATACATTCCGCGCGGCCTCCTTTACAACTGGGCCGCCGGCGTCAAGACCTTCGTCTGGTTGCTTACCGCCGGTGTGGATGGGAATGAATACGACGACTTCGGCCTCATTCACGGCTTGCGCTACCTGCCGGAGGATTTCACCCCTCGGCCGGTGTTTTCGGCCTACCAGAACACCAACGCCTTGTTCTCGGATACGAAGTTCGACGCGGGAATAGAAATCCAATCGAGTGACGTCCCGGGGCTTCGCCGCCAGGCGCGCGCGCCGTTCTTGGCTTACGGCTTCCGCTCCACTTCCGGCAAGGCTATCATTGCGTACTGGATGGCCGCGCACAGCAATCCCGGCAACGTCTTTCCGCCCCTCGCTGCCACGCTGACCCTCAAAGGTTCCGGCATTGTGCACCCCGTGCTCATCGACGTGGTTTCGGGCGAGATCTCGCCGCTCACCTGGAAGCAAGGCACGACGGACACGGTGGAGGGTGCGCCCATCCGCGACAGCGTGATGGCGATCGCCGACGAAAGCTATTTCGACTGGGATGTTCCGCCGGAAGCGCCGAGTTCGCTGAATGCGCAGGCGTCCGGCGGCGCTGTGGAGCTTTCCTGGGAATTGCATGGCGGCGAGATTTCCAGCGTCGCCGTGGAGCGCCGTCGTGGTGACAGCGGCACATGGGAGCGCATCATCAAGCTCGCAGGAAGCGCGAAGTCTTACCGTGATTCTGCCGCTGCCTCGGGGCAGACGCTTTGCTACCGTGTGCGCGCAATCAATGCGGCGGGCGAGTCCGCATATTCCAATGTGGCTCGTGTAGCAATGTAACCGCCTGGAGGATTTCTTATGGGAAAACTCGCCATCACCGGTGGCAAGCCGGTTCGCAAGAAGCCCTTCACGGCGTGGCCCGCGTATAACCAGCAGGAAGTGCGCGGGCTCCAGAAGGTTCTCGCCAGCCGCAACTGGGGCGGCTATCCCTTCCCGAACAAGTTTGCGGACGCTTTCGCGCAAAAGTTCGCGCGCTTTCACGGCGCGAAATACGGTCTGGCCGTGGCAAACGGCACCGTGGCCATCGAGGTCGCCCTGAAAGCGGCGAATATCAAACCCGGTGACGAGGTGATTGTTCCCGCGTACACTTGGGAGGGCACCGTCGGCCCCATCCTGCTGCTCAACGCCGTGCCGGTTTTTGTGGACATCGACCCCGCCACCTACTGCCTGGACGCAAAACTGATTGAGGCGGCCCTCACGCCCAGGACGCGCGCCATCCTTCCCGTGCACCTCGCCATGCGCTTTGCCGACCTGGACGAGATTGGTCGCATTGCCAAGGCGCATGACCTGGTGGTCATTGAAGACTGCGCCCACGCGCATGGCGGCAAGTGGCGCAATAAGGGCGCCGGCGCCACGGGCGACCTTGGCACATTCAGCTTTCAATCGAGCAAGCTGATGACCTCCGGTGAAGGTGGCGCCGTCATCACCAGCAATCTGGAATTCTACGAACGCGCCCAATCCTTCACAAATTGTGGACGCGCCAGTGTGACCGACGAATTCCACCACCGCCTGATCGGCTTCAACTACCGCCTTGGAGAACTGCAAGCCGTGATTCTTGCCGCGCAGCTCGAGCGCCTCCCCAAACAAGCCAAAGTGCGACAGGCCAACATGGACCACTTCGAAAAGCGCTTGCGCGGGACGCCCGGCCTCGCATTCCTCGATCGCGACAAGCGCCAGACGCGCGTGGCGGCGTATCAATTCGTGTTCAAATACCTGCCCGAGCATTTTGGCGGCATTCCGCGCGCGGCGTTCCTGGGCGCTTTACAGATGGAAGGCGTTCCCTGCGATGGCCTCTTTTACGAGCCCGTATACAAGAGTGCGCTCTTTCCTGTCGATCCGGCGGAGTGGCCGGCGCTCAGTTGGGGACGCGATGAGCCCCTCGACCTGAAGACCCGATACCACTGTCCCGTCTCCGAGCGCGCCGCCTACGGAGAATCGGTTTGGCTGCCGCACCACATCTTCCTCGGCTCCAAAAAGGATACTGACGACATTGCCGACGCCGTGCTGAAGGTTTGCGAGAACATCCAGGAACTGCAAGGGCTCGAACACCCAGCCATCGAAGTCAAAGCCATGAGCCGCGCGGCCCGGCCCCGCGTGGAGAAGCGGCAGTGGTGAAAGGATCGGGTCATCGGATCATCGGGCCATCGGGTCATTCAACACCAATTCTCAGCAGCATTGTTCGCGATACTCATTATCCCATCCAAGCCGGGATTATTCATTTGTGACCTCGGCGGTCTCTGTCAGCGCAGCGGCGGCCACGGCGGCGGCGCCGAGAACCCCAGCCGAATACCCGAGCGATGAAGCCACCATGCGCAGGTTGCGCTGTGCCCACACGGTGGTGCGTTGGGCCATATTCTCCGCCAGGGCGCTCAACAGCAGAGGGTTGTTTTGCACCAGCCCGCCGGCCAGAATCAGCAGGTCCGGGTCGAGCAGGTGTACGAGGGAAGCGCATCCGATGGCCAGGTATTGGGCGAGAGTTACAATCGCACCGCGGGCCTGGGAATCGCCCGCATTCGCCGCCGCAATCACTTCCTCTGCGGAAGCGAAATTCCCCGGCGCGGCGTAACGCAGCAGAGCGCGGGCGTTGGTGTACACTTCCAGGCATCCACGGAGGCCGCACGTGCAGGGCAACCCGGCGGGTCCAACGGGAATGTGGCCGAGCGCGTTGGCAAAAAAGTGCCGGCCGTGATTGAGGCGCCCACCTACGTAACAACCTCCCCCCACTCCGGTGCCCAGCGTGATGCAGACAAAATCGGATTCCGCCCGGGCGGCGCCAAAGTGCTTTTCGCCCACGGCGAGGGCGTTCGCATCGTTCTCCACGGCCACCGGAAGGCCCAACGCCTGGTGCAAATGCCCGCCGGGGTTGGCGCCCGTCCAGCCGGGAAGATTGTCCGTGGCGAAAACCACTTGGCCCGAACGGGGATCGACCCAACCCGCCGTGGCAAGGCCGATGGCTGCGGGCGCAACTCCCCGCGTCTTGGCTTCCTCGAGACATGTGGCGGCCGTTTGCTTGAGGTGCTCCAGCAAGACTTCCCTTCCCTCATTCCAGGGCGTGGGCGTTGAGGATTCGTAAAGCAGCACGCCCTGGCTCGAAACCAGACCGAACTTGGTGCGCGTCCCTCCCATATCAATCCCCACGAAAACGCGTTTCGGATCGTGGGCGCGTTGCCAACCTCGTGTGGCGGCCACGAATCCCTGGGTGATCAATTCCGGCCGCGTGATGGCCGTCCCTACCACCACCGCATAGGCGCCCGCTTCGAGAGCAGCGCGCACCTGTGCGGGCGTGTGAATGTGCCCCTCGGCGATGACGGTCACGCCCACGGCCTGGACCAGTTGCGCAATAAAAGACGGCTCGAAGGCCCGCTCCTCACGAGTCTCCCGTGTATAGCCGCGCAGGGTGGAGAGCACCGCGTCCGCGCCAGCTTGCGCGGCTTGCACGGCTTCTTCAACGGTCGCGATGTCCGCCAGCACCGGAACTCCCAGTTCCGCGCGAATTCGCCGCAACCGGTCGAGAGCGCCATATCTTTGGCCGCGCGCCGTGCAATCAAGCGCCACCAGGCCGGCGCCCGCTTCCACCAACTTCTGCGCGGCTTCGAAAGAAGGAGTAATCAGAATCTCTCCGTCATCCTGATGGGCTTTCCAGATTCCGATGATGGGAACATCGACGGACTGCCGAATCGCCCGGATGTCCTCCGGACTATTGGCGCGGATCCCCGCCGCCCCGCCCTGAACGGCAGCCTGCGCGAACCTGGCGATGGATTCCGAATTTCGAAAAGGGCTGCCCTCGAGGGCTTGGCAGGATACGATCAGCTTTCCGTGGAGTTCAGCGGGCAACTCGGTGGGCGACTTCATGAAGGTCCTTTCCTTTCAATAACATTCTGGCCTGGTAGGGATAAGTGGCTTATTTATCATAAACATTCTGGCCACAGACGAATTTGACCCGCATCAATTTTGTATCTCGTTTGAATTCAGACACATTCTGGGATATACCTTCATTTTGGCATCATCTTCCCTGCCCTTATCATAGCCTACTATATATTTTGGTAGTTTCCTTGTTTTCAATGGCTTGAATTGTCCTTGAGGCCGTCGCGTTTCCCCCGATTCTCCGCTAACTTGCTGTGTTTTCATGAACATTCTGGCCTCTCGCTTGATTTTCCAAGATATGCATTTCGCGACCTCGGCGATTGAGCTGCAAAATCCGGCTGGCGACGCGCTCCACTTGCCAGAATTTGGAGACTTCCCTATCACCGCCTGAGCATAGCGTTGCGCTGGCCAGCCATAGCCTCGTGCCACGCCACGCGTCGCAAGGACAATAGCCTCAAGCCTATGATACGCCATGTGGGCTATGGTGTCAAGAACTTTATTGATGGGATGGGTAAGAATGTCCGATAAAAAATCTGTGGGAGACTGCCCCCATTACCCCGCCAAGGCTTGCTCCAAATCCGCAATCAGGTCGCTGACGTCCTCCAGGCCGACGGAAACACGAATCAGATCCGGCGTGATCCCCATTTTCAACTGAATCTCGCGCGGCACGGAGGCATGGGTCATGGTGGTGGGGTGCTCGATCAGCGATTCCACCCCGCCCAGCGACTCGGCCAGAGTAAAGACCCGGCAATTGGCCAGAAGGTGGTTCACCGCCGCTTCCCCTCCCCGCAGGCGGAAGGAAAATGTCCCGCCTGAGCCGGTGGTTTGACGCATTGCCAATTCGTGTTGCGGATGGCTTTCGAGCCCGGGATGCAGCACGGCCGACACCTGGGGATGCTTCTCCAGCCAGTGCGCGATGGCGAGCGCGTTGCGGTTGTGTTCCTCCATGCGGAGGGCCAGGGTTTTGACGCCGCGCAGAACCAGGAAGCAATCCTGCGGGCCGGCGCAGGTGCCCATAGCATTCTGGAGAAAGCCGATCTTCTCCGCAAGGGCCGGCTCCTTGACCACCACCGCCCCCCCTACCACGTCGGAATGGCCGTTAATGTATTTGGTGGTCGAATGCGTCACGATGTCGGCGCCCAATTCGAGCGGCCGCTGAAAATAGGGCGAGAGGAACGTGTTGTCACAGATTACCAACGCCCCGTATTCGTGGGCCAAATCGGATACGGCGCGGATATCCACGAGATTCATGAGGGGATTGGTGGGTGACTCAACCCAAACTGCCTTGGGACCGGCCGCCAGCGCAGAGCGGAGTTTGGTGGTGTTCCGCAAATCGACGTACTGCGCGCGTATCTGCTTGCTGGCAAAAACCGACTCGAACAGTCGATAAGTTCCGCCATAGAGGTCGTCGTGAACAATGACGTTATCGCCCGATGAGAACATCATGAGCAGCGTCGCTTCCGCGGCCATGCCCGTGGCAAAAACGAACCCCGCCGTCCCGCCCTCCAACTGGGCCAAGCAGGATTCCAGGGCCTTGCGCGTGGGATTGCCGCTCCGGGAGTAGTCAAACGGCCCCGGTTTGCCCACGCCACGGAAGGCAAATGTCGAGGTCTGGTAAATGGGCGTCATCACCGCGCCGAGATGTTCCTGGGGATCGTGCCCCGCATGGATGGCAAGTGTTTTGAAATTCATAACTCCTCGGGAAAAACGAAATTACCCTCAGCCCTGGATGGCCGCATCGCAGCGTCATCTCCATAAGCACGAGATGCTAGAGGGGATTGAGCAAATCTAAATCAAAAAGTCGCCCGCTTTTTCAGGATAGGTACCTGCCGCAATGCTGTCAATTGCAAAACCGCGAGAGGTAAGCTGTGGGGCAGCGCTTGCCCTGAAGAGTCGGAACGGATTCGGGAAAACCTCGCAGGAAATGTCATTCTGACTGCCCCTTTTGGCATTGACGGTCCCGGACATGAGTGCTATCTTTCCTCAAACTTTTTCCGGGGAGGCAACTGACTATGAACCGGATTCTGGCAGCGGCAATCTTTGTATTTTCCCTCTTCGCACTTCCGCCACTTCTTGCTCAAACCCAAGCCCAAGCTGAATCCCAAAGCGTGCAAAACCACGTAATTACGGTTGGTAGGGCGGGCGAGGCGTTCGCCAAGCCCGACCTGGGGATTCTGGTTATGACCATTCGATCATCCGGACCTATTGCCGACGAGGAGGTAGCGGAGAACGGGCGCAAGGCGAAGGCGGTGGAGTCAGCCCTCACCGCACTCGGATATGCTCCCTCAGGCTACCAAATCACGCCGGTGGTTTTTGGCCAAGCCGGAGGCCCCTATTTTGGAGCCAACCAGGGCGGGATGACAGCCTACGAAGCAACCCAGTACGTCTATGTGTTCTTCGAAGCCGCTGACCTGAGCGACATGGGGAAATTGACGGAAAAGTCGGCTGCGGTTATTGAGGCTCTCCGCAAGGCGGGAGCAGTCCCCGGCAATATCACCGGCCCCCGCATGCCCCAATCGCAGGGAGGACTTATTATTTTCACCGTCAAGGATTCCGACCCGTACGAAAGGGAGGCCATGAAAAAGGCAATCAGCCGGGCACGCGATGCGGCTCAGGACATCGCCACGGGAACGGGGGTCCAGATCACCGGCCTGCGGAATGTCAGGGGCGGCTTCCTGGGTGGCAACTACCTGCCCCATTCGGGCCTGCCCTCGCTGGAGGGCCTGCCCTACCGCTTCTACTCAACAAAAAGCAACGAAGTGGAGATCAGCACAACCGTTACCGTGGAGTATGATTTCAAGTAACGGGCGCCTTATTTCTCCAAGAGCCCCAGGCCGCGAAGCCAATTGGTGAGCAGCTTTGGCCATTCGCCCAAGGCGGGATCACCCAGATCCAAGCCAACGCCGTGGGGGCCATGCTGAAAGATGTGCAGCTCCGCAGGCACGTGCGCCTTGTGCAACGCCAAATAAAACGCCACGCTGTTTTCCGACGGAACGCCGGTGTCCTCACTGGTGGTGAATAGAAATGTGGGCGGCGTCTGAGGGGTGACTTGAAGCTCGTTGGAGAGATTTTCCAGCAGCTTGGGATCGGGTGAATCACCCAACAGATTTCGAGCCGAGCCTTTGTGCGTGAAGGGCGCCGTGAAGGAAATCACCGGGTAGCCAAGAATGGCGAAATCCGGCCGCGAACTGACGCGGTCGATGGGATCAGGAGCGTCGGGATTCCCACTGTCGAAATGGGTTTCGGCGGTGGAAGTCAGGTGGCCGCCCGCGGAAAAGCCGATCATGCCGATGCGGTCCGGTTTCACGCCGAACTCCGCCGCGCGCGCCCGCACCGTGCGGATGGCGCGTTGCGCGTCACCCAGTTCGATGGGATGGTGGTAACGAGGCCCCAGCCGGTACTTCAGCACGAACGCCGATACCCCCACAGCGTTCAACCAATACGCCACCTGCCAGCCCTCGTGATTCATCGCCAGGGCTCCGTAACCGCCGCCCGGCGCCACGATGACCGCCGTGGGAGCGCCGTGCAAGGCCGGGTAATAAGTCAAGGTGGGGTTGTCGTCTTCGTCATGGCCCTGAGCCCCCGGAGCGCCGTTCGCCCAAAGAGGGAACGTTGTGGGCTCCTGTGCCGACGCCGGCTTTGGGGGCTTAGTGGTGGATTGTTGAGAAAAAACCCACGATGCGGCCAGGGAAATCAGACCCACTAATAGAATGATCCGCAGGTACGTCTTCATAAAACCTCCTTGAGTTCTGCCCATTCTCAGTTCGAGCCGCTTGCAGCGCCAGCATGAGCGTCCCAACCTTCAATGTTGAAATACGGCGTGCGCACGAGAAAGCTCGGGTAATTCGCCGCGTTGCCATTTTCATCCACGGCTTCGAAGTAGTAAAGGATTCCTTCCGGAGTCAGTGGAACCGAGGCGCTGAACTGGCCTTGACTCGTGGGGGACATCTCTATGCTCACCCAGTCGTCGTAGGCGGGCATAAGCTTGTAGTAAACGCGAACGGAAGAAAGCTTGCTTTGCGATTTGACCCCCGCCGTCAATGTGACCGTGGCCCCGCGCATCCCCCCCTCGGGAGGTCGATGGGTAATGATCGGCGGCGAATCGTTATCCGTAACGAAGACGCGGTAAGGATGATGATATTCCAGCGTGCCTCCATAACTGCCGCCCACACCAAGATTCTCCTCAAAGTAGTATTCAAACTGCCCGGGGACCATCTCTTCCGCCGGAATGACCACCGTCCACGAGCGCTCCACTGAACTCTCTGGATGCAGGGCCAACTTCTTGTATCCGCTTTCCTGCGCATTCTTGTAGAAGACGAAGAGGTGACCCTTTCGGTCGGCGCTTACATAAGTGACCGTAAGCGAAAAGGGTTTACCGGGCCGGGCTTTGAAAGGCGGGAGGTGGCCGAGCACATCGCGACGCCGGTCCGCCATCCTTTGAAATTCGGATTCCAGATTGTTGATCTGGTCCAAATCGACTCCCAGCGTTCTGCCTTCATCGCGCCAGTAGAATCGATTCACACCCATGCGGATGAGCTCCGGGACGTATCCGAAATGTTGTTCGGTAACGTCGGAGAGCTTGTCCCAATCGGCCACCGCCGAGTGTAGGTCGTCAAAGGCCGCGGTCAGCTCGGAGTGCTGGAGGGTGCTCTGGTAAAAAGCCAAATGGGTCACGGAACGAATGCGATCCCGGTAATAGCGCGCCAGCCAATCGAGGGCCTGGACATCCCGCGCGATGCAATCGAACTCCTTGGGTGAGTCGGGATGGAGCTTGCCGGCGGCCTCGATCGCCTGCTCGCTGCCGTCGGCCGCCGCGCCAAGATAACTGGCGGCATCAAAGGGCTTCATTTGGCCGGTAGCAACGTGGTTCAAAAAATCTCCGACGAAATGAGCAGGATCCACCATCGCCGTGCGGTCCAGGGGGGTAACGCGCAGGAAGTCATCGTTGTTGCCGCCGTAAGGCACCTCCCGGGTTCCCTGCCACACCCGGCTGCGCGAGTCGAGCGCATGGTCGCCCGTTTCGAATTCCGGAGCAAAGTTCTGATGGTCCAGTCCCACGCTGTGGTAGGAATAGATGAAAGGCACGATCTTGCTGCTTTCCACCACTGCCTTGTACACCAGGGGCCCCGCCTGCGGCCCGAACCGGCGATCGAATTCGCGGGTCCAGACTTTTTCGGGCACGTCCGGATCATACGCGGCGCGCCCCCAGGTGAGATGCCACAGCCACTCACGCTCAAACATCCACTTGTAAATGTTGTGATCGAGCTGGGGATTGTGGTGCAGGTATTCGGCAGCCGGCAAGTAGGCTTCCATCGGCTCCATGGAGAAACCCGCTCCCTGGCCGAACTTGCAAGTGCGAACGGTGCGGCGGGCAAACTCCGGGTCGCCCCAGAAGAAAACCCGCGTCGTTCCGTGGGCGCGAATCTGCCAGAGAATGGAATAATTTTTCGGATAGTTGGTGTAATCCTCGTAGGAGCCGCTGGGGGGGTAGTGCCGCCCGCCTAATGCCGCCTGATAGGGCAACCCCAGTTGTTCCCCGTTGTACTTGGGCTCGATATAGAGGTGATGCCGCGTCGAACTCGCCAGTTCCCGGATCTTCGCAGGATCGGCAATCCAGGTGCGGACGTATACATTCAAGCTGTCGGGCAACTCCGCGAGCGCCGCGAGGTACGTCTTCTTGTAGAAGTCCTCGGGCTGGCCGGATTCACCCACGCGGAAACCGAACATCCAGAGTTCCGGCACCTGCTTCAGAAAGCTGAGCACCGCCTGGCGCGTGTATTCCTCCAGCCGGGAGCTCTCCAGGTACTCTTGCGGGCGCGCCACCCACCGCTCATCAACACCCCAGGTGCGGGTCTTCCATGGACCGATGGGCGCGGAAGCCTCATAGTTCATATATGCGACCTTGATGCCGAGGTCGGCCGCCATGCGGATGACTTGACGGAAGCGCGCCAGATTCCTGGCGGCCTTCTCCGGCCCCACCCCCACCTGCGGGAAATCCGGAAGATTCACAAAATAGGCAAATCCGTTGGGAAAGGTCAACGTGACCGCGTCGCAAGGCCCGTGGATATCGAGAAGGTTGTAGCGATTCCTGGCCATCATGCCCAAATAGCCTCGCCAGTATTCGTCGGACCAGAACGCGCCGCCGGGGTTGTCGATATCCTGGGTGGTCAGGAACATGTTGACGCCGCGCAAGGCCAGGAAGGGAGACTTGGTGACGGCGTGAATCTCGCGGTAGTAGTCGGCACCAGGTGCCCACCCAATTTGCTCCGCCAAATCCATGGCGCCGTACATCGCGCCCACAGGGTCGCTGCCCTCAACGACAATTGTCTGAGGCGGGATCACTGAAACAGAATAGGACTCCGGGCCGGAGGGAGCGTGAGTGGCTCCGGATAGCGACGACTCGCGTTCCACGACCGGCCCCACGATGACCTGCACGCCTTGGGCGGATGGCTTACTCGCAACGCTCACCTTTACGCCCTTCTGCTTCAGAACTCGTTGTAACTCTTGCATCCCGAAGGTAATGGGCGCAGGAGCACTCGGTGACACAACGAGGTTGGTGCTTTCCGTCTGCGCAAAGCACGGCATGGAGCAAGTCAATACCGTAAAAGCGATCGTCGCGATGAGAACTGGAAATACTTTCCGCAAAGCTAAACTAGTACGCTGAAGCATAAAACCCTCCCAGGAGCAAGAAATGAGACGGGTCTTTCCATCAAGAAGTCCAAGCTGCAAACCTGTCGATGCCGCATGAAAACAGCGGCACCTCGTTCCCCGGAACTCCCAACCTGCAGCCGGTGCGCGGAAGCCTAACACTTCTCCACCCCTTATCGCAAAGCGTAAACCGATACGCAGAGCACTCCCCCTTGACGCCACCTCTTCCAAGGGCTAACGTGAGTTTTCACCATGTCGACCAACCAACATCCGCTCGGAGCCTTGCGAATCCTGGAGAGAGTGGCCCCCAGCGCTCCCGCCCTTGCTGACTTGCGAGAGGATATGACGCGCGCCTTGCAGGGACTGGCCTTGCCGGGGAGTAGGCTGCGCGAGAAGCGCATCGCCGTGGGCATTGGCAGCCGCGGGATTGCCGACATTGATGTTCTGGCCAGGGCAGTCTGCTGCTGGCTCAGAGATCAGGGCGCGCGGCCCTTCGTTTTCCCCGCCATGGGCAGTCACGGCGGCGCGACGGCAGAAGGACAGAAGAAAGTCCTGGAGGAGTACGGCGTCACCCCGGATTTCCTGGGTGTCGACCTGATTTCCTCCATGGAAACCGTTTCCCTGGGAACCACCCCCGAGGGGTTTCAGGTCTTCATCGACCGCGGCGCTTTTGAAGCCGATGGCATCGTGTTGCTGAATCGCGTTAAACCGCACACGGACTTCTCCGGCAAGATTGAGAGCGGCCTGCTGAAGATGATTGCGGTCGGCATGGGGAAAGCCGATGGGGCACTCGAATGTCACCACTGGAGTTGGAAGTTTGGATTTGAAAAGGTCATTCGCGCCATGTCAGCAAAAGTGCTGGCGAGTGGGAAAATCCTGGCCGGCGTGGCCGTGGTCGAAAACGAATTTCATCAAGTCGCTGCTCTGCGCGCCGCAGGAACCGCGGGCATCGCCGCCATGGAGGAAGCTTGTCTGGAAGATGCCCGGCCGTGGGTGGCGCGGATTCCCTTCCCCAAGCTCGATCTCTTGATCGTCGAAGAACTGGGCAAGAACGTCAGCGGCACGGGCTTGGACACGAAAATCGTCGGCCGCGGTGTGGACCTTCAACCGGGCGAGGCGCCGCACATTCGCCTGATTTATGTCCGGGATCTTACCCCCGAAAGCGGCGGCAATGCCCTGGGCGTGGGGCTGGCAGACGCCATCCACGAACGCCTTTATCGTAAGATCGATTTACCAAAGATGTACGCCAACGCTCGAACCTCCATGAATCCTCCGATGCCGCGCATCCCCATTTTCTGGCCATCCGACCAGGAAGCGCTGACATGGCTTCTGGGCGCGCTGGGCAGCCCGGAACCCGCTGAGCAGCGGGTCGCCTGGATCCGCAATACCCTGAACCTCCATCGACTCGTCATCTCCGGGTCGCTCGCCCGCGACGCCGCGAATCTTCCCGGTTGGCGGCTGCTGGCTGAGCCTTTCACGCCGGCCTTCGACGCCCGGGGCGATCTGCTCCCCGCCCCGCTCTCGTGCGCGGCAACATCCAATTCTTGAAGATGGTCATGCGGCATTGCCGGGTTGTAGGGGTGGGGCTTGCCGTACCCTCCAAACTCGGTCGTGCGATAAAATTGAAAAGGGTACGGCATGCCCCACCTCTACAACCCGGGCAAGTTCCACTCTTGACTCCCGCGCATCGTGGCCTCAAAATGAATACGTTGGGCAGAAGTTTACCTTCACATTAACCCATGACCCTACCGCTTCCCAAGAGCGACCGCCTCCGACGGCTGATCGGCCCCAGCCTCGCGCTGCTCACTTGTCTCCTTTTCGCTGTGCCCGTCTGCGCGCAGACCGGCGCCGCTCGCGTCGATTGTGACTCCATTTCCAGCACCATCCTCGGCCGCGCCGTCCCTTACTGCATTGCCATGCCTCCCGGCTACGATGCGGGCGCCGCGAGATACCCCGTGCTTTACTACCTCCACGGCCTCTTCGAACATGCCCAGAGCTGGAGTGATCACAGCGGGCAGCAAACCTGGGAAAGTCTAATGAGCCAGGGGAAGATCGGCAATTTCATTGTGGTGATGCCGGAAGGCGGTAGGAGTTTCTACGTAAACTCCTTTGACGGCCATGATCGCTACGAAGATTTCTTCATCCAGGAACTCGTCCCGGCGATTGATCAAAAGTATCGAACGATTGCAAATCGCGAGGCCCGCGGAATCAGCGGCGTCTCCATGGGAGGCTTTGGATCGCTGCACCTCGGCATGCAGCATCCAGACGTCTTCGGGTCGGCCAGCGCGCACAGCGCGGCGCTGATTGAGAAATTCCCCAACCCCCTTCCCACCGAGGGCCGCTGGGGAAACTACGCGCGGATCTTGCAGGGCCCCTTCGGCGCGCCTCTTAACGAGGCTTATTTCGATGCCAATAACCCGCTGACCCTTGCCGAGCTTCCGGATCGATTTGCCAACTTGAAGCTCTACTTCGACTGCGGCGATCAGGACCGCTACGGGTTTGACATAGGTGCCAAGGAGTTGGATCGGATTCTAACTTCCAAGGGTTTTCCGCACCAGTTCGCGCTGCGGCCGGGCGGCCACGGCTGGGACTATCTGGACCAATACCTGCACTTCTCCCTGGAATTCCAGTGGCGGGTATTCAGTCAGGCGGCGGAAGCCGGCGCCGCCGGCAAGCGAGGTTCGAAGTGAGAGCCGGCCTGCGGAGTACCCTGTTGCTTGCTTCCCTGCTGGCCGGAAGCGCCGCCGGTTGGGCATCCGCCGACGCCGAGGCGCGCGTGCTCGACTACATCCGCACCCACCTCCAACCCGGCCAACCTCTGATGGTCACTGACCTTTACAACCGGGTCTTTACCCAACCCGACGAAAGACAAGCTATTAATAAGTATTATAAAGCCTTCTTCCGTATACCTCTTTTTGTCGCCGACTATCAAGAGAAGTTCAAGTCCCCCCCGACGCTCGCCGTTATTTCCGGACAATTTGATTTACATTCTCCGGGTGCCCCCGATGTCCTCCTGAGGGTCATGGAGTCCGATCCCCGGGTTCCGCGATTCCTCACCCGCGATCCCAAAACGGGCGAAATTACTCACGTGGATGTGGACAAAATCAAGGCTGACCCCAAATTCGGCCAGGCCTTAACGCACCAGATCGGCGGTTGGGAGGGCAAAGCCGCCGCGGACTTGACCCTTACCCGCCTGGGTGGCGGAGACCTTCACCTTGCGGACTTCCACGGCAAGGTGCTGCTATTGGAGGTCTGGTTCACCGGTTGCCCGCCCTGCATGCAGGAAGCGCCCGCGCTCGTGTCCCTTGACAGGGAGCTCTCCGCGCGCGGCCTGGTGGTTGTGGGCGCGAACGCCGACGGCACCCTCGGCCTCGATTACGACGATTCGGTGCGCCAACGTTATATTCAGGAACACCACATTGCCTACCCCATCGTGAACTGGAGCAAGGAAGACGATCGGGTGTATGGCGGCATCGCTATTTTCCCGACTCTCTTTTTGATTGATCGAAGAGGGGTGATCAGAGACCACTGGATCGGATTTGTCCAACCTGAAACTCTTCGGAATGCGATCGTCAGTGTTTTGAACGTGAACTGACGGGTACTTCAGGCCGCCGGCCGCGCCGCTTTTTATGCTCAAATATCTCGCTAATTTGGCCAGCCTCACGGGAAGCCTATGCCCTCACCGATCCGTGTTTTAGCCCTCTTCGCGCACCCTGATGACGCGGAGTTCCTCTGCGCGGGGACCATGGCCCATCTCGCCGACCGTGGCGCCTCCCTGCACATTGCCAGCATGACGGCGGGTGACTGTGGCAGTTCCATCTTGCCTTCGGCAAGGATTTCGCGCATCCGCCGGCAGGAGGCGCAACGCAGCGCGGCCATGCTGCACGCGCCCTACACCAGCCTGGGAGAACAGGATCTTCTGATTTCATACGACCGCCCCACGCTTCGCAAGGTGATGGAGTTGGTGCGGCGCGTTGATCCGGCCCTGGTTTTCACGCACTCCCCGCAGGATTACATGGTCGATCACGAAACCACCAGCCGCCTTTGCCAAACGGCGTGCTTTGGCGCTTCGGCGCCGAATTTCCGCACCGGAGCGCGCCCTCCCGCTCCTGCCGTACGGGCCATCCCCCACCTTTATTACGCCCAACCCTACCGCGACCGCGACCTCCTTGGTAACGAAATTCTCCCCCGCCTCGTCGTGGACACCAGCGCCACGCTGGAGCGTAAGGAAAGAATGCTGGCGTGTCACGAAAGCCAGCGCGCCTGGCTCCAGTTTCAGCAGGCCCTTCGGAACCTCGACGATCCCCTCCGGCAAATGGCTGCACGTGCCGGCGAACTGGCGGGCTTCCAATGGGGAGAGGGTTTCCGCCAGCACCTGGGCGCGGCATTCCCTCAGGAAAACCTGCTTGCTACGCTGCTCGGTGAGCTGGTGCGGCCGGCGCGCCCGAGCTAAAATCTCGCCCACGCGCGCACACGCGCTCAGTACGGATAGAAATCCCTGGGGGGTCTTGCATGAACGATCAAGCTTCACTCCATGAGCTGGATATGCGCATCCGCGACGTCTCACTCGACCTCGATCCGGAGGCCATGCGCCGGGCCGCGCACCGCGTGGCCGATTATCTGGTCGACCGTATGGTGAACCTGCGGGAAAGTACCTTGGGCCAGGAGTTGCACCGGGAAGAAACCGAGGCGCTGCTGCGCGAACCGCTTCCCGAGGGCCCGATGGCTTTTGAAGAGGTTTTCGCCAAATTTGCGCGCGACGTGGCGCCCTACTCCATTCCCCTGGATCATCCGCGATTCTTCGCTTTCATTCCCAGCGCTCCGAGCTTCATCAGCATTTTGGGAGACATGCTCGCGGCGGGCACGAATGTTTTTGCCGGCACGTGGTTTGAATCCGCTGGCCCGAGCCAGGTGGAAATCCTGGTCATCGATTGGTTCAAGCAGATTCTGGGCTTGCCGCCGGAAGCCTCCGGGCTCCTGGTCAGCGGCGGCTCGGTGGCGAATCTAACCGCGCTGGCGGTGGCGCGGCGAGTCATGGTGGGCGACGTAACGGAGAATGCCGTGGTCTATCTTTCCGCCCACGCGCACACCGCCGTCGATCGGGGCCTGCGGATTTTGGGAATGGGCGAGGCTCAGTGGCACCGGATTCCCACCGACGCACAGTTCCGGATGCAGCCTCAGGCCCTGGCTGATCAGATTCGCGCGGACCTTCAGAGGGGATTTCGCCCGCTGGCGGTGGTGGCGAGCGCGGGCACCACCAGCACCGGCGCCATTGACCCTCTCGATGCCATCGCCCAAGTGGCGCGCGAAAACACCGTGTGGTTCCACGTGGATGCCGCTTACGGCGGTTTCGCTGCGCTCACCGAGCGTGGCCGCGAGCTGTTGCGCGGAATCGAGCGGGCGGATTCCGTGGTCCTCGACCCGCACAAGTGGTTCTACTGTCCCATCGAGGCCGGCTGCGTGCTGGTTCGAAAAGGCCGCCAGCTGTTCGAGACATTTCGCATTTTGCCGGATTACATGCGCGACGTGGAGCGCGAAGAGCGTGAGGTGAATTTTTGTGATTACGGCGTTCAGCTCACGCGCGGCTTTCGGGCGCTGAAGGTATGGATGGCCGTGAAGACTTATGGCATCGCCCGCATTCGCGAAATCATCGCTCAATGCCTTGACCTCGCGGAATATGCGGCGCAATGGTTCGAGCTGTCGCCGCAGATCGAAATTGTTACGCCTCCCTCGCTGGGGGTCTTCACTTTCCGCTATGCGCCGGCGGCCACTCCGCCGGGCCAGGAGCGCGAGGCTTTTCTCAATCGCCTCAACGATGCCCTGATTGCCCGAATCATTTCCAGCCGGCGGTTGATGCTCTCTTCCACACGCCTCGAGGGGCGACACGTCTTGCGCTTCTGCGTCCTGAACCACCGCTCGCGCAAGGAAGATGTGCGTGCCGCCCGCGAAATAATTTTGCAACTTGGTAGCGAGGTGGAGAGGAGCCTCGTTTGAACAGTTGCGAGAACCTGGTACCTCCCGCGGGGTTGGAACCCTTGACCTCTTTCCTAATCCCGCAATTTTCCCCTCGGCAAAATTTCTGATTATGCCGTCGTTTCGCCACAACCCTGGAACCCATTGTGGATATCTCGCTACTCCCCAAACATCCCTGCAACTCCTCAAGTTGGTGACGCCCACACCTTGAGGAGTCGCCGGGCCGAAGCGGGACATATTGTCCGATTGATAATGACAACGTGTCCATCGCGTCGGCCCGCGCAAAAACCCCCGCACCGCCGCGTAAGACAAAATGACCAAAACCTGGGTAGCGCGTAGGTAGGCGCACTTTGCCTCACTCTGCGGCTCTTCCTCGGCTGCTTTTCTTGGCGGCTCTTCCTCGGCTGCTTTTCTTGGGGAATTGGCGTTTGCGCCAGGGAGTTCGAGGCCTATAATGGCCGCCGTGTCGCGCCTTTCGCGCCGGGCGGTATCGGACCGTGGGTTCTTTGTGGATTGCGCAGGGCAAAGCTCTGCGTCAATCCACAAGCCAGTTGAACCTCTGACCCATTGCGGCCACCGCGATTGCGCTCCGTTTGTGTCCTTGAGGTAGGGACGGTTCGCGAACCGCCCCTACCCCACCTCCGGGGAGTAAAGGAGAAATTCCATGAGGACCAGGCTGATCATCGCAACGTCGATCCTATGCGTTTTGCTCACCTATGGTTCCATGGCGGCAAGGGCGCAGGATGTGGCTGCCGAGGCTCCGGGGAACGCCGTCGATATCGTGTGGGGGGTAAAGATTCCTCTCCGCGACGGCGTCCGGCTGAATGCCGTGGTGATCAAACCGAAGGAGATGAAAGAGCCGCCTCCCACCATTTTCGCGCTGACACCTTACGGCGCTTCGGAAGTCGGCCTCATCCAGACGGCGGCTTACTTTGCGCAAAACGGGTACGTCTTCGCCGCCGTCGACAGTCGTGGGCGGGGAAACTCCGAGGGCCGCTTCGAGCCCTACGTCAATGAAGGCCCGGACGGTTACGACATCACGGAATGGCTGGCGCGCCAGCCGTGGTCCAACGGCAAGGTCGCCATGTGGGGAATATCCTATTTGGGCATCGACCAGTGGTCGACTTTGAAGGAGTTCCCTCCCCACCTCAAGACGATTGTTCCCACCGCCACTTCCCGCATCGGTCTGGATTATCCCTGGCGGAACAACGTCGGCCAGCCCCGCGGCCTGAGATTTGTGCTCCAGACGAGCGGCAGGACTCAAAACGTCTCTCCCGCGTCTTTCTGGATCGAGAAGTATCAGGAGCTTTACCGGAAGCACTTGCCCTTCAAAGATTTCGACATTATGGTGGGAGAAAGGTCCACGCTTTTTCAGAAATGGGTTGCCCACCCCACTCCCGACGCTTACTGGGATGCCATCGCGCCCGCGCCGGATGATTACCGGCGCGTCAACATCCCCATTCTCGCTCTCGACGGCTACTATGACGTCGCCCAGCCCGGCCTGATGGACTACTATCGGCAGCTTATGCAGTACGGGAATCCCAGCGTGACGGCGCGGCACTACCTGATCCTCGGTCCCTGGGAGCACGGCGGCACGCTCCACCGGACAACGGAAGTGGGTGGTCTCAAGTTCGCCGAGGCGAGCGCCACTCCCGTGCCCGAGATCCATAAGGAGTGGTTTGACTGGGTGCTGAAAGATGGCAGGAAGCCGGAGTTTCTAAAAGGCCGCGTCACCTATTACGTTCCGGGGGCGGAAGTCTGGAAGGGCGCGGACAGCCTGGCGGCGATCTCTCATACGCGGCGCATTCTCTATCTTGACTCCACGAATGGCGTGGCCAATGACGTGTTTCATTCCGGCGGCCTGAGCGAGGAAAAGCCCGGCGCACTCGCGCCGGACCACTACGTTTACGACCCGCTCGATGTGCGCCCCGCCGAGCTCGAACGGCAGGAGATCACAAATTACCTCACCGACCAGCGCTTTGCCCTGAATCTCTTCGGCAATGGCCTGGTCTATCACAGCGAGCCTTTCCGCGAAGACACGGAGGTCACGGGAAACTTGCAACTCGTCGTCTGGATTGCCATGGATGTGCCGGACACCGACTTCGAGGTTTCGGTTGATGAAATCCGGCTCGATGGGTCGGCGGTACATCTGACGGACGATTTGATGCGCGCCCGTTACCGTGATTCGCTGACCCAGGCGAAGTTGGTGAAACCGGGTGAGATCAATCGGTATGAGTTTGCCGGCTTCAATTTCTTCTCCCGCCGCATTGCCCGGGGAAGCCGCCTGCGCCTGGTGCTGAAGTGCGAGAACTCCATCAACTGGGAAAAGAATTACAACAGCGGCGGTGTCGTCGCGGAAGAGTCGGGTAAAGACGCGCGCACCGCCCACATCACCCTTTATCACGACTCGGAACACCCCAGCCATCTGGAAATCCCTGTCGTCGAGTGAGCGGCGGAGCGCGAGATCGTACATTGCGAGACGTAGCGCCGCCCTTCAGGGCGGCACTTTCCGTTTTCGGCAATCGTGATTGGCAAGGCTGACCTGCAACGGGAAGTGCCGGGCTGAAGCCCGGCGCTACGAGGACCGTACATTCGGGCCTCCCCCCCCTCGGATTGCGCAGAGCGAAGCTCCGCGTTCGGCGCGCCGCAGAGCTTTGCTCTGCGCAATCCATCGGCTGTCCTACCGCGCGCCATCCTTCTCTTGCGGTGCTAAAATGTAGGGAGAGGTTGTCATGAATGCGCGCCCCAGCAACCTACCTCAGAGCCTCGCGTGGTTCTTCATGATATTCGCCTTGTTCCCTCCCCCCCTTCCCTCCCCGCGTGTGGGCAGGGCTCAGACGGGGGATAATAGTTCCCGCGCGGACTCGGCAGAATTGCCGGAGACTTGCGAGGCACGGGAGCGAATGGTCCAAGAGCAGATTCTCGCCCGCGGCATTCGCGACCCGCGCGTCCTGGAAGCCCTGCGAAAAGTTCCCCGCCACCGGTTTGTGCCGCCGGCGATGCGGCCCTCCGCATACGAGGACTCGGCTCTGCCCATCGGCCTCGGACAGACCATCTCCCAGCCTTATGTAGTGGCTTTCATGACGGAGGCCTTGAAATTGCAGCCCCAGGATCGCGTGCTCGAGATCGGCACGGGTTCAGGCTACCAGGCAGCGGTGCTGTCGCTCCTCGTACGCGAGGTTTATTCCATGGAGATCGTCGAGCGGCTGGGCAGGGAGGCGGAGGCACGACTGAAGGCCATGGGCTATGCGAACGTGCGCGTACGGATCGGCGATGGTTACCGCGGCTGGCCGGAAGAGGCCCCCTTCGACGCTATCATCGTGACGGCCGCCCCGCCCGACGTGCCGCCCGCGCTTCTCGATCAGCTCCGCCCGGGCGGTCGCATGGTGATTCCGGTTGGCCGCTTCTTGCAGGAGTTGATCCGACTGCACCGCACGCCGAAAGGGTGGGAACGCGAGAGCCTGCTGCCCGTGGCCTTTGTCCCTATGGTGTCCGAAGGGGAAAGAGCGCCGAAGTAGCACCAGCGTTCAGTTGTCCGGCAGTGGATCAATTTCATGTAAAGGCGGAGGAGATTCCGATGCGATTTCATGACTTTTGCTTTGGTTCCCTCCAGATTGATGACACCGTCTATGAGCACGATGTCGTAATCGATCGCGGGAAGATTCGCAAGCGCGATAAGAAGCCGTCCAAGAAATTCCGCGATGAGTTCGCGCATACTCCCCTTTCCGTCAAAGAGGATATACCGTGGAAATGCCGTCGCCTGGTTGTGGGTACAGGCGCCCACGGGGCTTTGCCGGTCATGAAGGACGTGAAGCGCGAAGCGGAAGAGCGCAAGATCGAACTGTTGATTCTCCCCACTACCCAAGCCATCGAGAAGCTCCACGAGGACATCGAAGACACGAACGCGATCATACACATCACGTGCTGATCGCGAATGTTTATGGCTCGTGCGGTGCCAATACTGAGGCAATGCAACCTTATGAGCGCGGCGCAATTCCGCTTTTATGCCGAACTGAACGATTTTCTCCCGGCTGAGAACCGTGGGAAGGAGCTGACGCGTAATTTCACTGTGAGCGGTTCGGTGAAGGACTTCTTGGAGAGTTTCGGCGTCCCTCATACCGAAGTGGACCTGGTGCTCGCCAACGGCCAGGTGGTTGACTTTTCTTATCCGGTGCGGGATGGAGACCGGGTAAGCGTGTATCCCGTCTTCGAGTCTTTGGACATCGCGTCGGTCTCACGCGTACGCCCTGCCCCCTTGCGCGCGCTGCGCTTCGTTCTGGATGTGCACGTGGGACGGCTGGCGGCCTATCTGCGCATGGCGGGGTTCGATGCGCTTTACGGCAACCAGACCTCCGATGCGGAGCTGGCCGGCATCGTGGCGCGCGAGGGACGCGTGTTGCTGACGCGGGATCGTTACCTCTTGATGCGAACCGCCGTGGATCGTGGCTATTGGGTCCGCTCCACCGAGCCGAAACAGCAGTTGCTCGAAGTGGTCAAGCGGTTTGACCTCGCCGGTTCCATGCAGCCGTTCACCCGCTGCCTGGACTGCAATACCCTCCTCGAGGAAGCGAGCCGGGAATCCGTTTTAGAGCGGTTGCCACCCAGGATAAAGGACCAGGACGTCTATCGCGTTTGCCCAAGCTGCCAGCGCGTTTTCTGGGAGGGCTCGCATCATGAGCGAATGAGCAAATTGCTGCGTTGGGTGATGCAGGCAAGGCGGCGCGAGCGATCGTAGCGCGGACCTCCGGTGTTGAGGTCCGCGGTTCTTACCGCGGAGTTTAGGCGAATGTCGGCTTGCGCAGAGCGCAGCTCTGCGATTCACGTCATCTCCCGCGCTAAAACGCAGAGCTGCGCTCTGCGCAAGCCAATCGACGGCACTCCCTTCGGCGAGCCGCAGAGCTTTGCTCTGCGCAATCCATCCGGCGGGCAATCCCTTCGGGCGATCCATTCGACGCGCTATCCATGATTTCGGCGGGCATGGGCTTCTTCGCCACGGCAAAGAGTTCGTTCCCCATGGAAAGGATTTAAAGCACCGCAGAAAGCCTTAAGCCTTCCACCGATGCGGCCGATAGATAAGGAGGAAGGAGAACGCCATGGAGCACCGCGTCGAAGCATGCCGTCAACCCGATGGAGGCTGGGTGGCAACCATGCCACGATTTCCGGGCTGGGTCATCCACGCGCAGAGCCGGAAGGATGCGGTGGGCACGGCGCGGAAAATCTACACCCTGCTGCTCGACGAGGATATGGGCCCCGATGAAGGGCCTCCTGCTTTCCATCCCGAGCAGTCCCCAGGCTCCCCTCCGGAACTATCGATTTAGACCTCTCCGCCACGGCCATCTTTACCGCGCCCAAGCTTGCGTGCAATTCCCGTGCGTGCTCCAACCCGGGGGCATATTCATGGGCTTGGATGGTCTTATCGTGCCGCCATCGGATGTTTCGGCTGGTACAAGCCGAGCCTGCCGCCTCCCGGCAATGAAAAGCGCGTCAACAACCCCCAGCTCAGGTCTGCCACCGGATCACACTTCACCTTTTGCTTTTCCAGGGTTTGAATTGTGGCGGCCACGTCGTCACACATGAGGTAGACCTCATGCTTGTCATTCTCGGCCGCGGGGTGAAAGGCGATTTCGGCCGGCGGCAAGGCAAAGATGAGCCATCCTCCGCCTGCATCCACTGCGTGAAAGCCCAGAACGTCCCGGAAGAAAGCTCGATCAACCTCCGCGTTCGTGCTGTAAATAACCACATGTGCGCCCGAAATCATAATCCACCTCCGAGAAAGGAGTATCGCATAAGGGAAGACTTTTTCGCAGGCGGTCCTCCGGGTATCCCCACCGCACTTCCCACCTCCCCCAAACCTCATTGCCGCCTTCGACCGATTCTTATAGAATCACGGTTTGAGCAGATTGCCCATGCACGGTGCGCCTCATTCCCGGCGCGAAGGTGACGACGAATTGCCTGCCTCCCTCCCCCGGCGATTTCCCCGACCCCGGTGGCTCGTTCCGGCGATTCTGGTTATTGGCCTGGCGGCTTTTTTCTGGCCGGCGCGCGAACTCCGCAGCGACAACTTTATTTTCTATTTTCCCTCCGGCCACCACATGCTTCCCCTGGTCAGTATCGGAAACAACCCCTACCTGCCTCTGCTGCAGATTCTGAACATGGTGGGCAAGGTTGGCGGAATTCAGGAAAAGAAGAACTCCCTCAAAATTTATTTCGGCGCCACGCAAATCACGCTCCGGCCAAATGACACGAAGGTCTTTGTCGAGACCACCGGTTACGACCTGTCCCAGCCCGTACACCTCCTGGAAGGCCAGTGGATGGTGCCGGTGGATTTCCTCACCACCATTCTGCCTCACCTCACGCATCAAGCGGTGGAATACCAGGATGGCACCGACCGCATTTTTATTGGGGATGTCAAGCCCGCTTCCTTCAGCGTGCGCCTGGATCCCATCGCCAACGGGGCCCGCCTCACCGTGCAGTTCACGGACAAGGTTGCCGTGCAGACGGCCTCCAGCAACGGCAAGTGGGTGATGTTCCTGGGCGACCGCCCCATGGAACCCATGGAGCCCTCCTATCGTTTCCAGAATGCTTACGTCAGCGGATTGCAGTATGACGATCAGGATGGCGTGCCGAAACTCATCCTGTCTCCCACTTCGGTGGGGCTTAACTTCTATCCCGTGCAGGCCGAGGGCGGGAAAATTCTGCTGGCCGACGTACTGAAACCTCCGTCTCCATCCACTCAGGCTTTGCCGCCGCAGTCCACCCCGCAGCCTGAGCCCACGTCGCCATTGCCCACAACCGAAGGGTCAATCCCGCAAGTCACGGAGGAGTCGCCCGCCGCGCCTCCCGGCCCACCTCTTCCCATCGTGGCGCTGGACGCCGGGCATGGCGGAGCGGACAACGGTGGCCATAGCCGCGACGGTTGGTTGGAAAAGAATCTGGTGGCGCAGTATGTGGCCCGCGTGGACGCCGCGTTGCTGGCCACCGCGAAGTATCGCGTGGTGTTGTGCCGGGGGGGCGACATCAACGTCAGTTCGGAACAGCGTGCCCTGGTGGCCAACCTGTCTGGCGCGATTTGTTTCCTCAGCTTTCACGCGGGAGACCTCGGCACGGCTTTGCCCCGCATCACCATCTTTACCTATCAGCCTCCCACCGTCGCGGCGCCCCCGGCGGGTGACGCACCCGCCTTTGTGCCCTGGGGCCAGGTGCAGGAAGCGCGGCTGGGGCAAAGCCAGCAACTCGCCATGGATCTCCAACAGCAATTCGCCGTGCTCAATGGCGTGGAAGTGGACCTTCCCTCCACCGCTCCCGTTCGGACGTTGCGCAGTGTCAACTCTCCCGCGGTGGCCATCGAACTGGGCCGCCTGGCGCCCGATGAGGACGCCACGGCGCTCACCAACCCCGCCTTCCAACAGCAGGTGGCCGCAGCCGTCGTCCAGGCGCTGGTCGTCTTCGAGAAGGGAGCAACCGGCCCGTGACCGCGCGCGGCAAAATCTTTCTCGTCATTCTCCTCATCGCCCTGGGAGCAGGAGGGTTTTACCTGCGCTCGCTCGCCAAACGCGTTTTCCTGGAGCCCTCCCAACGCGCAGAGGAGGCGGCGCGCGCCAAACTGAACCAATTCGCCTTGCAGCCGAATAATGGCACAACGCAGTTGGCCACCCTTTACTTTCCCGCGCTGAACGAAGGCAAAATCACTGCGGAGACCCGTTCCCTTACCTGGGCACAGACCGACGCGGACCGCGTGCGCCAGATCGTGCTGGCGCTGGCGGAGGGTTCGCACCAGGGATATGGCCGCGTCCTGCCCGCTTCCACCACCCTGCGCGCGGTTTTCCTGTCCGCCGATGGCACCGCTTACGTCGATTTATCCAACGACATCCTGAGCGATTTCACGCCCGGCATTCAGAGCGAAACCCTGGCCATCTATTCGATGGTGAATTCCATTACGATCAATATCCCCTCGGTGAAGCGAGTGAAGTTTCTCATCCAGGGGCAGGAAGTGGAGACCCTGGACGGGCACGCGGATCTGACCGCTGCCTTTTCCCCGGATCCCACGCGTATCAAATCCGGTCCCTAGCAGGATTGCCCCGTGTCGATTGCCGACTCTTGATTTTGCTCAATCGTCAATCCGCAATCGACCCTCGGCAATCCCCAGAGGTCTTATGCCCACGCCCCGACCCATAAGCGGTCTGCTCTACTCCGGCGGCAAGCTGATGCGCCCGGATCAACGCGCCACCAACGAACTGCGCCCGCTGGAAATTGTGCCCAACTTCATTTCCAGCGCGGAAGGCTCAGCGCTGATTCGCCTGGGCGAAACCCAGGTGATCTGCACCGCGTCGGTGGATGACGGCGTTCCCCCTTTCCAGAAAGGCAGCGGCAGCGGCTGGATTACCAGCGAGTACGCGATGATTCCGCGCGCCACCAGCTCGCGCACCCCGCGCGAATCCACCCGCGGCCGCCCATCCGGACGGACCATGGAAATCCAGCGGCTGATCGGGCGCTCGCTCCGCGCCGTGGTCGATATGGAGGCCCTCGGCGAACGCACCGTATGGATTGACTGCGATGTCATTCGCGCCGACGGCGGCACGCGCACCGCTTCCGTCACCGGCGCGCTGGTGGCGCTCGGCCTGGCCATCCAAAAACTCCAATCCCAACGCGCGCTGAAACGTAATCCGCTGAAGGATTATCTGGCCGCCATCAGCGTGGGCATCGTGGGCGAAGAGATGTTGTTGGACCTCAGCTACGCCGAAGATTCCTGCGCCGAGGTGGATATGAACGTGGTGATGACCGGCGCCGGCAAGTTGGTGGAAACCCAGGCCACCGCCGAAGGACGCACCTTCAGCACGGAAGAGCTGACCCAATTGATCGAACTGGCGCGGCCCGCCATCCAGCATTTGATCGAAGTTCAGAAATCGATTCTGAATGCCGTGACGACTGACAAGTGATGAGTGACGAGCAACAAAATCGGGAGCCGGAGGTGCAAGTTCCAAGGTCCGCACAGACATCCTCAGGCTCGTCACTCGTCACTCTTCACTCTTCACTCTTTTTGGCTTCCTCCAACCCCGGCAAGCTGCGCGAATTCCGCGAAGCCGCCGCCACTCGAGCCGTGACGGTTGAGGCGCTGCCCGGCTTCGCCGAATTGCCCGTCTGCGTCGAGGATGGAATCACCTTTGAGGAGAACGCCCGCAAGAAGGCCGTTCATTACAGCCGCACCTCTCCGGGATGGGTGTTCGCTGACGACTCAGGTATCTGCGTGGACATGCTCGATGGCGCGCCGGGAGTCTATTCCGCGCGCTTTGCCGGCCCCGAGGCCACCGACGCGCAGAACAACCAGCGGTTGCTGGCGGATATTCACCAGGTCGAAGTAGGGGCACGCCATGGCGTGCCCGTAAAGCAATCGCGGCGGCGAGTTAATCGCGCCGCCCATTACATTTGCGTGATTGCTTTGGCGAAGGCAGGACAGGTGCTCACCGTCGTGGAAGGAAGGGCCGACGGCGTGATCGTCGACGAACCGAGGGGCAACGGCGGCTTCGGGTACGACCCTTACTTTCTTTATCCTCCCCTGAACAAGACCTTTGCGGAAATCCTTGCGGAAGAAAAATTCGCCGTCTCTCATCGGGGCGCGGCGTTTCGCAAGCTGCTGGATTACCTTGGCGCCCGCCAACCGTAATCGTAGGGGTACGGCTTGCCGTACCCTCTTCGCATTAAGGGTACGCCAAGCCGCACCCCAACAACCCAAAAGGCCGTCACGCCTGCGCCTTACCACGGGCTTGCCCAAGAAGGGCCTTGATCCGCCGGGCCACAATCAAATCTTCGCCTGGTTTCATCATGTAGGGTGTCACACTCATCCCCTGGGGATAATCGTCCTCCAGAACCTCGATGCTCGGCTCGCCCTCGCGCAATTGTTTCGCGCATTCCGCCTTGGTAATCCCCAGCGCGCTTTCATCCCATTTCAGATGAAGGTGCGGAACGTGATTGGCAACCTCGGGAACAAAACGGCCCGTTTGCACTCCCGGAACAGAGGTAAAAATCTTCTCCATCGTTTGCAGGCTCCGTTCCCAATCCTTCCATTGTGCTTCGTGGTCAAGTTGGAGATAACGCTCCACGGCCACGAACATCCCCGCGATTTCTTCCTTGCCAACTTTCAAGGGCCGGCCAATCGTGTCCTCGTTAGGGTTATTGTTCAGGATGGCCGCTTCGATCAGGTCCTTCCGTCCCAGCATCAGGCCTGCGCACTGCGGTCCGCGCATTCCCTTGCCGCCGCTGAAGGCAACGAGATCAAATCCCATCTTGTTGTAGTCGCTCAAATGCGAAACAGGGGGCACATCGGCGGCCGCGTCGTTGAAGGTCGCGATCCCGCGCCGCTTGCCAACTTCCACCCACTTTTCCAGCCCGATTTTTCCCTGATTTTGCGCCGCGTTCAAAAAGTACATCATGGCGGTCTTTTCGCTGATGGCGCTTTCTAGATCCGCTTCGGTTTCAACTTCCACCAGGCGGACGCCGGCGTTGCGGATGGCATGATCAAACGAGTTGCGATGCGTTTTCTGGATAATCACCTCACTCTTCATCCCCGTAAGGTCGGGCAGTTGCGTAATGCGCTTCGGATCGTTCCCCGTCAGGCATGCGGCAGTGCCCAACATAATGGCGCCCGCAGCGCCGGAGGTGACCATCGCCGCCTCCACTCCCAGCAACTGCGCGATTTTTTCCCCGGCTTTCTGTTGCAGCTCGACCAGATAAACAAAGTGGTGGGAAGCGTCCTCCATGGCCCGCGACACTTCCGGAGCAATCAAGGAGCCCGTCAGATATGTGTACGTCCCCTTGGCATTAATGTGGGTGCGCACGCCCAGACGCGCGTAGATGTCAGATGTTTTCGTGGTTCCTCCCCCCATGCTGGCAGAAGCCATCAAGCGTCCGGCGGCGGCCGTAATCGCGCCGGATACCAGACCCGTCGACGCCAGGAAATTTCGGCGCGAAGACGGAAATAAGAATAGTGCCATCGCCAACCTCCCACAATCGTTGATTCTATGATCGCCCTTGAACCTAGCGCGTCGGAGCGGGGGTGTCAAGTAACCTCTCCCTACCCCACCGCTCTTTTGTGAACGGAGCGATTGTGATAGCTTCTAATCCGCCCCGGCGCGAGGACCGATTCGTTTTCAGGCCCGCGCTGGAGCGTCCACTCATTTCCACCGGAGGTCATCCATGCGCACCAAGAATTCCACTCGCCGTTCTTTTCTAAAAGGCTCACTCGCCGGCACCGCCACGGTCGGAGCCGCCTCGCTGGCTTTGCCTGCTGCCGCCGCGGGCAAGTCAGGAGTCCAAAAGAAGATCATCACCCGGCCCGGCGTGCCGCTAACACCGGCATCCCTCTTTAGCCCCGCCACCCAACTCGGAAACCTGCTCTTCCTTTCCGGCGCGGGCGCACAAGACCCTGAAACACACAAGGTGGTTCCGGGACCAATCGGGAATCAAGTGAAGCAGTGCCTGGACAACCTGAAAATGGTTCTGGAAGCCGCCGGCTCCTCCTTTGACAAGGTGCTGAAGTGCACCGTGTTCCTTACCGACATCTCGAATTTCCAGGCCATGAACGAGGTGTACCACTCCTACTTCCCCGCGAATCCGCCGGCCCGGACGACGATCGCGGCAAAAGATCTGCCCGGCGAATCTCCGGTGGAAATCGAGTGCATCGCTTACGTTTAAGTCAGGGAGTCCGCCATGAAACAGTCGATCTCTCGTCGCGACTTTCTGTTGCGAAGCACCGCCGGAGCGCTTGCGTGCAGTGGACTCTTCGCGAGCAGGCGCACCGTCTCAGCACCCAACGCGCCCGCCGGCAAGTTCCACGGGATTTTCGCCATCCTGCAAACTCCCTTCAACCAGAACGATCAGGTTGATTGGGGCGACCTGGCGCGGGAAGTGAATTTCTGCGTTCGCGCGGGCGATCACGGCGTGGTGTGGCCCCAGCTCGCCGGCGAGTTCTATTTGCTCTCCGAGGAGGAGCGCACGCGCGGAGCGGAAATCATTCTGAGCGCCGCCGCCGGCCGGACGAATGTGGTGATTGGCGTTCAAGCGCCCAGCAGCGGTGTGGCGCGCAAGTTCGCCCAGCACGCCGAAGCCCACGGCGCGACCGCCTTGATTTCGCTGCCCCCGTATTTGGGATCGGCAAATCTGGAAAGCGCGGCCAGCTACTATCACACGTTGGCGCAGGGCGTGAAGCTCCCCATCTTCATTCAGAACACCGGCGCGCCCTGGGGGCCGGCGCTTCCCACGGAGCTTGTCATCCAGATGGCCAGGGAGAATCCGCAATTTGCTTACATCAAAGAAGAGGTTGCGCCCGTTGCCCACCGCATCGGCGAGTATGCACGCTCAGGCGCGATGAAGGGCATCTTCTCCGGCGCCGCGGGCCGCAACCTTCTCGACGAACTTTCCCATGGGGCCGACGGCACCATGCCGGCGTGCCAGTTCACCGACGTTTCCACCCAGATTTACAACCTCGCCGCCCGGGGCAAGACGGCGGAGGCCCGCAGGATTTTCGAAAAATTCCTGCCCATGATCAACCTGGAAGAAATCTACGGCCTCGCCTTTATGAAAGAGGTGCTGGTCCGCCGCGGCGTATTCACCACGGCGAAGCTGCGCGGCGTCGCCGGCGCGGGGCTCGACGACCTCGATCGCCGGGAACTGGAAGAGTGGTGGAAGGAACTTGCCCCCTATTTGAAAGCCTGACGCGCTGAGCAATGTATGACCTCCCTGGCCCGAAAACTCCACACGGTTGATTACTTCACTCTCGCCTTCGGCACCATGGTGGGAGTGGGGTGGCTGGTGGTCATGGACGACTGGCTGCGACGCGGGGGGCCACTGGGAGCCATGCTGGCCTTCGCGGTCGGAGGCCTGGCGCTGGCGCCCATCGGATACATTTACGGCCGGCTGGTGATGGCCATTCCCGACGCCGCCAGCGAAATTGCTTACACGCAAAAAGCCTTTCCGCCTTGGGTCAGCTTTGCGACGGGTTGGATGATGACCTTGGCTTATTTGATCGTCTGCCCATGGGAAGCCGTCGCCATGGGCAAAATCGCCGCCTACCTTTTTCCCCGTTTGAATTCGTTCGCGCTTTACCATGTGGCCGGCCAGCCCGTTTACCTGCCGCGTCTCGTTCTGGGCTTGGCGCTCATCTGCCTGGTGACGTGGCTCAACTATCAGGGCATTCGCATGAGTGCGAATTTTCAA
>Ga0326727_10002524_pt1 | contig 62075 bp, 64 predicted proteins | sample MB2enrmetagenome_FD_207643 | JGI IMG/M metagenome (GOLD analysis project Ga0326727, IMG submission 207643) | Lab enriched peat soil microbial communities from McLean, Ithaca, NY, United States - MB29MY | ecosystem: Environmental > Terrestrial > Soil > Wetlands > Peat | place: USA: New York...
CTGATCCATCGTTCAGGCACAGTGTCGATTCCCCAGTACGACCCTGCCAGCGCACCACAACATGCCCCAATCGTATCTGCATCTCCTCCAAGATTTACCGCGGAAAGAATCGCGTTTTCAAGGGTATGGGCATTCATGAAACAAAAAAGAGCCGCGTGAGAACATTCTACGGCATCAAGCGACGGTTCGGGCCGCAGTTGTTTGTAATTCCCCAGTACTGATAGTACTTCCTCGTTCCTGCACAACGACCTGGCATGGATGAATGCCAGACTCCTGGAGACGCCCCGGCACATATCACTTGCCATCATAGTAAGCCAGGCTGAGCAGTGGCCTGCTACAGGATCAAAGTGCGTGAGCTGAGAGCAGGACCTACTTATCTCATACGCCACGTCTGCCGGGTAGAAGATAGCAATTGGAAATCCGCGCATCACACTTCCGTTAGTCCGGCTTCCGTGATTGCGCCGGTGAACAAGCAATGCAGCACGCTGCGGCAGGGTCCCGGAACGGACGAGGTTAAAGAATGCAGAAGAGGTAGGACCGTACCATTCCGGCCGTTCCATGTACCCGCAAAGAAGCCGCTGTACGAGGTCAGATGGATTAAAATCCCTGCAAGCGAGAAGGGATTTCGCAACCGCACATGCTTGCAGGGTGTCGTCCGTGTATTGGCCTGCCGTACGGAAATGGCGCCCTCCGGGCCGCATATTTGTCAACCAGGCTTCAGGTTGGGGAGATCCTTCTAAGGGCGCACCCAAAGCGTCCCCAATTGCGAGTCCCGCAAGCAATCCCCTTGGGTGAATGTATTCTCTTATAAATCTCACCAAAAAGGTATATCTGTCGTACGGAAAAATTAACTTTTCAGAGAAGGCGATAGTGTGCAAAAGGAAGAGTTACTGCATCTACATATGCTGATGGTACACATCAGGAAGTATTACGAGAACACCAGTAACGAGGAAATTGTTACCGAACGCTACGATGCTCTCGAAATATCGCCGGTACATATCCATAAAGACAAAAAAGCCCACAAAGATGCACTTCTCACCTTGGGTGAAGAAGTCGTGACCCATATTAGCGGACATCACCATATGAATGTGGTGAACTATTCTCCAGAGACTGCAACTGCACCGACCCAGCAGGTAGCAGTCGAACATTAAGTTATGGATGAGGCGTTGGCAATCCGGGAGATGATCTCCCGCATCCTCTCCCTCCCGCCAGGTGACGTAGGGATAGTCACCACAAAAATCGAGATCTGCCGGAAGTACCGTTTGAGTTCCGTTCCGAAGAACTCAGCAATCCTTGCTGCAGCTACTGCAGCGGAACGGGAGGATCTGCGGCGTGTCCTTCTGGTTAAACCTACCCGGACCCTTTCAGGGGTTGCACCGGTTGCAGCTATGACATCCCCCTATCCGTGCCCTCATGGACGGTGCCTGCCCTGCCCAGGAGGGCCGATGCACCCGTTTGGCTCCCCCCAGAGTTACACTGGTGAGGAGCCCGCAGCAAAGCGGGCGCGGGAGCATGGTTACGATCCTTTCCTTCAGGTACATGCCAGGCTAGGACAGTTTGAAACGTTGGGACACCGTGTTGAGAAAGTGGAACTGATCGTTATGGGTGGGACAATGACTGCCCGTCCTGAAGAGTACCAGAACGAGTTTGTTGCCCGGTGCATTGAGGCTATGAATGTGTATCCGGAAGCCACACCGGCAACACAAGCACTTTCTGTGGCCGAGGTTGAAGATGCTAACGAGCGTGCTGGTGTACGGTGTGTCGCGATCACCTTTGAAACGCGTCCAGACTGGTGTAAAAAAGAGCATATTAACCGGATGCTTGATCTCGGTGTAACAAAGGTAGAACTGGGCGTCCAGCACATCGATGATACAATTCTTGCCTTCAACAGACGAGGATGCACGGTAGCCGATACCGCCGACGCAAATCGTCTCCTGCGGGATGCCGGGATCAAGGTCGGTTTCCATATGATGCCAAACCTGCCCCATTCGACAATAGAATCTGACCGGGAGATGTTTGAGACAATCTTCTCCGATCCCCGGTTTAAACCAGATTTTTTAAAGATCTACCCAACACTTGTCACACCAGGCTCGGAAATAGAAGAACTCTGGAAGCTCAAGAGATATGCCCCGTATCATGAAGAACAGCTCATCGATTTAATCGCTTATGCAAAAACCCTTATTCCGGAGTATACACGCCTCTCACGGGTTCAACGGGATATACCGGCGAAATTGATAGTAGCAGGATCCCGGCATTCCAATTTCCGCCAACTAGCGCAGAACCGGCTTGCCGCACAGGGTAGGCGCTGCCGCTGTATACGATGCCGGGAGATAGGGAGACTTCCCTCCTCTCTGGAATCAGAAATCCATGTAACCCGGTATGAGTGCTGCGGTGGCACGGAACATTTTATTTCTGCGGTATCGGGGGACTCTCTGATTGGGTTTGCAAGGCTTCGTTTTCCCTCACATGAGTTTCGCTCCGAACTTCACGACGCCGCGCTTTTACGGGAGCTTCATATCTATGGCAGTCTTGTCCCGGTAGGTCTGGAAGCAGCTGAAACAGATGAGTGGCAGCACCGGAATTTTGGGAAAATCCTTCTTTTGCGCGCAGAAGAGATTGCTACTACAGCAGGATTTGGGCGCATGGCGATTATGAGCGGTATAGGTGTCCGGCCTTATTACCGGAGACAGGGATATGAGCGCCGGGGACCCTATATGGTAAAGGAGATGTCATGAACCCGGCAACAACTGCATTTGTGCGGCAGCGGTTCTCGGAATACTACCAAAAAGCAATGCTGGTCGCTCCATCATCGCTCGAACAACGCGAATGGGGTTTTGTCCTTTTTAATCCGGGTGCATCCGAGATGAGGATGCGCCGGCATATCGCATTTTCTGACCGCACAATACTGTTTGATTATGTCAAAAACCTTGTGCCTTCCCATGTTTATTATTCAAGTGCGTACTATGAGAAACCCGATGCGCCAACAATGGCAGAAAAAATCTGGTGCGGTGCTGATCTGATTTTCGATCTGGATGCAGATCATATTGTGAAGGGGGCCTATGACCAGATGCTCTCACGGGTCAAAACGGAAACAGAAAAACTGTTGGCAATGCTCACCGATGAATTGGGTATTGATCCAAAGCAGATCGAACTGGTCTTTTCCGGTGGTCGGGGTTACCATGTGCATGTGAGAGACTTGGCGTTCCGTGGGTGGGGAAGTGCCGAACGGCGGGAATTGGTCGATTATATCTGTGGCATCGGGCTCGATCCTGCTATTTTGCTTAGTGGATCGTTGTCGATATCCGGATGGCCTGCCAGGTTCCGGAGTGCGCTAATTGAATATATTGAATGGCTGGGAAGCCTGAGTGAAGAAGAGGCAATGGCGTATCTTACCACTCTGGAAGGGGTGGGAAATGAATCTGCATCAGGGTTTTTAAAAAAGCGCGCAGAGATGATGAGCGCGCTCCGCGGTGAATTCGATCTGACTCTTCTCAAGGACCGGGTCATAAAAGCAGTCGTACACGAACTCGAAGGGGAGTTCCGGAAGCGGTTAAATGAGAAGGCTGCCCTTGCTGATGAGCCGGTTACGACTGATATCAAGCGCCTTATCAGGATGCCAACCTCAATTCACGGTGGCAGTGGTATGAGGGTGCAGCCACTTGAAGTGCGGGATCTTTCCGATTTTGATCCTCTTGTTGATGCCGTCGTCTTTTCGAATCGGGATGTACGGGTGGATTCACGATTTCCGCTTACCATGCCGATGCTGGGAAGCACTTATCAGATCCAAAAAGGGATCTCTAAAGTACCTGAGGCTGTGGCAGTTTTCCTTTGTTGTCGTGGCATTGCGGAAATTGCCTGAACATTACGATCAATCTGGTACCTGTTATGGGATTTGATGATCTTCGCAGTATACTGCTTACCGAACGCGAAACCGGCAAACTGGTTCAGATATCCCCGGATATTTTTGACCGCACGCATGCTGAAATTGCAGATCTTCTCAAAAAGGTCTACGCAATCGAAGACCCTCTCTCCGAAGAGGCTCGGGCCCTCATCGAAGAAACTATTGCAATAAAAGAGACATTGCATGAACTCTTCGCCATCCGTTCGCGTAAAATCCTCGCACTCGCGCTTATGCATGCAGAGGGGAATTATTACGACCGTGAGGAGGTGAAAAGGATGATACCGGCCGAACATGGAATGTTTGACCGGATTGCGGCCGGACTTCTGGAATGCCAGAATATTCTTCTTCACAATGAAAAACTACCCCTTGTTCCCGCGCCATCACTGTCACCTGCAGTAGTTGAGATAAATGAGGATGAATGTGAAACGGCTGAGGAGGAATATCTTCCTGATACTGAAAGGCAGGTGCCTGCGTCTCCTTTCTCTTCTGCCTCACAAACTCTTACACCCCCATATATGCTTGTACGGGTAATCCAGGGGATAGATACCTTCATGGGCGTTGATGGGAGGAACTACTCTCTTGCAAAAGGTGATATCGCAACTCTTCCCGAGAGAAACGCATCTGTTCTGAGTGACCGGGACCTCGTAATTCCTATTAATCTCCAGTCGGGAAAATGATCAGGGTTATTTTAGGATTTTAAAAAACCGGGCAAACTGGTAGGATGAGCTACGCAGATAATCTAACCTAATCTTTTTAACATTCAGGAGCGAAAACCTTAACACTCTTCGCCACGATGAGAATCACATTATAATAGGACGTAAGTGTCCCGTTTTGTGGGTGAACCCATATCTTAAATATGAACCTTAGTAAATAATACTGGGATTCAATAATCAGTACATTCGGTGAAAACATCATGAAGATGCCAGTGAAATTCAAGACATATTGTCCTTTCTGCAGAAATCACCAGACACATGAGGTGGAAAAGGTCAAGAAGAGCAAGACGACCGGTCTCCACTGGATTGATCGCCAGAAGGGACGCAGAGGTAAGGTAGGTAACATGGGCAAGTTCTCGAAAGTCCCCGGTGGCGACAAGCCTACCAAGAAGATCAATGTCAGGTACCGCTGTACCGTTTGTGGGAAAGCCCACCTGCGTAAGGGATACCGTGTTGCAAAGTTTGAGTTGACGGAGTGAGAAATATGGTACGTGAAGCACGAGCGAACCGGAGCAGTTTTTTAAAGGTAAAATGCCCGGACTGTGATAATGAGCAGCTTGTCTTTTCTAAGGCAAGCACAACAGTGAAATGTGTTGTCTGCGGACGCGATCTCGCGACACCTGCTGGCGGAAAGGCGAATTTAAAGGCTGAGATCATATCAGAGTTTAAGTGAGCCGACATGCTGGATAGAGAGTGGCCCCAAGAATCTGAACTTGTAGTCTGCACCGTAGAAAATGTCAAGGATTTCGTGGCGTTTGTGTCACTTGACGAGTACGGGGGCAGACAGGGGCTCATCCCCATCTCAGAAATTGCAACCGGTTGGATAAAGTACATCCGCGATCACATACGGGAAGGACAGAAGATCGTCTGTAAAGTTCTCAATGTTGACCGGAATCGGGGTCATATCGACCTTTCTTTAAAGGATGTTAATGAGCACCAGCGGCGGGAAAAAATCCGTGAGTGGAAAAACGAGTCAAAGGCCCGCAAGTGGATTGGTTTTGTTGCAGAGAAATCCGGCGAACCCGCGACAGCTATAGAAGATGCAATCTTCGAGAAATATGGCGAATTGTATGCCGTTTTTGAGGATGTTGTCACCGACAGTGAAGCAACGATCAAAAAGCTTGGTCTCTCCAAAAAGGCTGGCGAAGCGCTGGTGCATATCGCTCATGAGAGTGTCAAGATACCCAAAGTAGAAGTAACCGGCCAGCTGGAGCTTATGTCCGCAGAATCGGATGGCGTAATGGTTATACGGAATGCTTTAAAGAAAGCAAGTGAAGCTAAGACAGCCGGCGCAGATATTGAATTATTGTACTTAGGTGCACCCCTATACCGGATCAAGGTGACGGCGGCAGATTATAAAAAAGCGGAAAAAGCACTTGAAAAAGCAGCGAATGCCGCAATTGCTGTTCTTGAAAAAGCGGGCGGCGAGGGGAAACTCATAAAAAAACCCAAGTCCGGGAAAAGCTAATGAGTGGCAGAATCCGTCGCTGCAAAGCAGATAATTCCTATACTCTTTCTCTTAACTGTCCTCTATGTGGCAGGCAGACATCAACCGCACATCCGGCGCGGTTTTCAGTTCAGGATCGTTTCGGAAAGTACCGGCGGGCAGCAAAAGAAGAGACTAAATAATGATCGACGACATTAGTATCCGATATCTGGATACTTTTACGGATAAGAATCTCACTGAGCCGGTCCTAATTGGCGGGCTTCCGGGTATAGGCCAGGTGGGGAAACTTGTTGCCGAGTATATGATTCATATGCTTGGGGCAGAAAAAATAGGGGAAATTCACTCGATCTATCTCCCCCCACAAGTCATTATTGAAGAGAATGGCGTTGCCCGTCTTCCACGAAATGAACTTTACCTGTACAAAGCTGAAAACCGTCATGTTGTTTTCCTTGTGGGAGATTTCCAGAGCACCTCAAACGAAGGGCACTATCTCATGGCAGATGCATATCTCGATATTGCCGCAGAACTTGGAGTAAAACTCATCTACACTCTTGGGGGGTTCGGCGTAGGGCATCTTGTTTATGCACCAAGGGTCTTTGGTGCTACAAACAGGGAAGTACTTAAAGCCGGCTTAACGGAAGAAGGTGTGATATTTGAACGCGATGAACCGGGTGGTGGAATCGTGGGTGCGGCAGGTCTTCTTGTCGGCATGGGCGGCATGCGGGGAATCGATGCAGTTTGTCTTATGGGCGAAACAAGTGGTTATGTTGTTGATCCAATGAGCGCTGCAAGTGTTCTTCTGGTTCTTTCAAAACTCATCGCCGTTCCTGTTGATCCCACCCAACTGAATGACCGGGCGGCTGAAATGGAAAAAGTCGTGCAGGGTCTTCTCGAAAATGAGAAGAACCAGCACGATGAAGAGCTTAGTTATATCGGCTGATAATAGAACTTCTCTTGTATCCTGTTCAATCAGGTATGACATCTGGTTGCAGTTCTTTTTTATGCTTGGAATCCGTTTGTTTTATAAGCCAATGCAATCCTGATTATACATTGCGCAAATATACTAGTCTCGGTGAATCTGTATGCTCTCAGTAATGGTTGTTGATGACGATCCCGCGATTCTGGAGGTTACTCAGCTTGCGCTGGAGCGTGCACATGAGATTTCAGTCTTACCGGTCAGCTCTTCCCGGGAGGCGCTTAATGTTCTCCAGAAAAGCAGCTTCGATGTTATCGTGCTGGATTATGATCTGCCGGAAATCAATGGTATTGAGTTTTTAAAGATCCTGAGGAGCAAAGGAGATGTAACTCCGGTGATTATTTTCACCGGTGTAGGTCGGGAACACGCTGCGATCGCAGCTCTTAATAACGGTGCCAATTTCTTTTTACAAAAAGGGGAAAATACGGATATGCCGTTTGTCGAGCTGCAACGGATGATCCGGCACGCAGTCGACCAGAGGTTTATGGGAAAGGCAAAGGGTCTGACCAGAAAGATAGTTTTTGATCTTATCAATTTCTCTCTCGATGCCGAATTTGCCATCGATCCTGATGGAAACGTTCTTGCATGGAACAGGGCTATCGAGCAACTGTCCGGTGTTCCTTCGCAAACAGTATCGGATAAAGGAAATTTTGTCTACGCCGAGCCTTTTTTTGGTAAACGCCAGAAAATGCTCATCGATATGGTGTTTTTTTCAGAGGATGCCATAAGAAAAGCCCGGTATATGGTCATCAGCAAGGAGAAGAACGGACCAGTTATTGCTGTGACCCGGGCACGTAAGCCCGATGGGACTGAATGGACGCTCTGGATGAAGGCGACTCCTCTCTTTGATAACCGTGGTGAGTTTGTCGCTGCCGCATGTATCATACGGGATGTTACCTCTACGTTCAAGGATGTCAGTATTGAAGAAGAAGTAACCAGTACACCTCAACCCTCTACCGTGGCTTCAAATAATGAAACCGAGGGATCAGGGAGCAGTTTTATTGATAGAATCCTCGGTAAAGCGATGGTGCAATATAAAGAAGGAGTAAACCTCTACTCACGTGCCCGGAATTATCGTGGAGCTGTCGAAGCATTTGACCGGGCAATTGAGATCGATCCAAAACTTCCCCACGTTTGGAATGACCGGGGGATCTGTCTCCGGACAATGGGAGATTATGACGAAGCACTCAAATCATTTCTACGGGCAGTGGAACTGGCTCCGGGGAATGCCGAGATATTATACGAACTTGGGGAAACGCTCGAACAGATGGGGGTAATGCAGATGAACAACAAATATCTCGAAGCTGCCGTTGAAACGTTTAAAATGGTAGTCAATCTGCTCCCCAATAATATGGATTCCTGGAACAAAATTGGCATCTGTTTAAAGGAACTGAGTCGATCAGAAGAGTCGAAGTTTTATTTTGGCCGGGCCAGGGATATCAAACTCTGGAAGAAGGATACACCAATTCCCCGGAAACGTAATGAGTTTCTCTAGGGCTTGGGGGAATGTGGGTAATCCCTGTGGGATCATACTCGCATTCCTCTTATATGCTTGCACGGCGTAATCAGGAATGTACCCATGCTTGCAAATGCCGATTTGCATATTCATTCGCCTTTTTCCATGGCAGTATCGCATGCTATGCATCCGGAAAAACTCCTTCCTGCATGTGCCGTAAAGGGCCTGCAGGTTCTCGGAACCGGTGATGCCCTGCACCCGGTCTGGCAAAAGGAATGGAAACCATTTCTCTCAAATTCGCAAGGAATATGCGTTATTCCCACAGGAGAGATAGAGGATGACCATCGGGTTCATCATCTCATTCTTGCCGAGGATTTCGGTCAGTTCGATCAGCTTCGCGATCTCCTTGCACCAAAAAGCCGAAGTATTGGTTCGAACGGTCGCCCTCATGTTTACCTATCCGGGGAAGAGATAGCACAAAAAGTCCATGAGGTTGGTGCCCTCATTGGCCCTGCCCATGCCTTTACACCCTGGACTGCGCTTTTTGCGTACCATGATTCTGTCGCTGGTTGTTATGGGAAAGAACATATCGATCTCCTTGAACTTGGACTCTCGGCTGACAGCTCCTACGGTGCAGGTATCCCCGATCTTCTTGATGTACCTTTCCTTACCAACTCGGACGCTCACAGCCCGATGCCCGAGAAGATTGGTCGTGAGTTTAACCGGATATCGGTTTCCGGCAATCTCACTCCGCGGAATTTACTCGATTGTGTCAGCACCGGAAATATTGCGATGAATGCCGGTTTTTTCCCTGAGGAAGGAAAGTACAACCGTACTGCCTGCGTCCGCTGTTTTATGCAGTACACAAGCGAAGATGCCAAGCGGCACAACTGGCGTTGCCCTGCCGATGGCGGCCTTATTAAAAAAGGCGTTTATGACCGCGCCCGGGAACTGTCTCGTGGCATTCCCGGACAACGTCCCCCCTATCTTCACCTCGTACCGCTCGGGCAAATCATCCAGACTATTGAAGGAGTCTCGTCTCCCCAGACTAAGAAATGCCGCGCGATCTATAATGAATTCATTTTGACGTTCGGAAATGAGATTGATATTCTCATCTCGGCTCCGTTATCAGAGATCAGGGTGATCCATCCCGGAGTTTCAGATGCTATTGCAGCCTTAAGAGAGAACCGTGTGATCCTTCATCCTGGTGGTGGAGGAAAGTATGGCACGTTCTCTCTTATATGAAAATTCCTAAATGGTTTCCACAAATACGGATTTGTGAACATTACCTCAAAAAAAGGGAATATAATTACATATCAAAATAGAGGTGGAACTCCCATGGGTGGGGGCGGAGACGGACAGCATCAATCTCTGCACGTTTGTACTCGATCCAGACGTCGATAACATCCTGAGTGAAGACGCCTCCTTCGAGCAGGAATTTGTGGTCTGCTTCCAAGGCATCAATTGCCTGTTCCAGAGAGCCTGGGACGGTTGGTATTTTCTTTGCTGCCTTACCTTCGAGTTCGTACGTGTTTCCTTCAAATGGCTGGCCTGGATCAATTTTCTTCTTGACACCGTCTAAACCTGCCATCAAGAGAGCAGAGAACGAGAGATACGGGTTGCACATTGGGTCCGGTGGACGGAATTCGATCCGTTTCGATTTGGGGTTTTCCGAATACATCGGAATACGGACTGCAGCAGACCGGTTCCTCAGTGAATAAACGAGGTTGACTGGTGCTTCGTATCCCGGTACCAATCGTTTATAGGAATTCGTTGACGGAGCACAGAATGCCATGAGTGCGTTTGCATGCTTGAGAAGCCCACCGATGTAGTGCTTCGCAGTCTGGCTGATCATACCGTAACCCTTTGCATCAAAGAAGAGGTTCTTGCCGCCCTTCCATATGGACTGGTGGGTGTGCATTCCTGAACCATTGTCGCCAAAGAGAGGCTTTGGCATGAATGTTGCAACCATGCCAAACTGCTGTGCCATGTTCTTAACGATGTACTTATACATCATGCAGTTGTCCGCCATTTGAACGAGGGGACTGTATCTCATATCGATCTCATTCTGGCCTGCAGTGGCGACTTCATGGTGATGGACTTCAACGGGGATACCCGTTTCAATCATCTTGTTGATGATGTGGCTTCTTACATCCTGAAGCGAGTCATGCGGAGGCACCGGGAAATACCCCTCCTTATAGCGGGGTTTATATCCAAGGTTTGGTTGTTCGTCGCGCCCGGAATTCCAGATGCCCTCCACCGAATCAACTGAATAGAATCCTTGGTTAACTGTTTGGGAGTACCTAACATCATCGAAAAGGAAAAACTCGTATTCCGGTCCCCAGAAACTCTCATCGGCAATACCGGTTGATTTGAGGTACTGCTCTGCTTTCTGGGCAATATATCGTGGATCCCGTGAATATGGCTCTTTAGTTAATGGATCAAAAACGTTACAAATGATCGAGAGTGTGGGAACCTCGCATACCGGATCAGCTACTGCAGTGGTGGGATCGAGATGCAGGATCATATCCGATTCCTGGATCTTCTGGAATCCCCTGATGGAGGAGCCATCAAAACCGATACCTTCCGTCCAGATACCCTCGTTAGGATCAGAATCCTTGACAAGTTCCTTTGCTGGTATTGAGAAATGCTGCCAGAGGCCCGGCAAGTCATTGAACTTGAAATCAACAATCTGAATATTCTTCTTTTTTATAAGTGTGCTGATCGAGCTGATCTGCTCTTTTGTCACATTCGTTCTGGTGTTCTTGCCCTTTTGAACCATACAGTCACCTATGTTTTCATACCGGCAGATAAATTTTAGGATTTCTTCTTCTGAACAAAGTACCTGCAGGTGATAGGAAGAATATTTCCTAGTGAAACTATTTATATATTTTTTATTGTTTAGAGAGAAGATAAACTCATAAAAAGTGAGGAGTTTTGGTTTTCAACAGATACTATCCTGAATATCATCCTTTGCTATCGGTAATTTTTCATTCTTCTCTCTTAATGATAACGAATCCAGTCTGTAAACGTTCCGTAAAGATTAATGAAACCGGCCTCCAACATATCTCCAGAATGCTTAACGTACACCGGGATATCTGCGGGTATTGCGGATGCTGTGTGTCAGTCTGCCCCGAAGGTGCGCTTGAACTGATCGACGCATACCTTTCTGTTGAAGAGAATTGTACGAGCTGCGGCATTTGCGCCAAGGTCTGTCCGCTTGGTGCGCTGGAGGTCGTGCATGAAAAGTAAATATGAGGTTCTGGTCATTGGAGGAGGTCCTGCTGGCGCCCTTGCTGCCAAAACCGCAGCAGAAAAAGGGTTTTCTGTATGCCTCGTTGAAAAGCGTCCGGCAATTGGTGCTCCGGTTCGTTGTGCAGAGGGTATAGGAAAAGAGGCTCTTGCAGAATTTATTGAACCGGATTCTCGCTGGATATCAGCTGAGATGTCAGGTGCCGGCATTGTCGCTCCTGATGGTTTTGAGATGACGCTTGAATCCTCTATGGCTGGAGGAAAAGTGGGGTACATTCTCGACCGCAAGATCTTTGACCGAGAACTGGTGTGGCAGGCAGCAGATGCGGGGGCAGACGTGTATGTCAAGACTCGTGCATCTGCTCCAATTATGCATGATGGCCGTCTCAAGGGTGCGCAGCTTGAGTGCTGTGGTAATGTTTCCAAGGTTATGGCCGATGTAGTGATTGCGGCAGATGGCGTCGAGTCAAAGTTTGGCAAATGGTGTGGCATCGATACAACCGTCCCGGTCCGCGAGATCATGAGTTCGGTGCAGTATGTCATGACCGATATTGACATCAATCCGCATGCCACGATTTTCTATCTGGGTAATGAAGTGGCACCTGAGGGCTACCTCTGGGTTTTCCCTAAAGGAAAACGAGCTGCAAATGTGGGTATCGGTATCTCCGGGAGAAAGAGCGGCAAAGGACACCGGGCGAAGGATTATCTTGACCGGTTTGTAAAACAAAAATTCCCTCACGGTAAATCGATAGAATGCATTATCGGCGGGGTTTCTGTCTGCCGGCCTTTGGAATGTACGGTTGCAGATAACCTAATGCTGGTCGGTGACGCGGCGCGGGTGGTTGATCCGCTGACGGGTGGTGGGATCTATAATGCGATGTTCACCGGTAAGCTTGCGGCAGAAGTCGCAGCAGACTGCATTGCGAAAGGTGATGTGTCAAAGAAAGCGTTGATGACCTACGACAGAGAATGGCGAGCATCCAAGATGGGTAAGAGTATCGAGCGCAACTACCACATCAAGGAATACATGATAAAGCAGCCTGATGAAAAGCTCAACGCAATCATCCACTCTGTTTCGGCACTGGATCTAACAGAATTTTCCACGCTCACGTTGATAAAAGAGTTATTGAAAGCTAATCCGAAACTTCTTATTGAACTTGGGGCGCTCGCCGCCTCAATACGCTGATTTTTTGTTTGTTAAATGGCTGATAATCTAACGTGTTCATTCTCTTATTCAGTAACGAAAAAGGAGCATTGGCTAACCTGATAAGATGCAATACTCCAATGCCCGAAAAAAATCTACGCCTTTGAAATAATTTGCATACACACTTTTACTTGTGATTTGCGGGGTTGACGAAGCCGGGAAAGGTTCAGTGCTGGGTCCTATGGTGATCGCTGCGGTGGGCGTCCGAACCACTGATGTCTTTTCTGATATTCAAGTCAAGGATTCAAAACAGCTTTCACCACTGGAAAGAGAACGGCTTTTTGCTCTTATTAAAAAACAATGCAGAGTTGCTATAGTTGTGATCACGGCCGAAGAAATTGATAATATACGGCGTGAGATGACGATGAATGCCTGTGTTGCCCGGGCCCACTCCGAGGTCATCCAAAAACTAAGACCCCGTACCGCGTATGTCGATGCATGCGATGTAAACCCGATTCGGTATGCGGAAACCGTTAAAAGTCACTTAAATATCCCGTGTGAGATTGTATCGGAACATCATGCCGATATTACCTATCCGCTGGTATCGGCAGCAAGCATTATTGCAAAAGTCACGAGGGACAGGGAGATTGAAAAACTCAAAAAAAAATACGGTGAAATCGGCAGTGGGTACCCTTCCGATCCAAATACCATTGCATATCTTTCAGCGTATATTGATAAGCACCGTGTCCCTCCTCCCATCGCAAGGAAAAGCTGGAAAACCGTCAGTGCGATACTTGCAAAAAAATCCCAGAGTAATCTTTCTGCATTTCTGTGATTTTTGGCGCTCTGCGTTTGTTCCCGTGGTTCCACCACTGCATTAATGTGGTTATCCAGTCTATGAAGTACAGATGGATTGGCTCTATATCTTGGTTGCTCTTGTAGCAATCTATGCCATCATTGCCTATTATATTCATTCAAGAAAACTCTGGCCTGATCACATTGTATTTTTCGGTCCGATCATGGCGATACGGAGCCGGCGTGTAGGATTATTCGATCGCTTCTCACGGTTCCACCTGTTTCTCAGGGCCTACGGTTCATTTGGTGCTGTCGTTGTTATTCTGGTTTCCATAACTATGGTGGGCCTGCTTTTCTATTCGCTTTATTTCAATCTGGTTCACCATCCGGCACCAACAGCGGTTAATGAACTACCAAATATCTTTTTAATTCCCGGGGTTAATCAGTTCATCCCGTTTACCGTTGCGGTATGGTTTGCGTTTGTATTCACTCTTGTTATTCATGAGTTCGGCCACGCCTTCCTTGCCCGTGTGGAAAACCTTAAAGTCAGATTTATTGGGGTTCTCTGGTGTGTTATACCTATTGGTGCTTTTGTAGAACCGGACGAAACGGAATTTGAGAAGTTACAAGGCTTACCGAAGATCCGCATGCTGGGGGCTGGTATAACCAATAATATCGTAGCCGGCATGGCCTGTTTTCTCCTGGTTATCCTGTTGCTTGGGTTCGCGGTCCCCCTCCAGACTCCTTTGATCAATTCAGTTTACAAAGACTACCCTGCTGACAGGGCAGGAATTGTGCAGGATTCGGTTGTTACCAGTATTAATGGAATTCCTGTGACCACTCAAGCCGATGTGGCGGCAATCCTCAATACCACGCGACCAGGAGATCAGGTGACTCTTGTCATGGAACAAAATGGCGTCGCGTCTACCCATACACTCACCCTGAGTTCGTGGCCTGAGAATATGAGTCCGAGACAGAGTGGTTTTATGGGAGTGACATATTACGACTCATCCGGGATAAAGCAGATCTTTAATTCTTTCGCCAGCCCTCTCGGGTTTTTTGTTATGCTTGCAATTCCTATCCAGATCATTCTTGATCCAATCGGATGGGGACAGCTCTTGGTTCTGGTTAATGATTCGGCGGCTTCTGTTGCATGGAGTGTACCGTTTCCCGGCTACTGGTTTGTGATCCAGATTCTTTTCTGGTGTGCCTGGATCAATATCATGGTCGGTCTTTGTAACGCGCTTCCCATCGTGCCGTTTGATGGAGGGTATATATTCAAAGAAGGAGTTGACAGGATACTCGACAAGCGTGGGCTAATAAAATATTCAGGGTATATAGTCGGAATAATTAGCTACGTGATGGTTATTGTGCTGATCTTCCTGTTCATATTACCCTACCTGCTCAATCCACAATAGTGTGGGAAAGGTTGTTCGCTATTTATTTACTCCAGGGATCCCCTTCCTTATCAGTCATGAATCCCTGCTACCATTTTTGCGCGTGCATACTCTTCTGGATCGATGGATCTGTACTGGATTACCACTTTTTCAAGAGGAACAGAAACGATCTGATTCCCCTGTAATCCTACCATGCATCCAAAATTTCCTGCCTGGATCTGCTTGACTGCAGCTATCCCTAGGTGCGTAGCAAGAATGCGATCCTGTGCAGTTGGACTCCCGCCACGCTGGACGTGGCCAAGAACCGTCACCCTCGTTTCGATTCCCAACCTGTGTTCAAGTTCTTTTCCAAGAAAGTTTCCAATACCGACAAATTTTTCATGCCCGCATTCGTCCCGGTCACATTCGGGAACGGTAGTACCGGCGATGTCCTCGTGGCGTGTTCCTTCTGCTACAACAACAATCGAGAATTTTTTTCCGGCACGATACCGTGCATGAAGAGACTGGCAGATTTCCTCCATCGAAACACGCACATCAGGTACCAAGATCAGATCAGCGCCTCCGGCCATCCCGGCCGCAAGAGCGATTCTGCCGGATCGTCGGCCCATTACCTCAAGAACCATGATCCGGTGATGGGATTCTGCGGTTGTATGGAGTCTGTCGATGGCCTCAGTAACAATAAAAACCGCTGTATCAAATCCGATGGTCACATCCGTCCCGAAAACGTCGTTATCAATAGTTTTAGGGATTCCTACCAATGGAACACCACGGTTCGATACTTCGTGTGCAGCCCGGAGTGTGCCATCCCCGCCAATTACAACCAGCCCTTCGATGCCAAGCTTATCCAATGTATGTTTTATTGTATCGATATCCTCGGGATTTTTCATCGGGTCAGTACGGGAAGTCCCAAGGATTGTCCCACCCAGGGAAATTATTCCGGAGACAGAGTGATCCGTAAGCGGCAGGGTATCGTTTCCGATGAGACCCTGCCACCCGTTAAGTATGCCGATTACCCGGTACTTTTTTGCGATTCCACTGCGCACAACTGCCCGGATCGCGGCATTGAGACCGGGACAATCTCCTCCCCCCGTAAGCACCCCGATTACTCCTGTCATGGTTACCCTCAACTATTCTGGTATGTGCATATCGCAGGAGAAAGTAATGATATTTTGTATAGATCCATACAGTCACTGTTACGATCTCATACCACTGAAACCCCGGATTTAACCATGAATGTTCCGGTTTAGATGAGTGTTCTTTTGTTACCCCGACCGTGATGTTTTTACTTTCGGAGCAACGCGATTTTTGACCCTATCGGAACTCCTGCTTCTTCAGCCACCGGCTGGCATTTTGCCGCCATAAGATATGCGACGGGCGGGAGATCGTTTCGTTCAAAGAGGGATTCAAAATTTGCCATACCTTTTGCTATAATCAGGGTGCAACGGGATATGGCGTCTGAAAGGACCGGTGGTGCATCTTCAGGACAGAGCCCTATCTCGGCGTTATCGCAGTTGGTTGTTAGGCAGTCCACAATACGATCCAGACAGAATCGTTTGGCGTCTTCGAGAGTTGCATCATTAAGAACCGGCCGAGATTTGACCGCGACCGTAAGGTGGGAGCCATGGGATTTCAGGTACTGGATCAGGAGGCGATCAAAGACGATTTCGCCGCAATTGTCGCACAGATACACAACTCGTGTTGTCAGTGGAAGGATAGCGTCAGTATCATCGATCACAAACCCTTTGCTGAACTCATGCCGGAAAAACGCAGAAAAATTACTGGTAACTGAATGACCTTTGACACCATAATCAAAAGTATTCCCGATGACTGAGGCAAGCGCATAGTCCCTGAAACCGGAAAGACCGGCGCTGACTTCCCTGCATACTTTAACTGCCTCTGCATTCCCTTGTTTTTTGAGATTCAGGAACGGATCGGGATTATCGAGCATCTCATAAGCATGAAGGTGAATGCAGCTGGCAATCTTGGGGTGACTTAGTGAACTATTCTTCAGGGAAAATAAGAGGTTACGACAGGAATCAATAGTTCTCTTTGTCAAGAGAGAATCCGCACCGACCATTTCGCATTCAAGCTGAACCCGGGAGATCAGGCAGTCGATGCATGATGCCGTCATCTTCACAATAAAACACCACAAAACAACGATATGGATGGGGCCATCGCGATTTGAACGCGAGTCAGAAGACCCCCAGTCTCCTAGGATGGCCAGGCTACCCTATGGCCCCGCTCTCATACTATTCGCATATATTCCATATGTATCTTGTTATGGAAAAAACAGGCCAAATAACAAGAGTTAACCATCAAAGGCTGGTACGCTTAAATTCTTCGACCTTTTGGATTAAACCGTCGAGTTCATGATCGGTGATTTTCATTTTTCCTTCTATTGAATTAATTTCGGTAAGGAGCTGACGGATACGAACATACATGAGGTACATGAGAAACTGCTGAATTACAATCACTGCGCCAAATAATACAACCATGTAACTTTCAAATGCCATACCATTCTCCTTGATTTTCAGACTGCATGGATAATCGTGAGCTTCGTATTATTTCGTCCTCACTCCTGACTATGGGTTCAAACATTAATCTACTTCGTAATGCCCTGAATCTGACAGGTACAGTGTTTGCAATCTTTTCCTATAACTGAATTTCCCTTTATTTTTCTTTATCTCTAATTATTACAATGGGGGACAATCTGCGCGACGCTGATCCTGTATTTTTCCTGTCTTTGAAATCACCATTCCGCGTTCGCGACGAATTGAAAACCAAGGGTATTAACTCCCGATCCTCTCTTATTATTTGGAAAAAAAGAAAACATATCCTCCGGAATCTGCAAGAAAGGGATTACTTTCTTTGCAACGGGAGAAATGCGCCCAAAATTGAAAAGATATGTATATATGGTGTAACCGGATATTATGAATTACAGCGGATAATATACATTAAGGAGCTATGGGCATGTTAAAAGATAAAATTGCGGCATTTATTGAAAAAATACGGGCAATTGACGGGGTAACAGCATGCGCCATTGTATCACGAGATGGAATAATTTCCGGGAAATATTTTGACCGTGAACTTAATGAACCATGGTTTGGTGCATTGGCTGCAACTATCCTTGCCTCTGCAGAATCAGTCGGAAACATTGTCGGTATGAAATCTCTGGCGACCGTTTCGATTCTTTCTGCAGATTCATCTATCCTTGTTGTTGGTGCCGGGGAACATTTTCTTATCGCTGCTCTCCTTAAAGGCGATGCTAAGAATGAAGAAATATGTTCACGAATTAATGGCATAGCCGCAGAATTGGGGAGGACAATGTAAATGTATACTATTCTCGTTGTTGATGATAGTCCCTTTATTGTTGATGTCTTTGTTACCATGCTCGAACGGGGGGGGTACCGCACAGTTGCTGCACATGGAGGGGAAGAATGCTTGGAGATACTTAAAACGGTCACCCCGGATCTTATCCTCCTTGATATTATGATGGAGCCAATGGACGGATGGGAGACACTTGAAAAGATTAAGGAAAATCCGGCGACAAAAGATATTCCCGTACTTATGCTTACGGCAAAACAGCTGACCCCTACCGAGGCAGAAGAATATGGTATTTTTATTGAGGATTATGTGCTCAAACCTATCACTCACCGCGAGCTCTACGATGCGATTGAACATGTACTTGGACGCCGGCAGACCATCCGAACTGACATGGATAGGGCCCGGCAGTCCGGCATAGGCTTTGATATTGTTAATGAGTATGCACTACTCTCAAAAAGCATCGATGTCAACAAACGCTTAATGAAGATCCTCGAGACTACCTATAATTTCAATGATTCTAAAGTCCGCATAAGTGACGATATCTCCCGAGCACTCAAAAACATGGAGACCAATATCAAGTTCCAGGAGGCGCGTCTCCAGCAGATTAAAGGAGAGCTTGCCGGTAAAGTTCAATAATGGCTCACTTTTATGAACCGTCTATATAATAAATATTTGAATTGAATTAACTATGGATAAATATGGGGAGCTATAACCCTGCGGATGTAACTAACGATATATCTCAATTTCTCTCTCTATAATGGAGATCCTGCATGGATGCGACAATCCTGATTGTTGACGACAGTTCGTTTATCGTTGATGGGCTCGTGGCTATCCTATCACGCAAAGGTTATACGCCACTTTCTGCCACCGGTGGAGAAGAATGTCTTACTATTCTTAAAACAGTCGTCCCCGATCTTATTCTTCTTGATATAATGATGGAACCCATGGATGGATGGGAGACGCTGGAAAAAATCCGAAAAAATCCCGCAACAAAAGATATTCCTGTTCTCATGTTCTCTGCAAAGAAGATTACTCCGGAAGAAGCCAAAGAACATAGCATGAATATCGATGATTTCGTTTCAAAGCCGGTAAACCCGTTGCAGCTTCTGGATTCTATCCAGCGGATTTTTTCTCGCAGGAATGAAATATCTCTGGAGCGGCAGGATGCCCAGAATAAGGGTCTTGATACGACAATAATCGATGAATATGCCATGCTCCGGAAAAATATTGAAGTAGACCGGAATCTTCTCGTTGTTTTACGAACTTCAAGCGGACTCGATATCGGGCGCGAAGTGTCATCGGAAGATGTCAATGCTATCAGGAATCTTGAAGATAAGATTCGCCGGGCTGAACATCGGCTGCGGGAACTTAAAGAACTCTTGGGAAAAATACCCGACTCTTCAAGGGATAGCTAAAAACAGAATATGGGTGACATAACATTTATATATTTTTCTTGCATTGTTATAATGCTGTACATCTTATTCCCAAAGGGTTCGTAGCTCAGTTCGGTAGAGCGCCTGGCTTTTAACCAGGTGGTCGGGGGTTCAAATCCCTCCGGGCCCGTTACCACGATCCAATCGTGGATTTTTTGCGGTGATGCATCTGAGAGGCAATCGTTTCATCTTAAAGGGGGTTTTTCATTGAGCTCCAAACTGAATGTGTTGAGCCACATAATGGTGCCGGATCACCAGCTCATGAGTGAGGAAGAGGTTTCAACGCTTCTCTCCCGCTACCATATTACTACGGAACAATTACCAAAAATCTACCATGACGAACCTGCGGTGAAGGCAATCGACGCCAAAGTCGATGATGTGATAAAGATCATCCGGAAAAGTCATACCGCCGGCAGGGCCGAAGCGTACCGACTTGTTATCAGGAGACCCAAAAAATAAGGACTGGAGGCGGTCTATCTGATTGACAGAAGTGTTTTATCGAGAGCATATTTTGCACGGGAGCATGTTGCGCGCCACCAGCTTGACTCCTTTAACTATTTCCTGACAGAAAATCTTCAGAAAGTGGTAAATGAACAAAAGATCATCGAGACCGATATCGAAAACAGGGGAAGAAATAATGATCCCGTCTGGGTCGAACTCGGAAACATCGAAGTAAAAAAGCCGCTCGTGCGTGAAGCAGACGGATCGCAGGGAGAACTGTATCCATGTGAAGCGCGCCTGCGTAATCTTACTTATGCTGCGCCAATCCAGCTTGGACTGACGCTCGTGCATGGAGAGGACCGGCAGGAACCCATTATCACGACGATTGGGCAGCTTCCGATTATGGTCGGATCTGTTGCATGCAATCTATATGGCATGAGCGACGATGAGCGCGTCTCCCATGGGGAGGATGCGTTTGACCCGGGTGCTTATTTCATCGTGAACGGTACTGAACGCGTGCTCATGACTCTTGAGGATCTCGCCTCCAATAAGATCATGACTGAGTTCACTGAACGGTATAACGAGCGGATCTATGTAGCAAAAGTATTTTCACAGTTCCGGGGATACCGTGCTCTTGTAGTTGTCGAACGGAATAAAAAGAACCTTCTGGAGGTTTCATTCCCCTCAGTCGCCGGGCATCTTAAATTCGTCGACCTGATGCGTGCCTTGGGTATGACCAACGACCAGGAGGTCGTCAATGCAGTCTCAACCGATGAAGATATTCTCACCTTCATGATGCAGAATCTTGAAGAGAGCGAATGCGATTCTGTTGATGGAGGGGTTATGTACGTGGGTAAAAAACTCGCGCCTAACCAGACTAAAGATTACCAGAAAAAACGCGCAGAGTTTGTGCTGGACAATTACCTGCTCCCGCATCTCAACTACGCGCTTCCTGCTACCCTCAAGGAGGGCGACGAAGGCTATGCCGAGGCAGTTGCATCAGTCCGGCTAGCAAAAGCCCACTTCCTTGGTCGTATGGCCGAGGCTTGTTTTGATCTCGTCTTAAACAAACGCAGAATCGACGATAAAGATCATTACTCTAATAAAAGACTCAAACTGGCAGGTGATCTTATGGAAGATCTTTTCCGTATCTCGCTCAACCGTCTCACCCGGGATATCAAGTACCAGCTTGAAAGGGCGAGCATGCGGCACCGGGACCTGTCAATTGCAACGGCAGTGAGGGCAGATGTGCTTACTGAACGATTGCTCCATCCTCTTGCAACCGGAAACTGGGTTGGCGGAAGGACGGGTGTGTCCCAGCTCCTCGATCGTGTCGATCATATGGCTGTGCTCTCTCATCTGCGCCGTGTTATATCCCCTCTCTCACGTTCCCAGCCCCATTTCGAGGCTCGTGATCTGCACCCGACCCAGTGGGGTCGAATATGCCCGAGTGAGACTCCTGAAGGGCCGAATTGTGGTCTGGTGAAAAACTTCGCTCAGATGGTTGAGATCAGTAAAGGAGTCAGTGATGAAGAGGAGATCATGCGAATCCTGCATACACTTGAAGTCGAGCAAATCCGGGGTGAAGCCCGATGAAGAAATCCCGCGTCTTTGTTGACGGAGCGTTAATTGGTCTTGTCGATGACCCAAAATCTCTTGTGGAAAATATCCGCTCCATGCGTCGCCAGGGTGCCATCTCATCTGAGGTAAATGTCTCGTTTAAGGACTTCAATGGCGATGTTATCCTTCTTACAGACCGCGGTCGGGCGCGTCGGCCTCTCATCGTCCTGAAAGATGGGAAAACTCTTATTAGTGACGAGGATCTCAAAAAACTTGCCAAAGGCGAGACCGACTTTTCCTCATTTGTGCAGCGTGGGTTAATTGAGTTCGTGGATGCGGAGGAAGAAGAAGATCTCCTTATCGCAATGAACCCTGCCAATATCACACAATCGCATACACACTTGGAGATTGATCCCTCACTGATTCTCGGTATCGGTGCAGCACATGTTCCGTTCCCGGAGCATAACGCGAGTCCGCGTGTTACGATGGGTGCAGGAATGGTCAAGCAGGCGCTCGGTTTTGCGGCGGCAAATATGAAGCTCCGCCCTGATACCCGGGGCCACCTGCTCCATTACGTCCAGAAGCCGCTTACCCATACTCAGACTTCTGAACTAATCGGGTCTGACGATCGGCCTGCCGGGCAGAACTTTGTGGTTGCCATTCTCTCGTATGAAGGCTATAACATTGAAGATGCCCTCATCTTTAACAAGGCCTCAATTGACCGGGGTCTAGGGCGTTCCCATTTCTTCAGAACGTATGAAGGGGAAGAGCGCCGGTACCCGGGCGGTCAGATCGACCGCATCGAAGTGCCCGACGAGGACGTCAGCGGGGCCCACGGTGCAGAGTCTTATAAAAATCTTGACGAAGATGGTGTGATTAATCCTGAGACGATCGTCGCTGAAAAAGATGTACTGATCGGGAAAACCTCGCCGCCACGGTTCCTTGAAGAACCATCAGGTGAGCTCATTGCCGTAGAGAAACGCCGCGACACATCGGTTACCATGCGCAGTAACGAGCACGGTATTGTCGATACGGTCATTATCACGGAAGGTGAAAACAGCTCCCGCCTCGTTAAAGTTCGCACCCGTGATTTACGTGTTCCGGAAATAGGCGACAAGTTTGCATCCCGGCACGGACAGAAAGGTGTCATCGGGCTCATTGCAAGTCAGGAGGATATGCCATTTACCGAGGCAGGGCTTTCACCTGACCTCGTCATTAACCCTCACGCTATACCGAGCCGGATGACTATTGGGCATATGCTCGAAATGATTGGTGGCAAAGTTGGAGCGCTTCAAGGTCGACGTATCAACGGCACCGCGTTCAGCGGTGAAAGCGAAGCCGATCTACGTGCATCTCTCAAGAGCCTTGGGTACTCCCACACAGGTCGCGAAGTGATGTATGATGGTATCACTGGGAAACCCTTCAAGGCTGATGTTTACATCGGCGTGATCTATTATCAGAAACTGTATCACATGGTCTCCTCCAAGATGCATGCACGATCACGTGGTCCTGTTCAGGTTCTGACCCGCCAGCCAACAGAAGGTCGTGCCCGTGAAGGTGGTCTCCGGTTTGGAGAAATGGAGCGGGATGTCATGATCGGCCATGGTGCAGCTATGGCCTTAAAGGAGCGGCTGCTCGATGAGTCGGACAAGGTTCAGGAATATGTCTGCGCTCATTGCGGAATGGTAGCGATGCTTGATCGCAAGCGTAACATGACCCGTTGCCTTGCATGTGGCAACGAAACTGATATCTACCCCGTCGAGATGAGTTATGCGTTCAAGCTCCTGCTTGATGAGATGAAGAGTATGGGAATAGCACCCCGGCTTAGACTAGAGGACGTCGTTTAGGAGGTTCAACATGCCAAGCCCAAAGAGAATCGGAAAAATCGAGTTTGGATTGTTATCTCCCAAAGAGATTCGGGAGATGAGTGTAAGGAAGATCATCTGGGCGGACACCTACGATGATGATGGCTTCCCATACCCTCAGGGCCTTATGGACCTAAACCTCGGGGTTATCGACCCGGGGTTGAGATGCAAGACATGCGACCAGAAAGCAAGTGACTGCCCGGGGCATTTCGGCCATATCGAACTTGCAAAACCCGTTATCCATGTCGGTTATACACGTCTTATCAGAAAACTGCTCCGTGTTACCTGTCGATCGTGTGGCCGGGTTCTGCTGTCTCCGGATGAAGTTGAAAAGGTAGTTGGTACCGATGAGGACCAGACCGGGGACCAGATCTCAGAAAAGGACGTTAAAAAAGAACGTGTCTGCCCCCACTGCGGCGAACAGCAGCTCAAGATTAACTTCGAAAAACCGACAACGTTCTCAGAAGTGATGGTTGAGGAAGGTAAAAAAGTCGAACACAAGCTGACACCCGCTGATATCAGAGCAAGGCTAGAAAAAATCCCTGATGAAGATCTCGTCCCTCTGGGTATTAACCCAAAAGTCGCCCGGCCCGAATGGACAATCCTTACCGTTCTTCCGGTGCCCCCGGTTACAATGCGCCCGTCTATCATCCTCGAGAACGGGCAGAGATCAGAAGACGATCTCACGCATAAGCTTGTTGATATCATTCGTATCAACCAGAGGTTCAAAGAAAACCAGGACGCTGGCGCTCCCCAGTTAATCATCGAAGATCTCTGGGAACTGCTCCAGTACCATGTAACAACGTACCTCGACAACGAAGTTGCCGGTTGCCCCCCGGCCAGACACCGGAGTGGCCGTCCCTTAAAGACCCTCTCGCAGCGATTAAAGGGTAAAGATGGCAGGTTCCGGGGTTCATTGTCTGGTAAGCGTGTGAACTTCTCGTCCCGTACTGTCATATCGCCAGATCCCAATCTTTCGGTAATGGAAGTCGGTATCCCGCTTGCAGTTGCAAACGAGATGACTATTCCCGTACGCGTCACTCCTTATAATATAGAAGAACTCAAGCAGATCGCACGGAACGGTCCCTTACGGCCCGATGTAAACGCACCATGCGGGGCAAATTATGTTATTAGGCCGGACAACCGCCGCCTCAGGCTGGGTACGGATAATCTGGAAACGGTTTCTGAAATGATCGAACCCAGCTGGACCGTTGAACGGCAGCTGCGTGATGGCGATATAGTTCTCTTTAACCGGCAACCCTCATTACACCGGATGAGCATTATGTCGCACCGGATAAAGGTAATGGAAGGGAGAACCTTCCGGCTCAACCCGGCCGTCTGTCCTCCGTACAATGCCGATTTCGATGGTGATGAAATGAACCTCCATGTTCCCCAGACAGAGGAGGCTCGGGCAGAAGCGTCAATCCTCTGTTCCGTCCAGGAAAATATTTTATCACCCCGCTTTGGTGGTCCTATCATCGGCGGTATTCACGACCATATATCAGGCATCTTTATGTTGACCCATGATATGCGGTGGTTTACCAAAGAAGAGGCTCTTTATCTGCTAAAACCGGTCAAGATCGAGCATATGCCCCCTGTAGGGAAGACGGAGAACGGTATTGAGTACTGGAGCAATAAACAGGTCTTCTCGCAGATTCTCCCACCCCTCCTTAACATGGTCTTTAAGGCTAGCTCATGCCAGAATTGTGACACCTGTAAAAAAGCGCTCTGCGAACGCGATGCGTACGTCCGGATCATCGAAGGAAAGCTTGAGTCTGGAACCATCGACAAGAAAGCGATCGGTGCATTTGATGGGCAGATTGTTAACCGTATCATCAGGCAGTATGGTATGAGGCGAGCGGCGGATTTCATTGATCAAGTCACAAAACTCTCCATCCGTGGTATCATGATCGATGGCTTCTCATTCGGTATCGATGATGAAGACCTCTCAAAGACTGAGTATGGCCAGATCGACGATGTCCTGAATAATGCTGCGATCGATGTAACCCGCAGGATCAAGATTTACGAAGATGGTCAGCTGGAACCGATGCCCGGGCGTACCATCGAAGAGACACTTGAGATGCAGATCATGCAGGTTCTCGGAAAAGCTCGTGACCAGACCGGTCAGATTGCCGGCCGTCACCTTGGTCTTGGGAATAGTGCAGTGGTTATGGCGGTGTCAGGTGCCCGTGGATCGATGCTGAATCTGACCCAGATGGCAGGCTGTATTGGCCAGCAATCCGTCAGAGGTGAACGTATCGTCAGAGGGTATGATGATCGCACTCTCCCGCACTTCAAGAAAGGTGACCGTGGTTCCGACGCCCATGGGTTTATCGCCCACAGTTACAAAGGCGGTCTCAACCCAACTGAATTCTTCTTCCACGCAATCGGAGGTCGTGAAGGGCTTGTGGATACTGCAGTCCGTACCTCACAGAGCGGGTATCTCCAGCGCCGTATGATCAACGCGTTGCAGGATCTTAAGGTTGCATACGATGGCACCGTAAGAACCACTGGCGGAAGGATCATTCAATTCCAGTATGGTGAAGACAGTACAGATCCTACCAAGAGTGCGTTTGGAGACCCGGTAGACGTCAAAGGTATTGTCGAAGCTGTGCTCAAAGAGGAGGTCTGAATATCATGACGACGGACAAACATGAAAAGAAAATTGAGTCTGCAGATCTCCCTCAGAAAACCAAGGACCAGCTTCGGGGGTTCCTTGAAGGTAAAGAGATTACCGATGCACAGTTTAAGGAAATCTTGGACCGCGTCGTGAAAGAGTATCTTTCAACACGGATTGAAGCCTGCGAAGCAGTAGGTGTTATCGCCGCGCAATCCATCGGAGAACCTGGCACCCAGATGACCATGCGTACCTTCCACTACGCTGGTGTGGCTGAAATCAACGTTACCCTGGGTCTGCCCCGACTCATCGAGATTATGGATGCGCGTAAAGAGCCAAGTACTCCGACTATGACCGTTTATCTCGAAACTGAATACGGTGTTGACCGCGACAAGGCACGGGAAGTAAGCTGGCAGATCGAAGCGGCCCCACTTCATGAATTTGGGGATATCACCACAGACATGGAAAATATGCAGGTAGTTGTCCACTTAAACACCAAGGTCTGCGAAAAGCGCAAGATATCTCCTGCAGAGATCATGGATGTTGCGCCAAAGAAGATCCGGGACCGTCGTCACTACCGTGATTTTGAGCACGATATTGACGAGGCAAAAGCAACGCTCACTTTCATGCCCAAGGACCGGGAAAGCTATCAGAACCTCTTCCAGCTTGCCGAACATGTGCGCAATGTTATTGTTCAGGGTATTGATGATATACTCCGTGTCGTCGTCAGAAAAGAGACCGGGGAGTATATACTTTATACTGAGGGATCCAACCTAAAAGATGTCTTTGACGTTGCCGGTGTAGATACCACGCGAACCCGCACCAACAACATCAGTGAGATCGCCCAGGTACTCGGTGTAGAAGCTGCAAGAAATGCAATTATCCACGAAGCACAGTCAACGTTAAACGAACAGGGTATCCTTGTCGATGTCCGCCATATCATGCTTGTAGCTGACATGATGTGTATGGAAGGCGAAGTCAAGCAGATCGGGCGACATGGTATTGCCGGGGAGAAAGAGAGTGTTCTCTCCCGTGCTGCGTTCGAAGTGACGGTTAATCATCTGCTCGATGCCGCAGTGGCAAATGAAACTGATGAACTGAGTGGTGTAACGGAAAATGTCATTGTCGGTCAGCCAATCCAGCTTGGAACCGGTGATGTCAGGCTCGTGGCCGTAAAACAACATGATAACTAAAACAAAACCAAAAATCAACCAACTTTCAGGAGAATTGTAGATGGATTTTAATGCTTCATTGAGAAGAGCAATAAAGACCGGAAATGTTATTCTTGGTCAGAACAACACGGAAAAATGCATAAAAGAGGGCAAAGCTCAGATGATCGTCGTCGCGGCAAACTGCCCGGAGAACTTTAAAAACCAGCTTGGCGGGTATGAAAACCTCTTTATCCATACATTTGAAGGGTCAAGCGTAGCACTCGGTAAAGCATGCGGTAAACCATTTATGGTAAGCACACTCGCTATTGTCAGTCCCGGCGAGTCAGATATTCTCTCTCTAAAGAGGACGGCATGATATGGTCGAAGTCAAACTGACCGAAGACTGCATGCGCTTGATCTCCCAGTTTGAGTCGCTGACCGGTGCGGGAAGCCGTGACTGTGTCGTCGATGAACGCAATGGGAGACTCATATTTGTTGTCAACCCCGGTGATATGGGGCTTGCGATCGGCAAAAAAGGAGTGTCTATCAAGAAGGCATCCGAAGTGATGGGAAAAAAGATCGAAGTTGTGGAATATAACAGCAACTCGGAACAGTTCTTAAAAAACTGTTTTCTGCCCGCACAGGTGACGAGTATAGTCTTTACCGGTGAAGCCGGAGCACAATCTGCAACGATCGAAGTCCGTGATGAGGACAGGGGTATTGCAATCGGTAAGGATGGTAAAAATATTTTCAAAGCAAAGAAACTGGCCTTACGACAACACAACATTGTAGATGTGCAGATTCTTCAAAAACCTGACGATATCGAAGCGGCACCTCCTCAGTAACACTCTTTTTATCCGTTTAATTGGCAGGTGTTTAACCCACGGCTGTTTTATCCGCAGCAATAAGTTTTGATATATCTGACCTTTAACCAATACGCAAGAAAACAAAAAAGACTACGGGCTTGGGGGGATTTGAACCCCCGACGTCCGGGTTAGAAGCCCGGCGCTATGTCCAAGCTAAGCCACAAGCCCTCGTGGTGCCTATAAGATTCGTATTCCGGGCTAATTAATCTGTGTCATGATCCAGAATGAGTACGTGCCCGATCAATCTCGGGAAATACGCCTTGTATGCATCGTACCCGATCTACACCCTGATTTAATTGTAAAAATAACGGTTGAATCTTTTTTTAGCATTCAGCCGGCATGATAACATGCAGCTTTACTTATTTCGACATATGTAGGTGAACAGAGCTTTTCATGGAAGACTTCTCGTACTACAGAAGAGAAACAATATTTTACCTGAACTCTTGCCGACATCCGCTCCCGCTCCTCATAATATACTCCTTTGGAGTACTCTACGATCCGTTTCATGGAGATCGATGACGAGAGAAGATCGACACATATGCCATTATCGCCGGGGCTTACGTCTTCAACATCTGTTGATGTCAAGAAGATCTGTGCATCGGGCCCGGATTCGATACTGGCGATAGTCACAATATTCTGGGTACTCTGGAGCTCGATAGTGCGGGGTCTTCCTTCCCGGAGATCCCTGATCACTTCTGGCGATATACCGGTTAATGCAGCACATTTCATTGAAGGTCACCCGTACATTGGAAGATCTTTTTTCGGCGTTGTGTCAGCAGACTGTTGGACTTCCTCAGAAATCTTGTGCATACTCTGTTCGATTTCGTCAGCTTGTTCCAGAAGTGGTTTTACATCGAGGCCAAGGTTGTACATCTTGTTGAGCACTTCAATGGTTGCCGCAGAAGAACGTGGATCCGGTGCATTGATCGTTTCCCCAAGAAGACCAAATCCCGGAATACCCCGGATCTTGCAACCAGTTAGGATACTTGACGCGATACCAGAGATACTCCCTATAGGAAGCACAAGAGTATGATCCTGAATCCTCTGGAGCGCTTCTGTTGTCGTAGCAACACCAAAAACGCGTTTCTCAGATTCATTGGTGACGATTCCGGCAATAGTGAGCACTTCCTTTGGCTTATAAGGAGCGAGCCAATCGAGAATGCCGGTGGAGATCTCGTAACAAATCATAGGGTGAATAGGAATATCCGCAACTATTGCAGTAATATCATTTTTCATATAAAGACGGACGGGATCATTTATCACGCCCTTGTTCATCATAGCAAGCGGGGGAAAGTACCGGGAGGTCATTGTGCCTACCTGCTCGAATTCGAGCTGATCGACCATATATTGGAGCGCGATCGTTCCAACAAGCCCACTTCCGGGAAACCCCATCAAAACAGCGGTGCCCTCACTTGGCAGGGGTTTTGAAAAAATCATGAGGTCATGCGATGAATCTGTCGTCATTAAGTTAACATATACGCACTACCTAAAAAAGTGTATGCAGGAGTACCCCATTAAACGAGGTCTTACAAAAGATCTCGAACAAAGAATTGTTACTGAACTCCGAAACTGTTTCGGGGTTGAGCCGGAAAAAAACGGGAACTTGTATCACATTAGCTACGGAGCACTGAAACGGCTGGAAGCGATCGCCGGTGCCGGTGGAAAGACCCTTCGTGTGAACACCGAGTCTGATATAACGGCAGGCGATGAAGTTATCATTGACACAAATAAGAGGTTCAGGAAATTTCTGGACGGAACTACCGGATTCTCGACAAAGGAACGGGTAAAACGGTCAAAAAGTGTAGAGGGAGAATAATTTTCCTTACTACTGCTTTTTCCAGACTTTTCATTATACGACAAATACGGTATCGCATCATTTGAGTAGCTATAGCGAACCGGTGTTGCAATGTATTCTCTGTTTAATTGCCAGAGCGGCTGCGAATTCTAAAAAAGAAAATTTATTCAATCACAATCGCCGGCTTGAATGGCAGGGCTGTTGCCCCTTTTGTATATGCGCTTGTTTCAGCATTGGCAATATGAACAGGGATACCGAACTCATGTTCAAGAAACGCCTGAGCCGCTTCAAAGACTGCACGTTCATTAACTGATTCCTTTGCAAGCGGTGTGACGACATGCGGAGGAAGACGGTGGATGAGGGTAGTACACTGTTTTGCTGCATCGGTCGCTTCCCGGCCCCGTTTCTTCATATCTTCGTTTTTCATTATTTCTTTAAGCACAGAGTTGCGGTCGCTTGAACGGGCGATCGTTTTAAAAATATTATGCTTCCATTCAGGTGCAAGAACTATGGTAATCGATTTTGGTGTGATTTGGATCAGTTTCTGGATCGATTCTATATCCTCGACAGTCCGTGCGAGAAGTTCCTCTGCAAGTTCGATATGTGTATTGACGAGATTTTCATCAGCTACCGGCCACTCTGCAAATGAAATTAGATCTTTATTGCCTAATTCCTGCCAGATATGTTCGGCGGTAAATGGTATAAATGGTGCAAGAAGCCGGGTCCACACCGAGCAGAGGGTACTCATCTCCCTGCTGCCGCAACAGCCATCGGGCAGCCGGCGCCGGTACCATTTCAGATCTGTCTCAATGCCAAATGAGGCCTCCTGGAGTGCCTGACGAGTCTGGAAGTTTTCAAGGGCCGCGGTCATTTTTAGGATATGCTCCTGGAGCCGGCTGATCAACCAGCGATCGATGTCCTGTGGTTCTCCTGCTGCATCCCGCATTTCCAAAACGGTCGCGTAAAATCGCTCTATCTGCTTTTTGGTGGAAAGAACCAGTTCATTTCTCCAGTCAAAGTCCTGCCAGGGTTCTGCGCTGCCGGTTAAAAACATTCTGACGGTATCAGCACCAAATTCGCTGACCGCATCCTCAAGTAAGAAAACGTTGCCTTTTGATGACGACATCTTGGCACCGTTTAAGAGTCCCATGCCGAACACGACCATGCCTTTTGGCAGTTTATCCTTTTCGAAGATAGTCACGTGGTGGAAGATCTGGAAGGTTAAGTGGTTGGAGATGAGGTCCTTGGCCGAGAACCGGAAATCATACGGGTACCAGTAAAGGAACTCTTCGCGCATTGCGTCCAGTTTCTTCTTCTCCGGAAGATTCGGTGATTTCCTGCCAAGGAAGATATAGTCAAAAACCTCGGGAGTAAGGAGTTTGGGGTCGATCTCCCGTATCCTGTGGGCGATTGTATAATAAGCCATGTAGATTGTAGAATCGGAAAGTGGCTCGATCAGCTGGGCCGGGTCCCAGGGGAACCGAGTGCCAAGACCAACGCGCCGCGTACAGGCCCAGTCCTTTAGCCAGCCGATCGTCCGTTCAAATTCTGCACGGACCTCAGGCGGGACGAGCGCCATATCGTTTAAGTGGTTTCTTGTCTGCTCTTTCCACGTGGGATCGCTGTACTTCAGGAACCACTGGTCATGAAGGATCTTGACTTTGACCTTGTTCCCGCACCGGCAGATCACCGGACGGGTGTCAAACTCGAACATAACGACTGAATGGTATTTTTCACACATTTCCTGCGCGACTTCTTCCCGTGCTACCCTGACCGGCTGACCTCCATACTTATCGAAAAGTTTTCCTTTCGAAAACTCGGCTGAATAGATCTCCTGTGTGAGGGAGTCCATACGGCTGTCCATTTGGTGTCGGATACCTGCCCGTTCAACAGCATCCTGGGCCGGGACATTTCCATACCCTTCTACTTTGATCAAAGGAATCGGCTTGATTTGTGTATATTTTCCCTGCTGCTGAAGGTCGCGGAGTGCAATGTAATCGAATGGTGCATGAGCGGGCACACTCATGACCAAACCGGTCGCCATATCCGGGTCGACGAAATCGGCGGGAAGGATTGGAATAGTACCGCAAAGTGGATGGGTTACGGTCTTATCGATGAGATCTATTCCCTCTATCTCTTCTTTAACCTCCACTATGTGATCTTGTAAGACGAGTTTTTCTGCCGCTTCTTTTGAAATAATCCATAGTTTCCCATCAATGAGTGCCCTGACATACGTCACATTAGGGTTTGCCCAAAGATTAGTGACCCCATGGATTGTTTCGGGCCGGAGCGTGGCGGTGGGGATAAATGCATCTCCATGCTGGAACATGACTAGCGTGAACTTGATCACATCAGCCTTGTCCCCTTCGAGAAGGTCGTGATCACCTACAGGGTTCTCATCAACCGTGCAGTAACGGACCGGGTGAGCTCCTTTAATTACGTGACCGGCTTCATACAGATGCTTCCACTGCCACTCCACGAATTTACTATAGGTCGGGTCGACCGTGATAAACCGTCGGCGCCAGTCAATCGAGAGGCCGCATGAGGTCATTACGCGTTGGTATTCGGCCGCAAAATGTTTGACAATTGTCAACGGTTCGGTAAACTCTGCCAGCACATTTTGCGGGACTTTATAGAGGTCGCGGTACAAATGGATCGTTTTTGGATCGTTCCTAGCAATCCTCTTTGAGATCCCGACGACTGGTGCTCCGGTAACATGGAAGGCCATCGGGAAAAGAACCTGCTTCCCTCTCATCCGCCAGAATCGCGCGATCACATCAGGGACGATGTAAGTGCGGCCATGGCCGACGTGCATAGCGCCACTCGGGTACGGGAATGCGACGGTCAGGTAAAACTTTTCGCGGTCTGAAGGGTTGGACTCAAATGCCCGTGCCCACCGCTCATGTGCTTCTTTTTCAAATGTTGCCAAATCAAATTCACTCAAACCCTTCACCTTCTTGTTTCACGATGAAAAATGGTGCTTAATAAAACTCCTACTTTAGTTATACTGGCCTCAGCTTGATGATCTCATTATTCTGGTAGCGCCGGATCATCTCCTGCGCGATACTTGAGTTCTTGGCAAGACTGATCTCACCGTTGTCGTTAACGGTTGCGGTAAAGAGATACTCTTTGCCGGCAAAAACGTCCACAATTTTCCCGCACTGATCCGGGGCGATTATCATGAGCTGTTTTTTATCAGTCTGGATTTTAATTCCGCCGCCGAGTGAAATTTCTCCTTCGGGTTTTGCAGCCGGTTGGGCATGCTGGCGCTCGAGATCTGATTTTGGCTTGATGTCAATGCCGATCCCTATCTTGTTGACAATGGCAGAAACGTTCTTGCCCCCTTTACCAATGGCTGCCGGTACATCCTTATCATCAATATAAACGACAGCCTTTGTGTCGCTGATCATCTCGACATCGACAGAACCATCGGTATATCTGCCGATCTCACGCTGGATTTCCTTCTCATTAAGCTTCCATCCAGGATGATCATCAGTTGGTGCCCGGGGCGTAGCATCGGGAATTGCAGCAAGAGAACTGCTTGGTTTGCTGACCGGGAGGACCGGCTGGCCGATATTCTGGATCGATAATGGTTTTTGAACTGATGTTACCGGTATTTCGGGGGCATTGGAAAGGACTGGCATGACGATAGTCTGACCGTCATATCTGAACACATCGAGCACAAGAGAGCCCGTTTCAGAATCCGTTACGGTGGTTACCGGCCGGATGTGCATCTCGTTACCCATGCCTTCAGGCACCTTGATAGTAAATCCTACATCGTAGATCTTTGTAACTACACCTTTTTCTAAAAACACAATGGTGTTAATGATCTGCGCAAGGACGGAGAAGTCCTCGCGATCGGAAAAGCGTTGGAGTGCATCCTGGACGCTATTTGCATGGATGACGCCAACCATACCAAGACCCGCAAGGCGCATATCAGCAAAAACCGTGAAGTCTTCATTCTTGCGCAATTCATCGAATACTACAAAGTCCGGACGAACCAGCAGAAGAACATCTGCGGTGTTTGACATGCTGCCGTCAAGTGTAGTGTACTGCGTAATCTGGTCCGGCACCTGTAGTTCACGGGGAGCTTCCATGGTTTTAACAACATATCCGCTTTCAGATAGATACGTCGCGATACCTTGGGCGAGTGTGGTTTTTCCTGCACCGGGTGAACCGGCGATAATTAGGCCTCTCCGGTCTGAGATAATCCGTTTCTTGATAATGTCTGCTTTTGCGTAATTGTCAAGTGTCACGTCTACGATCGGGCGCACAGCGGTAATTTCCATACCATCAGAGAAAGGCCGGCGGGCGATTGCAATGCGGAGTGAACCGATCTGGACAACGGTAATTCCTCGCTTCTCGATCTCGATGAATCCATCGGGATCTCGTTTTGCACGCTCGAGAATCTCCTGCGCAAGGTTGCGGAGTTCATACTCGCTGACCGGCTGATCGCGGATTTTTACCAGTTTCATATCGTTGATGGTCCCTTTCTTTGCGACCGGGCTGACACGCTCCTTGAGATATACGGCAATAGTGTGCTCGTCAAAGAACTGGTCGATACCAAGAGGGACAAAATCGGTGACTTGAGGTTTGAGGTAAATAACGTCAAGACCTTTTGCCCGTGCGACTTCGGCCTGGACATTATCGCTGGTGATAAAACGCGCAGCATTTTCGATTGCAATGTTCCGTATCATCGAGTCGATCTCGCCGCCACTTGCAAGCTTAACTTGTTCGAGTGTAGGGCGGATGCCGGAAAACTTTAATTCGATGGTTTTCTCCTCAGCCATCTTACATAATGACTGGAGCTCATTGAGGCCAGAGAACCCTATCTCGCGCCCATTATTTGCCTGGGCTTCGAGCTCTGCAATTACTGCCTCGGGGACGATTATTGTGGCTCCTTTGTATTCACCGGCTTTTATCATCGAGGTTATGCGTCCGTCGATGAGGACGCTTGTATCTGGTACCAATATCATAAAATATTCTTCCTCCATTATAGTATGGTTTTATATACTATTTGTTCAACGAATGGGTACGTTGATGGTACTGATATGAGGCGTTGGGGTTTATAAGCGGTTCGGGGGGAAAAGAAAGAGCTGGTTTAATATCAATCATGATCTGCATCTTTTTCATTGTGGTATCCACTTTGGGCATAGTAAATAAGAAAATTCAATACGTTTGACCGGCAGAGCACTATATTCCTCAGTAGTGCCAATTCCGTACTCAACAATTATAAGAAAACGGAGGAGATTTATGACAGTAAAACGGTGTCCCCGGTGTAAAACAGACAATCCGGAGATCTACGATCATTGTCTAAACTGCGGAACCCCCCTACCTGAAATCACGAAACCGCAGGGTATGAAAAGGTTCCTCCTTCCGGTATTTGTGGTAGTGTTCGTGGTTATAGTGGCTGCAGTCGTAGTGGTCCCTGCTCTTCATTACTCATTGACAAGTGGCAGGATCATTTCAACAGCTATCAGTAGCACTCCCCTCTCTCAGGATCAGATTCCTCAATATGAGCTCAACCAACCTGCCCGCGCAGGTGACCTGCAGGTGAACATAACTGGAGACCACTTGGGTGAGGTACAGTTCAACGGCGACCGGTTTTACACTGTAATTATATCAGTACAGAATTTTAATTCAGAAGAAACATACACACTTTCTGCATCAGATTTTATCCTTACTGACAATGAGGGGAATTATTATAATCCGCTAGGGATCCAATCCAAGACCTCTTATGATGCTCTTCCCAATCAGACCGGCACTGCAGATTTAGTTTATATCATCCCTCAAGGTACTAACAATCTGCGATTGTTGTATACCTTCCCACCTGATACAGCAGCTCCCGGTGAAGAGCGATCTGAGGTTGCATTTATCCTGTAATGCCAGGTTCATAAAAATTATCTTGAGCTTTCCTAAATATAGGGCATTTACAATAAAGGTGAGCTGATAAAACAACCATGAACCTTTTATACCCTGTAACAAACCTTACTCCATGCATCTTCGATCTGGTCGTAGAGCACTGATCATCAGTGTTCTCGTCCTTATGGTCGCGCTCATTTTTATCGCGGGTTGCACTAATAAATCCATACCGGCTCCTCCTCCGACAAGGGTCTATACTCCTCAAACAACTATCCTCATGGGAAGTGCTAGTGTTAACCCCCAGATCCTTGTTATCAGTAAAGGTGTTACAATCACATGGCTTAATCAAGATTTGGGATTTCATACCATTACATCAGATTCTGGGGATCCCGACTCCTTTACTTCTCCCCCTCTCGCAACTAATCAGGAGTTCCAATTCACGTTTGCCCTTCCGGGAACATATGGATATCATTATACCGATAATTCTGCAATAAAAGGAACAATTATTGTACACTAATCTTACAAACCAATAAAAAGAATTTTCTTCTGGTTTTTAGTGTAAATAATTTCCACCGAAAGTTGCTATCTATTGGGGATGGAAGGATCAACTCTAAAAAAAAATTACTTGATTTCGATTCTCTCGCCGGTTTCCATATAATGGACATTCTCCGCCATTTTACAAGCATGATCAGCGCAGCGTTCCAGATACCGTGCGATAATAATATAGTAAGTGGCAAGCGTGATATTTTTTGGATTCTCCATCATGAATGTTATCGCTTCGCGAAAGATAGAGTGACGTAGTGTATCAATAGCATCATCCCGTGCTGAGAATCCCTCGAGTTTCTTCAGGTCCTCAGTCTCGTAGGCATTGATAGCGTCTTCGATCATCGTAAGCACGTATTCCGACATGAGTGGAATACTCATCATATTTGCTATATGGGGCTTTCCTGAAATTTCCTTAATTATTTTCGCGGTTGATTTGCCATATCTCCCTATTCGTTCTGATGCGGCGATAATTTTGAGGGAGCAAACAATAATTCTCATATCTTTTGCCACAGGCTGGTTCAATGCAATAAGCTGGTAACAATTCTCCTCAAGTGCAACCGTCATTTCCCTGAGCTGGTCTTTTCGGCTTAGTACCGTTGCCGCGAGAGTGGAATCCTGATTACTGAAAGCATCCTGGGAATCCTTTAGCATAGATAATGCAAATCGGGCCATCCCCGTGACTTCTTTTTTAAGATCTTTGAGTTCAGAATGGAATTTGTCAGTCATTATCCTTCCCTACCCGAATCGTCCAGTGATGTAGTTCTCGGTCAGATCTTCTTTCGGGTGCTCGAATATATTAGTGGTTTTGTCATACTCGATCAGTTTTCCCAGGTACATGAATCCGGTGAAATCACTGACACGGGCGGCCTGTTGCATGTTATGTGTGACGATGATTACGGTATAGTCTTCTTTGAGCATCTCGATGAGGTTCTCTATTTTTGCCGTTGCGATCGGATCCAGTGCCGAGCAGGGCTCGTCCATAAGAATCACTTCGGGGCCCACAGCCAAGGTACGGGCAATACAAAGCCTCTGCTGCTGACCGCCGGAAAGCCCAAGAGCTGAATCGTTAAGTCTGTCCCGGACTTCTTCCCAGAGAGCTGCATGACGCAGACTCTTTTCGACAATAGCGTCAAGGTGCGCACGATCGTTTATTCCATGAACCCGTGGTCCGTACGCGACGTTTTCGTAGATTGATTTAGGAAAAGGATTTGGCCGCTGGAAAACCATGCCAACCCTTTTTCTCAGTGCTACTACGTCCATTCCATCACCGAGCATATTCTCGTTGTCAAGGAGGAGTTCACCGGTCATCTTGACTTGAGTGATGAGATCGTTCATCCGGTTGAAGCAGCGCAGGAGCGTGGATTTCCCGCACCCTGAAGGTCCGATCAATGCGGTGGTCTTCTTCTTTTCAATCTCCATGGTGATATCCTGGAGAGCGTGTTTCTCGTTATACCAGAGGTTCAGGTTTTTTGTGGAAATGACGGTTGAATCTGACATAGGTTATCCCCGTGCCTTTTTTGTATAGTGACTTCGGATCAGGATAGCAACTGCGTAGAATGCTACAACAATGATCAGGAGGACAAGTGCCGTTCCGTACTTGTTGGTCGATGAGCCCGGTACATTGGTCGAAAGTATGAAGAGGTGGTACGGTAGTGCCATCACGGGCTGGAAGAGCGATGTGGGTAGGAACCGGGTCGAGAATACAACTGCTACGAACATGATTGGCGCAGTTTCACCTGCAGCTCTCCCGATGGAGAGGATTGCGCCGGTTACGATCCCCGGAACCGCGGGCGGGAGGACTACTTTGCGGATAGTCTGCCATTGCGTCGCCCCGAGCGCCAGGCTCCCTTCGCGGAGAGACTGCGGGACGTTTTTGAGGGCCTCTTCCGTTGTACGAATCACGGTAGGCAGCACCATCAGCGCTAGGGTGATCATGCCGGCAAGGAGGCATACGCCTATGTTAAGGAAGAGCACGAGGAAGGCAAAGCCGAACAGTCCAAAAACGATCGAGGGCGTCCCGTTGAGGAGATCGACACCGGTCCGGATCAGTTTTGTGACCCGCCCCTCACGGGTATATTCGACCAAATAGATCGCCGCTCCGACACCAAGAGGGAGGGCAATAGCAATTGCTCCTGCAACCAGGTATAATGTTCCGACAATCGCCGGAAAAATGCCGCCACTTCTGCCAAGATCTGTGGGTGGCTGCGTCAGGAATTGCCACGATATCGCTGGCAATCCGTTCACAATAATATAACTCAGAATTATTGCCAGAATGGCTAAAACAGCTATCGCAGCAGCAATGACGCAGGCAAATGCTACCTGCTCGATATGGTGCCTTGAGATCCGGTTCCTGCCATGGTGCCAGACAGCAGCTGCAAGAATGATGATGAGCACTACCTCCCAAAGACCGGCTACAAGCAACAGGAGAGCAAGGAGAGCAAGGAGGATGATTCGGAACCAGGATTGGAGTTTTTCCTTGACTAGATCAAAATTACGTGATTGAATCAACGGCCTTTTCGCTCTGCTTCCCATCCTGCCTTCCTTGATGTACGACAGAATGGCGACCGCGCTCATGTTGATAATGAGCGTGATGATGAGAAGGACTACTGCCACACCAAACAGTGCGTGGTAGTGTGTGCTTCCGACCTCAACATCGCCCATCTCGATTCCAAGGGTACCGGTCAAAGTTCGGACCGAGGAGAGCACATTCCAAATTGGGTTCGGAATGATGGCAGTATTCCCGGTTACCATCAGAACTGCCATGGTCTCACCGATTGCGCGGCCGATTCCAAGGATGATTGCCGCTGCGATCCCGGAGAGGGCCGCTGGCACAATAACCCGGCTGATCGTTTGCCAGCGGGTTGCACCGGTTGCGAGGGATCCTTCCCGGTATTCTCGGGGGACCGAACTGATGGCATCCTCGGAAACGCTGATAATCGTGGGAAGCGCCATGATCCCTAGAATGATCGACCCGGCAAGCCAGGTCTGCCCGCTCGCGACGTTAAATGAGATACGGATGAAATTGCTTAAAACAATCAGGCCGAAGAAACCGTAGACAACCGAAGGGATACCGGCAAGAAGCTCAGTGGCCGGTTTGAAAACACTTTTTACCCGGGGTGATGCGAGTTCTGAAATATAGATCGCACAGCCGATAGAAAGCGGGACAGCAAAGATCATCGCTCCGAGGGTTACTAGGAGCGTACCTACAATGAGAGCGGATATCCCGTACAACGGCACAACTTGAGCTGGAGCCCACGTAGGTCCGAAGAGGAAATTAACCACTCCCACCGTTTCAAAGATTGAATAGCCATCCCGTAATAAGAAGAGTAGGATAAATGCAACAACGATTACAGCGAAAAATGCTGTGAAGAAAAATACAGATCTAATACCTTTTTCCCTGATGCGGGAAACCGTCGCGGTACTTCCCGGGCTCTTTTGAGTAATGAATTCTGACAGGGTAATGATGCGTCGCCTCTTTGGGGGATAAAAAAAGTGTGTTTACAGGTAAATCCTTGCCACTTCAGCTGGTCAGGGCAACATACCCCTGCTGGACAACAATCTGCTGACCGGCTGGGCTGAGTAGGAAATTGATGTAATCCGCAGCAAGACCGGTTGGCTGACCATTTGTGAGCATATAGAGGTCACGGTGGATGGGGTAGGTCTTGTCCTTGACCGTGGCCACGGACGGAGCAATCTGGGTTCCATTTGCCAGCTGAATCGGGAGTGCCTTCACGGTATTATCGAGATAACCAATGGAGATGTACCCGACTGCATTGGGCGTCTGGGCGACTTCCTGGAGGACTGCACCGTTTGAGTTATCCTCATGCATGGACATGGAATCGTTTGTGTTCTGCATCACGAACTGATCAAAGTAGGTACGGGTACCGGAGGAACTGTCACGGCCAACGAGTACGATCTGGTTGTTGGAGTTTGCTACTCCTGCCCCGGGTACGGAAGACCACGAGGTGATGCTCCCGTTGTAAATCGCCTTGACCTGGTCAAGGGTGATCGACGAGATCGAGTTTGCGGGGTTGACAACGATCGCAATACCATCGTGGGCAATCGTGATGATGTTCATGTTGCTGTCCTGCGCCAGCTGGGCAGGGGAGACAGCAGCCGAACTCATGCCGATATCCACTTTATTATTAATGATAGCCTGGATTCCAACTCCTGATCCTCCGCCGGAAACCTGGATGTTTGCGTCAGGGTGTGTAGCCGAGAAGTTGTCTGCAACAGCCTGTGCGATAGGAAGAACTGTGGTCGAACCACTCAGTGTCAGGGTCTCGCTCTGGGATGTTGCTGCGGGTGCATTTGTTGCTGCCGGTGCACTGCTAGCCGGTGTGGCGGCTGCTGTAGCAGGAGCGGTGGTTGTTGCACTGTTGCTGGTACATCCAGCAACGAGAATCGTTACAATAAGCAATGCCGCAAGGCATGCAGTCACTAATACATACGAACTCCGTTGGGATTTCATGATGTTCGATCATGAATTTATTCCCGTACTCATATACAGTTTTTCGACATAAAATATGGGGATATATACTCAAAAAAGTTACAAATAGAGATTGTTGTATTCATCATATCTCTCTATTCATCTCAAGCGTTTGAAATGAAAATGTGTTATCGTTTATCCAATTTGTCGAATGCTCAACGTTAATTCTTACTCAAAGTCAGTCTAAATTGTTAGTTATTCCAACCCATTCTTTTTTTGACAGCTACAGGTGGGATCACATTTACCGGACTCTTCCTCGCAAGGTTCGATATGAATTGTTATTTTTGCCCGGGGATATTCCACGAGCAGATCTGATTCAAGATGATCGGCAAGATCATGGGACCGTGTGACTGAGATCTCTCCAGGTACGACAAGATGGAACTCGATAAAGATATCCGGGCCGGAACGCCGTGTACGAAAACCATGAAAGCCGGCATACTCGCTGGAATGCATGCAGATGATCGCTTTTATCCGTTCTTCATCTTTTATTGGGATGGAATGGTCGATAAGATCGGCAAATGATCGTCGCAGCATATTCGTCGCAGCATACAGTATCACAATGCTGATTCCGATTGCAATAAGTGGGTCAAGGACAGCAAGGCCGGTAATATGGATCAGAATTAATCCAGAAAAAACCCCCAGTGATGTGTAGATATCTGTCCGCAGATGCAATGCGTCGCTCTCGAGGGCAATGGATTCGGTTTCTTTTGCCACTTTCATAAGACGTGACGAAACATACCAGTTTGCAATTACTGAAATGCCCATCACTATAATACCAAAAGAAAGCAGCCCCGAGGGAAATTCCTGCTCCGGCCCATTTGTCAACCTCAGTAGTGCTTCGGCAATAATTATCAGCGCCGCGCCAAAAATGAGTAGTGCCTCGATGAGACCTGATATATCCTCAAATTTGCCGTGCCCGAACGAGTGACTTGCGTCGGGAGGCTCCGCAGATTTTTTAACCGAAAAAAAGGCGATTAAAGAGGCTAAAAGATCAATGGAAGTATGAATAGCTTCAGAAATAATACTTACCGAGCCGATAGCAAAGCCAACACCAAATTTAAGGATTACAAGACTTGTGTTGGAAATAATCGAGAGACGTGCCGTTTGCACTTTTAATCGATCGGTGACTTCTTTTTGTTTGGGAGATGGCGTCATAGAGCTTTTCTTAGAAATACCCGCTGTAAATGGGGTTTCAGGCAAAAACGATCTTCACCGGCATTTTAGTGTTTTGTTGTTCCATAGACTTTTTCTGGGTCAAAAATCTTTTCCCCAATGATTATGCCATCGAGTGTCCTGAAAAAGCAACTGCGGTATCCGGTATGACAGGCAGCGCCAGTTTGCTCAACCTCGTAGATAAGGCAATCCTCATCACAATCCACAAGAATCCTCGCAACCTTCTGGAAATGTCCGCTTTCTTCCCCTTTCTTCCAGAGTTTTTTCCGACTCCTGCTGTAATAATGGGCAAAACCGGTATCTTCCGTGAGTTTGACTGCCTCCTCATTTGCATAAGCCATCATCAGAACCTCCCCTGTTTTCTCATCCTGTACAATTACCGGGATTAGTCCACCATCCAGAAATTTCAGAGAGAGCGTATCACGCACCTCCGGTAAATAATTTTATGATCGAGAAAAGGAAATCTCCTAAAAGAATTGCCGAAATAAATCCGGCGGTGATCGGAAGGATAAATGGAACTGCATAGGAAATCCAGACGTTACCTGCTTTTTTGTAGATGCCCAACTCCTTTTGAAACTCTTCAGGGTGTTCCCGGAGGTCTTTGGTATATACGCGGCCCTCATCAGAACGCATCCTGTGCAGAGAGTCCCAAAACCCAATAAATTTTCGTTCGACTTTAGCATCTTTCTCTACAAAATCTTCCATGACAAATCCCCATGAATCCTGGATTTTCTCTCCATCGACTGGGAAACCAAAGAACATATACTGGAGTGGGGCGCGGTTCTTTTTTATTACATTTATAAAAAAAATGGCAACCGGTGCTACAAGATTGAGGATGAGGGCGTTGATCAATACAGAAAATGAGAGAAATCCCAGTGGGGGTGTATTCAAAAGCGGTGCAAACGGAAACGTCGGAATGCAAAAGGCGATAAAGATGAGTGCCCATGCATCAGCACCGCCGAAAAGGTGCATCTGCCCGAAGATATAGAATACGCCGCAAAAGACCGCAGCAAGGGCAATGTAGATGCCGGAATCTGCCCAACTTCCATCTCCCATCATATAGAACGATGCAATGACGAGGATAATAATTACAAGAATGAAATACCAGCGGCTCAGCACTTCTTCAACATTCGCATCCCGCTTGACTTCTTTTCTTGCCTGTTTTGTCTTGAGTTTGCGTTCAGGTTGTCTTTTGTATTCCCTGTAGGATACATATCCAAGCAGACCGACTAACATCACATACCACGGAATGAGCTGAGTGTCAGGAAATTTTCCCGTAGATATTGCCGGAATAATGAACCAGGAGAGTGCTGGAAGGGCTAGGACTAATGCCAGGTACGGAAACCGGAACGGGGTACCAGGTTCGTGGTTGTCCAGATAGTCGGCGTACAGAAAACTGGATACCAGTGCAAGATAGCCTGCTATCAGACTGATGTTTCCGGTTTGCAGGTAGAAGAGGACAATGGTTGCGGAAATCCCGACAACGAGCATGGGGTACCATGTTCTGAAGGGAACACGGCGGTCCTTAATATCCAGATACGATGCGTAGATTAGGGTAACAAGGACGGCAACAGCCGAAACCACCATCGGATAAAATATCATATGCAGATTCACCGTTATATCTTCTACAACTTATGCGTGGCGATGACAACTTGAGTTGGCATTCTTTTGTTTAGGTGGGTTGGAAGGCTTAATTGTAAAAGAAGCCAAGTGATATATAATAGCGCTTGTTTTCTGTATGAAAACACCTTTGCAAATATATAATACACCAGTTGTGAATATATGATTGAAGGCAATTCAGAACAATTTTGGGGGGAATTCTTATATTTCTGCCCCGGATTGTGTCAAAGAGGATAATTGAATGGATCTGCAGGAAATACTCGAAAATATCCTGAAAGGATCGAAATATCTGGGCACTTATTCTCTGTCCGAAATGCTTACCTTAGCCGCCTCCCAGCGAATGAGTGCTTTGGCTGTAGCAAAAGAAGGGAATTGTCAGTTTTATCTTGCATTCCTGAATGGTGAACCCGAAGGAGCGCTTTATGTTGATACCGAAGGATCTCTTTTTGGTGATAACGCAGTCATCCATATCCGTGAGGGTAGACAATACGTCCTCGTTGATGTGAAACCAGAGATTATTGATGCACTTGTCATGGGATGCCGGATTTTTGAAAAAGGACATCTCCGGAAAAATATTACGTATTCGGTACCGGAGATTGGTAAAAAAAGTAAGGGTCTTGGCGTGATCACTCTTGCAGTCCGCCGTGAAAAAATGCCCCAAAACGGTGTACGTGTATCCATCAGGAAAGATGGAAAGATTGTGGGTAGTGATATTACTACGGGGAATGGTGAGGTCAGCTTCCGGGTTATGTACGGAGACTACACCTGTCTTGTCCAGGACAGGAAACAGGTAGTAACGCATTTTACCATTTCATTTGACGAATCTCATCTTAACCATCTCCTTGATCTTTAAACCCGTTTTAAAAAAATACTCTGTTCCTTTGTTCATAAGCGTCGGCTATCATTTCATGAACAGGATGAAATCATTTAATTATATTCTAACCGAGTAATTTTATGAAGATTGGAAAGGAAGACTTCGAAGCGTTGATCAAGGGAGAAAAAGACATATCCTCCTATATTGAGCTTGATACTGTTGCAGGAACGTATTCGGTTTTTGGTGTGAGGACTGCAAGTAATCCCAATTATCTTATTAAAGCAATCTACGAGATGAATGAGGCCCATTTAAACAAGAAATTGGCTGTAAAGGCTGTCCGTAAATTATTTCGATCAGTTGGTCTCGGTTCTCTTGGCCTTTTTAATCTGTTAAAAAAATCCGGTATGGATCTACCTCCTGCAGAATTCCTTTTACTAGTCTTCAAACTCCAGCATCAGCAGGGTTGGGGAGCACCGTTCGAACTCGTCGAACAAAGTGACAAGAGAATTGTGTTACGCACAAAACATACCTTCGAATCGGAGATCCTTAAAGATTGGAAGATGCCTGTCTGCGGTGTCCACATGGGATGGATTGAGGGCGTACTGATGGCTGTGACCGGCAAGACCTGGTACTGCCTCGAACGCAAGTGTGTGGCAAACGGCGACGATTGTTGTGAATTTGTCGCTGATCAGGTTGAACCCAGTTGGAAATTCAAAGCTCAGGCCGTAGTAAAAGGCGATTCTGCAATTACTGAATTCATTGAACACAAACCCGTGAAAGGTACGATCAAGTTAATCGATGATCCGGTAGTTATAATGCCAAGATTCGTCTTTTCGTCCATGATGAACTCACTAAAAAAGACTATGGGGGAGCTTCCGGCTGGAGGCGTGAACTACAGGGCATATATGGATATGGGTAAGGAAAATATCGAACATTACAAAAAAATGGGTATAACTGAGCCTAAAACGCTCTCTGATATGGCGTTCACCTTTTATTCGCAGATGGGCTGGTTCCGTCTGGTTAAGGATGAATGGAACGAGGAAAAGAAGGAAAAGACAATTACCCTCGATAATACAGTCGAATCCGAAGCATTTGGGAGTACTGGAAAGAATGTCTGCTACTGTACTGCTGGTCTTCTCGCCGGGATAATAGAAGGGTCTTTTGGCATCAAGGTTCAGGCCCGCGAAATTAAATGCCATTCAAAAGGAGACGAGTTTTGCGTCTTTACAATAAGTAATAAAGCTGAATAAATTTCGGGTTTCTTCCCCCCTCCTCCTCTCTTATATTATTGAAACTCATTGCAGTTTCCTTGAGCATGTTCCCCTCCAGGGAGAATTAGATTTTCAGAATTTTTATAAAATGGGGAAATCTATATTTAAATACTCTTGTCTCGTAATGTTAACCGGAAACGCTCCCTGTGAACGCTATGGCCTCGCCCATCCAGATTCTGATTGTGGAAGATGACGAGATAATCTCCAACCTTATTGGCGTTATTCTTGAGAAAAAAGGATATGCTGTTGCCGGCAAGGTTGTTACCGGTGAAGAGGGAATTATGAAGGCTGCAGAGTATCTGCCGGATCTTGTTCTAATGGATATAAATCTCGCCGGCACATTAGATGGCATTACTGCAGCACAGTATATTTATTCTATTTTCCGCATCCCGGTGATTTTTCTGACCGGTCAGTGCGATGACGCTACGCTTAACCGGGCAAAGGCCTCAGAACCCTATGGGTTCCTTCTCAAACCGTTCACGTCGAACGAAATTGTCTCGAATATTGAAATTGCCCTGTATAATCACAACATGAGAAGAAGATATTTTGATAAAGCCTCGCTTTGGGATATAAAAAAGATCATGGCCGCACTTGAGTCCGTGATCATAACTGATACTAAAGGTCGCATCATTTTTCTCAATCCCTATTCATGCAGGCTTTTGGATGTCCTGGAAAAGGATGCGCTTGCAAAACCTCTGAAGAAGGTTCTTATTCTTGTAAACAAGCAGACCGGAGAACGGATAAACGATCCAGCGCTTGACGTACTGAGAGATAAAATTGTCGTAAGTCATGATCTTAACACGGTTCTTGTATCTCTTGCAAACAAGAAACGTCTGGTGGCGCTCACGGCACGCCCGGTAAAAGATGACAAAAACGAAATGATAGGTGTATCAATCCAGATTCGTGAAAAGACCCTCACTGAGATTAAAATGGCTGAAAAGATCTGATACCATCACAGATATGAAAGAAATAATAAAAATAATGGATTACTTTATATCTGACTTCTTTTTGAAAAGCGCCTTAGAGAACCGTTCAATAAATCCGTCCCTTTGTTCTTTGGCGGGGGCTTCTTCCTTATAAGCGACGCCGATGAGTTGTGATGCAATCCGTTGAATGGCTTTTGACGCAGGCGAATCCGGATAGGAAACAACAATCGGTGAGCGCGCTGCTGCTGCCCTCCTTACATTGGAATCTTCTGGAATAATTCCCAGAACTTTTACTCCGAGCACTTTCTCCATTTTCCTTGAAATAACATCACTTTTATCTTGGTCGACACGGTTGATAATTGAACCAAGGACGTGTCCTCCGACAACTTCTGTAAGGATTTTTGTCTTGAGCGCATCGACAATAGAAGATAATTCGGGGTTCACTACAAGGATAACCTCATCGGCTACAGCTAGAGGAACGACACCATCCTTGCTTATACCTGCAGGTGCATCAATCAACAGAAACTCGCATCTTTTTACAATCTCAGAAAGGACGTCCCGGATCTTGTCTGGATCAGCCTGCTGGAAACCTTGGAGCGAAATGCCGCTTGGTATTACTTTAAGGCCTGCCGGACCCGGGTAGATTCCTTCATCGATATTATTCTTCCCTGCAAGAATTTCATGAAGAGTGACCGGAGCATCCTGAAGACCCAAAATCAGTCCGACATTTGCCATGCCGATATCGGCATCCATGAGATAGGTTTCTTTCCCCAATTTCGCAAGCATCGTTCCCAGATTAACCGAAACGGTTGTTTTACCAGTGCCCCCCTTCCCGGATGCAATCGTATATACTTTTACCATTAAGCACCTGTTGTTATCCTGACAATTATCCTTGCGCAAATATTTGTAAGATGGAATATTTTATTTAGTGTGTTTCATATCGTTTTATATCCACCAGTTTAAAATATCTTTTGTCTCGCATACCAAATCCCGATCTGGCTCCTGAGCAAGCATATCTCTCGTTTTGGCAATTCCCACCAATAAGGATCCCTTATGCTCTAAACCAAACAATATAATTCCCGGCGGCCAGGGCCGCATATTCTCTGCGTACATTTCTGAATATCTGGCAACTGCATCGGCAGAATGCGTTTTTTTGGATGAAGCCAGTAACAAGCCGTCAGATGTGGCAAGAGTAATCTCATCGAGCGCGTATTTTTCCGCAAGAGCTTCAAGACTCCCTGAGAGATCTGCCTTTCCTTCAATGCAGTCCCCCTCTTTATTTCGGGCTAGATTGGGAAAATCTGCATTCTCTGTGGGCGAATTGTCAGTAGTATACGCCGGAATCTTTTGTACGCGAAGGGGGGTTCTTGACGGATCCAAATTTATATTGTCAGGGTATTCCTTCGCTCGCCTATGATTTTTTAATAGTATAATCAATATTACAATGCAGATGAGGACTGCGATGACTATACCAATGAATAAAATACCGTTATCAATACCAAACATTACTGGCATACCCGATCACCACTTGATCAATCTTTATCCATCAGATGATCCAGATGGAGATGTTTGACCATTGTTTTGCAATCGTCCCTGATTTTATCTTTTACTTGATCCAGATTCATTGAGTCCAGTATGTCAAGATCATTGTCGAAATCGGATTGTTCGATATTTTTTTCAGGTTTTTCTGGCTCTTGAGGAACCGGATGTTTTTCTGAGCGTATCGCCGGAGGAGGTCCGGTAACCGGATTTTGCGGGCCTGCAAGGCGCCGGGGAATCTTTTCCGCTGAATGCGCAACTAATGTCGCAATTTCTTCCCGTGGTGGAGAGGGGTTTTCTTCAGGTTTGGGTCCGGTTTTTTTTACCAGTACTCGTTGAGCCGGAACGATAGTGTGAGGAGTTTGTTTTCGGGAGGTCGGACGGTTATGTGTGGCTTTTACAATCCGTTCGGCTTTATTGAATTCCAAAGATAACTGGATCTGTTGTTCATCCAGTGTTGAAAGTGCCGCGTCGATATTCTCTCCCTCGAGGGAATTGAGGAGATCCTCGAGTGCAGCATCCCCTTTGAATGTCTTGTACTCTGCGAGGATACATTTCCCTGATTTCATTACGAGAGTGCAGATACTATCCCGGTTTGAAATGCTGCAGATCCCGGAAAATCTCCCTCGTTCAAGCTCAGCGAGAAGGTCGTGAGTTTCCTTGTTCTTTTGGATCTCGCGGAATGTCCCCCGGGGAAGTTGCATGATCTCTCTAATGATCGCATTCAAGTATATAGTTTCTTTTTCCTGTTCACGCAATTTCTTCTTCGCCCAAGGCAGGAACAACGGATTTTGTTTATTACATAAAATATATAAAATTACTATAAATATAGTCTAGTTTACAGATCAAGGCTTTAATGAAGTTTTTTTTGTTTTTTAAGGATTATTGTCCTATATCCAATTGATAAATAAACCCAACCTATTAATATGAAAAAAACAAGAGTAACATTTATTAAATGGTGAAAAGATGCTCAAACCGTTATTAGATGAGTTCCTGAGGGTTGAAGGAGTATCTGCTGCGGTCGTGGTGGGAAGAGATGGGTTTGTGATCGAAAGCGCAGTTTCAGGGAAACTGGATGTGGAGGCTCTTGGTGCAATGGCTTCAACCGGCCTTGGGACTTCTGAAGCAATGGGAAATACCCTTGGAAAAGGTGAGCTCTCCCAGATGCTTGTTGAACTTGAAAAAGGACCTATAATTCTTGCGCCTCTCTCCGCAGATGAACTAATCGCCATTGTTGCGGATTCAACAGCAAACATCGGCAGGATCCGGTACGAATTAAAGAAAAATAAGGAACGTCTCGTCGCAGCTCTCTAGATCCATTAGTTATCTGGCTATTTTTATGAAACTGCCGGCAGGAAGACAAGAGGGTGTCGTTATAGATCCCAAGAAAGAAGATGTAATTCAGTACCTCAAGGTGTTTAGAGGTGCTATTGAGATTACAACAATCCGGGGAAAGGGATTTATTCTTATACGTGATGGCGAACTCATTGCAGCATTCTTCGAAGACAAAGAAAGTGTTTACCGGGCAGATGCTGCGGTAAGATATATCATGGATAATCCTGCCAATGACGGCGACAGCCACCATCAGCAACATTTTGTTATGAGATCTTATAATGAAGAAGAGTATGCAGAATCTCTGAAAATATGCACACAAGGGAGGCTCCTGATGGAGTCGCTCCCTATGGAGAAAAGTACCCCACCTCTCTCACATAAAAGTCAAGAGCATTCCCTTGATCACACGTCCCCCCGGGTTGACGAATCCATTCTTAACAAACTTATGTGCCAGCCGGGAGTTATCGCTGTTTCTGCATTCTATGAAGGATTTCCCGTCCTTTCATTAGGTGAAGCCGATTTTGAACATGTGGCGGCACGGGCAGAGGATTTTGTAAGGACCGGTACTAAAATAGCTCAGGATATGAACCTTGGGCAGCCCGGCCAGCTGATCCTCGAAACTGAAGAAAATAAATTTATAATAGTCCCTTGGGGAGATCTTTTTCTTTGTATCATTACACGTGCGGATGCTCAGCTTGGTCTCATGCGGGTTCTTATCCGCAGTATCCAGAATATGGTGAACCGTGAAAACTAACCATACCAACGTATATTTGCTGGGGAAGGTTTTTCCTGCATTGCGTTCAGAGAATACATATAGTCTGAGAAAAAAATATCTTTTATATAAATGCTGGTAATGGTGAATATCGGGTAGGAGGAGATTTAACTTGAAATCACAGGATGATGAGGAAAATAATGATGTAAGCACCCTTCTTAAAAAAATCAAGGGCATTCAGGCGCCGGCGAAAGAATCGACAGGGTCCGCAGTAGCACCTCCTCCAGATAAGAAACCCGGAGAAGGAGAATCAGATATTGGTGAGAGTGGTGATTTTTCCGCGCTCATAGAAAAGCTCAGGCTCACCAATAATCCTCCCTCGGTTGGAGCTGATCAGGAAACTCCCCTCCCTCAAAATGTAGATTTTCTTCCTGAAAAAAAACTCGCGCCTGGGGAGCCCGAAAAAGAAAGATCCGGTGATTTCTCAGCGGTTATTCGCAAACTTGGCATGGACAGCAAAGCAACCACAGGTGCTGAGCCGGAAACGGTAACACCCCAGGAGAAGACTCATATTCCCGAAGAGGGGCAGGATGATTTGGATGACCTGCTTGAAGATGTTTCCACGGCAAAACAAATTCGTGAGCCTCCTGATGTAAGCAATGATGACGTTCGTGCAGGTCAGAGCAAGGTCATGGAACAACCGGCAATACCTTCTGTGGCCATTCCACCCCCTGAAAAAAAATCCCCTCATAAAGTGACCGAATCCTTACCTGAACCTATCGTAGAAATAATTGAAGAAGACCCTCGTGAAAGCAAAACCTCCAAATTTTTCAAGAAAAAGAAGGCAGTGAAAAGTGAAGGTGAAGAGGGTAATGCAGCGGATGTAATTGTAAGCGACGCAGATGAACGAATCATATCCGCGGACCAGATTTCGGAGTATTCCGGACTTATTCTCCCCAAAGGCGCGACATTCCAGATTGACGAGATCAATCTTCATGGGAGAATGCATTCATTTGAAAGTACCGGGTCCGGTTCTCTGCCCCCGGAACTTGCTGATGTCTGGAAAAGGGAATTTTCAAGCGCCGGGTTCAAGGATCTGGAGTCTGAACTGAATTTGGAAAAGGAAAAAATTGATCAGGCTGCAACAAAGAAATCCGGATTTGCCGCTCTTTTCGGCGCCATACGACAGACGACTGTTGATTATGATCCCAAATTACACGGTCCTCTGGTGGATCTTTCCTTTGATATAAAGCCCGGTGTTGAAGAAATGGAGATGTATCCCGTCAACGAACCATATGCATATGTCCGGGTTATCTATGACCATTCAACACATGAATATACATATCAAGTGATCGAACCCGTCCTTTCCGAACCAGAAAAAGATCTTTTGAAAGAAATAAAAGAACGACTCTTTGAGACCCTTGATATAAACACCAAAGATATATCAAAAGAAGAAGCCCGGCGCCGGCTCAGGAGTTCAGTGGATGATATCCTGTCCGATTACGGGATAAAACTAAGCCCGGTGCAGCGCGAGAAGATCCTCTATAACATGCATAAGGATTTCCTCGGGGATGGACTTATCGATGCAATCATGCATGACAAATATATTGAAGATATATCATGCGATGGTGTCAACACACCTCTCTTTGCCTTCCATGCCAGCTACGAATCAATGAAGACGACATTGATGTATCACAATGCCGAGGAACTTGATTCGTTTGTTACAAAACTTGCCCAGCGTGCCGGTAAGTATATTTCAATTGCTGAACCGATTCTTGATGCTACCATGACTGATGGTTCCCGTATCCAGATGACCCTTGGTCAGGAGGTAACGGCACACGGTTCTACATTCACCATCCGTAAATTTAAGGATGAGCCGATTACCCCGACTGATCTTATTGAGTGGCATACGTTTGCCCCGCTTTCTGTAGCTTATATCTGGCTTGCAGTCGAGAATGGCAAATCTGCTATTTTCGCCGGGGGAACTGCATCCGGTAAAACAACATCATTAAACGCGATCTCGCTTTTTATCCCCCCTATGGCGAAAATTGTCAGTCTCGAAGATACCCGGGAAGTGAAACTTCCCCATCCAAACTGGATCCCCAGTATTACAAGAGATTCCTTTGATACAGCAGGACGCGGGGAAATCAACATGTATGAACTCCTGCGCGCGGCAATGCGGCAACGGCCTGAGTATATCATTGTCGGAGAAGTCCGTGGGAAAGAATGCCAGACCCTTTTCCAGGCGATGAGTACCGGCCATGTTACTTACTCCACGATCCACGCGGACTCAGTATCGAGTGTTGTCCACCGTATAGAGAACCCCCCCATGGATGTGCCGCGAAACATGCTTTCCGCTTTAGATATTGTATGTATTCAGGTCCAAGCAAGGATGGGTGGAAAACGGATCCGGCGGAACAAACAGATTGTTGAAATTCTCGATATCGACCCGCGAACAAATGAACTGATCACAAATGAGGTTTTCAGGTGGCGATCAGCCACTGATGAGATTACCTACTCGGGTAAATCCTACATCCTTGAAGATATCATGGAAGCCCGCGGCTGGAACGAGAACCGCATGCGGGAAGAACTTAAACGGCGGCAGGAAGTGCTTGAATGGATGCGCATCAAAAAGATCCGGCATTATAAGGATGTTGCGAAGATCCTTATCTCGTATTACCGTGAACCTGAAGTGGTCATAGAGCGTGTGAGGAAGGACCTGTATGAATAGCTTTGAGCGATTCTGTTTCAATCTTCTTGGCATGCGGATGAAGGCCCAACGTGACCAGTACGCCCAGCTCCGTAACGACCTCATATCTGCACGGATCAAAACACCCTTTGAAGTCTATATCTCCACAGCAATTATCAGCTCCATTATTGTAGGGCTCCTAGCAGCGGTCGGATTAGGTCTTCTTACCTGGGTTCTCAAAATCCCCTATCTTATAAAATACAAAGGTGAGGTACCGGCAACAGTACTCTTTCTTTCCCAGTACGGTCTTATCATTGGTACCGTTTTTGCAGTAGTGTTCTCATTGTTGGTGTTTGGCGGGATTACCTATGCAATTTTTAATGTATATCCCTCTGTTGAGGCTGGGAACAGGCGGCGGAATATCGACGCGACCCTGCCCTATGCCATTAATTACATCACCTCAATGTCAACAGCCGGAATTACTCCTGCAGAGATCTTCCGATTACTCGGTGACAGTCCGATATACGGCGAGAGCTCAGTAGAGGCCCGCTATATCGCCCGGGAGATCGACATATTCGGGCGGGATCTTATTGATGCACTCAGGATAGTCTCTTCAAGCACCCCCTCAGTCCGTATGAAGGAATTTTTGCAGGGTGCAATGGCCAGCATTTCGAGCGGTGGAAACCTTACGGATTATTTCCGGACAAAGGCCAACCAGTATGCGCTGGAAAACCGCCAGACCCAGAAATTGTTCCTCGATACTCTTGCGCTAATTTCTGAGTCCTACGTTACGGCAATGGTGGCTGGGACGCTCTTTTTGATTATCCTCCAGTCCATCATGTCTGTTCTTGGCGGAGATTCAAAACCTTTATTCCTCTATGTTGTCATTTACCTGATGATTCCCTTTGGGACAATAATGTTTATTATTATGATTAGTTCCATGACCCCGGAGACCTGATATGGCGTTCAATGACAGAATCACCGGCATACTCGGAAAACAAAAGGATGCACGCGCCCAGCGTGTGCCACTCACAAGGACTGAGCTTGATTCGGTGGAAAAGGAACTTAATGAGATTACCGAAAAACTGGCATCTGAACGTAAAAACCGGGAAGGGATAGGGCTATTTTTAAAGCATCCTCTTCAGGTTCTTCTGGCGAAACCTGAAAATATCCTTATAGTCTGTCTCCCCCTTTCATTGATCGTTTTTATTGGCGGATTTATCTCGATGGTAAAGATATATGGAATTACCGTACTCTTCACGTCGACCGTTATCGATGATTTTGCGGTGCTTGCAATCCTTATCTCTATTATCCCTGTGGCTGTACTCGATTTCAGGCAACAGTCACGGATAAACAACATTGAGGTAGCACTCCCCAACTTCTTCCGTGATCTTGCGGGCATGAATGATTCCGGTATGACCCTTCCGAATGCCGTTCACTTGGTGGCCGGTGCAGAATACGGCTCCTTGACGCCCCATATAAGAAAACTGGACAATGAAATGTCATGGGGGGTCGGTTTTGTTGAAGGAATGTACCGGTTTGGAAAGAACCTTGGTACACCCCTTGCCGACAGAAGCGTTGATCTTATCGCAAAGGCAAGTAAAGCCGGTGGTGACATCAGTGAAGTGCTCCGTGCAGCTGCAAACGATACCTTTGAAGTGGTCAATCTTGCACAGGAACGCCGGAACAACATGCTGATCTACGTTATAATTGTCATCGTTTCATGGGCGGTCTTCATGTTTGTTATTGCTGTTCTTGTTAGTTCCTTCTTAAGCACAATGGCAACAGCAGGTTCAGCTGCACAGGCAACGGCTGCAAGCAGCAAATTTATGGGAAGGATCGATCTCCCGGCGTATAAACGTCTGTTTACGCATGCAGCTATGATCCAGGGTTTTTTCTCTGGTCTTTGTGCAGGCCAGATGGGTGAAGGCCGCGTCATTGCTGGTCTCAAATATGCAGCAATTATGCTGATTATATCGTGGGTTGTTTTCCGCTTCTTCATTTGATCTTTTTTTTACAGATGCTCTCATTTTGAGACTATTGGGAAGGAAAATAAGGGTCGTTTGCATTTTTTTACTGGGCCGCCAGCTGGGCTGGAATCGGAAGGGAAAAATGAAAAAAACAGGATTTAATCAAAGGATCAGGAAATGTTTTCAGTGCTGTATCCTTTCAGGGAAAGGAGTTCTTTTACACGGTCGCGGTGATTGCCCTGAAGTTCTATTGAATTTCCTTTTACGGTTCCGCCGCAGGCAAGTTTTCCTTTCATAAATTTTGAAAGATCCTCAAGGTCAATGTCTGTTGGATCGAGGCCTTCGATTACCGTAACCTCTTTTCCATACCGGCGTTTATTGACTTTGACATTGATCCTCTGCTGTTCCTTTGCTACTTCCTCACAGATACATAATTCTTTAGGAAGTCCACACGTCGGGCAAATGCCACCAATCATTACAGCTATTTTTCAGTTCTGGTTATTTATTACTTGGCATTGCCGGAACTAAATTTGCTATTTTGATTTTTTCAGACACGCATCCGTTTTATGTTGTGCCATTCAAATTATTGTGTATGCCGCTTATGGTCGTAGGGACATCCTCGCATGTGGGAAAAAGCACAACAGTGGCGGCGATTTGCCGGTGTTTGGTACACCGTGGAATCAGTGTCGCGCCGTTTAAGTCCCAGAACATGAGCCTGAACTCTTTTGTTACAGCAGATGGTGGCGAAATAGGAATTGCCCAGGCCATGCAATCCTGGGCTGCACGACTTTCTCCATCAACAGACATGAACCCGGTCTTACTCAAACCTAAAGGTGATTGCACCTCACAGGTCGTGCTTTTTGGTCATCCCTATAAGGATGTCCCCATTGCGGAATATTATTCAGAAACACCTTATCTTCTTTCAGAAGCACTTGGAGCATATGAACGTCTCAGAAAGGAATATGGCGAAGTAGTAGTCGAGGGCGCCGGAGGTGCTGCCGAAGTCAACCTTTATGATCGCGATATTGCAAATACGCTGCTTGCAGAGAAATTACAAATTCCCCTTATTCTTGTGGCGGACATTGAGCGTGGTGGCGTTTTTGCCCAGATATATGGAACAATTAAACTATTGCCGGAACATATCCGGCCGCTGGTACGGGGCATTATTATCAATAAATTCCGGGGCGATCCCGATATTTTTGCATCAGGAATTCAGATCATCGAAGATCTCACCGGGATTCCTGTGCTCGGTGTTATGCCCTATTTCCATATTCCGCTGCCTAGTGAGGATTCTCTCTCTATTGCCGACAAGGTTCATCGGAATTTACCGGTCCGTATAGCAGTAATCCATTTCCCTCACGTTTCTAATTTTACTGATTTCGAACTGCTCGAACAGTATGCATCAGTCGAATATGTTCCCTGCGACGGATCACTCACCGGCTATGATTGTATCATTCTTCCAGGTACCAAGAACACAATTGATGATCTTGCAGCGCTGAGGGAGGCCGGAATGGATCAGAAACTGTTGGCTGCCCAGCAAAGTGGCGTCCCGGTTATCGGTATCTGCGGTGGGTACCAGATGCTTGGAAAAACCCTTGTTGATGACGGCTTTGAATCCGCTGCCGGCATCTACCCCGGTCTTGGCCTGCTTGACTGCATCACCCGATTTGCATCATATACCAAGAATACGACACAGGTGCGGCGCCAGGCTGCCCCGGTGTTGCCGATCCTATCGTCAATGGGTGAAGTTACCGGTTATGAGATCCATATGGGAGTGACGGAACTTGGAACCGACCGCGAAGCATTCTCAGGCGATGGCAGGGTTAGCCCTGACGGTCTTGTGTTTGGTACCTATATGCACGGATTGTTCCTCAATCCGACCGCAGCAAATGCTCTGCTTGCATATCTGTATGGTAAAAAAGGTCTTCCCTATATGCCGATTCCGGCTGAAAATGCGGACCCTTATGACCAGCTTGCATATTTGTTCGAGGAACATGTAGATGTAGATGCGATTGTGGCCATGCTCAAGACATAACCACAAATTGATTTATCCGGAATACCCCCCTTTTTACCCTATGATGTCGGCAATGCTATGGAACCCTTCACTTTGCCGGTCCACGCACTTCACAGCCTGAACTGATGAGAGATCTACTTCCCCGGTTACCTGGCACTTTATGCAGTAGGCAAGGGACGGGGATTTCACGTACTGGCCCTTTATCTTGAATTCCCGGCAGTGAATACAGAACCGGCAATGGTCAACCGGCTCTTTTTTATCTGGAAGACATTGCACCATATGATCCGTGGTATTAAGTTCCCGGTACGTCTCAGATCCCAACTCAACAGCTCCTTTATCAGAGTTTCTCGGACACTATACTTAAAACAATTCAAAGCCAAAGTTTGAACCATGAAGGTCTGTATCATGTGTGGAGGTGAAGGAACGCGCCTACGTCCCCTCACATTCGAACGTCCAAAACCCTGTATCCCGATTGTCAACCGGCCCTCTGTCCAGCACCTTGTCTCACATCTTTCCAATCTGGGATTTCGCGAAGTAGTGATGACTCTTGGATATATGGGAAAGGACATAGAAATGGCGCTCGGGGATGGGTCCTTATTCGGCGTTGATATTACCTATGTCCATGAAAAGACGAAGCTTGGCACAGCAGGAAGTGTCAGGAACGCCAAGAAATATCTTGAAGGCCAGGATTTTCTTATTGTCGGCGGCGATCATGTGACAGACCTTAATGTCCTTGAATTCTACCGGATCCACCAGAAAGAAAAAGCCATCGCTACTATTGGCCTTATCTCTATCGATGACCCTGGGGAATATGGTATAGCCGAAATTGACGTCAATTATGAGATAAAACGGTTCAAAGAGAAGCCTGCACCTGGTGAGATTTTCTCCAATCTTGCAAGCACCGGGATGTATGTCTGCAGTCCGGAGATCTTCGATCACATTCCAGCAGGAAAAAAGTTTGACTTTGCAAGGGATCTCTTCCCGCACCTGATGGAACAAGGCAAGTCACTCAAGGGTTGGCTTGCACGCGGGAACTGGAGCGATGTTGGCAGTCCCCACTCTCTCCGTCAGGCAGAGCGATGGAAACTGCAGGATATTGCTATTACTGATATTATCGGCGATCTCTCCATGCATGGCGCCCACGTAACGGGTCCGGTACATCTGGGGGACTCTATTACACTCGGAAAGAATACCCGTGTTATCGGGCCCGTAGCAATTGGATCTGGAACTACGATAGGGAATAATGTACTCATCGGACCGTACACCAGTATAGGCGACCGGTGCATCATCCGGAATAACGCAAAAATCTTCTCATCGTCACTCTATAATCGGGCAAGTATTGGCGCAAACACGACTATTTCGGGAAGTATTATTGATAATGATACTCACATCGGTGAAGGGTGCAGTATTGAAAATGACACGGTGATTGGGCCCCGTGTAGTTTTGCGTGATAACGTCGTGGTGCATTCCAAGACACGGATCTGGCCGGAGGTTGTGGTCAATGATGGCATGATCATAAAAGAACATATCCTTAACGACAAATTCGATATAAGGTGTGAGGGATCGTAAACTATAGACAATCTTTTTATTGCCGTTTAACAAGACGGTGCGTTATTGCCACAAGCGGGTGACGGGCATAATCCAATACCTGAACATCATCAAGCGTTTTTAAGTTCATCGTGTTAGCGGTTCGTTCCATACCAAGCTCGATATCATTGTTGATTTCAATGATATATGCATCGAGAGCCGTGATGCCAAGCCTCTTTGCAGCAACCGCACGATGGTGGCCATCCACTAGAATCGTTCGGCCAGGTCGACGCACTACAATGATGGGTTCCGCAAGTCCTTTTTTGATTTCGTAGATCCTGCCTTCGAGTTCGTCTTCATAAATCTTGGACTGTGTCGGGAGTAGGTCTTTTATGGGGACAATCCCCCGGTTGAGTGTGGGGTCAACGCCGTAAAGTTTTTTGAGCGTTGTCATAAAATTGAAGACTTTCTCGGGGGAAACGTGTTCAATTTGCGAACGGATCACATCGGAATTTGAAATAATCCCAAGCAGGTGATTTTTTTCGTCGACTACAGGAAGTTTCTGAATACCGCTTCTAAAGATTACCCTTGCGGCGTCAGTGATGTCCATTTCGGGATCTGCAACAATAAGTTCGCCGGTCATGGTTTGTTCTATTGTTTCACCTGGTTTTACAAAAAGCAGGTCGCGGGCAGCAATATACCCCACTACTTTATCGCCGTCAAGAACCGGGAAGCCGTCATGTTTGGTCTGCTGGATTTTTTCAATCACTGATTCAACTGTCCCATGCAGATCCACACTCACGACATCATAGGTCATATAATCCTTGACCTTTTTTTTATCCATCTGTATAATTTCCAGCTCTCGTGACTTTAAATGAATCGGTAAAGGAAATGATGCGGGTGAAATTTCCTATTGTCGATGCACAGTCACTTACCCACACAAGAACCGGTTTACTTCGTATCAGAATAGTTTATGACCGTTCAACAGTGAATTAATAGAGAGGATCATTGGAATGGGAACAAAAAAACAAGCAGAGAAATCAAAAAAGTTGTGGATAAAAGTAATCGCAATCCTTGCAGGGATATTATTCGTTTTTCTTATGATATTCTCAGCTATGGGATCGAGCTGGATCACATCACTAGCGTCAATCAAACCCGGGGATGTCGCCGTGTTGGATTATACGCTCATGGATGCTCAGGGTAATCCTATTGTAACTTCAGACCAGCAGTTATATACCCAACTCGCAGGTGAAGGCTCTGGTGTTATCTATTCAAAGCAGCTCACAATAACAGCAAACCAGACCCTTCCCACGAGCATATTTCCGGTGATGGTCTATACCAAATCCGCTGGCTGGACAAACCAGTTCGCTTTATTCTCAGACGAGTACAATACGCTTAGTTCGAGTATTATCGGTCTCAAGGTAAACGATAAGAAAACGATCTCGCTCGCTTCTGCAAAACCATTGACTCAGTTTTGGTCAGCACAACAACTGGCGCAAAGTAACCTGACCGTTTCACAGATACAAGTGGGCGATCTGATACCTCTCGGTGTATCCCAGGGAACGCAGTCCAACGCATCCGCAAGTCAGGACTTCAGGATTGGAGAGGTAGTCAATAAGACCGCGGATGGTATTACTATCGATTTCTCCTATCCCAGTATCGATATAACGGTAGCCTCGATCAATTCGGCATCGAGTTAATCCCGGTAAGGAAACATCTGATATTTTTTTAATTTTTTTATGAATTTGACAAAATCATTCAGTCTTTATCCGGGTTTTCCCAGACCCCGCTTTCTATTTTATTAACCTTACCTCTACTTGGACTGATTGAATCCGGATAAAGTCATTGCCATTTTTCATTAAACTGATCTTTTCAAAAAGAAATTACAATCCGGGATCGGATTGCATTGCCAGAAATATCCGGTTAAAAAAAATCTTATGACCGGAACCCGTAGATACGCTTAATCCGGTGGGCGATGGTTTTCCAGTCCTCCTTTCTCATCAGGGGACCATCGCGCAGTTTAATGTGGGAGAGTGTAAACCGTTTTCCATCCACCACATATTTCTGGCCTACAACAAATTCCTCCTCTCCCTCACATTCCAAGTAAAGAGGGATCGTTTTCCTGCCGTCATGCACTGATATTTTTACAACGACCCGGTCAATGGTGCGAGTCCAAAGGGTGGTAATATCTTTAGCCTTTGCCCGTGGTAGTCTTTTTCCCCCGCATTCAATCGCGGTGACTTCAACTCCGTAGGCATCATCCCCGCATTCTGCAACAAGATGATCTTCGAGGAAACACTCGTCTTCCGGATCAAATTCTATGGAACCGGTTAATGAGGTTCCCTCCCGGGAAATAATGGTCTTTATCACAAGCATTTCAGGTTCCTTCTCCCAAGGAATCCGGTGGTGGTGACCGCATGTGGTGCACCGGACGAGGCGATCGCGGGATTCTGAGAGAACCTCATGCTCGGTCTCTTCCCTGCAGTCGGGACATAAAACGGTGATAAACATTAAAATATGAATGGCAACCCTCACATGATAAAGCATGAAGGCCCAGGAAAGTATCCGGTGCCGGGGACATCCCTTCGTCCTTGGGACCCATCCGACAACGTTTGAGGTGACCTGTGAGGAGGAGCTGAGCCGAAACGGCAACTGCATTATTGGCGTCGCTGCAGACAAAGGCTGTGCCGGGCTCTCCCCGGAATTCAGGACCCTCCTTTCTCACGATGACGCCATACTCGTGACCCGGCTTTGTTCCGGTAACATGACTGCAGAAATACAATCGCGGGGTTCCGCTCATTTGACTCTTGATCACCCGACAGATATTGTCTGGCGGCGCAGTACATTTACCTGCGGAAGGACCATCGGCATCTGCTCTGATCAGGTTGCTGCAACCGTGTCCCGGGATCTGATCGCCCGACTCCGGGACGGTGCCGAAATGACCGTTACCCTTACGGTCACTCGTCCCGACTCAGAGTCGTAATTTTTTCTTCGGCATCAGTAAGCAGGGTTTCGCATTGTTTCACGAGCACTGCTCCATGTTCGTATAATTTCATACTTTCATCCAGGCTTGTTCCGCCATCCTCTATTTTTGCTATTATCTGCCGTAACTGCTCGATCTTTTCTTCATAGGTTTCAGTCATGATCCACACGCTCCGTCACGACCCGGCTCCTGCCATCGTAAAAACGCAGGTCCAGCTGGTCATCTTTTCTAAGAGTATCCACTGTTTTCACTACGATACCATTTTTTTCTGCCACACAATATCCACGGGCGAGCACAGCACGGGGGCTCCTTCCTTCGAGCGCTGCTTTTATTTCCGCAAGCATGAGGCGATCCCGTTCGATCCGGGTTACAAACGCTCGTTCGAGTCTGTCAGAGAGATCCGCAGTTGCCTGTTTTTTCTCACTAATCTTTCGGGTGAACCGTTGCGGGCGGAAACGATCCCGAAGATCGGTGA
>Ga0326727_10002525_pt1 | contig 62046 bp, 40 predicted proteins | sample MB2enrmetagenome_FD_207643 | JGI IMG/M metagenome (GOLD analysis project Ga0326727, IMG submission 207643) | Lab enriched peat soil microbial communities from McLean, Ithaca, NY, United States - MB29MY | ecosystem: Environmental > Terrestrial > Soil > Wetlands > Peat | place: USA: New York...
AGATCTTCAGCTGATACTCGCACCTCAAGGGGGCGTCGTGACATGCCCCAGTATAAGCCTAAAGATTCCCCAAAAACAAGATATTATAGAATCTTTTCATGCGGTCAAAGACCTAGTTCAACTCTACCCAGGTCCACCAGAAATCTCCCGATAGATCATGCTGCCTTGGCTCGATTCTTAAGTGGCGCTACAGTTCATTTCGTGTGTGCAGCGCAGCCAGACGGTTTAGACCTGGAATACGTTTTGCGCCCAATCCACCGCTTCCAAGTATGAAGACAAGAGTTGCGACTCATCCTGCCGGAGGTCGAGCGCGAGTTCGCTGACCTCGCTCCACCTTCCCGCTTCGAAGGCCATGACCAAATCGAGGATTTCCCGGTAGCGGTTGGGTCCTCCCAGGAGGGCGGTCCGAACCATGTCGGGCAGAGCAATCTCCGCCACAACCTCTGCTATGGGCCGGCCCAGCATGGCGTCCATGAGTGATAAAGCGCCCAGGAGAAACATGCTCTGCTCGTCTTTTTGCGCCCCCAGGTCCGCGGCCAGCAATTCGCAGCACCGGCCCCGCGCCAGCGAAGTCAGCACCAGTTCGTTGGGCTCATTGCCCGCCATGCCCAGAACGGCCGCCACCATCGCCCACTTTTTCACCGCTCGATCGCCAAGCAGATCCAGCGCGTGCCGCGTCGAGCTAATGTCGCGCCGGAAGCCGAAAAGCGCCGAGTTCACAAAGCGCAAGAGCTTGTAGCAGAGGGAGACTTCGCGTTCAATCAGCTCCACGATTTCGCTCCGGTCCAATTCCGGTTTATTGATGGCCTGAAGGATTCGCAGGTAGTGAAGTTTGAAGGCCGCGATGTGCTGGCTGAGCACAATCTGTGGCTGGCAAAAGAAATAGCCCTGGAAGTAAACGTAGCCGCTGTCGCGAGCTTCCGCGAGTTCTTCGTGCGTTTCCACCTTTTCCGCCAGCAAATGGATTCCCTGGGGCGCGAATTGGGCCACCGCCTGCCGCCTGTCGCCCGGCGTCGAAAACCTAAAATCGACCTTAATAATGTTGGCCAGGTCGACCAAGGGTTGGAGTTTCTGGGAATAGACAAAGTCGTCCAGAGCGATCAAATAGCCCAGGCTTTTTAACCTTCGGCAAGCAGCGAGCACTTCGGAATCCGGCTCTACCGTCTCCAGAATCTCGATGACGGTCTCCTCATGGGGCAGGATGGTGGCATAATCGTTCACGAGGAATTGGCGGGTGCAGTTGATAAAGGCTTTTCGACCTGCGGTAAGTGTCTTGGCGCCGGCGTTGAGGAAATTGTCAGCCACGTCGCAGACCGCGGCATCGCCGTCTTTGGCGGTGTAGCGGTTTTCCATGCCGGAACGGAAAAGGAGTTCGTAACCGTAGACTTGTTCCTGGCGGTCGAAAATCGGCTGCCGAGCGATGAATCGAGTTCCGCTGTGAGTCAGGGGGGGCGGATCGGGGGTGGTTGGGCAAGAGTCCACGTAGGACTTATCGGCACTTCTTCCCGGAGGATAAGTTACCTCCTCTGGGGCCGGTTTGCTTTCGCCCCAGGCACGGTCTACTTACGCCTCCACCGGGCAGGGAGAATCCTTTCGGGGTGTGTCGCAGCGTTGGCTAGGGTCCGTAGCCTTTCCCATTGTTCTTTCCCGCTTCCGCGAGGGCGGGGACCTAAAAAAAGGTCCGCGCGACCCTTGTCCTTGTAGTTTGAGAGACTTTGAGGTAAGATTTTCTTACCATGGAAATAAAACTCTCTACCAAGGGCCAGATCGTGCTTGCCGGCGCCATTCGCCGCAGACTGGGTCTCCAGCCTGGCGACTCGCTCGAGGCGAAGGTGCAAGCTGGGCGCGTCGTCCTGACTCCACGCAAAACGCGCTTCTCGAAGGCGACCCTTCTTGTCGACCGGCTTACAGGCCTCCCGGTTCTGAGTGCGGGACGAGGGGCTCCGCATTTGAGCAGCAAGCAAGTCCGTGAGATTTTGGCTGAATTCCCATGAAATACCTGCTGGATGTAAACGCCCTGATTGCGCTGGGCCTTTTTGAACACGAATTCCACGGGCGGGTCGCCCGATGGGTGCACAGGTTGGCCGCCAAGGGCACGCCCGCGTTGGCAACCTGCGCGATTACGGAATTGGGGTTCGTCCGCGTCCTGGCGCAAGCGCCACAGTACGGATTTACCGTCGGGCAAGCTTGCCAACTGTTGGGACGGCTTAAGGCAGCCCAAAGGGTGAGCTTTACATTCATCCCTGACGGCCTGGACATCTCTCATCTCCCCAGGTGGGTCAAAACCGCCAAGCAGACAACGGACGGCCATCTGGCGCGACTCGCGCTAGCGCACAAGGCAGTTCTGGCGACGCTTGACAGGGGGATTCCCCAAGCATTCCTGATCCCCATGGAGAGATAGGCCTTCATGAACTCGGGAAAATACTCGCGGCAGATTCTCTTCTCGCCCATTGGCGCGGGGGGGCAGGAGAAGCTACGGCAATCGAAGGTGGTGATTCTCGGCTGCGGAGCGCTGGGGACGGCGCAAGCCAATGCCTTGGTACGCGCGGGCGTGGGGACGGTGCGCATTGTGGACCGCGATTTCGTGGAGGAATCGAATCTCCAGCGCCAAATGCTTTTTGATGAGGCCGACGCGAAGGCGAGCCTGCCCAAGGCGGTGGCGGCGGAACGGAAGCTCCGCCAAATCAATTCCGACGTGCGCGTGGAAGGAATCGTTGCGGACGCGGACAGCAGCAACATCGAAGAATTCATCGAGGGGTTTCATGCCGTTTTGGACGCGACGGACAACTTTGAAACGCGTTACCTTTTGAATGACGCCGCGGTGAAGCTGGGAATTCCCTGGATTTATAGCGCCGTGGTGGCCAGTTACGCGGCTACCATGACGATTCTCCCCGGACGCACGGCATGTCTGGCCTGCATTTTTCCCAAGTCGCCGCGCGGGATGCACGAAACCTGCGATACCGTGGGCGTCATCGGGCCCGCGGTCTCCTGGGCTGCCGCCATTCAGTCCACCGAAGCACTCAAAATCCTGCTGGGCCGCGAATCCGAATTGCACAGATCGCTGCTGGCCTACGACCTCTGGAGCAACCACTTTCAACAATTGAAGACGGTGCGGGATCCCCAGTGCCGCGTTTGCGTCGCACACGAATTTGCCTACCTCGCGCAAGGCGGCGCCACCCACATCAGCCTGTGCGGCCGGAATTCCGTGCAGATTCATCAAAGCGAGCCGCGGGCGCTCGACCTCGCTGCCCTGAAAGCGCGGCTCGAGCAGTTTGGCCCCGTGCAGGCCAATGAGTATCTGTTGAAGTGTTCCCTCGACTCTTACGAGTTAACGGTGTTTCCAGACGGCCGCGTCATCGTGAAGGGAACGCAGGACCCCGCCGTGGCCCGTGGCCTCTACGCCCGCTACATTGGTGCCTGAAACCTACCGAGGTTTTTCATTCCTCCATCCACTTGGACGTAAAGTCGGCAAACCGCGACGTGGTGCCATGCTACCGCGAAAACTAACTTCCGACCGGCCGATGAACCGGGGGTCAACGACCCCGCCCGCAAAGGCCTGTGACGGCTGGGCGAGGTTCTATGCTCTTGTTTTAGTGGCGACTCGAAGCTCGCGGTCATCTTCTTGTTCTGACGTCTTTTCTAACAGCTTCCGGGTACCTCTTGGGGCCGGGTGTCACAAGCAACTCCACTGGGAATCGTCGCTCGTCACAGGGGTCACTCCTTGGGCGGCGGTGAGACTTTCGGGGAGAATAACAGTTTGTCCTCGTTACGCGTCTAGGTTTGACTGTCGCCCTGATGCACAACCCATTCTTGGAAACCACGTCTGAGACTCCCGATGAAGTGCTGCTGTCCAGCGCCCAATGCAGAGATCGCGAAGCGTTGGGACGTCTATTTGCCCGCCAGCAAGCTGGCTGGCGGAAAAGCGGCAGCAACCTGCACGCACTCCAAAGCTTTGTTCTGTATGCCATGAGGGGTGCTTGGATACCGCGTGGGGCGGCGAATCATAGGTGAGTTGGTAACGCGCGCGGACCACTTGCAACGACGGGGCGATCACTTTGTCGATTTCCGGATTGAGATATAGTCGCCCGCCAGAAAGCGTATGCGATTGGCGACCGGAGCGGTTCGCCAACCATCCCTGCCACTTCAAACTTCCCTGCGCCACCTACAACTTACGAAAGTGTGGAAAGGTGATCTATCGCCCCCACCGGCTCGCACTTCTCGGGCTGGGTTTCCCCCACCCCAGCGCATTGAATCTCGAATGTATTGCAAACTCAGTGACGTGCTGATTGATTCCGAGCGATTTAACTGCCGTTTGCCCAACTCCGTGGCGAACGTGGCTAGCGGAACGCGAGTTGACCCGATGGGTCCGCAGTGTGAGGCCGGTGCCGCTCCCGGGAAGAGACGGTCAGATTCGGATCGATCCTAACCAATCGGTTACGATAATCAATGGTTAGAACATACGGGCGCAATGCCGGGAACCCGAGGACTCCCACTACCTCTACGCCATAGTGTCGACTCAGGTTCAGCAGGTCTAAGGCGACGATTTCATTGGGAACCAGGTCCTGCCCGGCGACTTCGAAATGCACGGGCCCAGAAACAAGCTGGCCTGTTACCGCACCCGTCCCTGCGACAATACGCAAATCCCCCAGCATCTGGTAGCTGTTGAGGGCGCCTGCCATCTCGCGCGAGACACCACTGCAGAAAGCTCCCGTATCCAGGACCACATACCCGTGGTACTTCCGGTTCAACAATGCTCCAACAAGCAGGAAGCCGGTTTGGCCCACCGTCGGGGGGGAAGTGAGCGCCGGGATTGGCTCGCCCGCATAAGGAATGAGTGCAAGAGTTCTTCCCGGCAGATCGAGACGGATCCGGAAGTCGGAGAACATCGCCAACGGAATCACCCCGTCGGCTCCCTCTATCACCTTGCCCTCCACGATTGCGACCCGGCAATTGCGGAAGGAAACAGGCCCGACCTCAACCTTTTCCGCCAGGCCCGTTTTTGCCGGTCTTCTACCCAAGCCTACCAGGTCCATTTCTGATCCGCTGGAAAGACCCAATGTGTGCCCGGCTTTGGCGCCGATCACGAGGGACTCAGCGCCGCTGTCGAGGACCAGGCGCAGAGGTCGTCCGCCATTAATGCTTACGTGTAGAAGTACGCCAGCGGGCTGGTTGGGGGCCGGGTAGAACGAACTCAATTCCAATTCATAGGGTTGGTAGGGGCTGAGGAGATCGGGACGAACGGGCAGTGAAGAAATCGAAGCGGCCAAAGCGACTTGGACGAAGGTGAGAACCAAACCAAAGGCGAGAAGCGCAGATAACGTGCGAGGCCGCATAGCGCGAACTCCAGATTACAACAATGTTACGAGTATATTACGAATTGGTTACAAAAAGAAGACGCGCGAAGGCAAGGTTTGGCAATGGCGGGAGTAGGAACCGACTTCGCAGGAAGGAACAGTTTTCATTTTGACAGGAACTGACTCTCTGGTTCCAAAAGAGTACGCAGAGGATTTCCAATCGCCATGGTTGCCTTTTCTAATTGTCATGAGGCTCGGCCCCATTGAGCCACTGCGTCCTGGGATTTATTACGCCTGCAACACAAACGTCACATCCGTATCACGTGCGAAGCGCTAAATGGACTTGTGAGAGTCGGGCCACGCCAACACCCCCAGCCTTGGCGGCGGTTTCCGAGCAGGGGTGGTCGGCGGTTTCCGTGAACATCCCGCCGTGTGGGCTTGGATTACAACTCCAGGTTTCTTGAGAAGTGAAGTGACCCGCCCCTTGGCCCGGCCGCAACTCGGCGGATATTGCAGGCGTCGCGCGAAGCCTCGCTATTGCCTGTCTTCCTGCAGATAGGCACAACTGGACCATCCTACTGGTATTGCTTCTGGTGGTGGGGATTACAACAAGCGAAAGCATGCACGTCTGGCAGTTAATCGGGGGCCAAGTCAGAAAAGAACACTGTTGAGGGAGGGAAGTTCTATGCGTCATCTTCGTATTCACACGATAGGGGTTGTTCTTCTCGCTTTATTTGGTGCCCCCTTATTTGTGGGTGTTGCTTTTAGCCAAATCGACCGGGCCAACCTTAATGGCACCGTGACGGACCCGAGTGGGGCGAGTGTTCCCAACGCGAAAGTCGAAGCCATTGCGCCCGACACGGGCTTCAAAAGGGACGCCGCCACCGCGAGCAGTGGTGTTTACAGCATCAGCAGCCTGCCCACGGGAACGTACGATCTTACGGTCTCGGGGAATGGATTCAAGACTTTCGAAGAGAAAGGGATCCAGCTTTCCGTTGGCCAGACCCGCACCGTCAACGTGCAGCTCGTGGTGGGCGCACCCGCCACGAGGGTCGAAGTGCGGGCTTCCGCTCAGGCGCTCGATTCCAACAACGCCGAGATCTCATCCGTCGTTCAATCCCGACAAGTCGAGGACATCCCCCTTAACGGGCGCGACTGGTCCCTCCTCATGACGCTCGCCCCGGGTGCGGTCAACCTCGGCGCGGGCGGCCAGCGGGACCTGCGATTCGTCGGGCGAGGCATAGACGACAGCAACTACACCTACGATGGAGTCGATGCCACGGGCGTCCAGGAGCAGAGCCAGAAGGTGGGCGTGCGCCTGGCGATTTCGCTGGAATCGATCGCGGAGTTTCGCGTCAGTTCCTCGGTCTATACCGCGGATCAGGGCGGATCGGCCGGGGCCATCGTCAGCATCGTATCGAAGACAGGCACGAACGCGTTTCACGGTTCGGCTTTCGATTTCCTGCGCAATAACGTATTCGACGCGCGCTCGCCCTTCGATACGAGCATCCCGCCCTTCCGCTTGAACCAGTTCGGAGCCAGCATTGGCGGGCCCATCAGGAAGGACCGCACTTTCTTCTACATGGATTACGAAGCGGTCCGGCAGCGCCTGGACACCACCGTGATCGGATTTGTGCCGAACGCTACGTTTCGGGAAAGCGTGACCAACCCTGTTCTCACCCCCTTCCTCGCCCAGTGGCCGAACAAGGGACTGTTGATCCCCGTCGGTGACGGCATCACCAACGAATGGGTTCAACCGCAGAGTGACAACATCCGCGAAGATAGCGGGATGTTCCGTTTGGATCACATCTTCAACAATAGGACCTCCATCTTCGCCCGGCTGAACATCGACGACGCCAACTCCACCGCACCGCTTGACACCCTGGGCGGCATCGATAACCCTCTCATCCGCCCCTCGAATTATGTTGTCCAATTGACGCACACGTTCTCGCCGACCATCATTAACGAGCTGCGCGGGGGAATCAACCGCTCCGCCTTGCACCACTACCAGAATGGAACGTGTCCCCTCTCAGCCGCCGGCAACGGTCTGCCCGGCACCATCTGCGCGGACGTGAGCGGCCCCTTCGATGGTCCTAGTGATAGCCAACTCGACACGGAAGTCGGCACCACGCTTGATGTGTACGATGATCTGAGCATTGTTAGGGGCCGGCACACCATTAAGATGGGAATCGGCGTGGAGCGCCACCGGCTGAACAATTCGGACGAAAGTGTCGCCAACGGGGACCTCTCCTACGACAGCACGGACGATTTCCTGAACGACGTTGTGGACAGCTATTCCTACGTCGGGCCGTTGACCCTGGGCGGCGAACGGCGCACCTACATCATGCCCTACGTGCAGGATACCTTTAAGGTACGCCCCAACCTTACCCTCAATTACGGATTGCGATGGGAGCATTACACGGTCTTGAAGGAGGCGTTTGGACGCCAGGCCGTGGTGAAGGCTTCGTGTGGAGGTTTTTGCCCGGAGGGTACGCCAATGTATTCTCCCTACTACCTGGACTTCGCACCACGGCTGGGTTTGGCATGGGCCCCGGGGGGAAATGCAGGAAAAACAGTGATCCGCACCGGGTTCGGGATGTACTTCTCACCGAACCAGATGGACGACTTCACCGACGGGCACGAAAGTACGGACCAACGGTTCGCTGTTTCGTCAGCGGATGTGTCAACTCTAGCGTGGCCAATTCTTCCATCCCTGCTTCCCGCCCCGCTATACTCGCCCAAAGCGTGGGATCCGAACCGCAAGGACGGATACTTCGAAAATTGGGATTTTACCGTAGAGCGGATGCTCCCCGGTAACTTCATCGGCCAGATTGCTTACGACGGCAGCGAGGGGCATCGGCTGTTCGGCAAATTACAGGCCAATGTCATCAATCCAGAAACGGGTGAGCGCCCCATACCCACATTTGGCCAGTACGGCTACAAGAATAACCTCGGCAACAGCAACTTCCACTCGCTTCAGGTATCCTTGCAGCGTCATCTCACCAGTGGATGGCTGTGGGGGACGCAGTACATGTGGTCGCACGGTATGGCTGACGAAGGGTTCGGAGCGGGCGACACCACAAGCATTGAAAACGTGTCGTGTATCCGATGTGACTATAGCAGCTCGGACATTGACATTCGCCAGTCCCTCTCGATCAATTCGGTCTACGAGCTTCCGCTTGGACGCGGCAAGCATTTCTTGAACAACGGCGGCGTTGCCGCGAAGGTGCTGGGCGGTTGGCAACTGAGTGGGATTGGGTCGGCAATGAGCGGTCGCCCGATTGACATCGAGATAGACCGAAAGGCGTCGGCCATGCCCGACGGCAACAAAAAAGCTCAGCGGCCAGACCTGGTCCCCGGCATGTCCATCTACCCGGGCGGCCAAAACATCAACAACTGGTTCAATCTAGCGGCCTTCGCGACCCCGGCCAAAGATACGTGGGGAAACCTGGGCCGCAACATTGCACGTGGACCCGGGTATTATGAAATCGACACGGCGCTCCAGAAGGAGATGGCCGTTACCGAACGGCTGAAATTGGAGTTCCGCGCCGAGGCGTTCAACTTGCTTAACCATCCCATCTACGGCGATCCGGATTCCGATGTCTCGGATGGGCCCGGCGAGTTCGGGGTCATCACCAGCGAGCTAAACACCGGCGCCACGGGGACCGGCACATCGCGGCGCCTTCAGTTCATGCTCCGCTTGGAATTCTGATAGGTCGAAGGTTGGCGCTCAGCGATGCATCGGAAGGCCGCCCCCCAATGACCGCGGCGGAATTGAGTGACCTAGACCCCCTCACCCCCGCCCCTCTCCCCCACGGGGGCGAGGGGGGTGTGAGAGTTGGTTTCTGCCCTCGCCCCTTCGGGGAAAAGGGTGGCTCGCCGCCGGCGCCTTCATCAGCCGGGGCGAGAAGGGGGCCCCACGTTTTGCTTGTTGTGGGGGTAAGGGGGTTTGTTCGTCACCGTATTACGCAGCCCTCAATAGGGCGCTCGTTTCATACCAGCAACCCGCCCACCGAGAGCGTGGGTGGCTCTTCGAGGTCGCTGCTCGACGACGACTTGAACCCCGGCCATCGGCCCCACGCTCTACTCATGCCCGCGGACCTGCTTGATACGCGGGACGGATCCGTACGATCATAAGGCGCGGGTTCCTTTCCGTTAAAGATATGGAGGCATAAGTATGCGTCGGCTTGGACGCGGTGGGCTTTGGATTCTCATCCTTGCCGTCAGCCTTTGGGTGGGGGTCGCGCTGAATTCGCACCCTGCCATGTTTGGGGCGCCAGCGAGTGGTCCGGACTTCCGGATCATAGACAGCGACCTTTCCCATCCCCTGCGGATCATCGTTTACGGCGACATGCGCTTTACCGATCCCAGCGAGACTTCGGCAACGAATCCCAAGGTGCGGCGCTGGCTGGTGGATCAAATTGGCGCCGAAAAGCCGGATGCCGTGCTGCTGAGCGGCGATTTGCCCTGGCATGGCGGCAGTGCGGGCGATTACGATGAATATCGCATCGAGACCCGCATCTGGCATGACGCGCACCTTAACATTTATCCCGCCCTCGGCAATCACGAACTCTCGGGCATGAAGGGAGTGCAGTGGAGTTTGGAGACGTGTTTAGAGAACTGGTGGAACGCTTTCCCAGAGCTGCGCGGCCGGCGATGGTATTCCGTCGAGATCGGAAGCTCCGTTTACGTTCTCAACCTCGATAGCAATTCATCCTTGTTGCCGGGAAGTGAGCAGATCGGTTGGATTCAGGCCCAACTCGCCAGTCTTCCCGCGACAGTGCGTTTTGTCTTCTGCAACCTCCACCATCCCCCCGTAGTGGACGTGCAGGTGAATGGCGACGCCAGCCACAATGGCCGTCCGAACGAGCGTGCGCTGGCCGAATTCCTGGCCAAGGCGCCGGAGAACTCACGCGTCCGCTTCATCGTGGCCGCCGGGCACATCCACAACTACGAACGGTTCTTTCAGGATGGCATTGTTTATTTGGTCTCGGGCGGTGGGGCCGCGCAGCCTCGTCCCATCGTGCGCGGCCCTGCGGATCTCTATCCAGACCCCGGATTCCCGAATTACCACTACTTGAGGTTCATCCTTGGGGGGGATAAGCTGGAGGGGACCATGATCCGGGTCGCCGATCCCGACGCTGCCACTCCCGTATGGCAGGAGAAGGACCATTTCCAGGTCTCCGCGGTCAGCCTTGCCCATGCGGTTGGGCGATAAAATCGATGTGGATTTTTCGCCCGGCAGGCATGGCGATGGCTTGAGTCATCATGGCGAGCGTTTTAAGGTGGGCCTGGTTGGGAAATAAGCAACCAACCTTATCTATGGCCGCCAAAAAATAGGAGTGTTTCATATGAGGTTGTCATCGCGAATCGTTTGTTTTGCAATGGGTATTCTGCTTGTTATCAGCGGAACTCTAGGTCTCGCCATGGCGGCGATGGGTGGTTATCACCTGCTCAACAAATATACCTTCGGGGCGGCAGAGGGTAGCACCAGGGAGTATTTCGACTACATTACGGTGGATTCCTCCGCGCGCCGCGTCTACCTGTCGCATGGCACGGAGGTCAAGGTCATTGACGCCGATTCCGGCAGCCTGATCGGCAACATCACCGGCTTGAAACAAGACCACGGAGTCGCCATTGCCGCGGAGTTTGGGCGGGGATTCATCACCGACGGAGCCCAAGGGAAAGTGATCATATTCGACCTTCAGACCCTCAAGGTGGTCGGCGAGGCCACTGCCGACAAAGACGCCGACTCCGTCGCTTACGATCCAGCCTCCAAGCGCGTTTTTGTCATGAATGGAGACCCCAACAGCTCCACGGTGATTGATGCCAAGAGCGGCGACGTAGTGGGGACAATCAAGCTGGGTGGCGGTCCCGAATTCGCCGTCGCCGACGGCAGGGTAACTGTCTTCGTCAATCTGGAAGACAAAAACGAGATCGTTGCCATTGATTCACACGCGCTCACCATCAGGTCGCGCTGGCCCGTCGCTCCGGCGGGAAAGCCCACCGCCCTCGCCATGGACACCCAGCACCGGCGCCTTTTCAGCGCCGGGCGCAACCCGCAGCGTCTCGTGATATTGGACGCCGACAGTGGCAAGGTTATTCAGTCGTTGCCGATTTCGGCGGGGGTGGATGCCGCCGCTTTTGAGCCGGAAACTGGCATGATCTTCGTTTCAACCCGCGAAGGGATGGTCCATATTTTCCACGAAGACTCGCCGGACAAGGTCAGCGAGGTCGAGACCGTCAAAACCGAGTTTGGAGCCAAGACCATGGGGCTCGATACCAAAACGCACAACCTGTTTCTCGATACGGCGGATTTTGGATCATCCGCGGCCACAGGCCGGCCGGGGCCGGCCATTCCGGGGACATTCCGTGTTTTGGTTTATGGGCGATAAGAAACGTGGACGGTCTAGTAAGGGATTAGCGGAGGGCGAAGGGGGTCGCTCAAGGACGAATTCAGAAGGAGTTTCCCGGAATCCAATCGACGGATCGCATCAGGGCAAGGGACAGCGAGGCGAGAGCTGAATGCTTGGATTGAATCGTGAAATCATGATGAGCCGTCTCCGTGTGGTGGTTTTGGTCGCGTTAGCGTGGGCGGTGGGCGCAGGTTTTGTTGCCGCGGGCCCCGCCGCACCCGCGCAATTGCGTTACGTGGCCATCATCACCCGGCACGGAGTGCGCTCACCCACTTGGGACAACGCCCGCCTTAGTCCGTACGCCGCCGAGCCCTGGCCGCAATGGAGTGTTCCTCCCGGATACCTTACCCCGCATGGCCGAGTCCTGATGCAGCTTATGGGGACCTACTACCGGGAGTGGCTCACGAGCGAACATCTGCTGAGTCCCGCGGGATGCGCAGACGCGGGGCGGGTCTATATTCATGCGGACACCGACGAGCGCACCATCGAGACCGGGCATGCGCTGGCGGAAACCTTGCTGCCAGGATGCACGGTGGCGGTCCATTCGGTCCCGGAGGGCGCCCGGGACCCCCTTTTCGATCCCATCGAGGCTGGCATGGCGAAGCCGGATTGGGAAGTCGCCGCCCAGGCCGTCAAGGAGCGTCTGGGGGAGCATCCCGAGCACTTCTTGGATTCGCATCGAGCCGCTTTCGAGGCGCTTGAGTCGGTGTTGGCGGGCGGAGGCGCACCGAAGAAGTTGATCGATGCTCCCGATGAGATTACCATTACCGCCACGCCAAAGTCCGTTCAACTCAACGAGCGGTTGAGCGTGGCGTCAACCCTCAGTGAGGTTCTGTTGCTCGAATACGTGGAGGGCATGAAGGGAAAGGACCTCGGCTGGGGCCACCTGGACGCAAACAATCTGTTCCACGTTCTCGATCTGCACGCAATTGTGTCGGACCTGACGCGGCGTACGCCTTATCTCGCTCGGGCGAGGGGCTCCAACCTTCTGGATCATGTCTTGCTCTCGATGCAGCAGGCGGCAAGCGGAAAGGCGGTTCCGGGAGCCCTGGGCCCTCCGGGATCCACGGTCTTGATCGTGTCAGGCCACGATACCAACCTGGCGAATCTTTCCGGCATGCTCGGGCTTTCCTGGCACTTGCCCGGGTATCAGCCGGATGACACACCGCCCGGAGGCGCGCTCGTCTTTTCGTTGTGGCAGGACCCCGACACTGAATATTACTTTGTGCGGACGCAGTATCTTGCCCAGACACTCGACCAGATGCGAAACACAATTCCCCTCACCCTGGCCGCGCCGCCCGCAAAGGATAATGTTTCGGTTGCGGGGTGCGAATCGGCAACGAAGAGTGCCGGCTGCTCTTGGGATACGTTTGCGAAGTCGCTCCAGAAAGCCATCGAAACTCAATTTGTCGCGATGTAGCCGCCGGGCGAACACGCCTCCCCATCACCTCGCCATCAGTGAAGCCTTTTCGTCCGCCACCGTGGAGCGGCGGTCTGCCCTCTGACGAATAGCCCCGGAGGGGCGGCAGCCATGGTCTATCGCACCTCCGGGGCTGGGAACCCACGAGCCTGCGCTCCATTCGGGCCGGGCAGTACGAACCAATATTTCGAAATTACTGCGTCAATTTAGAGCGCTACCATTGTCTCGGTTGCGTTGTCCGCTTGCGCCGACTGTGGTAGTCTGTCTTCCACGGTAGGCCGTATAGGTCCTCTATTGCCGTGCGCGGGAGAGTGTGCGCAAAAGCCCAAATAGGGAGTGCTGCCATGTCGCTACAGGATGAGTTAAGCGAAATCGTTTCCAAGGCCGATAGGTCCGACGACCTGGAACAGTTGGCGCAGTTTCAGAGGAGATGCGAAGCCATTCTGACCAATGCCGCAAAGAGCCTGGCGGGCGAGCAGGATGCGGAATTGTGCGAGCATCTGCGGGGTATCGAGGAGCAGGCCAAGGACGCGTTGCGCACAGTGAAGGAGCGCCTGGCAGAGGTCAAGATCGCGCGCATGGATCCCGATTACGAACAGCGCAAGCTCCAAAAGCAGCAAGAGGAGCAACTGAAAAAGCAGCAGGAAATGGCCAAGGCGCAGCAGTTTTTGTCGCAGGGCGGCCTGGGCGGTTTGCTGGGCGGCCTCTTCGGCGCCGCAGGGGGCGTTCAAGGAGCGCCGGCAGGCGGAGCAGCAACCACGTCGGCACCATCCTCGGCAGCCCCTGCCATGGCGCCTGCGTCCGCCGCCCCGGCTCCGGCGGCGATCAAGTGTGCGCAATGCGGCAACGAGCTAAAAGCCGGCGCGAAATTCTGCCCCGAGTGCGGTACGCCGGTCCCCCACGAGAAGCATTGCACGAACTGTGGCGCGAAGCTGGCTCCCGCAACAAAATTCTGTCCGGAGTGTGGAACAAAGGCGGCCTAAGGTAGAATCCTCCCTCAAAGACAAAGCGCCACCCCAGACGCGGGTACAACGGGATAGCTTGCAGAAAGCACAACTGGCGCGGCGTCCGAAAATCGCAAACCACCAAGCGCAGATCTGAAATCGAAGATTTAGAAAGGCGGGATGCCGCATCCTCGAGGGCGGAGGAACTGCAGCCACGCGGCGCGTCATTTCTTGCTGAAATGGCGGTGGATGTCGGGCCAGAATTCGTTGAAGACGCCGGCAAGCGAGTCGAAACCGATCTGCGTACCCCACACATTCAGGGACTTCCCCACCGTGCGTTCGCCGCGCGGATGATAGGTGTAGACCGAAATGCCGCTGGAAAGAGCACTGCCGAAGACTTCGGAATAGTCGAACTGCGCCCTTCCCGAATCGCCACGGCAAATGACGATGCGACTGGCGCCGTAGGCGGTGCGGCGCCAGAAGCCTCCCTGGCCGAGCCGATAGTAGCGGGGATCCTGCCGCAGGATGGAAGGGAGGATGGCGCCGGTCATGAAGCTCTGGATGGTGCGGTCGGCGAAAGCCAGCCCGTAGCGCTTGCCGTAGCCGGCGGCGCCCTGGCCGTAACCCGGCTCGTCATTTTCCGCCTGGCCGATGCCGGCGATCAACCCAATCAATGGGATCTGAGCGTAATCGAAGGAGTTGCGCGCAACAACTTTGAATTTGGCGCCCGTGCTGAGCGGAGGAAGCGGTCTGGCGTCCTCGATGAGGAGAAAATCGGGAATAACCCAGAAGAGGCGCTCGTTGGACGTTCCGGTCTGTTCTTTACTCGTGTCGAGCGACTTCGGTTTTTCCTCCTGGCCTGAGGGGGTTGGCGGTGACTTGGGTAAGGGTTGCTCACCCTGCCCTTGGGGAGGCGCAGCGGGCGGGGCTGGTTGCTGCCCCCGCACCGGCGGAACGGCAAGAATCAGAGCGGCGAGGATCAGTGCGTGATGGGGGGGCAGCAGGCAAGGGTTTCGACGAACCATAAAGGGAGATCATCTCCTCGTGGTACCAACGCCAGTATGCCCCCACTTCGCCGTGTCGGCAACCGGGGTTTTAGCGCAAGGATCGCGCCGACTACAGTTTTAGATGCCGGCGGTTCTTCCTCAGTTTTCCGCGTTCGAATCCATTAGCAGGCAGGCAAACCTAAGGGCAGTGACGAGTGACGAGTGATGAGTGACGAGCAACCCGGAACATGGGATACGGGTTGCGAGGCACCGGAAACCCCAAAGCCAAATTGAAGATCGCTTGATGGACCGATGGCCCGATGACCCGATGGCCCGATGGTTCAATCACCCATCGCCAATCGCCAAGGGCTTTCTACCACTGCGAGAATTCGTCGGTGTGGGTCACGAATTCGGGATAGGCGCCGGCGCCCAGTTCATAGAGGTCGGCGCCCTGGCGTTCCTCTTCCGGCGGAATACGTTGCGGGAAAATGCGATCGAGTAACCAGTTGAGGGAGTAAGTGAAGGGCAGCACAAAACCCACCAGGGTGGCAACACCCACGACTTGCGCCAGCATTTGCCCGCTGGGGATCGAGCCAGGTGTGGCCGCGCCGGCGGCAATCGCCACCGCCGCGCGAGGGAAAAGGCCCACCGCCAGGATTCCCCAAATTCCCCCGATGGCGTGGACAGAAACCGCTCCGGCAGGGTCATCCAACCCCAGGTGGACTTCCATCCAGGCCACAGCGTAGGTGACCAGCGCCCCGGCGACGAGTCCGATCAAAAGCGCCGCGGCGGGTGGAACATAGGCGCAGCCGGCGCTGGAGGCCACCAGGCCGCACACCCAACCGTTGGCGCTGAGGGAGGCGTCGGGCTTGCCAAAGCGGTAGCGGGTAATCACGGCCGCCGCCAGCACCGCTCCGGCAGCCGACAGCAGCGTATTGACCGCCACCAGAACGGTTCGCCCCGGCGGCACGCCGGCAAACAGCAGCGCCCCGGCGGAGTTCAATCCCACCCAACCCGCCAGAGTGAGAAGACAGCCGAAGAGCACTAGGACGGTGTTGTGACCCGGCAGTGCGGCGGGCATGCCTGACAGGTTGTATTTCCCCCGGCGGGGGCCGAGCAACCACACCAGGCTAAGGGCCGTCAGTCCTCCCACCACCTGAATGGTGGAGCTGCCGCCCGCGTCCAGAAAACCCACACCAATCCCGTAGTTTGCGCCCAGACGAGCGAGCCATCCTCCGCCCCAAACCCAATGGGCAAACAGGGGATAGGTGATGCCGGCCAGGAGCGCGGTGGAAAGACAGCAGGCGCGCAAACGCCAGCGCTCCGCAGCGGCGCCCAAAGGAATCAGCGCCGCCAGGCCCACGCTCAACAACTGCAACAGCACCGCCAGCGAGGCCCGCGAGCCATCCAAAGGCACGCCGCCCAAAAAGAAGTGTCCCGCTCCCAGCCAGCTCCAATCTCTGCCAAAAACGCTCAAAGTGTGGGAAGGCAAACCGGGGTAACCCTGCCCGGCGAATCCGGTAACAAAGTAAGCCACGGCGGCAACGCCCACCACGCACAAAGCGGCCATCATGGAGTGCGCCGCACTGCGCAAACGGCTGAGACCGGTATTAATAAGGGCCAGCCCTGCCAGGGCGAGTGGGAGGAGAAGTATAAAGAGGATGCAAAAGGCCTGAGAAACTTCGGGCATTGACGGAAAAGCCTGGGGATTCACTCACTCCCCCTTTTGACTGCCAAATGTGAACGCGTAAATAGCACGAGCCCGAGGATTTCCACTCCCATGCCGGCGGCGATGAACAAGTGCTGCGCCATGAACGTGCGAAGCAGAACCAGCGCCGCCAAAACAATGAACCAACCCGCTGGCATCATGAGGAGTCCGGTAATTTTCATTTTTCCACCTCCTCAATTCTATCAGAGAAAATGAGGGGCAAAGCGACAGCCTAGTGTCCAAGCAGAGGTCCGTCCAATTGATTATTTTTATCGCACCTAGAATACAATGCCCCGCTTCCTCCCTCGTACTCCCCTGGGCGGCGTAGACATTCTTCCGGCGAAAAGACCCGCAATTCCCGCCGATATGTTCACCGGGGCCTATATTTCACTCACTTACAACGCTTTCCCGCCTTGCTTTGCCTTCCACGCGCGGCCACGTGGAACCGAGGGGGTAAAGATTCCTTTATGGTTCCAATAGTTATTCTTTGGGTAATCTATTTTTATGGCCGTTACAAAATCTATTACTTTGACCTCTCCCCCCGCGATTGCGTAAGGTGAAAGTGTTGATCACCGAGTGCGAGGCTATTCCCTACAAGTCAGAATCTCCCGCGCCCGCTGAAAGAATTCCATGGGTGCTGTCGCGGCGGATATAAAGAAAGGCAAAGGGCATTACAAAATCGTTTTCACTCGAGGAATTTTCTTAACCGCTCGACATCCGGGAAAATACACTTTCGCGGAACCTAAATTAGGAGGATCACGATGGCGGAGAACACAGCACCTACAATGAAGCCCACCCTGGGCTTGACAGGATTGACCATGAATGCCATGGCGCTGATTGCGCCGGGAGCCTTCCTGTGGCTGACCTTTCTCATCCAGGCCACCACCGGAGTTACATCGCCTTCGATGTGGATTGGGATTATCATCGCCCTGCTGCTTTGCCTGGCGACGGCCGTCTGTTATGCCGAAATGGCCAAACTTTACCCGGGAACGGGGAGTTCCTACTACTTCGCGGAACAATCCTTCCTGAATCACGACAAGGCATGGCGCTACGCCCGCGTTTCCAAGTTCATCGTGGGCTGGGGCTCCCACCTTTACTATTGGATCTATCCCGGGGTGATGGTGGCCACCATGGGAATCTTCTGTGGCTACCTGGCGGGGACGCTGTGGCCGAGCTTCATGAGCGCTTCCAATCCCGGACCCATGTTCATGATGCTGATCGCTGTCCTCTTCTCCTTCGGCGTCGCCTACATCGCCCATCGCGGGGTCACCGGTTCCACCGCGGTAAGCATTGCCATCAACGTCATTCAGATTTCCGCGCTGGTGGTGTTTGCGGTCATGGCCATCGGCTACCGCATGAATCATCCGCCCGGCAGCGTGGCCTACCAGTTTGACCCGACCTCGGGAGAAGCCTATACCTATCAATTTGCCACCACCAAGACCATGGTCAATGGAACGGCGACGGATACGATTGTCCGCGATGCCAACAATGTTCCGCAACCCCTGTTGGACGCCGCGGGGAAGCCCGTGCCCTACCTCATCTCCTACCCCTACAATGACGCCAGCGGCAATTTCCTTTCGCACGAAAATGCCAAGTCCGTGGTCGGAATCCACAAAATTGGATGGGCCTTCGTCCAGGCCACGGTGGCCATCCTGATCCTGGTGGGATTTGAATCGGTGACTTCCCTGGGAGGTGAAGCCAAAAACGCCAAGCGCGACGTCCCCATCGCGGTCATTGTATCCCTCTTGGTGCAGGGCGTGTTCTGCTATTTGTTCGAGTATTTCGCCGCCAATTACTTCCTCAATAGCGGCTATTCCATGCAGAATGCGTCAGGCTCCGCCGCGCCCATCGGCGACATGATGATCGTCGTGGGCGATGCGCTGTTCGGCCCAGGGCATGGCCGCGCGTTCATGCTGGTGGAGGCCTTCACCGTCTTCCTGGCGATTGTCGGCACCACGCTTTCCTGCATCAACACCGGCGCCCGCGTGACTTACGCCATGGGCAAGGATGAGGAGGTTCCGGAACACTTTGGACTTCTCCACGACAAGAACCTCTCGCCGCACCGGGCCATTTGGACCCTGGCGTTTGTTTCCGCGGTGTTTGGTTGCCTTGCCTTATTGACGGTGTTCGGCGATGCCAGCGCTCCCGCCGACGCGGTCATCCAGGCCTTGCCGCATGGGTTCTTCTCCAGCTTCGGGTACTTCTCGCACGACAAGCTGGCGGCGCTTCCCAACAGCCTGCTGACGATAACCCTGGCGTCGAACTTCGGCACCTTCCTTCTCTACGGCCTGAGTTGCATCATCTGCATGGTGGCTTACCACAATCACCCCAAGTTCAAAGTGGTCAGGCACCTGCTGATCCCCGTCTTCGGCGTCGTAGCCAATCTGGCCTGCATGGTGTTCTACCTGGTCGGCCCCTTCATGGGATTCGGCACCAAGATGGAACCCCTGAGCGCCCTGGGAATCGCCTTGGTCTGGGCCATATTCGGCGGCATTTACTTTGTCCGGTCCAGCAAGAAAACGAAGCGCACGACGTTTATTGAAAACAAGGTGTTAGCCTCTTAATGCCCAGGGGGCTATCGGACCCTCGCTCCCGACCACTCCGGGCGGGTGGGATGGCACACGCCGTCCCGCCCGTCCAGCCGTCAGCGCCCAGCCCGCCGAGCCGCCTTGCCCCTCGAGGAGATGTTATGATTGAGAACACAGCGGGAATTATTCCGATTCGTCAGGTATCTTTAACCCAGGGAGAGCGCGCCGCTCAGGCTTCCATGTTGGACGTGGATTTTGGCGAACATACCGACGTTGGCAAGGTACGGGATCACAATGAGGACGCGCACGGGCACGTGGCGCCGGCCAATCCCGCGCAGGCGCGCTCGCACGGTTGGTTGTTCGTGCTGGCGGACGGAGTGGGAGGGCATGAGCGCGGCGAGGTTGCTTCCCGCCTGGCGGTGGAATGCGTGGTGGAGGGATTCCGCGAAGCGCGCGCCGGCGAGCCGCACACCGCGCTGCTGCCACGGCTGGCGGAAAAGGCCAATCTGCGCGTTTATGAAGCGGGCCGCGCCGCCGCTCCCGGTGGAGCGTGCATGGCTACCACCCTGGTGGCCTGCGCGCTGCGTTACGACCAGGCCGTCATTGCCCACGTGGGCGATTCGCGCTGCTATCTGATTCGCCGAGGCCGCGCCACGCAACTTACCCGCGATCACACCGTGGCCAATGAACACGTGCGTATGGGACTGATCTCTGCCGACGAGTCGGCACAATCGTCCAACCGCCATCTGTTGACGCGCTCGCTGGGTAACGACCTCTTCGTGAATGTCGATGTCAATGAGACGCAGGTGGTTCCCGGCGACGTGTTGCTGCTCTGCTGCGATGGATTGCACGGCGCGGTGGAAGCGGCCGATATGGCCCGCCTTGTCACCCAGAATCGCGATTTGCAGGAGGCCGCGCAACAGTTGGTGGCGCTTGCCAATGAACGCGATGGCAGCGATAATATCAGCGTTCAGTTAGTTCGTATCAAAGGCGTCGAACGCGTGGGAATGTACCGGGGGAGGCCTTACAAGTTGCGCTAGCGCCACTCCGTCGTAGCGCCGGGCTTTAGCCCGGCACGTGCCGACCTAAAGGTCGGCGCTACAAGTACCCTTCATGAATCCTATCCACGCCGGTGATCAACTGGATCACTACCAGATCGAACAGCTCGTGGCCCGCAGCGGCATGGCTTCGATTTACCGCGGCATCGACACGCGCACCGGACGCGCGGTGGCCATCAAGATCCCGCATCCGGAGATGGAGTGCGACCCCATCTTTTATGAGCGCTTCCATCGCGAATCGGATATCGGCGCCAGGCTCGACCACCCGGGCGTGATGAAGACGTTCGTGGATGAAGACCGCGCCCGCGTCTACATGGTGATGGAGTGGGTGGAAGGGCGGCTGCTGCGCCGGGTGATGAGCGAGCAGCGGAAGTTTCCTCCCGAGCGCGCCGTGAAGATCGCCCTGCGCATCCTCGACGCCCTGGGCTATATCCACAGCCAGGGCGTTGTGCACCGCGATCTTAAGCCTGAAAACATCATGATCGACGCCGAAGATAATATCAAACTGATTGATTTCGGCATCGCCGCCAATGCCGGCGCCCGGCGCATCACCTTTGCCAAACTCAGCAACACCATGGGCACGCCCGATTATATTTCCCCCGAACAGGTCAAGGGGAAACGCGGCGATGCCCGCAGCGACCTTTACGCTTTGGGCGTGATGTTCTATGAAATGCTGACCGGCAAGGTGCCGTTCCAGGGGGAAAATCCCTTTGCCGTCATGAACGACCGCCTGCTGAATAACCCCATTCCCCCGCGCGAGGCCGAGCCGTCCATCACCCCGCAACTTCAGGAGATCATTTACCGCGCCCTGGAACGCGACCCGGCCAAGCGCTATCAGACCGCGGCGGAATTCGCCCGCGACCTCCAGCACCAGGATGAGGTAGGCGTCGCCGACCGCCCGGAACTCCGCGACTGGAAAGTGCGCCGCTCGCCCCTCCTGCGGCGAATCCTCTTCTACATCATGCTGGCGCTCATCCCCCTGGTGATCTTCGGCGTGCTCCTCTACGTGGCCAAACACACTTAGGACAGGTTATAGGTGACAGGTTATAGGTCACAGGCTCGGAACCCGGGACACGGGACACGCGCGTAGCGCGGATCTGTCTTGTAGGTCCGCGGTTTTTCGTTTTCCATGGGGGACGATCCCCAATGCTGCTGGTAAGCGAGTTGGAGTCGCCAGCAGGGTGACTTCTTAGCACCCCTTCGACCGGACGGGCTTCGTCAAGATCATGATGAGGGATGAGGAATGACGTAGAAAAGCACAGCGAAATAATGGCAGGCGCTGCCGCACATGACGAACAAGTGCCATACGGCGTGGCTGTAAGGCATTTTCTTGGCCCCATAGAAAGCCACTCCCGCCGTGTAGAAGATACCGCCGGCGAGCAGCCAAAGTAAGCCCCGCAAAGAAAGAGCAGCCAGTAGCGGTTTGATGCCAATCACGCCCAGCCAACCCATCAGAACATAAACGGAAACGGACAAGGCGGGAAAGCGGCCAATGGCCACAAGCTTGATAAGGATCCCGCAAAGGGCCAGTCCCCAAAGGGCGCCGAATAGCGTCCAACCGCACGCGCCGCGAAGGGTAACCAGCGTGAACGGTGTGTAGGTACCCGCAATGAGAAGGAATATTGCGGAATGGTCGAAGATATGAAACACCTGCCGGGCACGCCGTCCGGTGAACGTGTGGTATAGCGTGGAGGAAGAATAGAGCAACACCAGACTGGCGGCGTAAACACTGCATCCGACAATGTGCCAAGCCGAGCCACGCAAACTTGCATAAGTGATGAGCACGGCTGCCCCCGCTACGCTCAATACCAGCCCCATCGCGTGGGTAATCGCGTTGGCAAGACGCTCGTTGCGCTTTTCAAGCCGCGGTTCCATTCACATCGGCCCCTTTGCATGGGGTAAATGGGGGGGGAAGTTCGTAGGGGCGGTTCGCGAACCGCCCCTCCTTCCATGTCGAGATAATCCTCGCGCCGAACACCAGTGTCCTGCGTTTTGCCTCGTTAACTCACAATCAGCGTCAGCGTCACGCTATGGCTCACGGCGGATGACCCTGAACCCGTGCTGCCCGTCACCGTCAGCGGATAGGTTCCGGCGGGTGTTCCGGCGTTGCCGCCGCCTCCGCCGCCACCCCCTCCGCCCCCTCCACCACCACATCCCACCAGCGCCAGCATCAACAGCAATCCTGCGGCGAGCGGCAAGAATGCGGCCTGCCATCGGCCCACGCCGGGTTGTTTCCTACGACGGATGGCCCATGCTATGGCTGCCAGAATCAACGCGAGCATCATGAGACCTTTCAGGCCTGTTGACAGTGGTCGAGCCGGGGGAAGGCGTCGAGAGCGTGACGCGCCCAGCGACGGTGCGGTGGTTGTTACGGTGACGGTGACATTTTCCCCGACCGTTGCCGGGTTGGGCGAAACCTGGCAGGTGGCCTCGGAGGGAGCACCCGTGCAGGTAAAGCTCACCGTCCCGGCCGTTCCCCCCGCGCCGCCCACATTCAAGGTGTAACTTGCGGGTGATCCGGGCGCGACCGTAGTCGAGGTTGGAGAACCGGTGGGTGGAGAAACCGAGAAATCCTGGCCCGTCCCGCTGAGGGTGACGGTCTGGGGACTGTTGGGCGCGTTATCGGTGAACGAGAGGCTGCCCGACGCCGTGACTGCGGTCGCTGGCGTGAAGGTGACCGCCACCGTGCAGGATGCTCCCGCGGCGACGGGGGTCGAGGTCGAGCAAGTGGTTCCAGAGGTGGCGATGGCAAAGGGGGTGGTCGCCGCGATCGCGCTGAAAGTGAGGTTGGCGTTGCCCGTGTTGGTCAGAGTGACCGTCTGGGAACTGCTGGTGGTTCCTACCAATTGAGCCGCGAAGGATGGCAGGGGGGACAAGCTCACCACAGGCCCTGCGGCATTCACCGTCAGGCTAAAGCTGCTGGTGACGGAGCTAACCCCGTTCCCGCTGGCGGTGATGGTGATCGTCTGGCCGCTCACCAGCGTGGCGTTGCTCGCCGCTTGCAATGTAATGCTACCCGAGGTCCCCGTGCCCGGCTGCGTGTAAGTGGCGGTCACCCCGCTGGGAAGCGTGCTGATGGAGAGCGTGACGCCGCCCGCGTAATTCGTATCCGTCAGGTTCACCGTCACCGACTGCGAACTTCCTCCCTGAGTCAACGTGACAGAGCTGGGATTCACACTGTTGATGGCGATGCTGGAGGGGGCATTCACCGTTAGGCTGAAGGTGCTGGTGACGGAACTGACTCCGCTGCCGCTGGCGGTGATGGTAATGGTCTGATTGCTCACCAGCGTGGCCGTGCTCGTCGCCTGCAAGGTGATGCTTCCAGAGGTCCCCGTGCCCGGCTGCGTGTAAGTGGCGGTCACCCCGCTGGGAAGCGTGCTGGTGGAGAGCGTGACGCCGCCCGTGTAATTCGTATCCGTCAGGTTCACGGTAATCGCCGGCGAAGTTCCCCCTTGAACGACCGTGACGGAGCCGGGGCTTACGCTGCTGATGGCGATGCTGGGGGGCGGGTTCACCGTCAGGCTGAACGTGCTGGTGACGGAGTTGACCCCGTTCCCGCTGGCGGTGATGGTAATCGACTGGCCGCTCACCAGCGCGGCGTTGCTGGCCGCTTGTAAGCTGATGCTTCCAGAGGTCCCCGTGCCCGGCTGGGTGATCGTCGCTGTCACTCCACTGGGCAAAGTGCTGGTGGAGAGCGTGACGCTGCCCGTGTAATTCGTTTCAGTCAGGTTCACGGTAATCGCCGGCGAACTTCCCCCTTGAACGACCGTGACGGAACCGGGGCTTACGCTGCTGATGGCGATGCTGGGTTGGACTCCCGTGCCGCTCAAGCTCACCGATTGCGGACTGCCGCTGGCGTTGTCAGCGAAATTCAGTGACGCGCCACGGCTCCCCGTCGCCGAAGGTGTAAACGTCACGCTAACCGTGCAGGTGCTGCCAGCGCCGGGAGAGGGATTAAGTGTGGCCCCCGTGCAGGTGTCGGCGCCCTTGGCAAAGTCGGAGGCGTTCGTACCGCTAATCGTGACCGTCGAGATGGCAAGGCTACCCGTACCGGTGTTGGTAACAGTGTCCACCAGGGCGGTGCTAAGAGTGCTCAAGGGCTGATTGCCGAAACTCAAACTCGTGGGTGAGGAGAAGCCGGGCACCGTCCCCGTCCCGCCCAAGCTCACGGTCTGCGTGCTGTTCGTCGTCCCATTATTATTGTCGGTGAAAGTCAGCGAGGCGCTGCGGCTGCCCGTCGCCGACGGCGTAAACGTCACGCTGACCGTGCAGGCGCCGTTGGGCGTGAGTATGGCGCCCGTGCAGTTGTCGGCGCTCTTGGTAAAGTCGCCGGGGTTCGTGCCGCCAAGGGCGACGGTCGAGATGCTAAGGTTACCCGTGCCGTTGTTGGTGACGGTTTCAGGCTGCGCGGCGCTCGTGGTGCTCTCGAGCTGGTTGCCGAAACTCAATCCCGAGGGGGCGGACAAGCTCACCACGGGCGCCGTCCCCGTGCCGCTCAAGGCCACCGCTTGCGGGCTGCCGCTGGCGTTGTTGGGGAAATTCAGAGAAGCGCTGCGGCTCCCCGTCGCCCCGGGCGTGAAGGTCACGCTGATGGTGCAGGTGTTGTTAGGCGTGACGGTGGCGTTCGAACAGGAGTCGGAGGTCTTGGTAAAGTCGGCGGCGTTCGTGCCGCTAAGGGTGATTGTGGAGAAAACAAGGTTGGCCGAGCCGGTGTTGGTGATGGTTTCCGCCAGAGGAGTGCCCGCGGCGTTGATAAGCTGGTTGCCGAAACTCAAACCCGTGGGCGGTGACAAGCCCACTCCGGGCGCCGTCCCCGTGCCGCTCAGATTCAAGGTCTGCGTGCTGCCCGTCGTCCCGCCGCTGTTGTCGGTGAAAATCAGCGAGGCGCTTAGGTCTCCTGTCGCTGAGGGCGCGAAGGTCACGTTGACCGCGCAGGTGCTGCCGGAAGCGGGTGCGGGATTAAGCGTGGCATTCGCGCAGGTGTTGGCGCCGATGACAAAGTCGGTGGGATTCGTACCGCCCAGCGCGACCCCGGAAATGGTAAGGCTGGCCGTGCCGTTGTTGGTGACGGTTTCCCCCTGGGCGGTGCTGGACGTGCTCACCGGCTGATTGCCAAAACTCAAACCCGTGGGGGAGGAGAAGCTCACCAGCGGCGTGGTCCCGGTGCCGCTCAAGCTCACTGACTGCGGGCTGCCGGAGGCGTTGTTGGGGAAATTCAGGGAAGCGCTGCGAGCGCCCGTGGCCGACGGCGTAAACGTGATGCTGATGGTGCACGTGCTGCCGGAGGCGGGTGAGGGAGTAAGCGTGGCTCCCGTGCAGTTATCAGCGCTCTTGGTAAAGTCGCCGGCATTCGTACCGGTAATCGTGACCGTCGAGATGGAGAGGTTACCCGTGCCGGTATTGGTGATGGTCTCGGACTGCGCGGTGCTGGTGGTGCTCACAAGTTGACCGTTGAAACTCAAACCCGTGGGTGCGGACAAGCTCACCAGGGGCACCGTCCCCGTGCCGCTCAAGCTCACAGTCTGCTGGCTGCCTGCCACCCCATTGTTGTTGTCAGTGATGGTCAGGGTGGCCCCGCTGGTCGGGCCGGTGGTGGTGGGTGTAAAGGTTACGTTGATGGTGCAGGAACCGTTGGCTGCGACACTGCTGCCGCAGGAGTTGGTCGCACCGAAGTTGGCGCTGGTGGTGATGCCGCTGATGCTGAGCGGCTCGGTGCCCGTGTTGCTCAGGGTGACAGGCTGCGACGCGCTGCTGGTCCCCACGTTCTGATTGCCGAACGTCAGGCTGCCGGGTGAGACGCCGGCCACCGGAATGGGCGCCACCTGAAGCATTACGGAGACGCTGTTCGAGCCGTAGTTGGCCGTTGCCACATCGAGCATGCCATCGCCGTTGAAGTCCCCGGCGACAATTGAATACGGCGAACTTCCCGTGGCAGGAGGCAAAGTCGTGGGGGTAAACGTGCTATTCCCATTCCCCAACAGGATGTTCACGTTCGATGTACCGGGAGTCAAAACCGCCAGATCCAGATTTCCATCCGCGTTGAAGTCCCCCACCGCCAACGCGTAGGGTGAGCCTCCGGTGGAGGGGGATGAGGGGGAGGCCGTGAAGGTGCCGTCACCTTTCCCCAAGAGGATCGTCACGCCACCGCCGTAATCGGCCACCGCCAGGTCCAGAATCCCATCATTGTTGAAGTCTCCCACCACCACGAAATCCGGGTTGGTCCCTGTGGAAGGCGATGATGGCGTGGGCGTGAACGTGCCATCGCCATTGCCCAGGAGAATGGTGACGGTGTTGTCGTCGAAATTCGCCACCGCCAGATCCAGCTTTCCATCCCCGTTGAAGTCCCCCACCGCGATGGAATTCGGACTGCTTCCTGTGGCCGGAGAGGCTGAGGTGGGTGTGAACGCGCCCTGGCCGTTGCCCAGGAGAATAGTCACACTATTGCTGCCCGAGTTCGCCACCGCCAGGTCCAAGTACCCATCCCCGTTGAAGTCTCCCACGGCAATTGCCACCGGGGCCTTTCCTGTGGCGGGCGAAGCGGCGGTGTTGAACGCCCCCGTGCCTTTTCCCAGCAGGATGGTCACGTTGTTGCTGCCTTGATTCGCCACCGCCACGTCCAGATTTCCATCACCGTTGAAGTCTCCCACGGCAACTGCGGTGGGATTGGTGCCGGTGGTCGTAGGAGTCCCGGCATAATTGATCGTGCCATCACCATTCCCCGAGAGAATCAATAGATTGTTGCTGCCGGCATTCGCTACCGCCAGGTCCAATTTCCCATCACCGTTGAAATCCCCCACCGCCAAGGCTCTGGGATTATTCCACGGCGTGATGGGTGTGTTGGCCGTGGTGGCGAAGGTGACCGTCGACGCGGATGCTGTTACCGGGAAATAAATCGTTTTCGAAATCAAATCCGTGCCGGGATTGGCCACGGTCACCCACGCCGTCCCCGCCGAGGCGATGTTTGCCGCCAGCACGGTGGCCGTAAGCTGTTCACTGCTCACAAAAGACGTCGGCAATGCGGAGCCATTCCAATTGACCGTGGCGGCCGGGGCGAAGCCCGTGCCATTGACGGTGAGTGTGAATGTCGACCCGCCGGGGGCAGCGCTGGTGGGCACAAGGGGCTGGTTGATTAAGGGGACGGGAATGGCCGAAGTTCCGGTCAGGTTGATCGATTGCGGACTGTTCAGGGCATTGTCCGTAATCGTGACGGCGGCGCTTTTGTTTCCTGACGTTTTCGGTGAGAAGGTGACATATATGGTGCAGTAGTTGCCCGCATTCACGCTGGTCCCGCAGGTGTTGTTCTGGGAAAACTCACTGCTGTTGCTCCCCGTGATGGCGATGCCGAGGGGCGAGGGGCCAAGGCTCAGAGGCATGTTGCCGGTGTTGGTCAAGGTGACGGATTGCGCGGTGCTGCTCGTCTGCGGAAATTGGTCCGAGAAGGTAAGGGAGGTGGATGACAAGCCCGCCACAGCCACCAAGCCGGTTCCGCTCAAAGTCACCTTCTGCGGGCTGTTGGGAGCGATGTCCGAGATATTCAGCGTGGCGCCAAGGCTCCCCTCCGCCGTGGGCGTGAACGTCACGCTGACCGAGCAGGTGCCTTTGGCAGGAAGCGTGGCTCCCGTGCAGGTGTCGTCGCTCGTGACAAAGTCGCTGGCATTCGTGCCGCTAACGGTGGCGCTCAAAATGGTGACGCTGGCGACGCTGCTGTTGTTGGTCACCGTCACGCTCTGCGCGGTGCTGCTGCTGTTGAGCGGCAGGGAGGGAAAGGTGAGGCTGGAAGTCGACAAGGTCACCGAGGTGGAAGTGAAACTTTGCACCAGGTTCGAGGCATTCACCGTGCCGATTCCCGTGGCGAAGTCCCATCCCGTGGCGGCGCCGTACGCCAGTTGATTGCTGCCACTTTTATTGACCGCCAGGGCCGCGCACGCTGCGCCCGTTCCCGAGCCTCCGCTCAGAACGCAGTGGGGCATGCTGGTGTACCCGCTGCCGGCCTCACCTAGGGTTGCGGTGATTCCCGCTCCCTCAGTGGCGGTGCAGGTGGCGCCTGTCCCGCCGCCTCCGGTAAGCTTGCAGGTGGGCGCGGAGGTGTAGCCGCTGCCGAAGCTGGTGAGATCCAATTCGCAAACTTTGTCATTGGTACAGATGAGCGCCTGACAACTCGCACCCGATCCGCCGCCGCCCGTCAGAGCGCAGGTGGGATTTGAAGTGTAACCTGAACCGCCCTTTACCAGAGCAATTGAGGTGACCACGCCGGTGGTGCTGGTGGTGCATGTCGCCCCTGATCCGCCGCCCCCGCTCAGGCTGCAAGAAGGAACGCCACTGCCGTAGCCGCTTCCCAGGCTGGTGACCTCCACGGAGGTCAACTCCTGGGGGGCGGTGGAGAGCACTCCATAAGTGCCCGGGGACACAGACACATAACAATTCAGCCCGGTGCAAGGCACGTCGATATCGCCTCCCGTGCCCGATCCTCCATGGATGAGCGGAATCTGGGTTACGTCGTAGAAGACACAGGTGCTGGCCACCGTCTTGCCAAGATTGGAATTGCAGGATGCGTTGCCGCCGGAGCCGTACTCCGCCGTCGCCAGCGCGTAATAGGCGGGATTGGGGTTGCCCCAGCGGCTTCCGGTAGCCTGATTGACCAGCGCCTGAATGGCCGCCATGATGGGCGAGGAGACCGACGTCCCGCCAAACCCGGCCCACGTGCTGGGAGCGCCGCTGCAACTCACGCCACCGTTGCTGGGGTCAGAAAAGCAAGCCACGTAGTAGTGCCCCCAGACCCCGTTGGCAGCGAAGAGGGAAACATCGGGAATGTCGCGCACGCCGTCGCTGGGGTTGCCAATCAAACCGGACTGCCACGAGGGCTTGGCATATCCGGCGCAGGTGCCACCCACCACGCCTGCAAGATCCGGAGCGCCGGTGGCGCAACCGCTGGGGCCGCCGCTGCCCGAGGCGGTGGTAAGGTAGTCGGTTCCGTACTTGGCATCATTGCACAGTCCGCTTGAGCCGTAAGTGGGCAAGACTCCCAGGTAGTCGCCGATCAGGACGCTGGCGCAGGAGTCGTTCCAGGGAATTTCCGGAATATAGGAAAGGGCTGACCCGTAGGTGGCGGAGTTGTTGCTGGAACTCTTCCAATAGGTGCCGTTGGTGCCTTGGTAAGTATCGGCGAAGTCGGTGCCGCCCACCGAGACGTTATAGGGCGTCGAGGTAAATCCGCTGATGTTGATTCCATACGCGGCGTAGGGTTCGTCGGCGTCGGAACTGGCCGCGCTCCAGTCACCCGCGGCAACGAAGATGGAGACGCCCTCGGCAACCGCTTGCTGGTACAAAGAGCTGATATAGGTGTTGAAAGAAGCGCCCAATAAGGACTCGGACTCGTCATAACTGATGCTGACAATCGCCGGCGGCGTGCCGCTGGCGTTCAGGAGGTTCCCCAGGGCAATGAACCCGCCGAAGTTGGTGTCCGTGTCGGCGCAGGCCGCCATCTCGATGGCCGCGCTGGGAGCCCCCACGCTTGCCCACTCCACATCGATGGCCGCTTCCCCATCGTCGCCGTTGACGCCGGGGTCCGTGCAGTTATTCGGTGAACTGCTGGCGGGGTGGACCTGCGTAATGGAGCCCTCGGTGTAGGTTGAGAGGCCCAAGACCGAGCGGAAAGTATTCCAATCCCCCGGAAAATTATAGAGATTGGTATCTTCAATCAACACGATGGTCTGGCCCTGGCCTGAATACCCCGCCAGAAAGGCCGGGTTGAAGTTGTAAATCGTCGCCAAGTCGGCCGGCACCACCAGATAATCGCCGCTCGCGGTAGTGTAATCGGTGCGCGGGTGAAGCGTGGGGTGAGGCCGGAAGTCATTCAGGGAAACGACGCCCGCAATCGTGGAACCCAACTCAGCGGGAATCTGCGGGTCGCTCATATTGGCGATGTGGGCCTGGCCATTCACCATCAAATTGTGAATCTCCGTGTGGAATGCCTGGCGAATCTGGCCCGCCGTGCCGGTAAAATCAATCGTCATCTGGTTGGGATACACCAGATTGACCGTGAATCCCTGCGACTGGAGCCAATTTGTTATCTTGGCGACATCACCCGGCGCGACGCCGTAGGTCTGGCCGAAATCCGCGGCCGTGATCCAGTGGTGAAAAAACGGCGATGCGGGATCGTGAATATCTTCGATGAATTGCTCGAGAGCTTGCTCCTGCTCCGCGCTCCGTTGCAATTGCAGCATCATGTGGTGGAGGGTCAGGCTGTCGGCCACTCGCCCGCGGTCGTTAGCCGCATTGGCTTCCGGGCGCGTGTTGCCTCGCAGCGTAACCAGGGCGTCTTGTCCCGAATCCGACATGAAGGGCGTGCTTGCCTGCGGGCCGGCGCTTACTCGATTCGCCAGAACGGCCTCCCGCCGACGTCTGATTTGCTTGGCCTGAGTTTTCGCGGGCGCGGCTTGAACCTGATGGTTAGACAGAGCATTCCCTGCGGCTTGGACCCTCGGAATAGGACCAAATCCTATCATGGCGGGAAATAGAAGGCCCACATATCCGCCGAGGAGCAAAATGCGCTTTATGGCCGCCTGCGCATGCTGGGTGAGACTGGGACGCGGAAGCATGAAATACCTCAATTCGGGCAAGAATCAATATTAATGCAGTAAATCTATATCCCACGCGACGGGATGTCAACTTAGGTATAATTGACTATATGTCATTCTTAGTAACGGCGCGGGGAATCATCGTCCCGTGGCGGGAACGTCAAGGGGGCACTGGGAGAAGATGAAGGCCGCAAACAAGCCCGCGCACTTACCAAAATCGCATCGAGAAATGGAGGGGATGGCTGGCGTGTTGTCACGGCAACCGTCCGGCCTCTGCGCTTATTCCCCTCCTGGTTCAGGAGGGGGCAGCGGGTGGGCGAAGAAGGGTAGCGCCGCGCGGTGGAGCCGCAACCAAAAATATAGGGGCCAGCAGCGCTGGCCCTGGCCGAACGGTGTTCGGCCCTACGATGTGCGCGAAGATTCTTGCCAAAAAAGCAGGAATCTACGGTATTGCAATGCCAGGCGCGCTTTCCGGCCCTGCATTGCCATGCTGTAAATTGTTGGGTTGCGGCTACGCCGCGCTCCGCTGCGCTACGACTCCTCACCGTGTCCGGCATTGCCTAACTCACGGTCAGCGTGAGTGTCACGCTATGGCTCACGGCGGATGCTCCCGAACCCGTGCTGCCCGTTACCGTCAGCGGATAGGTTCCGGCGGGGGTTCCGGGGGTGCCGCCTCCGCCGCCGCCCCCTCCACCACCACATCCTGTCAGCGCCAGCATCAATAGCAATCCCCCAGCGAGCGGCAAGAATACGGCCTGCCATCGGCCCACGCCAGGTTGCTTCCCACGACGGATGGCCCATGCTATGGCTGCCAGGACCAAGACAAGCATTAACAAACCCCTTAAGCCCGGCGACAGCGGTGGAACCGGGGGAAGGGGTCGTGAGCGTGGCGCGATGAGGGAAGCGGCACTCGTAATAACCGTGACGGTGACGTTGGTGGCCGAACTCCCCAATGTTGCCGGGTTGGGCGAAACCGAGCAAGTGGCTTCGGAGGGAGCCCCGGTGCAGGTAAAGGTCACCGTTCCGGACAATCCGCCTTCACCACCCACACTTAATGTATAGGTTGTGGATGAACCGGGCACGACCGTGGCCGAGGTGGAAGAACCGGAGGGTGGGGCAAACGAGAAGTCCTGGCCCGCGCCGCTGAGCGCCACTGTTTGCGGGCTCCCGGAGGCATTGTCAGAAATGGTGAGCGTGCCGGTTCTCGATCCGCCCATTGTGGGCGTGAAGGTCACCGAGATGACGCAGTTCGAACCCGCACTCAGGGTGGTCCCACAGGTGTTGGTCTGGGAGAAATCCCCGCCCGCCGTAATGCTGGTAATAGTCAGCGGCGAATTACCCATGTTGATCAGCGTAACGGTTTGGACAGTGCTGGTTCCCAGCCGTTGCGCCGGGAAAGTGAGGGAAGAGGCGGACAAGCTGACCGCCGTCCCCACATTGATTTGAACGCTCGCCGTGGCCGTATTGAAATCCGTGGTGTCCGTAGGCGTAAAGGTCACGGAGAGGAGCTGGCCCGTGCCCACGCTTAGCACCGTCCCGGCGGGGGGCGAATAGTTGAAGTTGCCGGGCAAGGACGCTCCGTTGAAAGAAGCAGCAGCATCAAGTTGGGTTGAGCCCAAAGGCGTGGCGGCAGCGATGGGAGCGGGATTCACCCAAGCCAGGGTGGGCGTGGCCTTGGCAATCACCAGGGTGCCGGGATTGCTCCCTTGATAATTCGCGTCGCTGATGGCGCCCACCACGGTGTAGCTGCCGGCGCTCGTAGGCACGGTGGCCAACCCGTTATAAGTCACGTTCACGGTAAGGCCGGTGGGACTGGTGATTACGCTGGCCGGCTCGGGCGAACCATTGTAGGTCTGGTTGAGGTTGCCGAGCGTCACCGTGGCCCCAGCCTTTTGCGCGGTCACGGTCTGCACCACGCTCGTTGCCGCGCTGTAATTGGCATTGCCCGCTTGCGAAGCGGTCAAGGTACAATTCCCGGTGCCGCTGGTCATGGTGACGGTCCCGGAGGAGATCGAGCACACGCCGCTTGCCCCAACGCTCACCGTAAGGCCGGAAGTCGCCGTGGGGGCCACGCCAAAGGAAGTGTTATAAGTTGCCGGGGTCGTGGGTGCGGCGAAGGTGACGGTTTGGGCCGCCAATCCCGCCGTGACGGTTTGCACCACGCTGGTGGCCGCGCTGTAATTGGCATTACCCGCTTGTGATGCTGTCAAGGTGCAGGTTCCCGTGCCGCTGGTCATGGTGACGGTCCCGGAGGAGATCGAGCACACGCCGCCGGCGGCGACGCTCACCGTAAGGCCGGAAGTCGCCGTGGGCGCCACGCCGAACGAGGTGTTATAGGTTGCCGGGCTTGTAGGCGCGGTGAAGGTGATAGTTTGCCCTGCGGTTTGCGCGGTGACGGTTTCCACCACGCTGGTGGCGGCGCTGTAGTTGGCATTACCCGCTTGCGATGCGGTTAAAGTGCAGGTTCCCGTGCCGCTGGTCATGGTGACCGTGGCGTTGCTCAACGAGCAAACCCCCGCTACCCCGAAGTTGACGGTTAGGCCAGAGCTGGCCGTCGCCGCCACGGGGAATGTGGTGTTATACGCAGCCGTCGCCGGAGCCGCCAATGACACCGTAATTGTCTGGCTGGCCTGGTTAATGGTGATCGTGCCCGTGCCCGTGGCGTTTCCATAGTTCAAGTTGCTGCTGGTGAAGCTGGCGCTTACCGCGTAGGTTCCCACATCGGTGGGAGCCGTGGCGGTTGGGCCGTAAGTGGTCGAGCCCGTCCCCGTGTAGATAAACGTGGAGCTTCCCGAAACGCTGGCGCTGCCCACCCCCGTGGCCGCCGCAGTGGCCGCCTCCGGGCTGCCATTGTAGGTGAAGATTCCGCCCGTTACCGTCACCGTGGGCGTGGCGGCATTGATGGTGATTGCGCCCGTGCCCGTAGTGTTTCCATAGTTGGAATTGCTACTGGTGAAGCTGGCGCTTACCGCGTAGGTTCCCACATCGGTGGGAGCCGTGGCGGTTGGGCCGTAAGTGGTCAAGCCCGTCCCCGTGTAGGTAAAGGTGGAGCTTCCAGAAACGCTGGCGCTGCCCACCCCCGTGGCCGCCGCGGTGGCCGCCTCGGGACTGCCGTTGTAGGTGAAGGTCCCACCCGTAACGGTCACCGCGGGTGTGGCCGTGTTAATGGTGATCGAACCTGAGCCCGAGGCGTTTCCGTAGTCCGGGTTGCTGCTGACAAAGCTGGCGCTCACCCCGTAGGTTCCAACATTGGTGGGAGCCGTGGCGGTTGGGCCGTAAGTGGTCAAGCCCGTCCCCGTGTAGGTAAAGGTGGAGCTTCCAGAAACGCTGGCGCTGCCCACTCCGGTGGCCGCCGCGGTGGCCCCCTCGGGGCTGCCGTTATAGGTGAAGATTCCGCCGGTCACGGTCACCGTCGGCGTGGCCGTGTTAATGGTGATCAAACCCGTGCCCGTGGCGTTCCCGTAGTTCGAATTGCTGCTGACAAAGCTGGCACTCACGGCGTAGGTTCCAGCGTTGGTGGGAGCCGTGGCGGTTGGGCCGTAAGTGGTGGAGCCCGTCCCCGTGTAGGTCAAGGTGGAGGCCCCCGAAACACTGGCGCTGCCCACGCCCGTGGCCGCCGCGGTGGCCGCTTCCGGGCTGCCGTTGTAGGTGAAGGTTCCGCCCGTCACTGTCACCGTGGGCGTGGCCGTGTCGATGGTGATCGAGCCCGAACCCGAGGCGTTCGCGTAATTCGGATTGCCGCTGGTGAAAGTGGCGCTCACCGCGTAGGTTCCGGCGTTGGTGGGAGCCGTGGCGGTTGGGCCGTAAGTGGTAAAGCCCGTCCCGGTGTAGGTTAAGGCGAAGGTTCCGGAGCCCGAAATATTGGTCGAGTTCACCCCCGTGGCCGCCGCGCTCGCCGCCTCGGCGCTGCTGTTGTAGGTGAAGGTCCCACCCGTTACGGTCACGGTGGGCGTGGCGGCGTTGATGGTGATTGCGCCCGTGCCCGTAGTGTTCCCATAGTTGGAATTGCTACTGGTGAAGGTGGCGCTCACCGAGTAAGTTCCCACATTGGTGGGAGCCGTGGCGGTCGGGCCGTAAGAGGTCGAGCCCGTCCCCGTGTAGGTAAACGTGGAGCTTCCGGAAACGCTGGCGCTGCCCACCCCGATGGCCACGGCTGTCGCCGCCTCGGGGCTGCCGTTATAGCTGAAGATTCCACCCGTTACGGTCACCGTGGGCGTCGCCGTGTTAATGCTGATTGAACCCGTGCCCGTATTATTTCCATAGTTCGGGTTGCTGCTGACAAAGCTTGCGGTCGCCTGGTAGGTTCCCACGTTGGTGGGAGGCGTGGGGGTGGGGCCGTAAGTGGTGGCGCCCGTCCCCGTGTAAGTAAATGTGGAGGCCCCCGAAACGCTGGCGCTGCCCACCCCCGTGGCCGCCGCGGTGGCCGCCTGCGGGCTGCCGTTGTAGGTGAAGATTCCACCGGTCACGGTCACGGTGGGCGTGGAGGTGTTAATGGTGATGGCGCCTGTGCCCGTAGCATTGCCGTAATTCGAGTTGCTGCTGGTAAAGCTGGCGGTCGCCTGGTAGGTTCCGGCGTTGGTGGGAGGCGTGGCGGTGGGGCCGTAGGTGGTGAAGCCCGTGCCCGTGTAGGCAAAGGTGGAGCTTCCCGAAACGCCGGCGCCGCCCACACCGGTAGCCACCGCGGTCGCCGCCTCGGCACTACCGTTGTAGGTGAAGGTCCCACCGGTTACAGTTACCGTGGGCGTCGCGGTATTGATCGTGATGGCGCCCGAGCCGGTAGTGTTTCCATAGTTCGGGTCGCCGCTGGTAAAGCTGGCGGTCGCCAGGTAGGTTCCGGCGTTGGTGGGAGCTATGGACGATGGGCCGTAAGTGGTGGAGCCGGTCCCCGCATAGGTAAGGGCGAAGGTTCCGGAAACACTGGCACTGCCCACCCCGATGGCCGTGGCGGTGGCCGCCTCGGCGTTGCCGTTGTAGGTAAAGGTCCCGCCGGTTACGGTCACCGTGGGCGTGGCCGGGTTCACGACAATGCTGGCCGTAGTCTGCGCCGCGGCGTAATTGACGTTGCCCGCCTGATTCGCGGCAATCACAATCGTGCCGACGCCGGTAACGGTCAATATGCTGTCGTTAAGACCGCTCAGTGTACCGGGACCCGAGACGATGCTGAAAGTCACCGGATAGCCGGAAGCTCCGCCCGTCGCGCTCAGCGTGATCGGCGTGACGCCATAGGTCACGGGAGAAGACGGCGAAAAGCTGATCGACTGCGAATTCTGCGTTGTGCCGTAAAGGCCAAGGGTCTGCGTCAGGCTGGCGTTCAGATTGTTATCCGTAAGCACCAGCGAACCGCTGTCGGGGCCCGCCACAGCCGGAGAAAAGCTCACCAGGTAGGTGCAAGAGGTTCCCGCGGCCACTGTGCCCGCGGAAGAGGAAGAGCTGTTGAGCAAGGGGCAGGTGCCGGCATTGCCCAGAGTGAAACCGCTGGAGACGCTGGCGTTGTCCCCCGACGAGGGAATGGGGAAGGTCAACGCCGCGTTGCCGATATTGCTCACCGTCACGGTCTGCGGACTGTCGACGCTGGTCGAACCCACGGCCGTCGGCGCAAAATTCAGTTGCGGCGGGTCGCCGTAATTCGTTCGCAGCACCTGGTCGCTCGCGGTATCGGCCGTAAAGATATTGCCGCTCGCGTCGGTGGCCTGGAGCACGGGATAGGTGAAACTGCCGCCCGGTGTAATGACCGTGGTATAGCCCGGGGCCAGAATCTCCTTGTAGGTGCCGGCGTCATTGACATAGACGTTTCCGCTCCCGTCCACCGCCACGCCCGTGGGAGCGCTGAATCCGCTGCCCAGCGTGTTGATGGTGGGCGAGGCCGGGATCACTCCGTTCGCCGCGACAATCTCCTTCACCGCATTGTTGCCGGTGTCGGCGACAAACACATTGGCCGCGCCATCGATGGCCACTCCCTGGGGAGCGCTGAATCCGCTGCCCAGCGTCCTGACCGTGGTGTAACCGCTCGCCGCCAGAACCTCCTTCACCGCGCTGTTGCCGGCATCCCCAACGTAGACGTTCCCGTTTCCATCCACCGCCACACCTTGGGGCGCGCTGAACCCGCTGCCCACCATGCTCTGCACGCCGGGAGCAAACGCGGTCTGCGGCCCCGATCCCACGCCGTACACCGGCACCGTCACAAACGCCGCGCCGGAACTGTTCAACAACTGGATGGCCCCATACCGGGTTCCGGAGTACTTCGGCGTAAAGGTCACGTTGACCGAGCAAGTTTCATCCACGTTGTACAGGTGGGTGGTTCCATTGGTGGTACAAGTTCCCGTTCCCGCATCGGTAAAATCCTTGCCCCCCGCCCCCTGCGTCAACACCGCCGGCGCAAGCATCGTCCCCCCCGAAGTGAAAGTGAACTCATATGTGAAAGTCGGCGGCGCTCCCGTAGCAACTGCAACCGTCCCAAAGTCCGCCCCCGCACTCCCCGCCAGAATCTCCTTCACCACATTGTTGCCGGTATCGGCGACGAAGACGTTCCCGATCTCGTCTACGGCCACGCCCATGGGCGCGCTGAATCCGCTGCCCACCGGGTTCACCGTGACGTAGCCGCCGGCCGCCAGAATCTCCTTCACCGCATCGTCGCCGGTATCGGCGACGAAAACGTTCCCGTGTGTGTCCACCGCCAAACCCGACGGATTGTTGAATGTTTCTCCGCTTCCGATCGAAATGGCAGCTTGGTAGTAAGGCGCAAAAACCTCGATCACGATCGATGACGTGTCAGTAAAGAAGTTCCCGCTGCCGTCCATCGCCATGCCGGGGAAGGCGGTGTTGCCAGGCAAACTCCCGTCAGCGCCCACCGAGTAGACGGAGCCGGGCTGTGCCAAAAACTCGAAGAAAAAAAAGAAACCAGGAACGGATGAAATGGTCGCTTCGGCGACGAAGACGTTCCCGTTTTTGTCGATCGCTACGCCCGTGGGGTCTGTAAGTATGGTGGCGAAATTCTCAGGGATCACTTCTGAGACTGTGGTGTAGCCGCTAGCCGCCGTGATCACTTTCACCACACCGGGAGAGATAGAGGTGACAAAGATGTTCCCGTACGCGTCTAGCGCCAAACTTTGGGGACTGTTGAAGGAGCCGCCCAGGGTGACGACCTTGGTGTAGCCGCCCGCCACCAGAATCTCCTTGACCGCATTGTTCCCGGTATCGGCGACGAAGACGTTTCCGAACTTGTCTACCGCCACGCCCCCGGGCTGGTGGAATCCGCTCGCAAGCGTGATCGTCGCACCGCTGGTCAACTGTGCCGTCTGCGCCGCCAGGGGGACGATAGCAAGCCCCACAAATATCGCCAGAGAGGCAAAACGCCATGCGAACCGAACGGCAAAGCGCCGGGCTCTCTTGCTGTGCCGTGAAGCGCGCTGGGAAAACGGGGAAAATACGTGCTGAACTGCAGGCAGGGTGATGAGAGTCATGGCTCGGGTATCCTTCAAGTTCCGACTTCCGCCCTGGGCGGACTATTTGATGAGACCCCTTCGCTAAAGGGTCGATAGGACCTCGATGTGTCTGTGGAAGAGCTTCGAGGGCAAAAAACCTAGGAACCTGTCGGAGATAGATTTCCCCCACATAGAATCAATAGCTTAACGGGATTCGACTATCTGAAAATTGTTGGTTCTTCGTCGAGAAAAGGCTATTTCCGAAATAATTCTAGGGTCGAGGAGCCTACGAACATGCCCACGCCAAATCTTTACACCAGCAAGAATGAATGTCAAGGGTGGAAATCATGGACAGACAGGCTGTTAACCTAGCGCCACGGCACAGATGATTGGTCTCTCGCTGAAAACGGGAGGGGGGAAGCGCGGGGTTTCGAGCGGGCCCTCCGCTACGGCCTGGCCCCGTGTACGAAGCGGCTTCGGCATGGCGATCCAACGCGGGTGCTCTGATCGGTGGGCCGACGCGGAGGAAGAGTAGCGCAAGGCCCGCCCTTCGGCCTTGCGGCTTTTCCACGGGAAGGGCCGCAGGGCCGGAGTGCGGGCCCTGCGCTACGGCCACCGCCTACGCCTAACTCACGGTCAGCGTCTGCGTCACGCTATGGCTCACGGCGGATGCTCCCGAACCCGTGCTGCCCGTTACCGTCAGCGGATAGGTTCCAGCGGGTGTTCCGGGGTTGCCGCCTCCGCCGCCACCACCTCCTCCGCCCCCTCCACCACCGCATCCAGCCGGTGCCAGCATCAGCAACAATCCTGCGGCGAGTGTGAAGAATGCGGACTGCCATTGGCCCACGCCAGGTTGTCTCAGGCGCGGATGGCGCGCCCAAAGGCTACGAGGTTGACAAAGGCCAGGATGTCGGTAAGGGTTTTCAGGCTGCCCCGCAGGGTCTGCTCCAAGAGCACGCGCTCGGCCGTGATCAACCGGTATTGTTTGACGGAAGCCTCCTGCGCGCGGATGAGGGCCCCGACGGGGCAAGGCTTGTTGAGAAAACGGAAGATGTTCCCTTCGTTGACCGCCGCAGTCCCACCGCGCCGATGACGACGGTCGAGACGGGAACCCTTACCTACCGAAACCCCGTCACGGAACTGCCGGTTGCGACACGGACACCTCATCAGGGATGGCTCCCTTTCCCAGGAAACTCTTGAGCTTAAGAAGTAGCGGGGACGTAACTTCCTGCCCTTTGGCGGCAACCAGGAGCCCCTTCTCGGTTCGGACGTCTTGATCCAAGATCACGCCAACGGCGAGCGCGTCAATCGAACGCGTGCGGGCTTTACTGCCGGTGATTTCAGGTTCCAATTCCACCATGGCCTCAATAATCCTCTTGTCCAACCCTTTGAAGTTCTTGGTGAGGTAGTGGGCTGCTTCCACCCGGGAATGATGTTTACGCAGAAGGGTGTCAAAGGTGAGGGCGGCCCGGATGATCCGGGCTCCCAGCCGCACGTCCGCTGATTCCGGCTTGTCGCTGTCACCCTCCTCCGGCGACCCTTCGTACTGGTGGGCGATCATCCAGGCAATAGGCTCCAGGCGCGGGATATTCTTGAGCAGGTCCTGGGCCACCTTCGGATGGTTGCGGTACTGGGCTTCCTCTTCCGGCGAGAGTTCGCCACCGGCGTACACGGTTTCAATCGTGTCGGGGGCGAGCGTGACGCAACCCAGTTGCGACATCATGGCAGCCACCTCAAACTTCCACGGGCTTCCCAACGACAGGCGGGTGACGACGTGCCGGACATATCGCCGGACGCGCATCGCCCGGCTGAATGCGGCCGGGCTCACTACGCTGAGTACTTCGGTAAGGACGTAGACCGTGCCACGGAGCGTTTCTTCCAGAAGTTCCTTCTCGGCGCAGATCAGATGGTGCTGCGCCAAAGCTTCTGTCAGGACCTTGACCAGGATTTCCTTGTTAGACGGTTTGCTCAGAAAGCGAAAGATGTTTCCTTCATTTACCGCATCAATGGCAGTTTGAAGCTCCGACGCCCCAGTCAGCATGATGCGGACGGTATCGGGGGCCAGGGTTTTGACCTTGAGTAAGAACTCGATGCCGTCCATTTCCGGCATTCGCATGTCGGAGAGCACGACCGCGAACGGGCCCAGGTGCTGGATTATGGTCAACGCCGCCGCGCCGCCCACCGCCGTGGCGACTTCAAACTCCCGGTGGAGCAAGCGCTGATATCCCTGGAGCAGGACCGGCTCATCATCGACGAACAACACTTTTTCCGTCATCTCATGCCTCCGCCATTAGTGCTGGTATCTCTTTCGCCAAAGCTCGCCATTCGGGGAACATCTCCGCGACCCCCATGGTGGCTAACTCCTCCTGGTAGTTCTCCAGGTTATAGGTGGGGGGCGACCCGCTGGCGGACTCCTCGAGTTCATGGGCCAGGAGATTGGCGGCATAGACGGCCGAGATGGCGTCAAAGTTCTGATGGGGCACGCGATTGGGGCCGTGGTGAAGGGCGACAGCTTCCACCACCGTGTAAGGCAACCCCCACAACCCCAGGAGATAGGCGCCAATCTCTGCGTGACTGAATCCGTGATGGCGTTCCTCCACGATATTCACCGGGCAATGCGCCCCCGACGCTTCCACCAGCATTTTTCCGAATTGTTCGGAGAGCTTCCAGGCCAGGATCAGCTTGCCCACGTCGTGGAGCATGCCTGCCACCACGGCAATGTCAGTAAGGTGCTTGGGCACGGGCAGGCGGCCGGCAATGAGCGCGGTAATTTGAGCATGGTGCTGGAGCTTTTCCAGGGAAAACCCGGGCAGATTCCGTTGGGGTTTAAAGGCGCGAAAGATTTCGACGGACAGTACCAGGTTCTTGAGGGTGTTGATGCCAAGGTAGCTGACCGCGCTCTGGATGTTGGTCATGGAGTGGGCAAGGCCAAAGAAGGCGGAGTTTACCAATTGCAGGACTTTGGCGGAGACCCCCACATCCTGCTCGATGATTTTGGAGACTTTGTGGAGCGACACGTCAGGGTCCGCCACCGCCTGCATCAGCGCTTCATACGTGCGTGGGAGCGACGGCAGATCGCCCAAGCCGGCCACTGTGCGGCGGATCGTTTCATCGCTTAGAAGCGCCTTGAGATGGCAGGCACGCTCGACAGCGACGCGCAACATTTCGGCATCGCAGGGCTTGGCCAGAAACTGATGGGCGACAGGAACCACCCGCAGCGCCGTGGAAAGTTCCGTGTGGCCCGATAGCACGATGCGCACCATCTGGGGATACTGTTCGCGCACGCGGCAGAGCAGGGCGGCGCCGTCAATGCCCGGCATTCGCATGTCGGAAACAATGACATCAAAGGGGGAGGCCTCCATCAACGCCAGCGCCGCCTCACCCCCGGGGGCGAAGGCCATCTCCCACTCATGGCGTTGGGGACGCAACATGCGCCGCAGCCCCTCCAGGATCTTGGGTTCGTCGTCGACAAAAAGCACTTTCCTCATGATCCTGATCTCTCCTTGGAACCTTCCCCGGGATCGATGGGCAAACGGATAGAGAAGGTCGTTCCCTTTCCCACCTCGCTCGCAAAGGTCAGTGCCCCTTTGTGCCGTTCCACCACCACCGAGCGCGCAATGGCCAACCCCTGTCCCGTTCCCCGCCCCACTTCCTTGGTGGTGAAAAAGGGATCGAAAACCTTGCTGCGGTTGGCCTCCGGAATACCGCAACCGGTATCGGCAGGTCCACGGTGAATCAGGGTACGATGGGCCGGCCCCCCGCTCATCAGGACACCAGCCGATCGGCAGCCTCGACCGCGGTAAGCAGATCCGGTGCATAGCCATCTGCGCCGATATGCAACCGGGTTTCCGGCCTGTTGCGATAGGCCGCACCGCCGATCAGCACCCGCAGCCTTGGTGAACCGGCACGAAGGTCTCGAATCAGCCTGACCACCTGGGACACGTTGAAGAGCATGGTCGTCGATATGCAAACCAAGTCCGAGTTTTGCGCCCGCACCGCATCGACAATGCCGGAATGAGGCGCGTCGGTGCCAAGAAACTCGACGTTCCACCCGGCATTTTCGAGGACATCGGCCACCATATTTGCGCCGATCTGATGCAACTCGCCGGCGACGCCGGTAACCACGGCTTGGCGCAGTGGGACGGATGGCTGCGCCCGCAATGTACGAGAATATATCCCTGCCATCACGAACTGAGTGATAGCCGTGGCGCGGTGCTCGACGCTCACAGTTATTTTGCCCTCTTCCCACAATCTGCCGACCTCATAGAGAGATTCCTGGAAGACTTGCGCATAGATATCGAAGACACCCGCGCCATTCTGCAGCGCTTCTTCCACGATCTGCGCCGAACCCGCCCTCGCGCCGATCAAAATGGATTGCAAATAGACGGCGAGGGTCAGCGCCAGGGGAGTGTCCGGCTGGGCCGGGCGGATTTTCTCCCGATCACATGCCGCGCGGCCGGCCTGCATCATGCGGGCAACCACTTCCTGTTGCTGCGGAGACAACTCGGAAGCGAGGGCCGCCTCAATCTGTGAAAGGTTTTCCACCAGGAAGTGGCTGGCGATGGCGTGAGCCTTCAAAACCCCAGCCGCCCATGCGCAGTAATCTTCAAACGCCTGGATGCTGCTTGATTCCACGGCGCCGCGCAAGAAATCAATGTGAAACGCCGCGTCCTGGATTCCGAACTCCCGGGCCCTCTCGCCGTAGTTCCGCAGCCAATCAGGGTGCCGCTCCAGGAAAACCTGAGTGACCTTTTCCGCCACCTGGGGCTTGAGTTGCTGCAATCGCTCGCCCAGCGTCATTCTTTGGTGCAAAGGAAGCTCATTCATTTCGTCAGTCCATCCTTCCGAACGCTGGGCTTTTCGGCAAGCGGGTCACGCAGGGATTCCACGAGTTCCAGGATACGCAGCTCGGTAAAGGCACTATCGAGCTTGAGCCCTTTGGGCATCAGTTCATGTGAGCGCTTATGCTCCGGGCTGGAGTGCCAGGTTCGAAACGAGGAAACGTCGCTCCAACGGGTGAGGAGATAGAAGACCGTGCCGTCCGCTTGATCCTGGAGCACTTCCATTCCCAGGAAACCGGCTTGGCCGTCCACGAAATGCGGCCGGTGGAGAAATGCCTCCCGCACATCCTGCTCGCGATGATTTGCCACGCGGAAGCGCGACATGGCGATGATCATGCTAACCTCCACCCACTGGTTTCATACCCATTCTGCCTGCTCCAGGGTGCTCTTGAGCCGCTCGATTTCCTCCTCCGCCTGGGGCAGAAGCTCGCCGAAATGATCCAACCTGTCTGCGCTTGCGGCCTGTTCCAATTCCCAGGCAACGGCAGAGAGACGGCCGGCGGAAACGGTGGCCGCCGATCCCTTGAGCGCATGCGCCTGCAAGAGAGCGCCGGGCCCATCCGCCGCCGCCAGCCGCTCTCGCAGTTTGTTCAACTGCGAGGGCAAATCGGCGAGAAACCCTTCGAGGATTCTCCCGGCAAGTTGTCGGTCTCCCGCGAGCCGGTCCAGCAAAGCCTCGGAATCGAAAATAGCCACGGCGGGTTCCGAGGCCGCCGCTGGGAGGGGGATCGCGCCTTGGGGATCAGCTCCGGGAAGCCACTTCGCCAGCACTTGCGCGAGGATTTGCAAGTCCACGGGTTTCGACAGAAAGTCGTTCATCCCCGCGTGCAGGCATCTGTCGCGGTCACTCGATGACGAATGAGCCGAGAGGGCGATGATGGGAACCTGCGGATGGCTCGACTGGCGAATATGGCGCGTGGCCTCGTAACCATCCATCGTTGGCATCTCGCAGTCCATCAGCACTAGGGCGTACCTGCCGTGCTGCAGCACTTCGACGGCTTCGGCGCCACTCGCGACCGCATCCGCTTGATACCCAAGTTTCTCCACTTGCGCCAAGGCCACAGCCTGGTTGGTGGGGTTATCCTCGGCGATCAGGATTCGAGCCGCTGGCACTGAGCCTGTAACCCCGCTCGACACGGCCACGCTCCCAACCCTACGCTCACTCGCGGGTTTTGGCTGATGGCTCGATGCCGGCTCGGAGGTAGACGCAGGGACTGTTTCCAGCGGCATCCCCAGCACCGCAGTAAACCAGAAAGTGGAGCCTTCGCCTTCCTTGCTTTCCAGCCCGATCTCTCCACCCATCATCTCCACAAGCTGCTTGGAGATCGCCAACCCCAAGCCGGTGCCTCCGTACTTGCGCGTTGTCGATATGTCTGCCTGCACGAAGGGCGAGAACAATGTCCGCGCCTGGTCCGGCCGTATGCCGATACCCGTATCGGAAAAGGCGAAGCGAACGATTGTCCTGCCATCAGCATGGCTCACCATCTCCACATTCAGCGCCACTTCACCCCGCGCGGTGAACTTGAGGGCATTGGCAGCCAGGTTGTTCAAAACCTGGCGCAGGCGTTTGGGGTCACCACGAAGAAGCGATGGTGTTTCCGGCATTATGCGCGAGCGGAAGATCAATCCCTTCGCCCTCGCCTGGACGCGCCATATCTCGATGAGGTCTTCCAACGTACGACGCAGGTCGAAGTCCACGCTCTCAATCGCGAGCATCCGAGCCTCGATTTTGGAAAGGTCCAGGATGTCGTCAATGAGGGCCAGCATGGTCCGCCCGCTGGCCTGGGCCACTTCGCCATAGTGTTGCTGCTGGGGTGAGAGGTCGGTGGTCAGAAGGAGTTGAATCATGGCGATGACGCCGTTCATCGGCGTCCGAATCTCGTGGCTCATGTGGCTGAGGAAGTCGGCCTTTGCCTGCGCGGCCTGGAGCGCGGCAGTACGAGCTTCGGAAAGGGCCGCGTTGGCCCGCTTCAACTCTTCCGTGGTTCTTACCAGCGCGGAGTTCTGGAACTCCACCTGTTTGGTCTTTCTCGCGTTTTCACGGCTGAGCGTCACTAAGGCATTGTTCAACTGGAGAAGTTCGACTTCGAAGTCCTCGGCCGAACTTCGCGCCGGCACGCCGATAATCATGAAATCTCCGCCCGGCATCAACGCCAGGCCGCACTCGAGGGTTATGGGTATGTGTTTGGGCGTTACGAAGTTCAGCCGTATGGGGTCGTCGCTGAAAGGAATCTGCTCTAATCGCGCCTTGAGTCTTGCCCCGTCTGAGTCTGGGAGCTTGTGCCAAATAGTTTCGCCCTGGGGTTCGTCCGAACCTAGACCGAGAAGGTGCGCCATGGCATCGTTGCAACCCGTGATGCAGCCGGCGGCGTCGGCGGAAATAAAGTATGCATGTCGATTGCGGTTAAGACAGTCGTTCAGCGCCCGATATAACTTAGCGTGCTGTTCGCCCCAGGATGGGCCGCTCTCTTCCCCAAGGCATTGTTCCCCCATGGCGGACTCCGCAATCCGGATGCCCTGCGCGCCCAAACGTGATCAACCGTCGCCAGTCAGGGCAACCTGGCTGCACAGGTACCTATGATATCTTAATCTGGATGTTGGTATAACAGTCTTTATTGGCTGATTGTACATCCAGGCTTCCCAATCTTCCAACCCCGTGTAGCGAGCTGGGTGCGAAGGACGGCGTTACGTCCCCGCGCCGCCGTCGGATCGACGAGAATTCCTCAGTGCCAAACTCGACGTCCGCCAAGACGCTGCGCGCGATCAGTTGGGATCAGGCGCCCACTCCACGTCCGCCAAGACCCTGCGCGCGTTCTCATCGCCGGAGGAAGATCAGGCGCGGCCGGCAAAGCCGGAAGCTGCCGGCCAGGATCGTCTGACGGAACTTGCCGCGCTCAGTGTCTCAATGATCTTTGCCCCATATTTCTTCACGCGCCACTCACCGAATCCGCTGACTTTCTTGAGATCATCCAAGGTTTTTGCCGGCATTCGAACGATCTCTTCCAGCCATCTGTTTTGCGCCACCATGTAGAGTGGGACGCCCTCCAGCGCCGCCGCATCGGCCCGCCATTTTTTTAGGGCGATGATCAACCTTACCTGCTCGCCGGTTAGGGAAGTACCTTGATCCAGCGTAGCGTCGGGGTTGGCCGGAGTTTTCTGCGTTGCCATCGCTGCCTCGTCATAGAAGAAGAGGACAGACCACGTGGGGCCTTCCCGCTGATTGGCAATAGAGGCAAAAACGCGCTTCACGTTTGTCGTATCAAGAAAATCATTCAAAAGCCGCTCCCGATCGAGTGCTTTTTCGGACTCCAGGGGAACACTGAAAATTTTGCACCGCATGGCGCCTCCTGTAATCGAATGAATCTGCATTTCCAGACGTATCATCGGCGGATCGGGAGGAGAAGATGAGGGGATTCTTATGCGGTGATTAGTCTAAGCGCAGCAGAGCAGCGAGGGTTTTGTCAGCGTTCTGCTTGATCACGGGGTCAGTGGTCTTGTCGCGCTTCTCCAAAATATACCGGATGGCAGCGTTTACAGTCGCAAAAGGTATTTCTAGGGGATCCAAGATTTGCCAAGTCTTGTATTTACCTGTCGTTTCATGCTGCACGAGTTTCCCATTCTCGAGTGTTCGAAAGTGTGGGGGAGCAAACACGAGGCGGTATCGGCTCCCTTCCTTAATTGCGATAGTTTTCGCCGCCGGTGTAAAACGCAAGGCGGAGTCAATTTTCCCCAACCCCCAGCAGCCGACGGTGACCACCGTATCGTGGCCGTCAATCTCGCCGGGGCCGGCAGGACCCCAATGATTGGAAACAACAAGGATAAAGTCTTTGGGTGGCGGAAGAGGTTCGGCAAAAAGACCCGAGGCGCTTCGCCAGCCACGCGCCGTCAGCAATTCACCAGTAGTTGCCATAACCCATAATTCTTCGACAGTCTCCGAAGGTGAGTTCTCCGACCCTTCGCACCAGGCCTCCGAGCGTGCCGCCAATGTTGCCAAGATAACAAGGGCCATACAAGTCAGTTGCCGTTTCATGTATTCCTCGCCTCACCGGATTTTCCTGCATGTCCTCAATTCTTTCAATAGGCTTCTTTTCGCTCCGGATGTATACGTCGTACCCGCGGTTCTGCCTGACCCGCGCCCCCTTTCCTCGGCTGAGGAGGGGAATTGCCCGTAGCGCCTGGCCGCAACCCGCAGAGGCCGTTGTGCCGCCGCTGTTGTCGAGCTACAATGAATTAAATGGGCGATTTGGTACAAATTGGTTTGCCGCAAACGGCCACGCGCCGGCCTGATTGGCTGAAGGTGCGGATGCCCTCGGGTGAGAATTACTTTGACCTGAAGCGGACGATGCGGGGCCTGGGATTGCACACCGTGTGCGAAAGCGCGCGCTGCCCGAACATCGGCGAGTGCTGGCAGCATCGCACCGCCACTTTCATGATTCTGGGCGAACTCTGCACGCGGCGCTGCGGCTTCTGCGCCGTGCCCAAGGGCAAGCCGGCGGGTGAAGTGGATTGGGCGGAACCCGCGCGCGTGGCGGAGGCCGCCGCCGGCATGGGCTTGAAATACGTGGTGGTGACCTCAGTGGACCGCGACGACCTGGAAGACGGCGGCTCGACGATTTTCGCCCAGACCATTGAAGCCCTTCGCCAGCGCATTCCCTCCTGCCAGGTGGAAGTGCTGATCCCGGACTTCCGCGGCTCCGATGCGGCGTTGGAAATCGTGTTGCGCGCCCAGCCCGACATTCTGAACCACAACATTGAAACCGTGCCCCGTCTGTATCCGGTGGCGCGGCGTGGGTCGCGCTACGAGCGGTCACTGCGCCTGTTGCGGCGCTCGCGCGAGATAGCTCCCATCCTTCCCACGAAGTCCGGGCTGATGGTGGGTCTGGGCGAGACCTTCGATGAAACCTGCGCGGTGCTGAAGGATTTGGCCGCCACGCGCGTCGATATCGTCACCATCGGCCAATACCTGCGGCCCTCGGGCGAGCAGTTGCCCGTGGCGCGCTTCTACTCGCCGGAAGAATTCGCATCCCTCAAACAGCACGGTGAGAGCGCCGGGATTCGCCACGTGGAATCCGGCCCGCTCGTCCGCAGCTCCTACCACGCAAAAGAATCGGGCCATCGGATCATTAAAGAATCGGGTAATTGATTCATCGGGTCATCGGATCATTGAAAAACTGTCCGTTGTCCGTGGTCAGTTGCCAACGGCCAGCAGCCTGTAATCCTTGGTCTCTCACTCCCCATCCCGCCAATTCGCTTGCCACGGACCACTGACGGTTTGCCGGCAAAGTGTAATGTTTATCTCCGGGCTACGACGGCTTTCGTGCCGCGTTCCAATGGGAAATGAAGTGTGGCGAGGACGAGGCCCAGGCGGGCAAAGCGGGAAGCGCGGAGGTAGCGTAGTTCAGCTTCCTCCCCGGTTCTTAACATGCCAACAACGTTATCGGCCATTCATATATCGGTTAATCCCCAAGGGAATAGCCGCACACGAAGCCAAACGGCAGCTACGTCAGCGCTACCTCGCTGATTCTGTTTCGCGAATTGGACGAGCGGCTCGGGCGCGGCCGGCCGGCAGCGACCCAGTTCTCACGGGGCTTGGATCGAGACTTGCTTCCCGGTATATTCAACAACCTTATCGGGCTGCGATACAGCGGCCCCGGATCCGTGTCCCGCCGATACCCAGGTGATATTGAACTGAAGTTGGGCAGGCATCTGGGGATAACTTCCTTCCCGGTCTCCGAGGGTCAGCGTTCGCGTTGATTCCGACCAGCGCAGCGGAATAACGGCATGGGCGCCTTTCTCGTAATCGTAGCTGTCGCCCGAATCCTGGTAAAAACTGAACTTGCCGTCCGCCCCGCGGTAGATCCGCAGGTCGATTGGTCCGGCGGGCTTCTCACTGGCGTACTCAATTTCCGGGCCGAGGGGAAGAATCGAACCGGCAGGTACATAGAGCGGAATGCGATCCAGAGGCGTGTTGGCGTCAATCTCACGGCCTCCCGGCTGCGATGCCCCGGTCCAAAAGTCGTACCACGCCGGCGATTCCGGCAGGTACAAAGTCCGGCGTGAAGCATTCGCCGCAAGCACCGGGCTGACGAGGATTGAAGGACCAAACATAAACTCATCCCCAATGTCGCGGACGTTCGCGTCGTTGCGCCAATCCATCACCAGCGGGCGTTGAATGGTGTAGTCGTCGTTGGTGACGCGCCAGGCGAGGGAATAGATGTAGGGCATCAGACGGTAACGAAGCTTGTCGTAGGCGATCAGGACCGGTTCAACTTTGTCGTAAGACCAGATTTCATTCTGCGGCCGGTGGCCGTGGGTGCGGAAGATGGGGCAGAAAACTCCGTACTCGAACCAGCGGGCATAGAGCTCTTGATATTTCGGATCGTCCGGAGCTTTGTCATGCGGCGGCCAATAACCGCCGATATCAGTTGTCCAGTAGGGGTATCCGGAAAGCGCGAAATTCAGCCCCGCCGCGACCTGGTGCTTCAAACCCCAATACGATCCATAAACGTCGCCGGACCACACCGTGGCGCCCACGCGCTGCTGGCCGAGGAACGCCGATCGCGTCAGCAGAAACACGCGCTTACGATCCGTAGTGGCTTTCCAGTGTTCCTGGATGCCGAGAGTGTGCATGAAGGGAAATATGTTGGTGTATTCGGCGCCGTTGCCAATCGCGATCTGCCGGCTGCGAAGGATGGCGTCGCCCATGTGGGGCCAGTATTCTTCCGGCTCCGCGCTGTCCAGCCAAAACGCATCCCAGCCTTGCGAGAACAGGGGCCCGGCCAGGTTATGCCAATAGAAATCGCGCGCGGTTGGGTTGGTGGCGTCGTAAACGTGCGCATTGGGGACGTCCAGATGTTGCTCCGTCATTAGCTGGAAGTTCTGAGATTTGATATCAAAGAGTCCCCAGACGGAAAGCATGGCGTGGACATGTTCATCGTGCAGAAGCTCGAGTTCACCGGGAACGTCCGGGAAGTTGGAATTGAAGAAGGGATCGCCTTCCGCCTTCCACCAGAACCAGTCCTGCACGATGGCGTCGAGCGGGATGTGCTGTTCCCGATAGCGGTGCGCGATTCCAAGGACTTCATCCTGCGAGACGTAGTGGTCCTTGGATTGAAAGAATCCATAAGCCCATTGCGGAAGCAGGGGCGCGTGTCCGGTAAGGTTGCGGTATTCATGGATGATCTGGTCCATTTCCGGACCGTAGATGAAGTAGTAATCAATCGCATGGCCGGCGAGGGAGAGCAAGGTCAGGTCGAGGGGGAAGCGATTATCCACGTAGGTCAGTGAGGCGGTGTTCCACATCAGGCCGTAGCCCTTGCTCGACAACAGCAACGGAATCGCGACATCGGTGTTGTTCTGCCCGAGTTCGACCGTCGCTCCACGGTAGTTGAACATTCCGCTTTGGTGCTGCCCCAGGCCGTAGAAACCCTCGGTGGCGTCCGGCGAGAACCGGTCTTCGACATGAAAAGTCTGTTCGCCATTCAACTCCGCCGGTTCATAAGTGCGCGGAACCGCGTTTCCTTCGCGCAGCAGGCCATGGCCTCCTACCGCGCTGTAATGCACGTTCCCCCACTTCAGAGAGAATTCCATTTTCAACGTGTCGGTGGTGAGGATGGCAGCATCGGGTGTCTGCGACAGTTGGAACTTGGCTCCCGGACACGACTCCTTCGAATCGAGAACCCATGGCTTTTTCCCTGCCGCGGTGTCGGGTGAATCCATGGTCGCGACGAAATGTATGACAGAAGAACGGCAAATGGAAATATGCAGGCTTTCTTTCCCGACCGTGGCAGTCATGCCGTCCGGCGCCGGTACAACCTTGACGGCAGGCAGCGGAGGCACGTCCCATAGTTGAGCTTTTGCCGGTGTGGCACTCCCGAGGAAACAACACAGCGCCGGCACGAGGACAGTCCAGATATTCCACCGTCGAACGGAAGTCGCTCTCATGGTTACCTCTCGATGTAATCGTTTTTGAAAACCACCTCTTCATCGCAGTCCGTCACACGATGAGGCGCGACGGCAAAGCTGACTCATGTTAATCAATCCAGTGCAGTCTTGCTATAAGAAACTTGACGATTGCTCCAGTGCTCGAGGCGGCAGTTCAGCGGAATCGGGGCATCGGTTCATCGGGTCATCGGTTCATCGGGTCATCGGTTCATTGAAGAACCGGCCCCTCGGCGGATCAGCACTTCGCTCTTTTGTTTTTCAATGATTCAATGACCCGATGATTCAATTCCTAAATGACCCAATTTCTTCAGGGGAACTTCTGTTCCGGATGTTGCCGTCCCAGGGCTTGGCTGGCAGCGTGGTGAACCGCCTTGTCCACTTCGGAACTCTTCCCTGCGGTTCTTTGATAGACCTCGCGGTATACTTCCTCGCCTTTTCTAGGGTTTCCCATGCGGTAATGCAGGCTGCCTATGAGCATCGGCCAGAGGGGGTTGTGGGGGAATTCCTGCTGCAACTCTCCGAACAAGCGCTGGGACTTCTCATATTGCTTTTCGCTCGAGCGCGAGTAGTCCTTGGCGAGATAAAACTTTGCTTCCGGCCTCCCCAGTTCGCCTTTCTCGGCGCAGAGATGGAGCTGTTGAAGGCCTTCCGTGCGGCTTCCGCCCGGCAGCATGATGAACATACTCAGGAATTTAACGATGCCCGGAAGCGTGTCGACAAAATAGTTGTAGATGCCAATGCCCAGATCGGCATCGACAAGGCTGGGATCGAGCTCCAAAGTCCGGAGGAGGTGGGAGCGCATCTTCTTTCCGGCGCGAGCCGTGGCCAGGTCACGATCATGCAAACCATCCATGCGGCCACGCAAGGCGTAAGCGTAACCGTCGTAGAGATAACTACGCGCCAGCTCCTGATGCAGGCGAATGCGGGCCTCGGCTTTGCGGATGGCCACGTTATCGAGGTCCTCAAAGTGGGAGTCGTAGGGCGTGGCTTCCATTTTGGCGACGTCAAAGACGTCAGGGTCGATCAGATTGGCGGAATAATAATAGATCTTCCACCAGTTCGCATCGGCTTCCAGCATATAGCCCAGAGGCGACTCCGGGTCTTTCTGCTCGATCTGCCGGAAGACTTCGATGGCGCGGTCGAGGTCGCCGTCCATCATCATCCCGATGCCGCGCGCCGCGTAATGACGGTCCTCCTCGTCACTGGGGAGGTTGGGCCCGGCAATCTCCGGCCGAGCCGCTGCCAGGCTCGCCGCCAGGATGAAGGTTGCGAGCAGAAGCATCCTCGTCATCGCACCATGTTCCCGCATGAATCTGCCTGCCCAAGAGCGAACCATTTTACACAGTGTCGCCCCGAGCCCCAAAGTTTTTTCCGAAGATTTCACGTCCGCAACGGGCTCGATCGAACAAAATCAGCGTTTTGATTCTGCCGGCCTCTGCATAATACGGTGACGGATACCCCCCCGCGCTTTCCCTCGCCGGCAAAAACTGCCGGTTCATCTCAATTCACCTCTTACCTTGTCCAGCCCCGATTTCCTTCAGGTGTTTGCGAATCTCTTCGGCATCCGGAGCATCGGGGGCGAGCTGGAGATAAGCCGCAAACTCCCGGCGAGCGCTATCGAACTGGCCCATGCCTTCCAGCGTTACGGCCAGGTTGTAATGGGCGTTGGGGTAGTCCGGCCGCAGGCGTATGGCTTCCTCGTATTCCTGAACCGCGCCTTCGGCATCATTCTTCTCCTTCAAGGCATTGGCCAAGCTCACGTGCGCGCTCGATTCCTGTGGCCGCTCCCGAAGGTAATCGCGATAGTCGGAGATGGCATCGTCCAATTTGCCTTGCTTCCGCAGGGCGTTGGCCAGGGCCAGGCGGGCGTCGGCGTAATCGGGCTTGCTGAGCAAGGCCTCCTGGTATTCCTTGATGGCGTCATCCATCCGGGCGAGTTGAACCCAGTCATTGCCCAGGTAGAAATGCGCCTCGGGAAGGTTGGGAGTGATATGCAGCACCGCCTGCGCCTCCGCCGCTGCCCCCGCAAAGTCGTTCTGTCGAGCCAGGGTAATCGAGAGATTCAAGTGGGCCTCCCCCCAATCCGGACGCCCCTTCACCGCCGCGCGAAAAGCCTCTGCCGCATTTTGCCAATCCCCCAACTGACTGAGGGCCAGCCCCAGATTCTCCTCGCTTTGCGGGTCTTCGTGCAGTGACAGGCTGGCGCGATAGGCGGCGGCAGCCCCTTTAAAATCCCCCTCGCCATACAGCGTGTTGCCAAGCTCGCGTTGGTAGTTGGCATTGGTGGGATTCAGGCGCACGGCTTCCTGGCCCTCGGCGGCCGCGTCCGGCGCGTCACCATTGGCGCGCAACGCCGCCGCCAGGCTGACGTGCAGGCTGGGATCATCCGGGCGCAGGCGCAAGGCGTCGCGGTAAGTGGGCACGGCCAGGGCAAAGTTCTTCTCTTCCGCCAGCAAATCACCCAACGCTACCAAAGCTTCGGCATAGTCATGCCGCAGCTCGACGGCTTTCTCAAGCTGGGCCTCGGCCTCCGCTTGCTTCCCCAGCGCCTTCAGAACGAGCGCGGTGCGGAAATGGAATTCCGGGCTCTGCGGCTGAAGCTGCAACGCCACCTGGTATTCCCCCAGTGATTTGGGCAAGTCATCCGCGGCCTGATAGGCATTGGCGAGGTGAGCATGGGCATCCGCATCGTCGGGACGCAGGCGGACTTCCTCGCGGTATTCCTGCACGAAGCCCGCGACGTCACCGGAAGATTGCAGCGCTTCCCCCAGGTTGCGGTGATAGCCGGCCTCATCGGGAGCAAGGTCGACGGCCTGCCGCAACTCTCGAATCGACTCCGTCAAGTCGCCGGTCTTGCGCAACACCAGTCCCAGCGCTTCGTGCAGCGCCGGATCGCCGGGCTTCAGGCGTATCGCCTCGTGGTATTCGCTGACCGCCGCCGCATGGTCGCTGATGGAGAGATAAGCGGCGGCCAGCTCCGCGTGGGCCGCGGCGTAGTCGGGCCGCAGAAGGATGACGCGGCGGAGCTCAGCAATGGCCCCGCCATAGTCGCCGGCTTCATGCAAAGCCAGCGCCAGAGCATAGCGGTAGTCTGCTTGTTTGGGGCGCAGTTGCACCGCCAGCCGATACTCCTCAATGGCGTGACTCCAATCTTCGGTGGCGCGCAGGGCGGCGGCCAGACTCATATGGATTTCCGGATCATCGGGACGCAGGCGAGCAGCGATGCGATACTCGTTGATGCCGCCGGCATAATCACCGGCTTGGGTCAGCGCCGCAGCAAGGCCGGCATGGGCGTCGGCATTATGGTCGTCCAATTCGAGGGCCTGGCGATACTCCCCGCCCGCTCCTTTGGCATCGCCGGATTGCAGCAGCGCGCCGGCCAGGGCTACGTGAACTTCCCCGTCGCGCGGCGCCAGCGCCAATGCCGCGCGGTACTCCTCCTCCGCCTCGCTGAAGGCCCGGTTTAAGGATAGGGCATTGGCGAGGTTCACATGGGCGTCAACATTGTTGGGATGGGCGCTGATTTCGGCGCGATATTCAGCGATGGCTTGGGGAAGTTGCCCGCCCACTTCCTCCAACGCGCCGATGTTCATGTGGACTCCGGGGAAATCCGGGCGCAGGCGCAACACCTCCCGATACTCCTTCAGCGCATCGCCGGTCTTCTGCTCCGCGGCGTAAGCGTTGCCGAGATTGTAATGCGCTTCGGCGTAGTCCGGCCTGAGGGCCAGAGCCTGCTTGTACGCGGCAATCGCCTGGTCCCACTTGTTCAGACGCGCAGCGTCGTTGCCTTGCTGAAGGAAATCCTGCGCCGTGGGCGAGGTGGACTCCGTGGGAACAGCCGCATTGGGAGCCGGGGATTGGGCCGCGGCAGCCTGCGCCACCGCCGGGCGAAGACTCAGCAGCAAAATGACGGCGGAAACAGCCCAGGGGAGAGCCACATTCATCTTGCGGCTTTTGCTCGGAGCAGTCCTGCCGGGTCGCATAACCATAGAATACACCAACAGCTCTTTCCTGCGCTCCCGGCCGCTTCAGAATCTGAAATTAGAGAATCTGGAGTCTTGGATCTTGAATCTTGAATCTGGGATTTGAGATGCGGAATCGAGATTGGAGACGCCGCCGAAAGCCGAAAGTGGTGGGCCGGAGAAAAACCCGCAGACGGCAAGAGCAAAACTGCGCTACACTGCACGCGAGAGTTTTGAAGAATCTTCGCCGCGCGCAGGTGCGATTCGCCAGCATGGAATCCATACTTCGATTCTTCCACCGCCGCCCGGAATATCGCACGGCAACGCTTCTCACGGGAAGCCTGTTCTGGCTGGTGGGATTCTTCCTTCTCCCTTTGGCTTACCTGCTGGCCGTGAGTTTTGCGCGGCGCTCGCCTTATGGAACGATTGATTGGACCTTGGGCTTCGCCAACTATGCCCGCGCCTTTCAGCCCCTTTATCTGCAGGTCTACTGGCGGTCGTTCTGGATGGCTCTGGTCACCACCACCCTCTGCGCGCTGCTGGGTTTTCCCGTCGCTTACACGCTGGCGCTGCGGGTTTCAACACGATGGAAATCCGTACTCCTCATGCTGGTGGTCATACCGTTTTGGACCAGTTTTCTCATTCGCACTTACGCCTGGATGATCATCCTGCGCAGCGAGGGTGTGGTGAACAATACCCTGCTGGCTTTGCATCTCATCCACGAGCCTTTGCGCCTGCTCTACACACCCATGGCAGTGATGATTGGGCTGGTCTACGGCGAATTGCCTTTCATGATTCTGCCCCTTTATGCGGTGCTGCAAAAGCTGGACCCGACACTGCTGGAAGCCGCCGAGGACCTGGGGGCGCCATGGTGGCGGGCATTTTTGCGAGTCACTTTGCCGCTCTCCTCACCGGGGTTGGTGGCCGGATCGATTCTGGTCTTCATCGCATCCGTCGGCGCCTTTGTCACCCCGGATTTGCTGGGCGGCGCTCGCACCATGATGGTCGGCAACCTCATCCAAAACCAATTTGCCGTGGCGCGCGATCAGCCCTTCGGCTCGGCGGTGGCATTTTTATTGACCTTTGTGGTGCTGGCGCTGGTGGCGGCGGGCCTGAGGAAAAGTGAAAATACCACTGGGGAGATGTTCTGATGGCCGGCGCACGCCGCAGCGGCCTGGCACTTCCCGTCACCACCACCGCCGTTTACCTGTTTCTTTACGCCCCCATCTTTGTCCTGATAGTGTATTCCTTCAATCGCTCGCGCCTGTCCGCCCATTGGATGGGTTTCACGGGCGAGTGGTATGCCGTCCTCTGGCGCGATGAACAGATTTTTCAATCGTTGGAGAACAGCCTGCTGGTGGTGGCCGCGGTCACCCTGGCGTGCGTGCTGTTTGGGACGATGTCCGCGCTCATCTTTGCCCGGCCCCAGCGGCGCGCCAAAGCCCTGCTGGACGGCGTGGTGTATCTTCCCCTGGTCATCCCCGAAATCGTGATTGCCGTCGCCACCGTCATTTTTTTCAGCCTGTTGACGCTGAAATTGGGTCTCTGGACCATCATCATCGCCCACATCACGTTTTGCATTTCGTATGTGATCATCGTGGTGGGAGCTCGGCTGACAGGAATGGACCGCTCCCTGCAGGAGGCCGCGCTGGACCTTGGCGCGAACGAGTGGACCACCTTTTTCCGCATCACCCTGCCCATTGCCGCCCCGGCCATTCTTTCCGCCGCCCTGCTGGTCTTCACCACTTCGTTTGATGATTACCTCATCACCTCGTTTGTGGCCGGCGTGCGCTCCACCACCCTGCCCCTGGAAATTTACTCGCGGCTGAAGCGCGGAGTCACACCGGAAATCAATGCCATCTCCACCATCATCCTCGTGACCACGATTCCGCTTGTCCTCGTGGCGCAACGCCTGGAGCGTGGGTCCATGAAGCTGCGCACGGCGCTGGCCAGCGCGGGGGCGATTTTCCTCTCGATGGTCACGCCGGTGGTGGCGCGCACCTGGCAAGCGGGCGGGCAACTTCCGCAACTTAACATCTACATCTGGTCATCCTACATCTCCCCGCGCGTCATCCACGGCTTTGAACGCGAGTATCACTGCCAGGTCAATTACGACCTCTATGACTCGAATGAGGCGTTGCTGACCAAATTACAGGCCGGCAACGTGGATTACGACCTGGTGGTGCCGAGTGATTACATGGTGGAAATCCTGGTGCGGCAGGGTTTGCTGGCCCCGCTCGACAAGCAACGGCTGCCCAACGCCTGGGCCAATTCCGATCCGCGCTTTCTGGGGTTGCCCTTTGATCCGCACAACGATTATTCCGTACCTTACGCCTGGGGAACCACGGGGCTCGCGTATCGCGCCGACCTCGTTAAGGAGAACATCGATAGCTGGAACGCGCTGTTTGATCCGCGTTTTGCCGGGCACGTTCTGCTGCTCGACGATACGCGTGAGGTCTTTGGCATGACGCTGAAGAGGCTTGGCTACTCGCTCAATTCCACCGACCCTGGGCAAATCGAGCAGGCGCGCGACCTGCTGCTGCGGCAAAAGCCCATGGTGAAAGGCTATAACAGCTCCAACTTCGAGCAAGACCTCGCCGCCGGCGATGCCTGGATCGCCCAAGCCTACAACGGGAACATGACCTTCGTCATGCGCGACGAGCCGCGCATTCGTTACGTCATCCCCAAGGAAGGCTGCACGATTTCGGTCGACTGCGCCTGCATTCCGCGCCACGCTCCACACCCGCAACTGGCGGAAGATTTCATCAATTATTTCCACCGTCCGGAAGTCGCCGCGCGCTTCGTGAACGACTGCGGCTTCAATACCCCCAGCCGTTACGAGCAACGGGAAATCGACCCGTGGCTCCTCTCGAATCCCGCCGTCTTTCCTGACCCCGCCGCGCTCGATCGCTGCGAGTTCATGCGCGACCTCGGCCCCGCTATCTCCCTCTATGACCGCTACTGGACAGAAATCAAGGCGCGATAGGCTCGGGTGAGGGTCTGTTTCATGTAGCGCCGCCTTTCCAGATCTGTGATGAGGAATTCGCGCCGCAAGGAAGTCACATTGTCCAGTTTTCAGTGACAAAGAGTATGCCGCCCCATCGTCGACGCCACGAACATTTTTTGAAATTCGGCATATTTATGCTTGATGAATGACGATAAAGGGGGTTTTCTCGCTATGTGAAAACCCCTCTGCGTAGTTTCCATGCGTGACATTTTTGCCGGACTGCGCACCATCCCTCATAAGCCTATTTGCAGGTAGGACATGCATATTCTGATAAGAACACCTTGCGGGTGAGCGCCTTGGCACGCCGGGTGCTTTTACCCACTGTGGCTGGAGCTGCCTGATGGCAGCGTGTGCGAATGCCCGGCGTTTGCGGCGAGGGGGATGTAGATTCGCCGAAAACTTCCAGGCGTTACTGGCCGACCCAATTGAGGAGGAGTCCCATGTCGAGGCAAGTTATCAAGACCATGCTTTTTTTAGCGGGGGCCGTATTGTTCGTGTCGGCGATTGCCCTCGCTGAAAAAGCCAAGATTATCAATATCTATACGGATTCGGTGCTACCCAGCGGGCAGGAACTGAAGTCGGGCAAGTATCAAGTGGACGTCAATGCCGCCTCCAACCAGGTGACATTCAAGAAAGGTGACAAGGTTGTTGCCACCTCTGAGTGCCAGATCGTGGAAAAGCCGCAGAAGAATGCGTGCAGTGAGGCTCGTTTTGGGCAGAAGAACAACAAGCAGGAACTTCAGGAAATACGCTTCGGCGGTGAAAATCGCTCAATTCTGTTGATTCATGGAGGATCGTAGAGCGCTCCAGCGAGATGAAAGGACAGCTAGGATCCTGTCAAAGATAGGCATTGCCTTATTTAGGACCAACTACTTACGGATTGGCTAATTCTTGTAACGCGCTGGTTCTTTCCAGGACTCTTATCTCCGACAGGCTTCTAGACACGCCCGCCCCACGTCATAGCGAGTAAGAGACGAAGGGCGGGCGTGTTCTGTTTGTCGCGGAAGGTGAACGAGACGCTACCCTATCTGTGCTGATCCCCTCACCCCACCCGCAAAACGTGGAGATCCTTCCGCCTTGTGGTTCTTCCTCTGTCTTTCACCATTCGGGATCGGCGGACTTTCAGCCGCGACGGCCAAGGAAGAGAATGTTGTGGGATTTGACAGGGTAACGGCGAGTTCATCCGTCAACTGACGGGACCGAGTGGAGGCGTCCCGATAGGGTCGGGATGAATGCCGCCGCCTCGACATCAAACTAACCTGCCCGGCAACTTGCTATTGAATTCGCCCCCAGCTTGACTTATAGTTGCGCCGCTATGCCGCTAAGGCAGGCTGGTCAGCCCAACCTTGCTTGTGTTTGAGCAACCGTCTTGGCAGGCGAATTGGCACGGGGCATCGCGCCGGCCCCTCGGTGGCGATGCGTTCCGCAGGCAGTGCTACCCTCCCTAGGAGGTTTCGCGATGCTGTCTTCTCTTCGTTCATTCACGCAAACTCTTCGCTTATTTAGTTTAATGGTTGTTGCCGGAGTGGTTCTGGTAAGCTGCGGGCCTGCCAACCAGGGCGCCGGCGAGGCCAGTCCCTATGACCGCGCGAAGGACGCCTTTAAAAGCGGCCAACTGGACAAAGCCCTGGACCTCACCTATAAGCTGGCAACCGCTACTCCGCCCGTAGATTCTACGGAGCGGGCGCGGGTGCTGCGCGCCGTGATTTTCACAGGCGAAATTAAGAGCGGCAAGGAACTGGCCGAGGCTTACGGCAAAGGGGCGGAGAAGGCCAAGAACCCCAACTTCCAGTCCGCGTATCGGCGCTTGAAAAACGACAATCAGCAGGCCGCCGCGAAGGCGACGCTGAATCTGGCGGAAACGGCGCACCAGATCGCTCCCGACGGGGTGATCGCCAAAGAACTGACCCTGGAGGCAAGTTACCCCACAACTGAGGGCCCAACCGAAGTGAAAGAGCTGGCGCGCGTCGAAGAAGGTGGCTGGCTCGAATCAGACCAGCAGGAAAGCGCGGCGGCGGGTGCTCTGCGCAAAGGCGTTGATGGCGCGCTTGCCGATGTGGTTTCCGGGGACCGGGCGAAGGCCCGGCAGGCTCTTGCCGGCGGTTCCGTCAAACTGCCGGGTTCGGCCTTCGCCATTTTCCTCGCCCAGGAACTTGCCGACGGCGCGGTCATCTTCGATCGCCACCACAGTCGCGACCCGCAGAAACTGATGACCCTTTGCGACGAGGGCGAGGAAACCTTGAAGGCCGCTCTGGCCCTCCTGAAAGGCACGCCGGATAAAGACCAGGAACAAGCAGCCAAGAAGCTTCAGGATAAGTTCAAGACCATTCGCAAGGATAGGTAGGTTCCCTCCTCCGGCTGCCCGAGGGCCGTTCCTGTGGGGCGGCCCTCCGTGGTTCCCCCACGCGGTAGGTGTGGTGTGCCCAGGCGGAGTTTCTTTTGCGGCGGGCTGTCGCGGGCCGCGGCTCTTGGTAGCTTGCGATTTCCCTGGGATCATCGCGTCGCGCTGCCTGGCGGCGGCTGAGGCAGTTTCGAGCGGATCAGGGATTCGACGTGTTTCACGACGTTGGGATCGCATTCGATTTCGATATGAGGTTCTTCGAAAACTTGGGAGAACCAAGGGTAGCCATGGCATTGGACAGAGTTCGACGCGTAGTCAAACCGGAAATTCCCGATGATCTGCGTATGCGACGGATCGGCGGCATGAATCTCGGAACGTCCATGCAGGAGCCCGTTTGACTGATAGAAATTGGCCGCGTGGGCCACATTGGCGGGAATCAGCGAGTCGTCCTCGCCCAACTTCGCGACACTATCCACCTGGATGGTGAGAAGCACGGGGATGCCCTCGCCTTGCAACTTGCGCGCTAATGCGACGGTCTCCGACCCGCCCCAGCTATGCCCGAAGATGATGATACGAGCCCTCTGCTTTTCATCGGGTGACAGCTTTCCATCGTGGTTAGTGTCCAATAGCCGCAGGATCTCGCGGTGCGCATCCTCGCTGCGGCGATTCTCGAAAACCCGCACGTACACACCAGAAGGGTAATCCTTGCGGAGACGCGCGGCGAGCTGGACGCCGCTATGGACAGGGTTATCATGGCTGATGAAACCCCCGACGAATCCAATGACAATTACGGGGGATAGGGCAGATTGCTCAGGCATGGCGGCAGGGCTTGCTGAGTATTCTTGGCCTAAGGCCATGAACATCGAAACAAGAAGGCACTGAACCGCATTCGACATAAGCGCTCCCTCCCACAGCGGGCCAAAGATGCCACGCCCGGAGCCCCCACGCAACGTCACTTATGACACTTTCCAAACTGTAACAATCTTCGGGCGGGTCGCAAACTGAGGACTAACGGAGCCGCAACATGGAGCCGGCGGGGGAAAACTGCGGGCAGGAGCCATGACGCCATCATTGGAAAAAATCGGGGCAATAGTATAAATAAATGTTCTGTAAACGGCCAAAACGCCTGAAACTAGTGGAGTGCGGCTGTGCTGCACTTGTAGCGCCGACCTTTAGGTCGGCACGTGCTAGGCTGATGGTGGACGCTACACGGCGACACAAGCACATGCTGAGCTGATGGTCAACGCTACACGGCGACACGAGCACGTGCTGACCTAAAGGTCAGCGCTACACGGCGACACGAGTTTTGCATTCAGGGCTGGCAAGTCCAAACCAATGGAAAACGGTCATATGCGCCTTTCGGACGCTGCCAAGTGGCTTCTCATCTTCGGACTCTTTCTGGTCGCGAACAGCGCCTATCTGGCCGCGTTCGGCGATCCCACGCTTTTCTATGTTGGCAACGCTTTGCTCCATCCGTTGCTGGGGATCATCGCCGCAATTCTCCTGGTGATCTTTTTCGTGCGCCACCGCGAATTACTCACAGGTACAGGAGTTGTAGCGGCGGTCTCCGACCGCCGGGCGGCGCTCGGAGAGCGCCGC
>Ga0326727_10002526_pt1 | contig 62036 bp, 56 predicted proteins | sample MB2enrmetagenome_FD_207643 | JGI IMG/M metagenome (GOLD analysis project Ga0326727, IMG submission 207643) | Lab enriched peat soil microbial communities from McLean, Ithaca, NY, United States - MB29MY | ecosystem: Environmental > Terrestrial > Soil > Wetlands > Peat | place: USA: New York...
TCCGGCTCTTTGTGAGGGCCACCAAAATTGCCTTGTCTTCGACAGAACATTCCAGTTCGGGTGCGTGTCTGGGCATCTCCCAAACATTTTAATACAAATGTGTATTAACGCAATTAAGCACTAGCTAGGACGGGGGAAGCTCGCAGCCTCGCCCGCGCGTGCCAAAGTCCTTAGCCGATAGCTAAAAGCATATTTCCTAGACTAGTGATGGAACTGCGCGGCTTGCGCCACCGACCGGAAGCCGGGCTGGGCGGCAAACCAATCCATGTGGCGGCGGATGTCCCGCACCAGCATATCGGCCAGGTCGCAGGTGAACCCGTTGCGCACCACCACGCGTTGCACCACCAGATCCTGGCGGTTTGCGGGCATGCGATAGGCCGGAACCTGCCAACCGCGGTCGCGGAGGCGATCGGCCAGATCGTAGAGCGACCAGTGCGCCTGCTCCTTGAGTCTCCACGCGAACACCGGGAGATCGGTTCCCTGGCTCATCAACTCAAAGGGCCCGATCGCGGCAATTTGCCTGGCTAAGTGGACGGCCACGTCCTGGCAAGCTTGGTGTACCGCCCGATAGCCCGACTTACCCAGGCGAATCAAGTTGTAATACTGCGCCACCACCTGGCTGGCCGGGCGCGAGAAGTTAATAGCCAGGGTAGGCATGGTGCCGCCCAGATAGTCGACGTTGAAAACCAGGTCGGGATGCAGATCGGCGGATTGCCTCCAGATCACCCATCCTACGCCTGGAAATACCAGGCCGTATTTGTGGCCGGAGGTGTTGATGGATTTCACCCGCGGCAGGCGGAAATCCCAGACGAGGTCCGGCTGCAGAAAGGGCGCGACGAATCCGCCGCTGGCGCCGTCCACGTGAATCGGGATATCGAGCCCCGTCTCCGCCTGCAAGCGGTCGAGCGCGGCGCTCAAGGCCTCCGCGTCCTCATAGTCGCCGGTGAAGGTACTACCCAGAACGGAAATCACTCCGATGGTGTTCTCGTCGCACATGGCCGCGGCGCGTTCCGGGTCGGTCACCAGACCGCCGCCATCCAGGGGAACGCAACGCTCCTCCACATCCCAATAGCGGACGAATTTGTGCCAGCAGACCTGGGTATTGGTGCCCATTACGATGTTGGGCCGGTCGGTGGATTTGCCGGCCCGGCGCCGGCTCTCGCGCCAGCGCCATTTGAGCGCCAAACCGCCAAGCATACAGGCCTCACTCGATCCGATAGTCGACGTGCCCATGGTGTTTTCCGGGTCGGGCGAATGCCACAACTCGGCCAGCATGTGGACGCAGCGCATTTCAAGCTCCGCGGTCTGCGGATACTCGTCCTTATCGATCATATTCTTGTCGAACGTCTCGGACATCAGCTTCTGCGCCTCGGGCTCCATCCAGGTGCCGCAAAATGTGGCCAGGTTGAAGCGCGAACTGCCGTCCATAATCAGTTCGTCGTGAATCAGGTGATACGCCGTGCTGGGCGGCATCTCCTGTTCGGGAACGGCATGGCGGGGAGCCGGCCCCAGGAGCCAGCGGCGGGCGTACATGGGGCGCATAACGCCCAGGTTCTGGTGCTTGGGATGGTTTTGGTCGTCCATGATCGGATACGACTTTACCATTCCGGGCAGGTGCGCGAAAAGTGTGAAGTCTGGCCGGGCTTCGCCCTTGAAATTCTTGCAGGATTTGGAAGTCAGTTGCTCACCCGCCTACGGCGGACAACGAATGATGAAAATTTTGGGTTCCAGCCGGGCTTGGGAATCAATGGGTTGCCGGGATTTTCAGGAGAGTCAGAAGACGGAATGAGCACAGGGCCACGCAAGGCAAGCGGTTCCAATTGTTGAAGTGGTTTCATTACGAATCGGCGTCCAAAGAATCTGTGACGCGCGCGGGCCGCCGGCCTGTTCTTGGGCGAATCCCGCCCGCCCTAACGCAATGGCGGCAGCGTGGACCCATGGGTGCCCGTTTTGGGGGTTCCGACTGTTCAGTCCCACTGCTTTCCCCAGATCGGTTAAGCGCCCTGGACCCATGCCGCCGGCCGCACGGTTGGTAAAATGGCCGACAGGTGGGAAAACGAGCCAGACGTGCGAACAGAGTTGCTGGCGCACCGGCGCAGGCCCTTGTTGCTACGCCGGTTAGCGAGCGAAATCGACGCCTTGAGTGGTGTGTCTACGCGCTGTTGATTCTCGCGATCTGCGCGGTATACAGCCAGGTCCGCCATTTCGATTTCGTTAATTTTGACGACCCCGAGTATATAAGCGGTAATAATCACGTGCGCGCCGGACTGACGTGGGCCGGACTTAAATGGGCGTTCACGTCCACTGCCGCCGCCAACTGGTTTCCGCTGACGTGGATTTCCAACATGGCGGCGTACCAGATCTTCGGACTGGATAGCGGCTGGCATCACCTGATCAATGTGCTGTTTCATACGCTCGCCAGCCTGCTGCTGCTGGCCGCGCTGCGGCGCATGACGGGAGCCTTGTGGCCCAGCGCGTTCGTGGCCTTCGTTTTCGCGCTGCATCCCCTGCACGTCGAATCGGTGGCCTGGGTCTCGGAGAGAAAAGACGTTCTCTGCGCCTTTTTCTGGTGCCTCACGCTGTGGTGTTACGCACGCTATGTATCGCGGCCCTCGGCGGCGGGGTATGTATTCGTAGTGCTGGTATTCTGCGGTGGCCTGATGGCCAAATCGATGATCGTCACCCTGCCGTTTGTGCTGCTGCTGCTCGATCTGTGGCCGCTCCGCAGGCCTTGGCGGCGCGCACTCCTTTGGGAGAAGGCGCCGCTGGTGGCGCTGGCCGGCGCTGTTTCGGTGGTGACACTGGTCTCGCAACAACAGGGGCACGCAGTCCGGTCGCTGACGTCGCTGCCCGCCGGCTTGCGGCTTGCGAACGCCGCGTGGACTTACATGGCGTACATGGGCCGGATGTTCTGGCCCGCGAAGCTGGCCGTATATTACCCCTACTCGCACCATGTGTCCGGATCGCACTTATTGGTGGCAAGCGTGGTGCTGGCGGGAATTACGATCCTGGCGGTCCGCTGGTTTCGCTCCTACCCATACGTTGCGATCGGGTGGTTCTGGTATCTCGGGACCCTGGTGCCGGTGATCGGCTTAGTCCAGGTGGGCGGACAATCCTCGGCGGACAGATATACTTACTTGCCGGCCATCGGACTTACAATTATTTTGGCCTGGGGCGCCGTCGACTTACTCAAGCACTACCCGCACGCCAGAAAAGCAATCGCCGCCGCGGCGGTGGCGGCCGTTTGTATATGCCTGGTACTTACCGCGATCCAGGTATCGTACTGGGCCAACAGCGGACTGCTCTTTCAGCACGCGGCAGACGTGACGGCGGGCAACTATATCGCGGATAATAACATGGCCGATTACTATTTGACGCAGATGCGCACGGAGGAAGCCCGGGCCCCCGTCATGGAGGCGCTCCGTCTCAACCCCTCCTACCCCGAGGCGCACGTCAACCTTGCGACCATCCTGCGGCGTACCGGGCAGATGGGCGAATCCGAGCGTGAGTATCGGGAGGCAATCAGGCTGCAGCCGATCAACGCGGGAGCGCACGCCGGGTATGGCGCCCTTCTGCTCCAGGAGGGCCGCGCGGGCGATGCGGTGGGCGAGTTCGCACGAGTAGTGGAGTTGCAGCCCGAGGACGCCGAAGGGCGCTACAACCTGGGGCGCGTGTTGGCCGGCGTCGGCCGGTTTGACCAGGGGGTGGCGCAGCTTAATGAAGCCATCCGGCTGCGGCCCGACTATGCCGAGGCGCATCACAGTCTGGCCGTCGCGCTGGCCGGCCGGGGACGATTGAACGAAGCAGTGGCGGAATTCGAGATTGAAGCCCGGCTCAAGCCCCGGGATGTCAGCGTCCATAATAATCTGGGCATGCTCTTGGCAGGCGTCGGGCGGCTCAACGAAGCCATCGCCCAATACTCCGAAGCATTGCGCATTCAGCCTGGTTCCGAAGCGGCGCGCAAGGGTCTGGAAGCGGCGAAAGCGCGGAAGGCCGCTCTACACTAACTGACCAGGGCTGCGCCAGACGTTGTATTTGGGTACCGAGGCCGCCGGGTAATTACCCTGCGGACCGGAATTCATGAGCATCACGATGCGGTCCGGGTCGGGGAACGGCAGCGGTTCGAGCAGTACGGCGTTGACGACGGAGAAAATCGCTGTGCTGGCGCCGATTCCTAATGCCAGCACGGCAATGGCAGTGGCGGCGAAACCCGGACTTTGCCGGAGCACGCGAAACGCGTGGCGGATGTCGCTTACAAGTGTTTCCAAGGGAACGCCTCGCTCTCTTGAGCTTAGACGCTGGAGCGTGGGGAATGTTCCGCGGCCGCGATTCTCGCCGAGGTCCTCGCCAGATTCACGAGTATAGCCGCCAGGGCCGCACAGGCTCCGATGAGAACGATATACACCAACCATGGCGACCGCTCGGAAAGCGGCTTGGGCTCGGGACGGTAGATCGGATTGGGCCGCTCCGGCCCCAGCGTCAGATATCCTTGGAACATCCGATCCGCCGGAATTACGGACGACAAATCGTAATGCGGCGCGATCCCTTTGGGATTGCCGTAATACAGGCGGACAACGCCATGGGGCGCCATAAAGACCACCTCCCGCGCGGCGCCCAGGGCCCTGACGCTGTTAATCGAGAGCGGCGGATTGCGATCGTCAGTCACCGTGAGCTTCAGGCGGCGGGCGAACCTCTCGCTGAAATCGATTCGGGTTGGCGCGGCAGCATTCTCTTCGTTGCGGCTCAGGTCGCCCGACGCCAGCAGCGCGGGAGCCGCCGGGTCGTCCAAGATCTCGAGCACAAACGGCCGCGAGAAGGTACGCTCACCCACGTTGAGTTCCAGGCTTTGCAGAGGAATGCGGCCTCCCAGGTCGACCCGCCAGATGGAAGCGGGACGGCCCTGGTACGGATCGGCCTCGCGAGATTCCATAGTGGCTTCGAACGATAGCGTTTCGCCCTTCATGTGGATCGCGCGCAGAACGCCCAGGCTGGAAATCTCCGGCGCAGCGCGGTCGACTTGCGGGTCGCGCTCCACGCGCACCCGGATGTAACGATAGCTACTCGGCGGATAGTTCACGGAGTTCTGTTCCACGGTGCGGCCGCCGGAGCTGAACCGGAACAGAATCGCCTGCGAGGCCAGCGTGACCCACTGCGCGCCATCGGCGCTGCCGTCGACCTCGGCCATGCGGCGAAAGTTGTCGCCCGCCGTCGAGATTTGCACTTCGTTGTGCAGTTGCGGATGCCCACCAAGGTCGCAGGAGACCAGGGCTGTGGCGCCTTCCACCGCGCGGTTGAAATCGCGGCTGGTGAAGAGGCTGTGGGTGTCGACGTCGCGGCGAATGGTGAGTTCGTAGGGGATTTCGTGGCCGCCGTCATCGTAAAGGCGCAGGTCGGCGGCGTCGGTGCGTGCCCTGTCGAGGACATCGCGGTCAAGCATGAAACGCGCCATGGTTCCCCGGCTTTGCAGTTCCTTGTAGTATTGCCACGCGGCGAGGGATTCGGGCGCCGGGGACTGCGCCCACAATATTCCCCATAGCATGCCGCACACACAGGCGATTCGCAGAATCGGCTTCATGACGTTTGCTCCCGGCGAAGACTTCGCTGGTATTTCCAGGCCACGCCTAGCAGGATCAGCCCCAGAATGAGTAGGGCCACGATGCGATAAAACTCGCGCAATTCCGAAATGTCGATGACCATCGCTTTCAACAGCGTAATCCCGAAGAGAATCAGGCCCGCGACGCGTAGAGCGCGCACCTGGAAGCGGAAGCCGGCGGCGGTAAGCGCGCCGGCATAGACGGACCACAAGAGCGACAGCGCGAGTTGCCCGGCCCAGACCAGGCGACGAGCGGTCTCGATGCCGCCCTCCGTTACATATTTGACGGCCACGGCGCGCGCAGAGAAATAACTGTGCGCTTCAAAGCTCGATCCCAGCCAGAGTACGGCGAATGCCAGCAGTGCGATCTTTACCACCGGGCCCAGAGGGCACCCCGACCGGCGGTAGAGATACGCAGCGCCGGCCAGGCACGCCGCTAGCGCCAGCATCCCAAGGAAGTAGCGATTGAAAACCGGCGTAAAGACCGGCCGGTATCCCCATGGCGTATCGAGAAAGAGGAATCGGCCGACTGCCAGCGCAAAGACCACGGCGGAGAACAGGCGCGGGAGTGTGGCCCCGGTCTCGAACGCCGCCCACAGAATGACGAGCGCTTCCACACCCCAGGCGATGGTGATCCAGTTCGCGTCGAGCTGTATGGGAATCGCCAGCGTGACGAAGGTCAGGGCCGTCCCGAGCGTCACCAATAGCGCCGGCCGGTCGGTGGGGCATAGGCTCAGTTGCGCGCGGGCGAGAGCGGCATACGCGAGTGCCAGCAGCAACGCCAGCGCGGCCATCCAATCGTGGTAATCGCTGTTCAGCAGGGCATAGCAGATGGCATAAAACACGAAGGGATTCACCGCCAGCCGGACTAATTCTTCCCAGCCGGCGGCGCGGCGGCGCAGGTTGGGCGCGAGATCGGCGCCGGCGAAAATAAGGAAGATGGCCGTCTGAAACAGCAGCGCGGCGAAACGTTTTTCGGGGTGATAGTGCTCGCTGTACCAGCCCCAAAACAGAAACTGCGTGCCCACGTAGGCCAGCGACCCGATCCACAGCCAGGAACGCGCGATCACCGCGCCCAGCATTCCCAGATCGAGAATTCCGATGTAGGTAAAGAGCACGGGATAATTGTCGCGGCCGGTGCTCAGCAGCAAGGGAACCAGGAATCCGCCGGCGAGCGCGAGCACCGCGATGGACGGCGCTCTGTATCGCATGGCGAGCAGGTGGGCTTCCGCCACCAGGATCGCCAGAAAGATGAACGCGGTGCGCTGATCGACCAGGTGGTAATAGGCGAAGGCGCCGTAGACCGAGAGATACAGGATGACAATGCCGCCGCCAGTGAGAACTTCGGAAAGATAGCCAAAACGGCGCCCGTGCCGTTTGTACCCGCCCCAAACCAGCGTGAGGCCCGCGGCCACTCCGAGAGTGACGCGTCCCAATTCGCCGATCCAGCGGTTCTCGAAGGCGTATTTCAGGAAGAATGCCGTGGCGATGACAATTAGTGCGATGGCCACGAGGCCGATCCATCGACGTCCGATGACGAGCTCGAGGTGTTCTGAGGATTGAGGCGGTACGGCGACAGCTACGGGGGGCGTAACGGGTGGAGGCGGCGGTGCAATCGGTGCTTCGACGGCCTTCGGAGCGGTCGCGAGGTCATGCGCCGCTTCCAAGTGCGCGATGCGGCGCTCCAGTGCGGGAATCTTGCCGGTGCGCACGATAGCCACGATCGGCAGGACTATCAGGCCGATCACGATTGCCAGCGCTAACAGGCCTAAGAGGACTTCCATTTGCGCACCACGGGCTCCGATTTAGGATAACCGATCCGGCTACTGATCGAGCATCGCCAGCCGCCCGTATACCGCCAGGGCGGACAGCTTGGAATCGATCAGCGCCTGCGCGATTTCCGGTGGGACCATGCTTTTCGATACCTCCTTGCCGTCGATGCGCGAGCTCACGTGCAGCGTCCCTATTACGGCTCCGTCGCGAATCGCCGGAAGAAGCTATCCTGGCGCCACTGCGGCCGCGCCGCGTCGTTGGCCACCGTCTCCATCAGCCGCAGAATGATGCGGTCGAACTTGGCGGCCGCAGCCGTATCCACCGGCTGCGACAGGTCGTCGGACGGCTTGTGGTACCGGTCGCGCACCCAGTTCTTGCGCGTGGTCTCGTCGGGCGACCCCGGCTGATACCCGAACTTGAACGCCAGCGCGGGCACGCCGCGGCGAATGAAGCTGTACTGATCGCTGCGGATGAAGCGGTTTTCCGCCGGCTCCTGGTCCACCTGCACTTCGACCCCATCGGCTGCGGCGGCGGCCTTCACCGTCTCTCCGAGCGTCGATTCCATCAGGCCCTGCACCTCGATCACTTTGAGCGGGTAAAGCGGCAGGAACATATCGAGATTGATATCGGCCACAATCTGCTTGAACGGCACGGTGGGATGCACGGCGAAATAGCGGGAGCCCAGTTCGCCTTTTTCCTCCGCCGTGACGGCGAGGAAAATCACCGAGCGCTTCAGTTTGAACTTGCTCTCCTTGAGGAGCCGCGCCACTTCGATGACCGTAGCGATTCCCGAAGCATTGTCCATGGCGCCGTTGTAAATGCTGTCGCCGTTTACCGGGCGGCCCACGCCGAGGTGGTCGAGGTGCGCCGAAAGAATGACGTATTCGTCCTTCAATTTGCCGCTCCCCGGCGCCATGCCCACGACGTTGGGCGCCGCCAAAGTGTCACGCTTGATCACCGCTTCGGAGCGCAATGTTCCGGCGAGCGGGAAATGCGGCAGCGGTTTGTTGTCGCGCGCCAGCGCCTGGATTTCGGCGAACGTGTGGCCCGATCCTTCGAAGAATTTCTCCGCGCCGCGCGCGGTAACGGCGAGCGAGACGCCCATTCCCGTGGTCTCCGAAAGCGCCGGATCGGCCAAGCTTATGGAGGGTTGCGGCGCGCCGCGTCCGGCCGCGCCTGCGGAGCCGGCAGTAGGCGAATTGGCCGGCGGGCCTGCCGGGGAACCAGCGCGTCCCGCGCCGCCGCGGCCGCCGGCAGCGATGGTCGCGATGCCTACCGCGCCGGCATCGTGCAGTACACGCCAGCGCTCCGCCGAGGAGCCGAGGTGCGACTTCACCGGCGCCGGCGCTTCGGCCGGGCCTGGAGCATTCACGTAGACGGCGATTTTGCCTTTGAGGTCGAGGCCGGCGAGCTCGTCCCAATGCGCCTCCGGAATCACCAGCCCGTAGCCCACGAAGACCATGGGGGCTTCGAGTTTGGGCGCCAAGTCGGCGCGCGCGCTGAGCGTAGCTTCGGCGCCCAGTGCCAGCGGTTCTTCTTTGCCGTCGCGGATCAACGCCAGGCTGGATTTTTCCTGCACCAGCAGTCGCGATTCGAACTTGATGGGCTGCAAATATCCGGCCGTGCCCGCCGGCTTGAGGCCAAGCTTCTGGAACTGGCCCGATACGTAATCCACGGCCTGTTGGAACTCTGGCGTGCCGATGTTGCGGCCCTGTAATTTGTCGTCGGCGAGGAACTGGATGTGCGCCCACCAGCGCTTGCCTTCGGCGGCATAGTCCACCGCGGTCGCTAGCAGAGGCGCCGCGGCTAAAATGAGGAGTGCGGGTTTCTTGAGAGAAAGCACAATCCTTATAGGAATATCATGGACTGGCGACGGCGCACACATCGGTGGAGCGGTTCCGGTTATCATGGAGAGTCGGCTAGAGGGATTTGCCCCATCGATGCCAACTATCAAGAACATTCCTGGCCCGTACCGGTTCTTCTTTTACAGTTTCGACTGCAATGAGCCGGAGCACATCCACGTTCAGCGCGAAAGAATGGTATGTAAGTATTGGCTGCGTCCGCTCGCGCTCGCCAGCAACGACGGCTTTTCGGCGCGAGAATTAAATTCGATCCGCATTGAAGTCGCGCGGAATATTCAGAGGATATTGGAGGCTTGGTATGAGCACTGCCATTAACGTCGACGCCCGCATTCAATCCGTTACCGTTGACGACGACGCCATCTCGGCGCATCTCGTTGACGGACGGACAATCAGCGTACCTCTCGCGTGGTCCTGGAGACTCTCGGAGGCCACCCCGGAACAGCGCTCACGCTTCGAAATTCTGGGAAGCGGCTCCGGAATCCATTGGCCCGAAATCGACGAAGATATTAGTGTCGCAGGCATGCTTCACGGCATTCCCGCGCGAAGGCCCGCGCAGTAAGTACGCCCGGTAGATCCGACGCTATTGTAACTCTTTGCTTGATGCAGGCGACGATCCTCGCGTAGTCCGTCGAGGCGGCTAACACGCGATGAAAGCCGTGGCATCACAAGCTACCCCCTCAGCTTGCGCTCCTGCTTCTGCGCCAGCCTGCTCCAGCGCGCCACAACCGGACGGCGATACCGCGGCGCCGTGCGCGCGGCCTCCACCGCGCGGGCGTACATTTCGCGCGCCTCCGCGGGATGGCCCAGCCCTTCGAGCGCTTGCCCGTAGTAGTACAAACCCTCGGGATCGTAAGGCCGCCGGTCGACATATATTGCGAGCTGACTGCGGGCATCCTGCAAGCGGCCGGCGGCGAGGTAAGTTCCGCCTAACTCGCGCAGGATCTCGCTCAGATTATGTTTGGGGTCCTGCTGCGAAACAATCTGAAATTCCCGCAGCGCATCGTCGATTCGGCCCTGGCCGCGGGCGATCCGGCCCAACTGAAAATGCGCGTCCGTCTCGGTGGGGTCGATTCTCACGGCGTTCTGAAATCGCTGGATGGCTTCGGTGTAGTTGCGCCGCTGTTGATAGATCAGCCCGAGCTGGTACTGCGCTTCGCCATCGTGCGGATTGAGGGCTGAGGCTTCCAGCATGCGGCGGAAGGTCTGCCGGTTGCGCATGCCCGCGCCCAGACCGGAAAACTCGCCGCCCAGGAAATACCAGGCGTAGAAAAGGAAGAACGGCGACGCGATCCACCCCATCAGAAAATGCAAAGGTCCCCAGAGAAACGCCGCGGCCACCAGCGGAATCCACGAGAGACACACCACCGCCGCGGACGCGCCATTGCCCGCGCCGAACACCGTGCGGATGGCGAGGAATACCAGCGCCGCGAAGTAAAGATACGCCAGGCCCGCCAGCACCAGAAGGACCTCCGGAGGCGCAAACCAACCGGCGATGGCCAGCGGAAGGTTGGCCGCCGACCACGCCATCGCCACGCAGGTGAGCAGCGGGGAGTAATCGCGCTGAAACGAAGCCACGAATCCGCCCAGCCGGCCCAGGAGTCCGCACAGCAGCAGGATTCCGGGAACATACGCTACGGCCAGCACTAAGAGCGGCCCATAGAAAGGCAGCCGGATCCAATTGGCCGCCGCGGGTTGCAGAACCAGAGAAACGGCCACCACGCTCAGGCTGGCCCATAACAGGCTGCCGCGGTCTAGAATGGCGCTCATCGCCGCCAGGGGTTGGGAGAGCAGCCGGAAGATCAGCTTGATGCTGTCGGCCATCGTCAATGGGAGAATAGCATGCCCGCGCCGGCAAAGTGTACCATGGATGCTCAGAGGTGTTTCATGCGATCCATCCGGTTATGTGCCGCGCTCCTGGCTATGGTTGCGTGCGGCCTGTCGCAACCGTCGACCCGCGGCTATTATCGATTTCCCGCGATATACGGGCAAACCGTCGTCTTCACCTCCGAGGGCGATCTATGGGAGGTCGGCCTGGAGGGCGGAACGGCCCGCCGGCTGACTTCGCACCCCGGGGAAGAGACGCACCCGGCCTTTTCCCCGGATGGCAAGACCCTGGCGTTCTCGGCGGACTATGAAGGCCCCACGGAAGTCTATACCATGCCTGCCACGGGCGGCCTGCCTACGCGCCGAACGTTCGAGGGCGGCGCGGAGGTGGTGGGGTGGACGCCCGACGGCAAGATTCTCTACGCCACGGAACGTTATGCCACGCTGCCGGATACCCAACTGGCCACCGTGGATGCCGCGAATCGCGTAGAGCTCGTGCCGCTGGCGCAGGCGGCCCAGGGAAGTTACGACAAGACCGGCGCCACGCTGTTCTTCACGCGTTATTCGTTTCAGGGCAGTTACTCCAAACGGTATCAAGGCGGCACCGCGCAGAATCTCTGGAAATATGCGGCCGGCGCGGAAGCGGTTCCGCTCACCGCCGATTTCGCGGGCGCCAGCAAGAATGCCATGTGGTGGAACGGCCGGGTCTATTTTCTTTCCGACCGCGACGGCGCCATGAACCTCTGGTCCATGGATGAAAACGGCAAGAACCTCAAACAGCACACCCGCCATCAGGGCTGGGATGCCAAGGATGCCTCACTCTCGCAAGGCCGCATCGTCTACCAGATGGGCGCCGACCTGCGTGTGTTCGATATCGCCTCCGGCGTCGACAAAGTAATACCCATCGAGCTTTCTTCCGACTTCGACCATCTGCGCGAGCGCTGGATTAAGACTCCGTTCGATTACACTACAGCCGTGCACGTTTCGCCCGACGGCACGAGCGTGGTCCTGACCTCCCGCGGGCGGGTTTTTGTGGCTCCGCTGAAAAACGGACGCTTCGTGGATGTAGCGGAGCACAAACCGGGGCGCTATCGGGACGCGCGGTACCTCGACGCCAAGAATCTACTGGTGCTCTCCACCGAAACCGGCGAGGTGGAGTTCTGGAAGGCGCCGGCCAATGGCGGCGGCACACCCGAACGCCTGACTTCCGATGGCAAGGTGCTGCGCTGGGACGGCTCGCCTTCGCCCGATGGCAAGTGGGTGGCGAACCAGGATAAAGACAACCAGCTTTGGCTGCTCAACGTCGCGAGCAAGAGCCAGAAGCTGATCGCCCGTGTGGCCACGAGCGACGACAGCGGTCCGCAGTTCAACTACGTGCGATGGTCGCCCGATAGCAAGTGGCTGACCTACGACATAGAAGCGCCGAACCTGCAAGAGAGAATTGTGCTCTACAACGTGGAGACCGGTTCTTCCACGCCGCTCACCAGCGACCGTTACAACAGCCGGTCGGCAGCCTGGAGTTCCGACGGCAAGTGGATCTACTTCTTGTCCGACCGGAATCTGCAAACCGTGGTCCATGCTCCGTGGGGTTCGCGCGCGCCCGATCCGTATTTCGACAGGACCGACAAGATTTATCTGTTGGCGCTCAAGAAAGGGCAGCGCTCGCCCTTCGAGCCGCCCGACGAACTACACCCCGACAAGCCCGAGAAGAAGGACGAGCCCGCCAAACCAGCGGACGCTTCGAAACCAGGCGACACGTCTAAACCAGCGGACGCGTCCAAAGCAGCCGATGCGGCCAAGCCTGACGCAGCGAAGCCGGACGAAGTGAAGGTGGAGATCGATTTGGATGGCATCGCGGCGCGGATCCAAGAAGTTCCCGTGAGCGCCGGCAATTACGAAAACCTGCAAGTGGCGGGCAAACGGATCTGCTACCAGAGCGCCGACCCCGAGGACGCCGACAAGAACGCCATTCAGTGCCTCGACATCGCCAACAAGGGCGACAAGCCCGACACCCTGATGGAGGGCGTGAGCGAGTACGAGGTGTCGGCGGATGGCAAGAAAATCCTCATCCGGAAACACAACGACCTGCTGCTGGTGGACGCCGCCGCCAAGGGAGCGAGCTTAAAGGACCCCAAGACGCTGGCCGACAGCACGGTGGATCTGAAGGGTTGGACCTTTTCCGTAATCCCCAGCGACGAGTTCCACGAGGCCTTCCAGGACGCCTGGCGGCTGCACCGCGATTATTTCTACGACAAGAACATGCACGGCGTGAACTGGGCCGCCATGCGCGACAAGTACGGCGAACTGGTGAACCGCGTCCGCGACCGCGAGGAGCTGAACGACCTCATCGCGGAAATGGTGGGCGAGCTCTCCACGCTGCATACCTTCGTGCACGGCGGCGATATTCGCAAAGGCCCCGACCAGATCGCGCTCTCGGCGCTGGGCGCGCGGCTGGTGCGCGACACCAAGGCCGGCGGTTACGTGGTCGAGCACGTATACCGGTCCGACCCGGATCGTCCCGACCTCGCGTCGCCGCTGGCGCGGCCCGGCGTGGACGTTATCGATGGCGACGTGCTGCTGGCGATCAACAATCAAGACGTGCTCTCGGTCACGGATCCCTCCGAACTCTTGCGCAACCAGGCGGGCAAACAGGTGCTGCTGCGCGTGCGCCATGCCGCCGATACGCGAGAGGTGGTGGTGAAACCCATCGCCATCGCGGCCGAAAGCAATCTGCAATACGGCGAATGGGAGTACACACGGCGCCTGGCAGTGGAACAGGCGTCGGCGGGAAAGATCGGCTACATACATTTGCGCGCCATGGGCGCGGGCGACATCAATCGCTGGGAGGAAGAGTATGCGCCTGTCTTCACCAGCGATGGGCTGGTTATCGATGTGCGCCACAACGGCGGTGGCAATATCGATAGCTGGATTCTCAACAAGCTGATGCGCAAGGTGTGGATGTACTGGCAGCCGCGCGTGGGCGTGCCGTCCTGGAATCCGCAGCAGGCATTCCGCGGCCACCTGGTGGTGCTCTGCGATGCCTGGACGGGGTCGGACGGAGAAGCGTTCACGGAAGGCTTCAAGCGGCTCGGGTTGGGCAAGGTGATCGGCACGCGCACCTGGGGCGGCGAAATCTGGCTCAGCGCGAGCAATTATCTGGCGGACCGCGGCATCGCCACTACGGGAGAAAATGGCGTCTTCGGTCCCGAAGGCAAGTGGCTGATTGAGGGCCACGGCGTGGAGCCGGACATGGTGGTGGACAATCTACCCCACGCCACTTTCGAAGGCAAGGATGCGCAGTTGGATGCGGCCATCGCTTACTTGCAGGCGGAGATTAAGAATCATCCGATACCGCCGCCATCCGTGCCGAAATATCCCGACAAGTCGCTGCATTATCCGGCGGCGCCAGCAACCGGCGCGAACGGCAATAAAGAGAAGTAATCGGGCAGTTATTTTTTCGGCGTGGCGGCGGCCAAGGTGGAAATCGTCACCAGGTACTTGCCCTCATCCTCATTGAGGACCGCCAGATCGAAGTGGTATTCCATCGCCGCCTCGTGCTGCCCAATTCCGACGTCGATGGCATAGTAGTAGACCTTGCCCGGCTCGGCCTTCAAGGAAGCCAGACCGACCTTCTGTTTCAAGAGACGTTGCGCGGACTGCCAATTGACACACAGGTGATGCTCGCCGGGCGGGACCGTGTAGGCAAAATAGGAGCTTCCGTGGTTGGCCCCCACCCATTTGCCGTCCACGCCAACGCGGGCGGTAACTTCGCGTCCGATGCAGAATCCCTGGTTCTCAAATCGTTCGACAAAGATGATCTGTGCGCTTCTGGCAGCGGGTGCCAAGGGCGGAGGTTGGTCCTTCTGTGTCTTCACTTCAAATGTGGTCTTGTCTTCGCCGCAGGCATCGGGCAATGTTGCGGCGGAAGAGCGGTTCGCGAACGCGAACGCCACGGTGAGGAGGAGTGCGCCGGTTGTGAGCTTCATCGAGATCTCATAACAATGGTCCGCGCTAAATGACGCGCGGGTTCCTGGCCGGATGGGGCCGTGGAAACTAACCCGTTCGCTTTCATATGGCTAGCGCGGGGCGCCGCTCAACCGCCGGAAGGCTCCGTTCAACCCCGCATCATGCCGTACAACCAATAATTTCAACGCTTTAATGCCAATCGATACCCTCGCCGCGGGCGAATCCCTATACTTTGGGTATCACTCAGGAAGGGTTGAACGATGCACAAACCTATCAAATACGCAGAGAAAGCTTTGACGTTCGCCGCGGGTGCGGGTTGGTTCGTCTTCGATAAGCTCAATCAAATCGGCCAGAACCCGGGGTTTACGCCCAAATGGTCGGACAAGCCCCTCCTGAAGTCGTGGGAAAAGACCAAGCCTCCACTGGGTTGGCCGCGCACCACCGATTCGCTCTGCCCGCGCTGCGTGCCGGAGATCCGCCAGCAGATTCTCGACGGCAAGACGCCGATCGAGGTGCTGTACACCGACAAGCCCGGCGAAATCAAAGCGCAGGTGATCGAGCGCGACGGCAAAATCCTGATGGTGAAGGATTGCCCCATCCACGGCCACTTCGAAGACGTGATGGCGATCGACACGGCATTCTTCAAACACCTGGAAGACGTATTTCCCGGCCGCGACATCCGCGCGCACAACGATTCCAGGCTGCATAAGCATGGCTCGAGCACCGTCACGCATGGCCGCGGCTCGGTGCTGACGGTCGACCTGACCAACCGCTGCAACATGATGTGCGACCCGTGCTTCATGGATGCCAACCAGGTCGGTTTCGTGCACGAATTGAGCTGGGAAGATATCAAAACCCTGCTGGACAACGCCGTCACCATCAAGCCGAAGCGCCAGATGTCGGTGCAGTTTTCGGGCGGCGAGCCGACCATTTCGCCGTACTTCCTGGATGCGGTGCGCTACGCGCGCGAGGTGGGATACACCTCCGTGCAGGCGGCCACCAACGGCATCGAGTTCGCCAAGAGTCCGGAATTTTGCAAGGCGGCGGCGGACGCCGGCCTGCGCTACGCCTACCTGCAGTTCGATGGCATCGGCAACGCCGCCAACTCCCATCGTAAGGTCGGCAACCTGTTCGATGTGAAGCTGCGCGCCATCGAAAACCTATATGCCAATGGCGTCGATATTATCCCGGTGATCACCATCATCAACGGGATCAATAACGAGCAGGTGGGGCGCATCGTGCAGTTCGCGCTCGACAATCCCAAAAAGATTCCGTTCCTTTCCTATCAGCCGGTGAGCTTCACGGGCCGCGACGAGGCTGTCACCGACGAGCGCCGCGCCGCTCAGCGGTACACACTCTCCCACCTGGCGCACGACGTGAAAAATCAGACCGGCCTGGGCGAGCCGGCCCGCGACTGGTTCCCGATTTCCTTCATTTCGACCTTCTCCGACTGGAGCGACCTGGTGCACGGGCCGCAGGCCGCCTGGGGCCAGTTGAGCTGCGGATGCCACCCGAATTGCGGCGTGGGCATGGCCGTGATGGTCGACAAGGAGACCAAGGAAGCCAAGCCGGTGACGGAGTTCTGGAATTGCGACCAGTTAGCCAGAGACGTGGCCCGCGTCAACGACGCGGCACGGGGCAAGTGGCCGTCGATTATCGGGATGGCGCTGGCGGCGGCGCGCAATTACGATCCGTTCAAGTCACCCACGCACTTCAAGCTCAGCGATCTTTTCAAGAAGCTCGATAAGACCTTCGGCGCCACCGGCAAGAGCTATGGCAACGTCGGCAAGGACCGCACCCGCGAGGACATCGAGAAGCGGCGGCGCGACCGCTGGAACTTCCTGTTCATCGCCGGCATGTGGTTCCAGGATCTGTTCAATTACGATTTCCGCCGCACCGAGCAGTGCATCATCCCCTACGCCACGCAGGAAGGTGAAATCTCCTTCTGCGCGTATAATACCGGCGTCGGCTGGCGCAACATTATCGAGAAGATGCACATGACAGCCACTCTTACCAAGTGGTACGAAGAGCACGGCCGGCACGAGATCTTCGCCGGCGGCAAGTCGGTCCAACTGAAGAGCAGGGAGCACTCGCTGGTGCTGCGCGACGATATCGTGACCAACGAAGTGCAGCACGATTTGGACCGCCTGGGCATCGCCAAGAACTCCACCGAGGAGAAGATTCGCGCACGCGCGGCCAAGATCAAGGCGCAGGAAGAGAACGAGCGCATGATGAAGCTGTATCGCCAGCACGTGCTGAAGGAAGAGCCGAAGGCGGATCTGGTTTCGCTGTCGGAGATTAAGCCGGCCACTCCGCTGGCCACCATCCAGCCGGTTTCGAAGGTGGTGGAGGAACGCGAGGAAGTCGGTTCGTTCGGCGATTAGTTTCGGTTGGTTATTAATATTTTCGCGCCGCTGGGTTCGCGCCCGGCGGCGCGTTTGTTTGTTGGAGGGGGGTGGCGGGGACGCGGGACTGCGAGAGTGAAGCCGCCTTGGCCTTCGGAATCCAGTCGGACCTCCTCGAACGTGTCCGCGGCTCTTTCCGGATGGCCGTACTATCCGCTCGGAGTCCTCGAAAGGCCGATTCGGGCCAATGTACGATCCCTGCGCGGGTGGCCAACGACCGGACTGTTTTAACGGAGCTGCGGATCTGCGGTGCTTGCCACTTCCGGGCCGTGGTGTTGGTGGATGAGCTTCGTTTGATCCGAGAAAAAGCTCCGGCCGCCGGTGTCATTGAACGCATTCGGAATCGCGCTGATCGTGTATCCGTTCTCGGTCGATTCAACCCGGTAGCGATAACCTTTGTGGATGTCGGTCGCAAGCGTCGTATCGATGAAACCGCCTTTCTCGAGTTCCTTGAGCGATGCGGCGTAGTGGCCGAGTTGGGAGCAATACCGCGTTTGAGCCGTGTGGATCTCACGGATCTCCGCGATGGCACTGGCTTCGTTATCAGCCATCCTGGCGTGGTGGATCCCTCCACAGCCCGTCGGTGTCAACAGCAGGACAAAGCATCCTGTTGTGCCGACCATCGCCCAAGCGGCGCATGCGGCTCTACTTACTTCAAAATGAAACATCACTCGTTCTGACGCCCAAACGCCATCCCCCGTGGAGGTTTTCTAGCATGATTCCGATTTCGGCAGCCAGTTCTACAAAAACCCACCTGCCGGCCACAGCCCCGGCGACGGTCTCTCAACGCCCTTCCTCATATCAGCTTGCACGGTTTTGACGGTTAAGGCGTCATCCAGCCTAGAGGTAACTATGCAATCCGGCCACGATGCTCTTGCCCTGACGATGTTTCTGGCGCTGGCCGCACATGCGCCTGCCCAAACCCCTGACAAGTTGCCTTCCTTCGAGGTGGCCTCGGTTAAGGAGAGTCTCGACGCGAACGGCAACAGAGAGCGATTACGGATGGACCCGGGGGGATTGAGTCTCACGGACGCCAGCCTGTCGTTTTGCATTCGGTGGGCGTACAACGTTCGTTCCGATCAGGTTTCCGGGCCGGACTGGCTGCGCAGGAAATTCGACATCGTGGCGAAGACCTCTGCCCCTTCGACAGAAGGCGAGATGCGTCGCATGATGCAAACGTTGCTGGCGAGTCGGTTCAAGTTGGTTCTTCATCGGGAAACGAAGCAGCTCGACGTGTATGAAATGCGAATCGCCAAACATGGGCCAAACCTGACCAAGGCCGACAGCGAGGAAAGCGGCGAATTGGATGTGAGGGACCGCGAGGGCTTTTACGCATTCCGCCACGTAACGATGACCGAGTTTGCCCAACAGATACGCCTGGCATTAGATCACCCAGTGGTGGACCATACGGGCATCGAGGGCCGATACAATATGACCCTCACATTTCCCGCCGGATACCATCCCACGCCGCAGGGGCTCGAGGAGATGCCCCCGGTGATGGAGCTAGTAGAGAAACAGTTCGGGCTGACACTCGAATTGAAAAAGCTCCCCACCGAGGTGTTGGTCATCGATCAAGCCGAAAAACTCCCGATCGAGAATTAAGTAGAGTGCTGCAGAGTGGCGTCCAGACCTCGCCCTTAAAACTACATGGTTTGGCGTTGCGGGTGATAGACGGGGCTATCGGAAGGTTGTCCGTCGAGTTCGATTGAGAGGGATCAATCGCCAGATCCCTGTGGACCATCGAGGAAATCAGGGCTTGCGAACGTCTCCAATAGTTTCCTTGCTTCCTTCTCGCACTCAGCGGACACCAGTACTCGACATGGCGGTATCCACCACTTGTGTTTGGCAACCGTTACCTCCCTTGAGACGCCCGATGGTTCGTCATCGATCACGTAGGGGATTTCGGCCTCGTCCAAAAGGCCGATTGCTGCATTGAGGGCAAAATTGTCCGTCGTGTCCAGCACCGCCACGAACTCGGCGTAATCCGGGCCAGCGTCCTCGCTCGTCAATGGGGGAGGAGGTAGCGTGGATACCAGCGCCACGTGACAATCGGCACATGCCGAAAAACCGGGCCTGTACTCGATTCGGCATTGAGGGCAGTACGGCATTGCTACTCCTGTACTGTAGCAGGGCGACCCAATGGAGTCGACACGCGGGGGATCCGGTCGAGATACGGCCATATCCGACAGGGCCTCCAGCCGTCACTTCAATCTGACGGCGTACGTAACGGTGAGTTCCCTCGTACGCTCCCGCGTCATCGTTTCTAAATATAGCCAAGGGCTGCGCCCTTGAAATCCTAAGGAGAGGGTGTCGAGGTATCCCTACGCCTCTTTGCGGCTTGGCGGCTTTGCGTGATAGCGTTTCACGTTCTGTCGAGTTCCAATCCAACCGCCGTTCCGGCCGATATCGAAACACAATGTCACGCAAAGCCGCAAGGCTCAAGAGTTTCATCTTGGCCCGCGATTTCAATGGGATGCGCGGAACATGTAACATGTTACAAATTGTGGGGCGGCGATGAAATTCTGAGAGATGATTTATCAGATCTGGCCGTGCTAGAAACTAAACAGGCCAAGTACGCCGGAGACGATGCCGTACCGCCAATATAAAGGTCACGCTCAGCCGTGCAGTTTGCGTCGCGATACTGAAGCCAGAAGCGCTCAGTCGCGACAAGCCGCTGCGCGTCCGCAGCGTCGAGTTTTCCGCGGAGATCCTTGTAGACGGCATTCAGTTGGGCATCCGCCATATCTTTCGCCTTTGCGAGGCAGTTTGTGAGCTCGACGGTCACGACAACATTCGCGCACGGCGAGTCCTTTTCGTTCATGTGCTGTGCGCACGCGGGGACGTTCGCGGCCAACATGGCGACCGCTAGCATAGTAATCAGTCGAGGCATCTCAATACCATTCTGGACAAAAGACGGGGGTATCGGGGCGTCCCGGCTTACCCAACCGTCACATCTTCGGGCAAATCGATGTCTCCTGGCGTCAGGTAGAGTTCTATCGCCTCTCGGATATTCGCTCTGGCCTCAGCTTCGGTTTCGCCCGCGGAGGCGCAACCGGGGAGTTCCGGGCACACGGCAGAGTAGTCGCCGGTCTCGGGATCACGTTCCAGAACGACCCTGAATGTAATGCTTACAGTATAGTGCCGCGCACCCAATCGCTGCGTGGGGCGCGCTAGGTTGGGCATGCCGCTCCCCTTGAAATGAATGGCGTTTACCAGGGCAATGGAACTGCCCGCCATCACCGCTTGTTCGACCTGAAGGTTAAACCATCCTCCCTCCATTCGCCGGTATCCTCCGGGCGTTCGCCGATAACCCCGTCGATTTTCACACTGGAAAGTCCTAATCTAGGGGCATGGATCTTGCCACCTGTCCCGGCAATCCCGCAGCCTATCCGCCAATCCGCCGATTCATCGGAAAGGCGGGGTATTGCGCCGGGGCTTCTGGCACCATGGAACCGTTGTAGTCGGGAGCCGCTATGTTTCGATATCTGCCCCTGGTCCTCAAGAATTGCTGGCGCAACAAACGCCGCACCGTCCTGACAGTCATCAGCATCGGGATATCCATGTGCCTGCTGGGCGTGATGATCGCCATGTTTCACGCCTTCTATCTGAGCGATCCCGCGCCGGCCCAAGCCCTCCGGCTGGTGACCCGCAACCGCGTTTCGTTCACGGTATTCATTCCTCGCGGCTACCAGGTCAAAATGGAACACGTGCCAGGCGTGCGCCTGGTCACCGTCGCCAACTACTTCGGCGGCATCTATAAAGACGATCGCGATCCCAAAAACCAATTTGCCCGGTTCGGCGTCGAACCCGAAAAACTCTTCCGTGTATTCGGCGAGTTTCGCATCCCGGACAATCAACGCCTGACGTTCGAGCACGATCGCACGGGCTGCGTGGTGGGACGGGACTTAGCCGACTTATTCCACTTCCAGGTGGGCGACCGCATCCATCTTACCGGCAATATCTTCCCGGGCAACTATGAGTTCACCATCCGCGGCATTTTCGATAGCCCTCGCTCCAGCCAGTTAATGTACTTCAACGAAGAATACGTGGAACAAATGCAGAGCGAGGGTTTTCGCGGCAACGTCATCATGTATTACACCCTGATCGACGACCCGGCGCACTCCGCGCGCGTTGCCAGAGATATCGACGCTCTGTTCGCCAACTCCACCGCACAAACCAAAACGGAGACGTCCCAGGCTTTCGCGGTGGCCTTCCTGGCGCAACTCGGCAACGTCAAAATGTTCCTGATCGGCATCTCCGCGGCCGTGATGTTCACCATTCTGCTGGTCTCGGCCAACACCATGGCCATGTCGGTGCGCGAACGCGTGCGCGAAGTCGGCATTCTCAAAACCTTGGGCTTCACGCCTGCCAGCATTCTCGGGATGATTCTGGGTGAGGCCTGCGCCATCTCGATTGCCGGCGGTGTCATCGGATATCTCATTTCCACGCTGCTGATGCAGGGAGTGGCCAAGAGTCCTTTCGGACCGTATCTTTCGGTTCACGCTTTCGACTCTCCGGTGGCCATCGCCTGTGTGCTGACTGCCGCGGCAATTGGAGTGATGAGCTCGCTCATCCCGGCGATGGGCGCCTCGCGAACCAGCATCGTGGAAGCTCTGCGGAGCACGGATTAACGCCATGTCGATTCCATTCGCCTACAATCTGCGGAACCTGGTGGTGCGCAAAACGACCACCATCATGACGGCCCTCGGGATCGGGCTGACCGTGGCAGTCTTGCTGGCCATCCTGGCGCTGGTGAACGGGCTGCATAGCACGCTCTCGGTATCGGGCGATCCCCGCCACGTACTGGTGCTGCGCAAAGGGTCGGACACCGAACTGGTGAGCGTGTTCACGCGAACGCAGTTCCAGGATCTGAAGTTCAAGCCTGGAATCGCGACGGGCCGCGACGGCCAGCCTCTCGCTTCCATGGAAGTGGTCACCATTATGATTCTCGAAAGCCCGGGGGCGGAGAGCGCGAACTTCACGGTGCGCGGCCTCGATCCGGCCGGCATTGAGATGCGCCGCAACGTGCACCTCGCCGGCGGACGCTGGTTCCAACGGGGCCAGCGGGAGGTGGTGGTGGGGAAATCGGTGGCGGACCGCTTCCCATCGGCGCAGATCGGCAAAAAAGTGCATTTCGGGCGCGGTGACTGGACCGTCGTGGGCGTATTCGATGCCTCGGGCGGCGCGCAAGCGAGCGAAGTCTGGGGCGATGTCTTCCAGGTCAGCTCGGACCTGCAGCGCGTGGACTATGTAAGTTCCTGCCTGGTGGATGCCGCCGACGCGGTCAGCGCCCAAGCGCTGGTAACCAGCCTGAATGACGACCAGCGGCTGGAGGTCAAAGCCATGCTCGAGAAGGATTACTACGATGAACAGACCGGCTCCGCCAAGCCCATCGAATATACCGGATTGATCGTGGCCATCATCATGGCGGTGGGAAGCTGTTTCGCAGCCATGAATACCATGTATGCCGCCGTGGCGCGGCGCGCCCGCGAAATCGGTACGCTGCGCGTCCTGGGCTTCTCCAAGGGCAGCATTCTCACCAGCTTCCTGGCGGAATCGGCGGCGCTCTCGGCGCTGGGAGGGCTGGCCGGCTGCCTCCTGGCGCTCCCGCTGAACGGGGTGAGCACGGCGATAGGCAACCGCACGTATTCCGAAACCACTTTTGCCTTTCATGTGACGCCCTCTATCATGCTCACCGGCATCCTTTTCGCGGTGGTGCTGGGAAGCGTGGGCGGATTTTTCCCCGCCCGCATGGCGGCACGCAAACAGATTTTGACCGCGCTACGGGAGGGCTGAGATGGACGACCTGAAAAATCTGCAAATCGACCGCAGCAAACGGCGATCGGGCGGCGCCTCGAAATGGGCCACCGCGTGGATCCTGGCCGGCGTATTTGTCTTGCTGGCGCTCGGCGCGTGGGAACTGGTGGCGCCGAGGCTCAACGCCGCGCTGCTGGTGGAAGTTCAGCGCGCCAGCGCCGTTTCCGCCGCCAGCGCGCCGGGTGGCGTGGTGCTCAATGCCACCGGCTACATTGTGGCGGCGCACGAGATCGAGCTGGCCACCAAGGTAGTCGGCAAAGTGAAGTGGATTGGCGTGGACAAGGGCGACAAGGTGAAGGAAGGCGACGTACTGGTCCGCCTGGAAGACGATGAGTATCAAGCCAGCGTGCAGCAGGCGCGCGGCCAGTTGATCAGCCTGCAGGCCAAGCTCGATGAAGCCCTGCACGGTTCGCGGCCGGAAGAAATCGCCCAGGCGCTGGCCAATCTGAACTCCGCCAAGGCCGACCTGGAGAACGCCAAAGTGAGCCTCGACCGCGCGCGCAATACGGTACGCGAGAGTCTGGGCTCCCAGCAATCGCTCGACGATGCCCAGGGCCGCTACGATTCCGCGGTCCACAAGGTCAACTCGCTGGAGAAGACGTACGAGCTGGTAAAGATCGGTCCGCGGCAAGAGGAGATCGATTCGCTGCGCGGCCAGGTGGAGCAGGCCAAGGGCGCGCTGGCCTACGCCCAGACCAACCTCGAAAACACCATCATTCGCGCACCGGTTACCGGCACGATTCTCGAACGCGCCGTGGAAAAAGGCGAATTCGTCACCACCAGCTTCGTGGGCGACAAGGGCGCCAAAGGCTACGTGGTCTCCATGGCCGACCTAAACGACCTGGAAGTGGAGCTCGATATCAGCCAGAACGATTTCGCCAAGCTGCATTCGGGCCAACACGGCGTGATTACCACAGACGCGTTTCCGGATCTGAAATATGCGGGCTTCATCAAGGAGATTTCGCCCGAGGCCAACCGGCAGAAGGCCACCGTGCAGATCAAAGTGAAGGTGGAAAAGCCGGACGATCACTTGCGGCCGGAGATGAACGCCAGCGTGGCATTCCTTTCCGACGATAAGCCTGCGCCGGCGGGCAGCGAGCCGCCGAAGCCGGTGGTGATGGTGCCGGCGGCGGCGGTGCACGAGGGCGCCGTATTCGTGGTGCTCGACGGGCGGGCCGTGCGGCGGGCGGTAAAGACGGGAGCGGTGAGCAATCAGAGCGTGCGCATCGAAGAAGGGCTCATCGGGGGCGAAGACGTGATCGTCAGCGCGCCCGCGGGCCTGAAGGACGGGGACAAAGTAAGGACGAAGGCGTAAACCATGAGCGAAACGATTATCGAGACCGACAGGCTCAGCAAGGAATTCGTGCGCGATGAATTCCACATAGTGGCACTGAAGGATGTGACCCTGACAATCGAAAAAGGCGAATTCGTGGTGTTGATGGGCCCGTCGGGCTCGGGCAAATCGACGCTGCTGCACCTCATCGCGGCGATGGATCGCCCGAGTTCCGGCGCCTTACGGGTGCTGGGCCATTCGCTGGCCGAAATGAGCGACCGCGAGATCGCGCATTGGCGCAATGAGAATATCGGTTTCATCTTCCAGCAGTTCAACCTGATTCCGGTGCTCACCGCGCTGGAGAATGTGGAACTGCCGCTCAAGCTGACCAACCTGAACAAGGCGGAGCGCCGCGAGCATGCTATCACGGCGCTGAAGTTGGTGGGCCTGGAGGATCGCCTCCATCACCTGCCACGGCAGCTTTCCGGCGGACAGGAGCAGCGCGTGGCGATTGCCCGCGCGATCGTCACCGACCCGGCGCTGATTCTGGCCGACGAGCCGACGGGCAACCTCGACGCCGCCTCCGCGCAGGATGTGCGCACGATCCTGACGCGCCTGAATCGCGAGTTCGGCAAGACCATCGTGATGGTGACGCACGATCCGGCAGCGGCGCACGAGGCGACGGTACTGCATCATCTGGAAAAAGGGCAATTGACGGAGACAGGGCAATTGGCATTGGGCCACTAATTAGGCTGCGCGACTTACTCCGATCGCTTATGGTGCGGCTTGGTGCGGCTATACTCCTCTGAGGAGGACACTCCAGTGACGAAGCCGTACACCATCTACGCCGCTTTGGCCGAGGAAACCAATGACGGCTGGGTCTGGTTCAGGGACCCGGCCGTTCCCGCCCGCACCGTCGTGAAGATCTCTAACCCCGGTACCGGGCGCGTCATTTTCTGCCAGGCGCGCAGGATCGACGACAATTTCTTGAAGGTCTACAAGGAGAAGGAAAGCACGCTACCCATCGCGGTTTCGGACGATGCCCTCGTGATCGCTGAGTGGTACCGTGACGCCCTTGGCGGCTTTGAGACAACGCACCACAGCAAGAAACCTGTCTCGCTCAAAATTACGGAAGCAAAGCTGCCGGCGTGGCGAAGCCTGCGTGCCTCCTGCCAGCACCCGGATATTGTGGCGCGCGTTGGCACCAAGCTCGGTGTCCTGGGCGCCTGGCTAGGCCTCGTGGGTGTAGCACCTGTAGTGTTGGATCACACGGGTATTGAGAAAGGCTATTGGGCTGCCACGTTCGTGGCAATCGCGGTCATCGCCGCCATCGTGGGCTTTCTGGCGTGTCAGGGCACGAAGCCTCCCGCGAAATAGATCTGAGTGGTACGCTCCGCTGGCAGTGCCACTCAGCCCGAGTAGAGGTCGCCGGCGAGATATTTCAGGCCGCTATCGACAGCGACCGTCGCCACAGTGGCCTGCGGCCCAAGTTCCATCGCAAGTTGGACGGCCGCGGCGACGTTGAGGCCAGTCGATATCCCGGCGAAAATGCCTTCCTCGCGGGCGAGACGGCGGGCCATGGCGCGCGCAGCGGCTTCTTCCACGGTCCGGACCTCATCGTAGTCGCCGGGCTGCAGGTGCGGCGGACGGAAACCCACGCCGACACCCTCCACACGATGCGGTCCGCCATGACCGGTGCTGAGAACTGGAGATTCGGCCGGTTCGAGCGCCACAATGCGCGCTGGACAGTGAGCCGCTTTGAAGGCTCGTGAAACGCCCACCAGCATGCCGCCCGTGCCGACCGCGGCGCAGAATGCGGTAATGGCAGAATCCATTTGCGCCAGTAGTTCCCGACCCATCGGGATGTAGCCCTGAACCACATCGTCATTATGGAACTGGTCGGCCCAGAAGACGCCGGGCTGCGCGGTCTCTCGCGCTACTGCCTCTTTGAAGCGCGCGAAGAGTTCGGAAGTAATCTTCCCGCCGTCGCTCGGCACCATGATGAGCTCGCCGCCCAGGGCGCGCATGGTTTCCAGTTTTTCGCGGGCAAACGCGTCGGAAGAAATGGGCGTGAATCGATAGCCCTTCACCGCGCACACCAGCGCGAGCGAAGATCCCGTGCTACCGCCGGTGTATTCCACCACGCGCATGCCGGGCCGCAGCGCGCCTCTGCGCTCGGCGCCTTCGATGGTCGCCAGCGCCATGCGGTCCTTATACGAGCCGGTGGGGTTGTAATATTCCAGCTTGATGAAGACACGCGCCGCGCCGGCGGGGACCACCTTGCGCAGTTGGACGAGGGGAGTGTTGCCGATGGCATCGAGCACGGAAGTGGAGGGCATCAATCTGGAATATAGCAGCCTTACCCGCCGGGACTGAGGGGTATACTGTGGAGCGTGAAACGAATCGCCTGGCCCCTGTTGGCACTCCCTTTGCTGGCCGCCTCCCCGCCGCATTTTACGGAACACACCGTCGCCACCGGATTGCGGGGCGGCTACCAGGTGGTAATCGCGGACCTCAATCACGACGGCAAGCCCGACCTGATCGCCCTCGCCAGCGGCATGCCGGAACTGGTGTGGTACGAGAACCCCGGATGGGAGCGGCATATCATTGCCGGCGGCTTCACCCAGATGATCAACCTTGCGGTGGTCGACAGCGGGCGCGGCGACGGGATTCCGGACATCGTACTGGCCAGCGGTTTCTCCAACGTCGCCGCCAGGAGCCCGGGGGTGGTCAGCGTACTTAAGCACAACGGCGACCCGCGCAATCCGTGGACCGTCACCGAGATCGACCGGCTCACCACATCGCACCGTATCCGCACGGCGGACGTGGATGGCTCGGGCAAACGAATCGTGATCGACGCTCCCCTGATTGGCTCGAAGGCCGAGGCGCCCGACTATCGCGATCGGATTCCGCTGGTCTTCTATCGTCCGGGAGAGTGGAAACGGCAGGAGATCGCACCGGGGAATTTCGGCCTGGTGCACGGCATCTATGTCGTCGATTGGGATGGCGACGGGCGCGATGAGATCCTGACCGCCGGCTTCGAGGGCATCCATCTTTTCAAGCTGGGCAAAGACGGCGTGTGGACCCGCAGCGAGATCGCCGCGGGCTCACCCGAACCCTGGCCGAAATCCGGAACCGGCGATGTCGCGGTGGGCCGGCTGGCAAGGGAGCGATTTCTCGCGGCCATCGAACCTTGGCATGGCAACCAGGTGGCCATCTACCGCCGGAACGGCGAGGCGTGGGCACGGCAGGCCATCGACGATACCCTCGCCGATGGGCACACCGTCCTCACTGCCGACCTGAATGGAGACGGCAATGACGAGGTCATCGCCGGTTGCCGGGGCGGTCCGCGCAGCGTGTTCCTCTACCACGCGGAGGATGCTTCCGGCCAGCGATGGACCAGGCAGACTCTCGACGCCGATATGCCCGCGGCGTCCTGCGCCACCGGCGATCTCAATGGCGATGGGCGCGTGGACATCGCGTGCATCGGGTCGTCTACCGGCACGCTCAAATGGTACGAGAATCGGCGCCCGAAGCCGTAGGATCTTCGGGCCACGCGTGGCGCGGATAGCGCCGCGACAGCTCCTTGCGCACCTGGGGGTAGAGCCGCTGCCAGAATCCCGCCAGGTCGCTGGTCATCTGCACCGGGCGCTGATTGGGCGCGAGCAGACGCACCACCACCGGGACCGCGCCGCGCGCCACGGTGGGGGTGGTTCGCATGCCGAAGAAATCCTGCAGGCGCGAGGCAATCCACGGTGGCTGATCGGCCTCATAGTGAACCACCACGGATCGGCCGCGGGGCAGCTTGATCCGCTCCGGCGCGATCTCCTCGAGCAGACGCCGGGCGGCTGGCGGCAGTTGCTGTTCCACGGTGCGCACCACGGCGCCGCGCGCGGCCGATTCGAGCTCGGCAAAACTCTTGAGGCCAATCGCCAGGGTACGAAGCGCCGCTTCGGCGTCGGGAATCGGTACGTTGCCGTGTTGCGCGGCGAATCGTGCGCGAGTGAGGTACGCCTCCACGGCCTCGATATCGTCGAAGCGCGCGATGCCGGCTTCCATGGCTTTCGAGGCCAGCAGCGCCGCGGCGGCCTCGGGGTCGGCGGCGCCGCGGCTTTCCTCGATCGCGATCTGGTCGAACCACAACGCGCTTACGCTCTCGACGCGCTCGGCGGCGCGATTCCACTCCACGCCAGCAGTCTCGCGGATCCGCTCCGGGAACAGGTCGAGCAGCCAGCCGGGCTGGATGCCGCTCGCGATGCGCACCAAGGGAGCCTTCTGGTCGCGGCGGTCTTCTGCTTCCACCGCCACCAGGAACTCTTCTCCGGTCACCGTGCTCGAAGGCGCCAGTTGCGCCGGTCCGCCGGCGGCGAGCTGCAATTCCGCGCCCTGGCGGCGCTTGGCCACGCGGTCGGGGAAGGCCGCCAGCACGGACATCAGGAGCGCCTCCTCATCGCGGCGGCGCTGCCGCGGCGGGTCCACCATGCGGCGCACCTGCCGCACCGTCTGCGCGGTGCGCGGCTCCCACTGCGATTCCATCAGCACCAGCAGATCGGAGCGCGTGGCCTGTTCCTGCCGCGCCGGCAAGCGCTCGCCGGCACTGAGCAGCGCGGCCACCGTGCAGCCATCCTCGGCCACTCCCCGGCGCCGCGCTTCCACCACCAGGCGCGATAGCCGGGGATGCAGTGGATAGCGCGCCATCTCGCGGGCCAGCGCTCCGCGTGCGCCCAATTGCGCGAGCAGACTGGTGGCGTGCTCCACCGCGGCGGCTGGCGGCGCGTCCAGCCAGGCGAGCGCATCGAGACCCGCCGCGCCCATGGCATCCAGCAACAGCGCCACGGGGGTCAGATCGGCGCGCGCGATTTCCGGAGCGTCGTGCGCCGGGCGGCGGACAAAATCCTCCAGCGGATAGAGACGAATGGCGCAGCCGGGACCGGTGCGTCCGGCGCGGCCGGCGCGCTGATTGGCCGACGCCTGGCTGATGCGCGACACCTGCAGCACCGGCAGTCCCGACCACGGCGAATGGCTGGCCACGCGGGCCACACCGCTATCGATCACTGCGCTGACGCCGTCGATGGTGATGGAGCTTTCGGCCACGTTGGTGGAAAGGATGATTTTGCGGCGGTCGCTGGGTCCTACCGCGCGGTCCTGTTCCTCGGGCGATTGATCGCCATGGAGCGGCAGCAACAGCCAACCATGGCGATTGGCAATCGCCGAGCAGGCCGTTTGCGCGCGGCGGATTTCGCCCGCACCCGGCAGGAAGACCAGGACGTGGCCCTTTTCCGGACTCGCTGCCAGCCGCTCCAGAGCGGCGGCCACCTGCTGTTCCAGTGGCGCCGCCGAGTGCGGCGTATATTCGATTTCCAAAGGGTACTGGCGGCCTTCGGAGCGCATCGCGCGCGCGCCTCCGAGGTATTCGGCCACGGGCGCGGCGTCGAGCGTGGCGGACATTACCACCAGCCGCAGGTCGGGACGGCGGGTCGACTGCAATCGGCGGAGCAGCGCCAGCGCCAGGTCGCCCTCCAGGTGGCGCTCGTGAAATTCGTCGAGCACCACGCTGCCCACACGCTTGAGATCGGGGTCGGAGAGCAAGCGGCGGGTGAGCACCCCTTCGGTAAGGTATCGCAGGCGCGTGGCGGGTCCGCCGACCTCCTCAAAGCGCACCTGGTATCCCACCGTGCCGCCGAGAGGCTCGCCGAGTTGCCCCGCGACGTAGCGCGCGGCCAGCCGGGCGGCCAGGCGCCGGGGTTCGAGCACCAGCACCTCGCGAGCGTCAAGCGAGAGCAACGCGGGCGGCACGCGAGTGGTCTTCCCCGCCCCGGGCTCGGCTTCCAGCACCAAATTATTTTGGGAGCGCAGATGTTCGAGGATGCCGGGAATCAGCGGATCGATGGGCAGGCGCACGCCATTTCATCTTGACATGACGGAGTTTCCACGCGGTCAGCACGGCAGGTTCTGGAGCGCGCTCCGCTTGAGTTTCAGGACATGTTGTCCTGAAAATCCTTGGCTTTTTCTGTGGAATCAATAACTTGGACGGTTTTCTCAGGACATGATGTCCTGGCGGGGGCAAGATCCCGCCTCTCGGCGCGCCGACTCTCCACGTCGTGGAATTTGGTTTTCGAGTCCCGTGCTCCGGCCGTGATTCGCAGTTCCGGGACGTTTGCCGGTGCGAAGGGGATTTCGCGACAGGAATCGCATGGGCCGACCCCGCCTCGCTTGGACGCCAGTGGTCGAGTAAAATAGAAACAGGCGTATGGCATCGAGAACCGTCCATGTATTTTCTTCCGGTCGAGCGTGGGAAGTCAAAAGTGAAGGCGCGAAGGGCCACATCTATCCTAGTCAGCGGGAAGCAATCGCAGCCGCATTACAGGCCATTCGCAACAGGTCGATCGGCCAGCTTGTAATCCATGGGAAGAAAGGGCAAATCCGCGAGCGCGACACGTACGGGATGACTCCCATTCAAGATCCGCCCAGGAGGAGCCGTGCGGCGAAACGGATCGGCCGGGCTGTCGGGAAGGTTGCGCTGCAGCGCGTGCAGTCCGATTCCTCCCAGTGAGCACTCGGGTCAAGAGCACACACGTTTTCATCAACTGTCCGTTTGACACCGGCTACCAGCCGATCTTCAGTGCTATTGTCTTTGCCGTCTATGACCTCGGCTTCGTGGCCCGCTGCTCCTTGGAAGATGACGATGCCGGCGAAGTTCGTCTCACGAAAATCCAGCGGATCATCGAAGAGTGCCGCTACGGCATAAACGATCTCTCCACGGTGACGCTGGATACTGTTACTGGGCTGCCGCGCTTCAATATGCCATTGGAGCTTGGCCTTTTCCTCGGCTGCAAGCGATTCGGGGCGAAGAACCAGGGCAACAAGCGAACCTTGATCTTGGACAGCGAGCAGTACCGCTACAGACAGTTCATCTCCGACATCTCCGGCCAGGATATCCGAGCGCACGGAGGAGATCCTGAGCGGGCGATTCGCGCTGTCAGGGACTGGTTGCAGGCGACCTCGAAGCGACAGGGCCTTGCGGGGGTGGCGAAATTATCGAGCACTACCGTCAATTCCAGGTCGACTTGCCGACAATCTGTAGAGAAGCCGAGCTAGAAACTGACAGGCTAACTTTCATAGATCTCTCGACGGTGATCACGGATTGGTTGCGTGCGAATCGGTAAGCAGGTTCACGCGCAGCCCGCCGATCCCGCCCAACTTCCTGATCCTCAATCTCCGGGTTATATGGCGACGGGTTCCGCAGGTTCGACGAGACTGGTCAAATTGCTGGCGCTAACAGCCCTTCCATCCATCAATCCGCGGCGAGGCAGTTAGCTCCAAACGCCTCCTCGGAGCGTCGTGTCGATCTCCCCTCAGTTGGGCATCCGGCACAATTGGATAATGGCTTGCGCCCGTACAGGCATGGGCGTACCGGAGCCCGGAGCAACCGCCAGCAAACCCGCCTACGTCCCCGTGCCGATCTCCACCAGGCACTCCCGGCCGCAGGCGCACTGCTCCGGCCATCGGGAACAGTCTTGCACGCGAAGCTCCCGCTCTCCGCGTGCGTGCATTTTCACGGCATACCACGGGTCCAACCGCACCGTGGCCATTTGCGAGACGCCTGGGCATCTCACGCACCTGGCCTCACGCATTCTGCGCCAGAGAGGCACCAGCGACCAACACAACGGGATCGCCAAAGCCAGCACCAGATAACTCACGAAGAAATAAGTCACCCACATAAGCGCACCTCAAATCGTCGCTACCGGACAGGGCGACTCGCGCAGAATAGCGTAGGCATTCGCGCGCAGCCGCCCAGCCAACCCGGAATCGCTGCCACGTCCAATCACCAGCAGATCGGCTTTTCGGCTGGCCGCCACATCGCTCACCGTGACCGGTGGGTCTCCGATTTCGATCAACACCTCACCAGGCGTCTGAGTCTCCTGTTGGAGCCGGCAGATCTGTTCGCGCGCAGCCGCGGCGGCGTGTTGACGCCATTCCGGGTCGAAATAGACTCCGCCCAACTGGATCAGGGTGTGCGGAAGCACGTGAACGATGTCCAACTTCGCGTCATATTCCCGCGCGAACCGCCCAGCCCACTCCAGAACCGCACGGCTGCCCGCGGCCAGATCGATTGCGCACACAACCCTGTGGAAGCCGATGTCCCGGTAGCTAGGGGCCTGTTCCAGATGCGGGCCCGTCCACACCGGGCATGCGGCATCGTGCAGCACCTTGGCCGTCACCGAGCCCAACAGAAAGCGCCGGAATGGCCCGTACCCATGCGTCGCCATGACGATCAGGCCGACTCCGTGGGCGCTCGCGCAGTTGACGATCTCGCGGGCCGGGTCACCCTCCACCACCTCCTTGGTCACAGGAATATCGGGGCACTGGCCCTCCCAATAGGCAGCGAGCTCGCTTTCTCGGTGCTCCAGCCTCTCCTGGGTCAGCTCAGCGGCCGTGGAGTAGGCCGTGGCTTCGGGCGTGGTAAATATCCCCAAGGGCGGCGGCACTACGTGGAGCAAAATCAGCTCGCTATGGAAATGACACGCCAACGTCTCGGCGTATTGAGTGGCGCCACGGCAGCGCGGAGAGAAAGCCACCGGCGCGAGAATCCTGGACAACCAAGCCATGACAACACCTCCTGGCCTGCGTCGCAGCGGACGGGCGGATAGTCCGTCTTTATTCTACCCCGATCATGGCTAAACAAACCCGAAAATCCTGTTTTGCCTATGGAAATTGCATCTTCTCTTTCCCGCGGATTAGGCGCATAATTAGCCCGTAAGAGACCATTCTTGGAGGTGTCTCATGCCGATTCCGGAATTTCTCGGCTTGACCGGGCTGGCCAAGCCTTTGACATCTGCGGAAGGTAATCGGATCCTCGAACGCGACCGGTATCGCTGCCAGTACTGCGGGTTGGACGGTCTGGCGAGCTTCGAGAATTCGCTCATTATGACAGTCGATTTTCTTCATCCGCGGGCGCGCAAAGGGAAGAAAATCGCCACCAACCTCATTACCGCGTGCCGGCCCTGCAATGTGATCAAGGGCTACCGCTCGTTTGCCAACTTTGAGGACGCCAAGGCATTCGTCCTGAAGCGCCGCGCGGAACTCCACAAGGAATGGGAGTCCAAAACCGCTGAACTCCGAAGTCAACCCGCGGCCGTTTGACCCTAGCCGGTAAAGCCGGCTGGAATCGGCATGCCGTCTCTCCAAAGGCCTCCGGCGCTTCGCCGGAAGAAGGAGTGGAGCATGGCAAAGCACAAGAAAGAGGTGGTCAACAGCACCACCACCGCGCCAGAATCAGGCAGTGCCGGCGCCAATCCTGATGCGGCCAGCATCGCGGCACTGGCTTTCCAGTTGTGGCTGGCCAGAGGATGTCCCATCGGGTCGGATCAGGAAGACTGGTTTCTCGCGGAAAGCATACTGAAGAGCCAAGGCGGAAAAGAACCTTCCGCTTCGGAATAAGGTCTTCCCGAGGGCATGACAGTGGAGTGGAAAATCATGTTTGACAGCCTTGAGGACCAGATCAAGCACGACGACCATATCGAAATCTCCCGCAAGGAGCGAATGGTAAAGGGGCTGGCGATTGCGGCTCTTTCGATTCTCGTATTCGGCGGGCTGTATTTCGCGGTCCGGATGATCGGGTAGCGGCCGAGCATCCCGCCGCGCAAATGAATCAATCTTGAAGTGTGCCCCGGCGGACTCCTGGGGGCGCGCTAAAATAAAACCTCCCGTGCGCATTCTCGAACTCCCTGAAATCCGCCGGACCCTGGTGTATTCCGAGATCGTCGGCTTGATGCGCGACGCGCTCGTCGCGCAATTCCGCGGCGAGTGCGAAACGCCCATGCCGATGCATCTCGAGATCGCCGCGGAACAGGCTGAAGTGCACATGAAATCGAGCTACCGGCGCGGCGGGCGGTATTTCGCGCTGAAGGTGGCATCTACGTTCCCCAACAACGTGCCGCGGGGGCTCGCGACCGGCAATGGCATGATGCTGCTGGCGTCGGCCACGACCGGCGAGCCGGTGGCGCTGCTGGCCGACGCCGGCCATCTCACGGACGTGCGCACCGCTGCCGCGGCGGCGATGGTGGCGCGCGAACTGGACCGCAAAGACCGCGTGCTGGGAATCCTCGGAACCGGTGTCCAGGCGCGCCTTCAGGCGCAAATGCACGCCGCGGTCTTGGACCTCGACGAAATCCGGATCTGGGGCCGCGACGCCGCGCGCGCCGAGGATTGCCAGCGCGATCTGCGAAGCCTCACGCCGCACGCCAAAGTGGAAATCGCTGCTTCGCCCGCCGAAGTTGCCTGCCGCGCTCGCCTGATTGTGACCGCGACGGCATCGCGCCGCGCGATCCTGATGGCCGAAGAGGTGCACCCCGGGACGCACATTTCCGCGGTTGGCTCCGATGGCCCCGGCAAGCAGGAGCTGGAGCCCGCGATTCTGCGGCGCGCCTCCCTGTTGCTGGCCGATTCCCGCCGCCAGTGCGAAAAACTGGGAGAGTTGCAACACGCCCCCTCGGAATGGAAGCGCGCCCGCGAGATCGGCGCATTCTGCCTCCAGCCGGAAGCCTTCAGCCCCGAAGCCGTCACCGTCTGCGACTTCACGGGACTGGGCGTGGAAGATCTATATATCGCCGAATACTGCTACGAAAGGTCACTGTGAAACTCGAACCGTTTGCAATGGAGCGCATGCAATCGACCTGGGAAAACCTGGTCGAAATGGATATGAGCGAAAGCGGCGTGCGCCCCGTCTCGCTGCGCGAATTGGCCGAAATGGGGCTCGACCTCGATTCCCTCCTGAGCATGCCGCTGGGCTACAGCCAGTCGAATGGCACCATCCCCCTGCGGGAGAACCTTGCCGCCCTCTATCCCGGCGCAACCCCCGACCACATCGAAGTCACCAACGGCACTTCCGAAGCCAACTACCTGCTGGCGCTGGCGCTGCTGCGCGAGGGTGACGAAGTGGCGCTCGAAGTCCCCAACTATATGCAATATGGCGGTGTCCCGCAGAGTTGCGGCGCGCGCGTGCGCCCGTTCCGCCTGTGCCTCGATCGCGATTGGGAACCGGACTGGGAGGAATTCGAGAGCGCCGTCAACGAAAAAACGCGCCTGGTGTATCTCTCGAATCCCAATAACCCCACCGGATCGGTGCTTACGCCCGAGGCCATGCGCCGCATTGTCGGCCGCTGCGATGCCGTGGGCGCGTACCTGCTGGCCGACGAGGTCTATCTCGGCGCCGAGATCCACTGCCCGCGGACGCCCAGCTTCTGGGGCATGAGCGAGCGCGTCATCGTCACCAGCGGACTGTCGAAAGCCTACGGCATTCCGGGCGTCCGCATCGGCTGGATCGTCGGCCCGCAAGACGTGGTGGCGCAGTGCTGGAGCCAGCACGACTACATCACCATCGGGCCCAACAAGATTTCCGATGCGGTGGCGCGCGTGGCCGTCCAGGCGGAAAACCGCGAGAAACTGTACGCCCGCACGCGCGCCATTCTGCAGCATAATTTGCCGCTGATGCGGCAGTGGGTGGAGAGCTTCGGCGGATTCCTTACGTTCCGCGAGCCCCGGGCAGGCGCGCTCTGCCTGGTGCGGTACGGGTCGGATACACCGAGCTATCCGCTGTGCGAGCGGATTCGCGTGAGCCAGAGCGTATTGATCGTGCCGGGCGTGCATCTCGGGCTCGAAGGCTTCCTTCGTTTGTGGCTGGGGGGTAGGCCGGAGTTCATGACGGAAGGGTTGCGGCGAGCAGGCGTGGAGCTGCGGCGGGAGATGGCGGGATAATGCCTGCTACTCTCCCCCCGCAGCCGTGCCCTGAGCCCGCGCGGCCATGATTTCCTGCAGCTTCAGCACCGCCAGCAGGATTTCCATGCGCTGCACGCGGCGCTCGGGCTTTTTTTCAAGACATCGCATCACCAGCTTCGACAACGCGGGCGGCACATTCTGCAAGGGGGCCGGTTGCCTGTCCAGAATCTCGAAGCGCAGTGCCGCTTTGGAGGCCGCGTCGAACGCCTTGCGGCCGGAGAGCATCTCATACATCACCGCGCCCAGTGAGAAGATGTCGCTGCGCAGATCCAGGTCGTGGCCCGCTACCTGTTCCGGCGAGAAATACGGCGAGATAGCCATCGGGCCGGAGGGCCCCAGTTGCACCCGATGGTCCCGGATGGCTATGCTCGCCGGCTGTAAGAAAGCGTGCACACGTCCTCGCCCATGCACTGCCCGCAGCGCTTCGGCCGTGGCAATGGCATAGTGCAACGTTTCCGCCACCGGCAGCGGACCGGCCGCGATACGGTCCGCCAGCGAAATCGCGCCGCCGGGCTTCGGCGCTAAAACAGGTTCAGCTTCCGGCTCCCGAGACCAGAAGAACTTGCGCTTCGCCACGTTCCACCATGGACTTGTGCATCATACCAAAGGCTTCGACCACGTGTTCCACCACTTCGTCGGTCTGCGAAGCCGCTACCTGGAGGCCCTCGATGGCTTTGCCGTGAAGCTGCGCGCCTTTCTGCAATCGGGTAATCGATTCCTGGATCGCCGCCATAGCTTCCTGGATCCCGTGGATCGACTGCCGCAACTCCGCAACTGCGGATTCCTGCGACGCCTGTTGCGCCACCAACCGCTCGTTGTGCTCCGCAACCTGCGATCGCAGGGAGACGACCTTCTCTTTCCATTCCGTGGCCGAATGGGCTTGCCGCGCCAAAGCGTTCGCGAGTTTCAATTCGATCAGAATGGAACTCATCCGCTGCCAGCGAAGTTCGCGATCTTTTTCGAGACAGCCGCTCAAGAGAAACACGATGCTTTCGGGGATCCCATCGAGAGGCGGCGGCGAACTCTCCAGAATCTGTTTCTTCAACTCCTCCGGGTCCTCCGCCGGAAAAGCTCTGCGGCCGGAAACCAACTCATAAACGATCGCGCCGAACGCGAAGATATCGCTGCGCGCATCGGCTGCTTCTCCGCGCACCTGCTCCGGAGCGAGGTACGCACTGGATCCGCCGGCGTCGGTTTCGGCCAGCGTCACGCTGTGGTTGTCCCAGACGATGTTCTTGGGATCGAGGTGGCCGCAGACAGTCCCGTCGCGGTGCATCTGGCGGAGTACCTCGGCCAGACTGGTGGCGTAGCGCATAGCTTCTTCCAGCGGCAGCGCCCGGAAAGATTGCATTTCTTCGAGATCATTCATTGGTGAGGTTTACCCGGTTCCGAGCATACCGGATGCGGCACATAGGCTACAAGACCTCGCCATATTTTCTTTTCATGAATTAGTTCCAGTACTAATGGGTAAAAACTAAGTCGTAGCGAATTCGATATACTTGCAGCCTGTGCCGGAAACAACTGTATCACCCGTCATGAAACCGAAACTCGGCTTGCGAGACGTTACCTTGCTGTCCATCTCCTGCATGATAGCCTCGCGCTGGATTCCCGCCGCCGCACACGCGGGGCCTGGCTCCGTCACCTTGTGGCTGGCTGCCGCGGTGCTGTTTGCCGCGCCCCTGGCCGTTGCCGTGGGCGCACTCGCGGTGAAATATCCGGGGCGCGCCGGCGGTCTGTACGCCTGGACGCGCGAAGATTTCGGACCGTGGCACGGATTCCTCTGCTTCTGGGTGTACTGGATCGGCATCGCCTTCCTGTTGCCCACCGCCGCGCTGTTCTATATGGGCGCCGGCTTCTACGCGCTCGGGCCCAAGTACGTCCACTTGGCCGGCAATCGCTTTTATCTGCTCGCCGTGGCGCTGGCAGCCATTTGGATTGCGCTGGGCACCAACCTGCGGGGAGTCCACGTCGGGAAATGGACGCAGAATATCGGGGGCGCCACCTGCTGGCTGCTGGGCGCCGTACTGGTGCTGCTGGCGGTGCTGGTGGGCACCAAACGCGGTTCGGCCACACCCATCCACGTGCTGCCGGTGTGGAATTGGGGTACGGTCAACTTCTGGTCCAACATCGCCTACGGCCTGTCGGGAGTGGAAATGGCGGCTATGATGGCGGCTGAGATCCGCGATCCGGCGCGCACTCTGCCGCGGGCCGGATGGATCGCCTCGGGATTCGCTACGGTCTTTTATAGCGTTTCTACGGTGGCTTTGCTGGTGCTGTTGCGGCCCGAAAAAATCAGCGAGCTCAACGGACTGGCCGAAGCCGGCGAATCGGCCGGTCTGGCTCTGGGCGCGGCGTGGATCGCGCCGCTGATCGCCGTGCTGGTGATGGCCAGCGCGGTGGGGCAATTCGGCGGCACCGGGACCTCGGTCTCGCGCCTGCCCTTCGCCGCCGGCGTGGACAACCTGCTTCCGCGCGCTTTCGCGCGCCTGCATCCAAAATGGGGAACGCCGCACATCTCCATCCTCACGTTCGGCGCGGTGGCGTCGTTTCTGCTGCTGGTCTTTCAACTGGGCGATACCCTGCGCGCGGCGTATCAGGAGATGGTTTCGCTGATGGTGATCACCGGTTTCCTGCCGTACCTGTACATTTTCGCGAGCGCCTGGAAGGCCGGCAAACGCATCAGCGCGGTCTCCGGGTGGGCCATCACACTGCTGGCGATTCTCTGTTCGGTGGTGCCCACGGAAGCCATCGCCAATGTCTGGGTCTTCGAGGGAAAACTGGCCGCGGGGACGCTGGCCGTGGTGGCATCGGCCTGGCTGGTGTACCGGCGCGGCGCTCGAAACCACTTACTAACTGTCCGGATGTCCCATGCGAAATCCGACTAAGTGCTTGTACTCTTCGAGCGTATTATAGAGAATCGGACAAAGTGGAGCCCATCGGCATTGCGACTCCAGCCGCCCGCCCAGCGAGTGCGTCCCCGGTGCAACGTGCGGAAAATTGCGGCATGCCTCCGGACGCGCCGGATAAATACTGCAGAGATTGTCCTTCAGGAAAACACAGCCTTTTTTGTTGCTCAAAAGCGTCCGCGCCCTTGGCGATTCGGCGTCGGGAGATGTGAAGTGCTCGACCACCGCAGCTTCGTCCAGGCTCAGGTACGCCGCGATGCGCGCAATCTCGGCGGCGCGCACGCTCACAACGGAATAACGGCAGCAATTGGCGCATTTCGTGCAATCGATCTGCTTTTGCACTTGGGTGGCGACAATCTGAAACACTTCGACACGCTGGTGGTGCGCCGCCAGGTAGCGCCGGAATTGCAGATTTTCCGCGCTCTTGGCCATTCCCTGCCGCGCGACCTCCGCCAAGTCGGTGATCACGCCCCCAGCATAGCGCTTCAGCCGGCGATGCGCACCACCACCTTGCCCATGGGACCCTCCGCCAGCCGGCGGAACGCGCCCGGCACCTCTTCGAAGGGGAAAACGCTGTCGACTACGGGCCGCTTACCGCCCTCAGCCATGCGCCGCACGATCTCCGTCCAAACCGTCTGCGCAGCCGCCGGCGTGTAATCGGCCACCGCTACTCCGCCGATGCGGTTGCGGCGGAAGAACAGCGTGCCGGTATTGAACTCCGGCACCGCTCCGCCGCTTCGCCCCACTACGCTGATCTTGCCGGCGTATCCCAGCATGGCGACAACCTGCGGGAATAGCGCGCCGCCTACGTTGTCCACGGCCAGGTCCACTTTTTTCGGGGCGATCGCCGCCAACACTTTGGCGCGAAGGTCGCGATCTTCCGGGCTGAAAACGGCGTCCACGCCCAGTTCTTTCAGCTTTTCACCCTTGGCAGCGCTGCGCGAGAGTCCCACCACGGTCAGGCCCATCGACTTCCCCAACAGCACCGTCGCCACACCCACGCCGCCCGATGCCCCGGTTACGAGCAGCACCGAGCCGGCCGGCGGCGGCGCGGCAGGCTCGCTCCATTGCGTGAGCGCCTGCCAAGCCGTGAGAAACACCAGCGGCGCACTGGCCATTTGCTCCGCGCTCCAACCTTGCGGGATGGGCGCGACACTGGCCGCCTTCGTCACCACCATTTCGGCCAGGGCGCCGCGCACGCTCACGCCGACATCGCAGCGCAGGATGCCCACCGAGTCTCCCACCTTGGGCGACTCGACGCCCGGGCCTGCGGCGACCACTTCACCCACCGCGTCGCGGCCCAAAATATGCGGCAGCGCGGGCTTGGCGGGATACATCCCGCGGGCGAGAAACGCATCTGCCGGATTCAGCGCAGCGTACCGCACACGCAGCAGGACCTCGCCCGGCCCGGGCTGCGGATCCGCAGTCTCGGCCAACCGGAGTTTCTCGACTCCTTCGTAACCATCCATCAACCATGCGCGCATTTCTTCATTGTCGCGCGGCGCGATAATGCCAAGGAGTGCCCCTTCAACTGGCTGCCGCCACCACGCTCGCCATCTGGCTCTACCTTCTGCTCTTCCGCGGCGGATTTTGGCGTGAGTTCGCGCGCCGCGCGCCTCAGCCGCCCGCCCCGCCGGCTGGGCTGCGCATCGTCGCCGTAGTTCCCGCGCGCGATGAAGCCGGCGTCGTGGGCCGCGCCATCGCCTCGCTGGCGGCGCAACGTGCGCCCGGCTATTTCCACATCGTCCTGGTGGACGACCATTCGAGCGATGGCACCGCCGCCATCGCTGCCGCCGCCGCGCCACCGGACCTCCTCACCGTGGCGCCCGCCGCGCCTCTGCCGGCCGGTTGGACCGGCAAGCTCTGGGCCGTCGCAGAAGGTATCCGCCATGCCGCGCCGCTCCGGCCGGATTACCTGCTGCTCACCGATGCCGACATCGTCCACCCGCCCGATAACGCCGCCAATCTGGCGGCGCGGGCGCAATCGCAAGGCTACGACCTGGTCTCTTACATGGCCACGCTGGCTTGCACCACGCCGGCCGAGCGCGCCCTGGCGCCGGCCTTCGTCTTTTTCTTCTTCCTGCTCTACCCTCCGGCCTGGATTCGCGCGGCACGCCGCGCCACCGCCGGTGCGGCCGGCGGATGCATGTTGATCCGCTGCCGGACGCTCGAAAAAATCGGAGGCATCGCAGCTATCCGCGGCGAGCTCATCGACGATTGCGCTCTGGCCCGTGCCGTCAAGCGCGCAGGCGGGCGCGTGTGGCTCGGACTCGGCGATACCACGCACAGTATCAGGCCATATCGGACCTTCGGTGAAATCGGGCGCATGATTTCGCGCAGCGCCTTCACGCAACTCGACCACTCCGCGCTACTGCTCGCAGGGGCTGTCGCCGGATTGCTATGGGCTTATTTGGCCCCGCCGTTGCTGACGCTCTTCGCTCCGCAACCCGCGGCCGGCATGGCGGCGGCGGCGTGGCTGCTGATGTCCGTCTGCTATCTGCCGGCGCTTCGTTTTTATCGACGCGGCTGGTTCGGCGCGCCGCTGTTGCCTCTGGTGGCGTTGTTCTACGCGGGCGCAACGGTGCACTCCGCGATTTCTTACTGGAGCGGCGCGGGCGGACAGTGGAAAGGCCGGGTGCAGGACGGAAGCCGGAAGTCAGCTCCGCCCCCAGCCGCACCGGAGTGAACGGCTTGTGACTGAGGGCTTGGCTCGGACGTGGTTCCAGGCAGATCCAATTTGGATCCGACAGCCCCCATGGGCGTTCATCGGCGTTTATCGGCGGCTCAATCAGGATGTGCGGGCCTTGGGCAAAATTCCCGGCAAAGATCCATTAGCCGCCGATAAACGCCGATGAACGCCGATAGCTCAGGGTGCGAATCGTGCCCCGGCCGGCGGTGCCGGGGCAGTTCCGTCCGACTGTCGTTTAGATTCAATCTCCAACTCTGATCCCTCGGCCTTTCGGGCGGGCAGATCCAGCAGCGATCGCCTTTCCGGGGCGGACGCCCTCGTCCGCGCGGGTCCCTCTGGACGCGCTGCTCAAGTCAGGGGGGAGTCTCTTCTGGCAGCTACTTCTGGCAGCCGAGGGGCCGCGGACCAGGGGTCCGCCCCACCAACGCCCGCCGCCACGCACTTCAGGCGGCTTTCAGCACCCCTGACGCGCCTGCGGCGCTATGCATCGAGCCACTGACTACTGCCCATGCCGACGATGAAGGCAGGCGAGCGAGCCTCGCCCATGGCGCGGGCTGAAGCCTGGCTGAAGCCCGCCCCACCATCTGACAGCGCTACACTCTTCGTGGGGCGGGCTTCAGCCCCGCCATGGCCGCATGCGGAGCAAACCGTCTGTGAAAGTGAAGCAGTCAGCGGAGAGCCGCAATCTGAATCGACCGGCGCCGGTAGTTATCAGTGAGGTCACAGGCCGGAAGCCGCGAGTCGGAAGGCGGCAGTCAAAATGGCCCGCTATGCGCGGTGCTACTCCAGCACCACTGTGCGGCTGTTCTTCGCGGAAACGGCCAAGGTGCCTTTGAATTTGGGCGTTCCATTCACCAAGATGCTCACAGTCTCGTCGAATCCTGGCCGTACGGTAAAGATGTCTCCGGAGGAGAGGGCTAATAGGTCTCTCAGGCGAATGGTGGCGCCAGAATACTCACACTCAACCGTGACTTGCAGGGATCGAATGAGTCTTCGCTTGATCGCGAGCTCAGCCGCGGGATTCTCCGACTTGTGCGATGTCCACTGTTGCTCGAATTTCTGCCCCATGGTCTTCAGGGTTATGGAGGGAATAGCCAGGTTCATCATCCCGGTAGTCTCTCCGATTCGAATTTCCATCGCAATGGCAACCACCGCTTCGGTCGGTACGAATCTGCCGGAAAGCTGCACGCTCGTCTCGATGCTGCTGGTTGCGAAGCTCACCGCCACCACCGGCTTCCAGGTTTCCCGCAAATCATGAGTGACAATCTGGAAGAATCCCTCAAGGAGATTCTTCTCCACTTCGGTGATTTCGCGATCGAGTACTGCAGTGACTTTGCCGGTGCCGCCAAGGACCAGGTCCAGGATCGGCGCGATCAAGGTGGGGCTGACTTCGATAAGCGCGTGACCCTCGTAGGGATCCATCTTGAGGTAGACCATGCACGTGGGAGTGGGCAGCGCCTCCGCGAAGTCGGAGTAGGGTAATTGTTCCACGCTGATGAGGCTGCCCGAAACGAAGGAGCGGAGATATACGGTCAGGCTCGAACTTAGACTGCGCACAAAAGCTTCGTGGAGGAAGTGGATGGCGCTGACTTGCGATTTTGGGATGCGGTCGAGGCGCCGGAAATCGAAAGGCGCGGCGCCGGCGTCGGGTGAAGTGTGGGCGCCGGTGGTGGCAGCGTTGAAGAAGCTATCGATTTCCTGTTGGCTGAGTTGATGCTTCAAGATCGTGTTCTCCGAGTCCCATTCTCACCCTTGCGGGGGCACAATCTTCAGTCCGTAGTTGCCGTTGACGACGACGACCTGGCCGCGGGCAAGCACGCGGCCATGGATTACCACTTCCGCCGGCTCGATGGCCGAGTGGTCCAGTTCGATCACTGAGCCAACGTTGAGTTTGAAGATTTCCCGTAGCGGCAAGGCTGTCCGTCCCAGGATGAACTCGACCCGCAGGTCGAGTCTTGGCATGGAGTCCGCCGGCCCGCCGGACAGCGGCGTTTCGCTGTCAGAGGCGGGTGAAGACTCCTCGGGTTCGGATTCTTCCTCTGTCGGCGGTGGTGTGAGAGCCGAGCAGCGGCTCAGGAAGGCTTCTGACCAAACCGCCGTTCCCTCCATGGAAATCAACCCGGCATCCAGCGACCACTTGAAGACTGGGGTGGCGACGGCATCAGGCTGATTGGAGGGAATCGAATCTCCCCCAGTGATCTCTGTCCCGAACTGGCGAGTGAGTTGGCTGGCGACCATGGCGCTCGTCTGCGCCATTACGTCGCGGCACGTAGCCTCAATGTCGCCATCGGTGGGATCGTCCACGCCGAGAGCGGAAAGAGTCAGGCGGCCGAGCGCGGCCCAGGATTCTGCTGGCGCGCCGATCCAAAAGGAGGGCTGCTCCAGAATGCTCAACCGTTGACCCCACCACGAAAAGCCCTCCTCCCATCCACTGGAAGTTGACGCGAGCACCTCGATGTTCGGGCGGTTTGCGGTCATGGATTCGAGGACGCCCGCCAACGACTCTGCCCAGAAATCCATCGTCTGCGTCGCGATCTGGCCGCCGTCGGGGGGAATCTGGCTTTGGTCTGAAGTGCCACTCATGCGTCGAGCCCCTCGAATTCGGTGATCCGAAGTGCCAGGTGGTCCTCGATGACAATCACCTCCGCGGATGCCAAAGATACATTGCCCACATGAACGCGAAGCGTCTCTCCGGCCGGCCGGTTCAGCGGAATCACGGTGCCGGGCCGGATTGCCAGGACCTCGCGGAGATCCATCAAACGTTCTTCGAAATGCGCTTCGACTTCAACGGGTATGTCGGCCAAGCTGTCCATCGTCCTGGTGACGCTCTCGGTAAGGGAGTCCATTGGGTTTGGCAAGTTCGCAGGTGTGCACTTTGCGTGCCAGACAGCCAGGACCTGTTTCGCATGGGCTATCCGGTTTCTTCAGGCCGGCAACGGCCGTCGGGAAGTTGACGCGTCAATCTATTGACGATCGGAAATTAGATATCAATCCTTTTAATTCTTCTATCTCTGGTTCGAAATCCATTTCGACGTTTGGCTACGCATTTGCAGTCGGGACGAAGCGCATGGCTACAATGACTGCACCCGCTTTGGCGCCTCCAGCGACGACTCCCCCAAGCGCGTCGAAGACCCCTAAGCGGATGGGTTTGCGGCAAGCGGCGATACTGCTGACCAGCATCGGGGATGAGAACTGCGCAGCAGTGCTCCGCCACATGACGGAAGATCACGTCCATGAGGTGACCCGGGAAATCAGCCGCCTGACGGCCGTGGCGGACGAAGAGCGGACTGCGGTTTTGGAGACCTTCGCGGGCGCGGTCGAACGGGGACGCATCTTCGATCCCGGCGGTATCGACTACGCAACCTCCGTTCTCGTAGCGGCGTTTGGACCGGAGACGGGCAAGCGCATGGCGGACCGCGTGTTGAAATCGCTGGGAACTGAAACGGCGAGCATCGACTCGCTGCAAAAAGCCGACCCTCAACACCTGGCTAAGGTCGTGCATCAGGAACACCCGCAAACCATCGCACTGGTGCTATCGCACATCGGTCCATCCCACGCGGCCAAGTTGCTGACAGCTCTGCCCGACAAGGTGAGGGGCGACGTCATTCACCGCATGGCTATGCTGGACCAGATATCTCCGGAAGTTGTCAATAAAATCGCCAAGACACTCGGCGCCAGGCTGAGGCTATTGGGGGAGTCCAGCCTCGAGTCGTATGGCGGCGTTCGAGCAGTGGCGGAGGTCCTGAACCGGGTCGACTCGTCGACCAGCGATAACATTCTGGGTCAGATAACCGACGAAGATCCCAACCTGGGACAGACGATCCGGCACCTGATGTTTGTTTTCGACGACCTGCTGCACGTGGACGCGGCGGCCATGCGCGTTCTCATCGGGAAGATCGACCGCAAGGTGCTGGTGATGGCTTTGAAAGGGTGTGCGGCCCGAATCAAGGAACACTTCACATCCGTCATGTCTACCCGGGCAGCCGAATCGATAGTCGAAGATATGGAGGCGCTGGGGCCAGTCCGAATCCGGGAAGTCGAAGAGGCGCAGCAAACAATCATCGCAATCGCTCGTCAACTAGAGGCCGAAGGACAGCTCAGTCTCAAGCCTAGCAGCGGTGACCAGTACGTAGTTTAAGGTGTTCAATCGTCCGGCCCGGTGGACAGCCCTCCGGTCGCGGCTCAACGGAGTGACATAGGAAACATGAGAACGGAACCGCCAAACCTCTTGATCGTCGACGATTCGACGGCGATTCGAAAAATCTTGCTAAGAGTTCTGAACCAGACCGGTCTTCCCTTGGGCCAGGTGCTGGAAGCCGCCGACGGCAAAGAAGCATTGACAGTGCTGGAAGGCAAGGACGTCTCCCTGATTCTCTCGGACATCAACATGCCTAACATGGACGGCCTGGAACTGTTGCGTACACTACGAGGATCGCCTCAGTGGCACGATCTGCCGGTAGTGATGATCACCACCGAGGGCGGCCAGGCGCGCGTTCAGGAAGCGATAGAGCTAGGCGCCACGTCTTACGTCCGTAAGCCTTTCAGCGCCGACTTGCTTCGCGACAAGCTGGCCGCCCTCTTATCAAAATGACACAGGAACAAACCGGGAAAATAATTCCTCTGCAGAACCAGGAGATGGCGGATATGCTTTTCGCCGCAACGCAGGAGGTGTTCACCTCCATGCTGGGTTCCGAGATTCAACAAGTGTTTACCCCGATAACCGAGCGGTCTACCCCCTTTGACGGGGTGCTTTCCTTGATCGGCCTGGCAGGTGCCCTCATCGGTAACGGCGCACTTGTGTGCAGTGCGGAAACCGCGTGCGATCTTTCGTCGCGGTTGCTGTGCACGGAGGTCTCGCAGATCGACGAACAAGTGCTGGACGCGGTCGGTGAGATTACCAACATGATCGTCGGTGGATTCAAAAACCTTCTGGAGCCCCAGGTGGGAAGGATGCAGATGAGCATACCGTCGGTCATCTTCGGCAAGAACATCTGCACGCGGGATTCGAAAGCGGACGTTGCGGTGGCGGTGCGCTGCGCCTTTCCAGGGGGCGAGTTCGGGCTCGCGGTCCGTTTGGCGGCTGCCCGAGAGTAATGCTCCGGCCGATATCCAATGAGAGCTAGAAAACCGAACTGGGGACCCGATGTTAACAACTATACAGACTCGTGCGTGTACGCCGAGTAGAATGCGGGACAACGTTGGACGAAGGGTGAGGCAGCCATGGACGACCAAGAGGTCATCAACGAATTCCTGATTGAGAGCAATGAAAACCTGGCCCGTCTGGATCAGGAAATGGTTGAGCTGGAACAGCGCCCCAAGGATACCCAGTTGCTGGCGAGCGTTTTCCGCACCATCCACACTATTAAGGGGACGTGCGGTTTTCTGGGCTTCGGTAAACTGGAGGCAATCGCTCATTTAGGTGAAAACCTGCTCAGCCGTCTGCGGGACGGCGAACTGGAGCTCACGCCGGACTTGGTCACACTGATTTTGCAGGTGGTGGATGCGACCAAGCGGATGCTGGTGTCGATTGAGGCTACCGGCGCGGAAGGCGAAGAAAACCACGATGCACTGATCCAGCGGCTAAAGGGCGCCTCCGGACGGAAGGCCGCCGTGCCCGCGGCGCCGCCGGCCGCGCCGCCGCCCGAGGCGGCGTCACCCGCGCCAAAGCCTGCCGTGGCGCCGGTCGCATCCGACCCGGAGATCGCGCCGCCGCCGCGCGAGACGGAAGGCGCGCTGTCACAGCCGGAGCCCGAGAACACCGCCTCTCAGAAGGCGTCGGCCGTGTCCGACTCGACTATTCGCGTGGATGTCGGCCTGTTGGACAAGCTCATGAACCTGGTTGGCGAACTGGTGCTGACGCGGAACCAGATTCTGCAGTTCAATGCCCGCCAGGAAGACACTACGCTGAACACCACATCGCAGCGTCTGAATTTGATCACCACCGAGTTGCAGGCGGGCGTAATGAAGACCCGCATGCAGCCGATCGGCGTGGTCTGGAACAAGCTCCCGCGTCTGGTACGAGACCTGGCCACTTCATCCGGGAAGCAAATTCAGTTGGAGATGGATGGGGCCGACACCGAACTGGACAAAACCATTATCGAGGCGATAAAAGACCCTCTCACGCACATCGTGCGTAATTGCTGCGACCACGGGATCGAGAAACCCGAGGTCCGGTTGCGAAACGGAAAACCAGCCGCCGGAACGTTGTCGCTGCGGGCTTTTCACGAGGGCGGTCAAGTCAACATCGAGATTACCGACGACGGCGCCGGCGTGGACCTGCAGCGGGTAAAGGAAAAAGCGGTCGAAAAGGGGCTGGTGCGGCCGGACCAAATTGAGCGGATGACCGAACGGGAGGTCCTCGGCCTGATATTTCACCCCGGCTTTTCGACCGCATGGCAGGTCACCAGCGTCAGCGGGCGCGGCGTTGGCATGGACGTGGTGAAGACCAATATCGAGAAGATCGGCGGGGCCGCCGACCTGGCCAGCAGGCCGGGCGAAGGCACCACGGTCAAACTCAAAATTCCGTTGACCCTCGCCATTATTCCGGGGTTGGTAGTGAAGAATGGCGGCGAGCGGTTTGTGATTCCACAGGTGAGCCTGTTGGAACTCATCCGCCTGGAAGAAGACTCCGGCAAAAGTCCCATCGAGTGGATCCATGGCACGCCGGTCTACCGCCATCGCGACCGCCTGCTTCCCATCACCTATCTGAGCCGGGTGCTGGGACAAGAAGCGACTCAGAATTCGGATGCCGTCAATATCGTGGTCCTACAGGCGGAGGACAGGCAATTCGGGTTGGTGGTGGACGACATTCAGGATACGCAGGAAATTGTCGTCAAGCCCCTCGGCAAGCAGCTTAAAGGTTTGAGCTGTTATGCCGGCGCCACCATCATGGGCGACGGGCGCGTGGCTCTGATCCTGGACGTCCTTGGAATCGGCCAGTTGTCCGGTGTGGTGCAGGAATCGCGCGAGCAAACCAAGGCCGACACCCGGCATAAGGACCGTTCGGACAGGGACCGCCAGACTTTCCTGCTGTTCCGGGCCGGCCGGTTTGAAAGATTGTCCGTACCTTTGGCCCTGGTCGCGCGGCTGGAGGAGTTTCCAAAATCCAAGATCGAGCATGCGGGCGGACGACGAGTGGTACAGTACCGCGGAAAGATCCTGTCGCTGGTTTCTTTGACCTCGATTCTCCAGGGCGAAGAAGCCGCCGAACTCCCGGACCCGGTGCAAGTCGTCGTCTTTGGCAACGGCGAACACAGCATCGGAATGCTGGTCGACCAGATTTTGGATATCGTCCAGGAGACCGTCGAAATACGTCAACCTTCTCAGTCGAGAGGGATGTTGGGGTCAGCCGTAATCGGCGGAAAAGTGACCGACATTCTGGACGTGCAGGCGGTTATCGAGGCGGCTGACAACCACTGGTTCGGAACGCCGGAGGTCAAAGCTTCGGAGAAAGCCACCGTGATGCTGGCGGAAGCCTCCTCTTTCACCCGCGGAATCGTACGCAGCTCGCTGGAGATGGCGGGCTATAACGTGATCGAGGCCGCCGATGCCCGCCAGGCGCTGCAGGAACTGGAGCGGCGGGAGGTCAAAGTAGTGGCAGCTTCGCTCGATCTGCCGGCGGCGGGTGGATTTGACTTTCTCGAAAAGATGCGGCGGGTCCCGACGCTGGTAGGCATCCCGGCCCTGGCGCTGGCCAATCGCGGAGACGAGAAACCGCCCCGCGGCAAATACGCGGTGGAGTTCGAGGACGTCCAGATGAAATTCGACCGCGAGGCGATGTTGCGGTCGCTGGCCAGGTTATCCGCCAGCACCGGCGAAGAGGACAGGGATCCGGCCTTGGCCGGAGAAAAGGAGTGAAGCGAATGGCCACCCAGCAAGATCTGGCAACGCAGGCCACCCGGCAGTACGCGACGTTCTTCGTGGACGGACTCTTCTTCGGCATCGATGTTCTCGAGGTCCAGGAGGTGCTGCGGTATCAGGAGATGACTCGGGTCCCGTTGGCGCCGGAAGTAATTGAGGGCCTGATCAATCTGCGGGGGCAAATCGTGACCGCCATCGATATGCGGCGCCGTTTGAAACTGCGGCCGAGAACCGACGGCCGGACGCCGATGAACACAGTGGTGCGCACCGAAGAAGGGGCCGTGAGCCTGCTGGTAGACGAAATCGGTGACGTGATCGCAGTGGACGCGGACACCTTCGAACGCGCGCCGGACAACCTCACCCCCGATGCGAGGGAATTACTGCAAGGCGTGTACAAGCAAAAGGACCGCCTGTTGTTGATTCTCGACACGAAGAAGACTATTGGAGTTGCCGGTGGGACCCATTAGTCCTAGCAGTCAAAGGCGCCGGTCCGGCGGATCCGGACGTTGCCGTGTGCGAACGGTCTCCGGAGAACTTCAACACCGCTGCGTCGGAGTTCACCCGCGGTGCTCACAAGCCGGGCGGCCTGCGCCATGTCTGGATGCGGGGGGGGTCTGAACTTGGCCTTTACCTTCTTTTTCCGGGACCAACAGGTATTGGAGAAAGTTATCGAACACAGCCTTCCCATCCTTGCGGGCCGCACGTATCCACGCGTCTGGGACGCCGGTGCGGCGATGGGGCAGGAGCCCTACACGTTTGCCATCATGTTCGCGGAGCGGATGGGACGCTTTGCCTTCAACAATCTCCGTATCGACGCAACAGACGTGGAAAGCAGCGGTCAGTTCGCCCGGATAATCCAAGCCGGCATATATCCCAGGGAGGAGCTCTCGCGACTGCCCGACGGCATCTTGGAGAAGTACTTCGAACGGGGCGACAAGCCCGAAACGTTGCGGGTGATTGAAAAGATCCGTCAGAGGGTGACTTTCCAACAGCACGATCTTCTATCATTTCGCGAGATCAGCCAAGGATATTCGGTGATCTTGTGCAAGAACGTGCTGCTTCACTTCCAGCCGCTGGAGAGGATCGAAGTGCTTCGCATGTTCCATCGGGCGTTGGCACCTGGCGGGTTTCTTGCTACCGAACATACACAGGAAATGCCGCGGGAACTCGACTCGCTGTTTCAGCGGGTGATTCCCGACGAGCCTCTGTTCCGCAGGTTGGAGAGTGCCCCGTGCGTATCGTGATATTGGAGAACAGCAACCTGGTTTACACGTCCCAGGCCTACCTGGTGCTGGGCAGCTCCAGTCGGCTGGAAGACGTCAACACGATGGTGGACGTGGGCCAGGACCCGGCTATTCTGGCGAGCATCGAGAGAGCGCCTACCGGAGTGGGCAAATGGCCCGTAGAGCAAGTTGTGCTGACGCACGGCCATTCCGATCACTGTGCGCTGCTGCCTCAGATTCGTGAGGCTTTCCACCCGAAGATTTTCGCATTTTCTCCGAATATCTCCGGGGTCGACATTGTACTGCACGACGGAGACAGCCTCCGAATGGGCGACGACGATTTCGAGGTGATCCACATGCCGGGTCACAGCAGCGACTCGATCTGTCTCTATAACCCCGCGGAGGGCATACTCTTCGCGGGCGACTCGCCCCTGCTGATCACGTCAGCAACGGGAACTTATGAGGGCGGGTTTTTATCGGCTTTGGAGAAGTTATGCGTCCGCGATGTACGGCGGATCTATTTTGGGCACGGGGCTCCTCTGACCGAACGTTGTAACGAAAGATTGCGTGAATCCCTGAGGATGGCTACCACGGGCATCGAGGGGCTGTCCAGAGTAAGGGCGGACTAAGAATCGGGCGCCGGAATCGGCGCAGTAACGAGTAGAAGTTCAAAGGAGTTAACGTCAGATGGCAAACGGAAAAGGCAGGAGTAATGCAGCCGTTCTGGACCGGCCTACGGAGACCGCCTCGCCGGTTTCGCAGGGACCCAGCAGAGCTGAACTAGAAGCAACTATTGCCGCTATTGGCAAGTCTCAGGCGGTGATCGAGTTCAAGATGGATGGGACCGTCATCACGGCAAACGATAACTTTCTGAAGGCGCTCGGCTACACGCTGGGCGAGATCCAGGGCCGTCACCACAGCATGTTCGTGGATGAAGCCTACCGGCAGAGCGGCGACTATCGCGAGTTCTGGGCCAGGCTGAACCGTGGCGAATACCAGGCGGCGGAGTACAAGCGCATCGGCAAGGGCGGCAAAGAGGTCTGGATTCAGGCCTCCTACAACCCGATTTTCGATCTCAACGGCAAACCCTTCAAGGTGGTCAAGTTCGCCACCGATGTGACGGAGCAGAAACTGATTGCCGCCGACCATGCCGGCCAGATTGCGGCAGCATCCAAGTCGCAGGCAGTGATCCAATTCAAGATGGACGGGACGGTTATCACGGCGAACGACAACTTCCTGAAGACGCTCGGCTATACGCTGGACGAGATCCAGGGCCGGCACCACAGAATGTTCGTGGAAGAGGCTTACCGGCAGAGCGACGAGTATCGCGAGTTCTGGGCCAAGCTGAACCGTGGCGAGTACCAGGCGGCGGAGTACAAGCGCATTGGCAAAGGCGGCAAGGAAGTCTGGATTCAGGCCTCCTACAACCCGATTTTCGACCTCAACGGCAAACCCTTCAAAGTGGTCAAGTTCGCCATCGACGTGACACCGCAGAAACAGGCGCTGAACGCCATGTTGGCTGATGCTGCGATGCTGACGAAGGCCGCGGTGGAAGGCAAACTGGCTACCCGCGCCGATGCCAGCAAGCACCAGGGCGACTTCCGCAAGGTCGTCGAGGGCGTCAACGCCACGCTGGACGCCGTCATCGGTCCCTTGAACGTCTCCGCCGAGTACGTGGACCGCATCTCTAAGGGCGACATCCCGCCCAAGATCACCGACAGCTACAACGGCGACTTCAACGAAATCAAGAATAACCTAAACAACTGCATCGACAACATCCACGCGCTGGTAACCGATGCTGGCATGCTGGTGAAGGCGGCGGTGGAAGGCAAACTGGCCACCCGAGCCGACGCCACCAAGCACCAGGGCGACTTCCGCAAGATCGTCGAAGGGGTCAACCAGACCCTAGATGCGGTGATCGGACCCTTGAACGTCTCCGCGGAGTATGTGGATCGCATCTCGAAGGGCGATATCCCCCCGAAGATCACCGATACTTACAACGGCGACTTCAATGAGATCAAGAACAACCTGAACAACTGTATCGACAACATCACCGCGCTAGTAACCGACGCCGGCGTGCTGGTGAAGGCAGCGGTGGAAGGCAAACTGGCCACCCGAGCCGACGCCACCAAGCACCAGGGCGACTTCCGCAAGATCGTCGAAGGGGTCAACCAGACCCTGGATGCGGTGATCGGACCCTTGAACGTCTCCGCGGAGTATGTGGATCGCATCTCGAAGGGCGATATCCCTCCGAAGATCACCGATAAGTACAACGGCGACTTCAATGAGATCAAGAACAACCTGAACAACTGTATCGACAACATCACCGCGTTGGTAGCCGAGACCGGCACTCTCATTAAAGCGTCCTCGGCAGGCCAACTGGCCACCCGAGCCGATGCCACCAGGCATCAAGGCGACTTCCGTAAGATCGTCGAAGGCGTCAATGAAATGCTGGACGCCATCCTGCTGCCGATCGGTGAGGGTAATCGCATTCTGGCCCAGATTTCCAACGGCAAGATCGATGAGCTGATCGCGCATACCTACAAGGGCGATCACGAGAAGATGAAGCAGGCCGTGAACAACGTCGCCACGGTGCTCCAAGGACTGCGGAGAGAATTGGGGCGGCTGACCGAAGCATCGCGTGACGGGCAACTTTCCGAGCGCGGCAAACCCGACCAGTTCCAGGGCGCGTATGCCGGCATCGTAAAAGGCGTCAATGACATGCTGGATGCCATCCTGCTGCCCATCGGCGAGGGCAATCGAATTCTGGCCCAGATTTCCAACGGCAAGATCGACGAGTTGATCGCGCAGACCTACAAGGGCGATCACGAGAAGATGAAGCAGGCGGTGAATAACGTCGCCACGGTGCTGCAAGGTCTGCAGAAAGAGTTGGGCAGGCTTACGGAAGCATCGCGTGACGGGCTGCTATCCGAGCGTGGCAAACCTGATCAGTTCCAGGGCGCGTATGCCGGCATCGTAAAAGGCGTCAATGACATGTTGGATGCCATCCTACTGCCGATCGGTGAAGGCAACCGCGTCCTGGGCCAGATTTCCAGCGGCAGGATCGACGAGCTGATCGCCCATACCTACAAGGGCGACCACGAGAAGATGAAGCAGGCCGTGAACAACGTGGCCAACGTGCTGCAAGGTCTGCAAAAAGAGTTAGGAAGGCTCACGGAGGCATCGCGTGAAGGGCAACTTTCGGAACGGGGCAAACCCGCCCAGTTCCAGGGTGCGTATGCCGGCATCGTAAAAGGCGTCAACGACATGTTGGATGCCATCCTGCTGCCGATCGGTGAAGGCAACCGCGTTCTGGCGCAGATCACCAGCGGCAGAATCGACGAACTGATCGCTCAAACCTACAAGGGCGACCACGAGAAGATGAAGCAGGCGGTGAACGGTGTCGCCACCGCGCTGCAAAATATGTCGAAGGACGTCAACGTACTGGTGAAGGCTGCGGTCGAAGGCAAACTGGCCACCCGCGCCGATGCCTCGAAACACCAAGGCGAATACCGCAAGATCGTCGAAGGCGTCAACCAAACCCTGGACTCCGTAATCGGGCCATTGAACGTCTCCGCCGAGTACGTAGACCGCATTTCCAAGGGCGACATCCCGCCCAAGATCACCGACACCTACAACGGTGACTTCAACGAAATCAAGAACAACTTGAACAACTGTATCGATAACATCCATGCGCTGGTGGCCGACGCTTCCCTCCTTGTGAAGGCGGCGGTGGAAGGTAACTTGGGTGTGAGAGCCGACGCCAGCAAGCACCAGGGCGACTACCGCAAGGTGGTCGAAGGAGTCAACCAGACCCTGGATGCGGTACTGGAACCGATACAGGAGGCGGCCGCGGTAATCGAGAAGATCGCCGCGCAGGACCTCACGGCTCGTGTAGAAGGAAAGTATCGCGGCGATCATGCCGCCATCAAGGACAACATCAACCACATGGGTACCGATCTGCGCGGCAGCATTCAACAGATCGCGCAGAACGCGTCGGTGCTAGCCTCTGCCGCCGAAGAGCTCACCGCTAGCAGCCAGCAAATGGCAGGCAATGCCGAGGAAACGGCAACGCAAGCCAACGTGGTATCGGCTGCGGCCGAACAGGTTTCGAAAAACGTGTCGGTTGTGGCAACGGGCGCCGAGCAGATGCAAACCTCCATCCGGGAGATCGCCAAGAGCGCCAACGAGGCGGCCAAGATTGCCAAAAGCGCCGTCAAGGCCGCGGACGCAACCAACCGTACGATCGGCAAACTGGGCGAGTCCAGCCTGGAAATCGGAAAGGTGATCAAGGTCATCACGTCCATCGCCCAGCAAACCAATCTTCTGGCGTTGAATGCGACCATCGAGGCGGCTCGCGCCGGGGAAGCCGGCAAGGGTTTCGCGGTGGTAGCCAACGAAGTGAAGGAATTGGCGAAAGAGACCGCCAAAGCGACCGAGGACATCGGACAGAAGATCGAGGCAATCCAGTCCGACACCAAGGGCGCCGTGCAGGCTATCGGTGAGATCAGCAGCGTGATCAACCAGGTCAACGACATTTCCAACACCATCGCGTCAGCGGTGGAGGAACAGACGGTCACGACCAATGAGATTGGACGCAACGTTGCCGAGGCGGCGCGCGGAACCAGCGACATCGCCAAGAACATCAGCGGTGTAGCGCAGGCGGCGCAGAACACGACGCAGGGAGCCAGCGATTCGCAGAAGGCCTCGTCTTCGCTGGCTGCCATGGCGGCGCAACTGCAAGGGATTGTCGGGAAGTTCAAGCTGTAAGGTTGTACGAGGGCAGAACGACGGCCGGCGAAAGGAGGAGCAGCATGTGGACGTCCACAACGCGAGTCCGCGACTCTTCACGAAAAATGCTGTTATGCGTGAACGGCGCCACCAGCGTGGCGCTCTTCACCGCTGGCCGCAGCCCAGATCGACCTCAAGAATCAGGAACATAAGCGCCGGAGCCATCATAGCAGGCATCAATCAGCACGCGAACCGGCGCACTTGTTCGAGACATGCCTATGGCAGAGCAAGCTACAAACGATAGACCGACCCACTACGGCCAAAGCGGCGTCAGTGGGTCTGGAGTTCTGGAGATGCCCGCGGGGCTCTCTCGAGAAGAAATCGCCTCATTCTTCGATCTTGTGCCAAGTCCTGTATTCATCATGGATTTGGCCCATACTGTCCTCTACATCAACGATGAGGCGACGCGGTTCTTCGGCCAGACGCGCGAAGAGTGCGTCGGGAAGAAGTACTGGGAGCTGTTCGATTGCCCGGGATGCCGCGAGGGAACCTGCGCCGCGTCGCGAGCTGTACGCACCGGCGGTGTGTGCTCCGGCGAAACGGTCGGCACCTTGCGCGGTAAGCAGGTGCCCGTGCGAGTGCTCGCCGCGCCGCGCTACGGCCGCGGCCACCAGGTCGTCGGTTGCGTGCAACTGATCGTCGACGACTCTTTTGGGGCCGTGGTATCGGATTTCATGGAGAAGTTCTCGAGCGGAGTACTCCCTCCCAGGGTCACGGACCAATTCCAAGGCATGTACGAGAAAGCCAAGACCGGCATGAATGCGCTGATCGATGTCGTCGCGGTGCGCACTGCTGACATCCAGGACTTAGTGGACGCCATGGCGGCTGGCAAACTGACTTTCCGGCCCGACGCCAGCAAATACAGCGGATACAACGGCAAAATGATCACCGGCTTGAACCGGATGCTGGACGGAGTAATCAATCCTCTAAACGTTGCGGCCCGCTACGTGGATCAGATTTCCAAGGGCGAAATCCCCGAGAAGATCGCGGAAGAATACTCCGGCGACTTCAACACCATCAAGAACAACTTGAATGCCTGCATCGACGGGCTGAGCGCGCTCCGGGAGGCCGACGCGGTGCTGAAGCGGATGGCTGTCAACGACTACAGCCAGAAGATCGAGGAAACTGCGCGGGGAATCTTCGGAGAACTGGCGCAGGCCGTAAACACCGTCCAGGTGAGAGTCACCCACCTCGCAAGTACCGTCAGCCAAGTCTCCAAGGGCGACCTAGCCGAACTGCCTGACTACAAAAAGATCGGGCGCTGCTCGGAGCACGACATCTTAGTACCCGCCCTGATCGCCTTGATGGAAAATCTCCAGGCTCTTGTGGACGATGTGGCGATGCTCGCGAAAGCAGCAGTCGAGGGAGCCTTGAATACCCGTGCGGACGCCAGCAAGCACCAGGGGGACTATCGCAAGGTGGTCGAAGGCTTTAATCGGACTCTGGATGCGGTATTGGAGCCCGTTCAGGAGGCGGCCGCGGTAATCGAGAAGATCGCCGCGCAGGACCTCACCGCCCGAGTGGAAGGGAAGTACCGCGGCGACCATGCCGCCATCAAGAACAACATCAATCACATGGCTACCGATCTGCGAGGCAGCATCCAACAGATCGCGCAGAACGCGTCGGTCCTGGCCTCCGCCGCCGAAGAACTCACGGCTAGCAGCCAGCAGATGGCCGGCAATGCCGAGGAAACGGCGACGCAAGCCAACGTAGTGTCGGCCGCAGCCGAACAGGTTTCGAAAAACGTGTCGGTAGTGGCGACGGGGACGGAGCAGATGCAAACCTCCATCCGCGAGATCGCCAAGAGCGCCAATGAGGCGGCCAAGATTGCCAAAAGCGCCGTCAAGGCCGCGGACGCCACCAATCGTACGATCGGCAAACTGGGCGAGTCCAGCCTGGAAATCGGAAAGGTGATCAAGGTCATCACGTCCATCGCCCAGCAAACCAATCTTCTGGCGCTGAACGCGACCATCGAGGCGGCTCGCGCGGGTGAAGCCGGCAAGGGATTTGCGGTAGTAGCCAACGAAGTCAAGGAACTGGCGAAAGAGACCGCCAAAGCGACCGAGGACATCGGGCAGAAAATCGAGGCAATCCAGTCCGACACCAAAGGCGCCGTGCAGGCTATCGCGGGGATTAGCAGTGTGATAAATCAGGTCAACGACATCTCCAACACCATCGCGTCGGCGGTGGAAGAACAGACGGTAACGACCAATGAGATTGGACGCAACGTTGCCGAGGCGGCGCGCGGAACCAGCGACATCGCCAAGAACATCAGCGGCGTAGCGCAGGCGGCGCAAAACACGACGCAGGGCGCCAGCGACTCCCAGAAGGCCTCGTCTTCGCTGGCTGCCATGGCGGCGCAACTGCAGGCAATTGTCGGAAAGTTCAAGTTGTGAGACAGCCCGGGCACAGGAACTGCGCGGCCGCGGAAAGCTCTCCGGGTATCGGCGAACGAAGCGGTCCGCGCAGCTTCGATCGCCTCACTGCCGGCTGTGGACAGGCGGAGCTTTGACATGGACAGGAGATTCACAATGCGAAAAATTCCGAATGAAGTTGGGCCTCTTTCCGGCGGGATGCGAACGCGGGGAGTCTAGCCATGTCCAAAGCCATGGTGGTTGACGATTCCAAAGCGGTCCGCATGATTCTATCTCGAATCCTCCGCGAGGTTGGATACGAAGTTTGGGAAGCGGCGGACGGGGACGAAGCCCTTACCAAGTTATCGGCAGGACAATCCATCTCGCTCATTCTGGTGGATTGGAACATGCCAAAGCTGGACGGACTGGGCTTTGTGCGGCGCCTGCGTTCAGATCCGCGCAACGCCGAGGTCAAAGTAATGATGGTCACGACCGAGACGGAGATAGAGCGCATGGTGGAGGCTTTGGAGGCGGGCGCGAATGAATACGTGATGAAGCCGTTCACCGCGGAGATCATTTCGGACAAGCTGAGACTTTTGGGCGTGCTCTAGCAGGCAATCATGGCGCGACTTATCTTAAAGAAGACGATCCCGGCCGGCAACCGAATCCGCGTCCTGGTTGTGGACGACTCGGTGGTGATCCGGCGGCTCGTAACGCAGGCATTGTCCGAGGATCCGGCGGTGGAGGTGGTCGGGTCGGTCTCGAATGGCTCTCTGGCCCTCGCAAGGATCGCTCAAACGAACCCCGACGTCGTCACCCTGGACGTCGAGATGCCCGAGATGGACGGGCTCGAAATGCTCCGGAGGCTGGGCAAGGAGAACGTCCGGCCTCGCGTGGTGATGTTCAGCACTCTGACGGAGCGGGGAGCTGCCGCGACTCTGGACGCCCTGGCTCTGGGTGCTGACGACTACGTCACAAAGGCAGCCAACGGTGGATCTTTAGAGCGCTCGTTGATCAGCCTGCGGGAAGAACTCATCCCCAAAGTCAAGCAGTTCTTTGTGCTGTCTCAGCAGCATCCAGCAGAGCCGCGGCAACAACCTGGGCCTCCCCCAGCCGCCAAGCCGATGTACCAACGGCCGTTCGGAGCGCGCGCCAAAGTGCTTGCCATCGGAGTTTCGACGGGAGGGCCAACGGCTTTAGGCACCATCATTCCGCAGGTGCCGCACGATTTCCCGCTTCCTATCCTGATTGTGCAGCATATGCCGCCGCTATTCACCAGGCTGCTTGCGGAGCGGCTGCAGGCGTCCACGCGCCTGAAGGTCGAAGAGGCCGTGGAGGGAAGCATAGTGACCGCTGGGAGAGTTCTGATTGCGCCGGGCGACTACCACATGCGGCTACGGAGCAACGGTAAGGATATGGTGATCGGCCTGGACCAGTCGCCTCCTGAGAATTCCTGCCGGCCGGCAGTGGATGTCCTGTTTCGATCGGTCGGTGAAACGTTCGGCGGCTCGGCAATCGGCGCCATTCTCACGGGAATGGGGCAGGACGGGCTGCGGGGGGTTCAGACGCTAAAGGCCACCGGAGCTTTCGTGATCGCTCAGGATGAAGCTTCCAGCGTGGTTTGGGGTATGCCGGGTGCGGTGGTGATGGCCGGTCTGGCGGACTCCGTGGTCCCGCTGGATCACGTCATACCTGAAGTTCTGAGGCGGATTTGATATGGGCGATTCCGAAATTCTGAAGCCCCGGACGACGGACCGGACGACGCTGCCCTCCCCGGAGATTAGCCCGCAGAGCTACTATTTCTTCCAGAACTTGATCAGCCGCGAATCCGGCATCGTGCTGGACGACGATAAGCGGTATCTGCTGGAAGCCCGCCTGATGCCTATCGCTCTGAAGCTCCGCCTGTACTCGCTGAACGATCTCTGTATCCTGCTTCAGACGACGGCCGACTTGTCTCTGCGGCAGCAGGTGGTCGAGGCGATGACCACCAATGAGACCTTCTTTTTCAGAGAGGTGAGTCAATACGACGCATTGAAGTCGACTGTCCTGCCGGAACTCGTCGAAGAGCGCCAGATCACTCGGAAGATCAGTGTTTGGTCGGCTGCCGCATCCACCGGGCAGGAGGCCTACAGCCTGGCCATGCTGCTGTTGGAAATGGGACTTGGCAACTGGAACATTTCAATTGTCGGGACCGATCTATCGACCGCGGTGCTGGAACGGGCACGGGCGGGAAAATACTTGCAGATCGAAGTGAACCGCGGGTTGCCGGCTCCGCTCCTGGTGAAGTATTTCAAGCGGGAAGGTCTGGAATGGCAGTTGAAGGACGAAGTCCGGCGCATGGTCCGCTTCGAGCAGGACGATCTGCGCCGGGGTTCATCCGTCATGGGCCCGTTTGACCTGGTATTCTGCCGGAACGTCTTGATCTACTTTGACGTGGATACCAAGCGAAAAATCCTGGCCCGAATCAGGCAGTGCCTGGCTCCGGGAGGCCATTTGTTGCTGGGCGGGAGTGAGACGACCCTTAATCTCGACGAACGATTTGTGCGGAGGCCGGTCGGCGCCGCAATGCTGTACCAAGTGCCGCGAAAGGAAAGCTAATGTCCTGTGATGCCGCTGTAGCCGCCTATAGGGCGAACGTAGTACAAGTGGTCGACACGGTCTTCAAGACCATGCTGGGCTTGAAAACCGAGCCGTACCCGATGAATTGGGTCCGTCCCCCGGACATGGTAACCGCTGCCGTCTACTTTGCCGGTTCGTGGCGAGGCGCTGTTCTGCTGGAATGCACCCGTTGCCAGGCGCTCACTTTTGCCCAGTTGCTCATGTCGATTGGGCCCCCGGCGACGGTGGACGATGATGTACGGGACGCACTCGGCGAACTGGCGAATATGCTGGCCGGCAATCTCAAGTCGGTATTGCCCCCCGGAGTAGTGCTGTCGATGCCCTCGGTAATTGAGGGCTCCGACTACACCCTCCAGATTTGTGGAAATCGGTCGATTGAGCGCGTGCCGTTTTGGAGCATGGAGGATATTTTCGGAGTAACTTTGGTCGAAATACTCGAAACAACCAACCGCGCGGGATCCAGAGGTTTGTCGGCCAGCGATTAGCATATGGGGGCTTACGATTCGTTCTTCGTCGAGTGGGATGACCGTTACAGCGTGGGAGTGCGGGCGATCGATCGGCAGCACCTCTTTCTGATCCGCAGAATTCGCGATCTTCAGGAAGCCATGGCTGCGGGCAGCGCAGCCGCGATGTTGGCCCCGCTCATCCACGATCTGGTCACCTACACCAAGTTCCACTTCGCCTACGAAGAACGGCTCTATGAGGAACGAGGCTACGAGGATATTCAACACCATAGGGAATTCCATTCCGACATGGCGCGGCAGGTTACAGAAATGGAAGATGCCGTGAAGAACAACAGGCTACACGCGCGAGCGCCGGTGATGGCATTTCTGAAACATTGGTTGGTGGACCACATCCTGGGCGAGGACATGGCCGCGTTCAGGAAACAGCAGCCGGCCCAAGATGAGGGCGGTTTCGAAAGTCAGCCGTTGAAGACCGCAAGCGATACCGAAGAAACCGTGTTACCCGCGGAAGAGCCGGGGGCCACGCCGGTATTATAGGGCTTCCATCCGCCCCTGTCTGCGCGGCATCGCGGTGAAGGATTTTGCATGGCGAAGGATGCCAGAGGGGCCTCCCAGTACCAGGAAATAATATAGACTCCGACCGGCGCGATGCGGGACACCTTCCTGCAGTCTGCCAACCAGCCCTGCATCAATTACACCCAGACCGTGCGGGCTGGCTATTCCGACGATGGCGAACGCTGTTCCGGAGGGAAGCCGAACGGCATTCCGGGATGCCCCGAACACTCACTCGGAGCGAAGCGACGCTGGCCTCTTGATTTTGCAATAAGTGTTCGGGATCG